>Ga0224554_1001831_pt1 | contig 12370 bp, 15 predicted proteins | sample 714S22024metaG_FD_180666 | JGI IMG/M metagenome (GOLD analysis project Ga0224554, IMG submission 180666) | Peat soil microbial communities from Stordalen Mire, Sweden - 717 S2 20-24 | ecosystem: Environmental > Terrestrial > Soil > Wetlands > Peat | place: Sweden: Norrbotten County, Stordalen...
GTGTCAAACGCACATTTCCGCGCTGCAACGGAAAGCTATCCTTGATCTTTTCGTACTGCTCTGCGGTGATTTCCATCTATCTTCAGAATATATCAGAAAAGACGACTTTAGTGTGAACACGCCCTAATAGAGCTATTTGATCAATTTTTGTTGGTAACTCAAGCCCTTCAAACAACTCCGGAATGTGTGTTAGTCCAGCTGCAAATTTCTTTGAAAATCGAAGTCGACGCTTCGGCCATGGATAACAATCCATCGAAGGTTCATAGTGGACAAGCTTCTTTGTTTCTGGATTGAAGCCAACAACGTCCAATTCCCCGTCATAGCCTCCCTTTGAGCGTTTGCTAACTTTAACATTTCGACGGACAAAATAGCCTTGATATTCAAGCCATTCGGCAACCAATTGTTCGAGAAAGTTTGTCAAACTACCTCCTAATTTTTAGAGAGCAACGCCTTTGGACAAGCGCCATTCGTCTTTCATCGCTTGAATCTCACGGCGGCCCTGTGCGCCGTCGATCAGTTCGCCGCGCTCGGCCTGTAGATAGCCTTCCTCGATATGAGCCGATAACGCCCGGCGCTCCTCACCGGTCCAGCTTTCCTCGGCGTCCTGAGCTTCAAGGGCGCTGCGCAACACATCTTGAGCTTCATTCTTTTTCCGGCGCATGGTCAGTCCCCTCCGCCTTTTTCCGCCCCACCCCAAGCAGCCGGATCTGTCCCGCAACCGCCAAAAACACCGCCCAAAGCAGCAGCAAAACCCCCAGCACCGTCAGCGCAAACCCGCCCAGCGCCCCTGGTCCCGTGGTCGCGACACACAGATTGAATGACGCCCCCGAAACCGGGATAGCGGCGCTCAAACCCGCGGTGCCGTGGCAATATCCAAACAGAATTCCCAGTCCAATGGCCAGGAACACCACGGACGCAATCAGGGGACGGTCGGGTTTCATCGGAAGTCCTTTCAAGCAGTTCGTTCAGACGGCCAAATTCTACGCCCCACCGCATCAACCCTCAAACACCTCCATCTCCGATCCGTGGTGAAAAGCCCCTCCGCGATAAACCGCCCGTCAAATCCACGAGTCCAGCGCACCTCTTGAGCAATGCGACATTTGGCGCTATAATCGGCGACATTATGGTAAATGAACTGAGTGCAATTGTTGGGGAGCTGGGAGGAGAAGCTACTTTCGGCCGCCCGATTCGAACCGGTGAGGATATGAGCGACGCTATCCGGGAGGGATTCCTGCACTCCGTGGTGGATGCGCTGGTAGGAAGCTCTGGCCTGACGTTGCAGGAAGTCGCATCCAGCCTCGACCTGTCAACTCGCAGCTTGCAGCGCCGCAAACATCAGGGCCGGCTGGCGCGGTATGAATCCGACAGGTTGTACCGGCTCGCTCGCTTGTTGGCTCTGGCCGACTATTTCATCGGCGACCGCGAAAAAACGATCGGCTGGATGAAGAGGCCAAACCTGGTCCTCGGCGGAATCCCGCCACTCAAGCTCCTGGATACGGAACTGGGAGCCCGCCAGGTGGAGAACATTTTAGGCCGCATCGGTTACGGCGGTGTCAGTTGACGCGTGTGTACCGTCTCGCACGTCTGGTTTTCGCGGCCAACCCGTTTGACGGGGAGGGAAGTTTTCGTTTCGGTGGCCGTTGGTCGTACCCCGGTACCCGCATTGTCTATACGGCGGAACGCCTCTCGCTCGCCATGCTCGAATACCTGGCTCATCTTGACCCGAATCGTTTGCCGGACGACCTGGTGCTGGCACAGGCTGAGGTTCCGGACAGCGTTAGCCGCATTTCCATAAGGCCCAGGGATCTTCCGGCGGACTGGGCCCATTACCCTGCTCCAGCGGAGATCGGCCGCATCGGGGATCAATTTGTCCTGGACGCGAAAGCAGCGGTACTGATCGTTCCGTCCGTTCTGGCGCCGACCGACGACAATTGGCTCATCAATCCCGTCCACCCCGACTCACGGTTCATTCGCATTCTTCCCATCGAGCGATTTCAGTATGATCGTCGTCTGATCTCTCCAAAATAGCCAGGTGCCCAATCCCCCCGGTGACCAACATCACACGGTCCCCCTACCCAATTCCTGAATAATCTTGAAGGATGGGGTGGACCCTCCCACGCCGTCGGCGGACTGCATCTCTCTATCCCAAAAGTCCCAGCCGATCGCACAGGCGCTTTGCTTGTAGCCCTGCTCCAATCGGAGTTCCCTATATGTACAGGATTGTGGAAGCCCGCGACGTCGGCCTCAATATCAAGCAGTTTGTCATTGAGGCGCCGCGCATTGCTCTCAAGCAGAGGCCGGGCCAGTTCCTCATTCTCCGCCTGCATGAGAAGGGCGAGCGCATTCCCCTCACCATCAAGTCGTCTGACCCCGAGGCCGGCACGGTCACCATCGTGGTGCAGGCCATCGGCAAGACCACCTCGCTGCTTAACTCTCTTGAAGCGGGCGACTCCATTCTGGACATCGTCGGCCCGCTCGGCCGCCCCTCTGAGATCGAAAACTACGGCACCGCCGTTATTCTTGCCGGCAGCGTGGGAACGGCCATGGCGCTGCCCACGGCCAACGCCCTCAAGCAGGCCGGCAACCACGTCATATTCATCGAAGGCGCGCGCAGCCTCGAGATGGTGGTCTTTGAAGACGAAGTCCGCCAGGCCAGCAGCGAGACCTACATCATGACCGACGACGGCAGCTACGGCGAACAGGGCCTGGTCACCAAAAAGCTCAACGACCTGCTCGCCGCCGGCCGCAAAATCGACTTTGTGCTCGCCGTCGGGCCCGTGCCCATGATGCGCGCCGTGGCCCGCATCACCGCGCCCCTCGGCATCAAGACCATGGTCAGCCTCAACTCCATCATGGTCGACGGCACCGGCATGTGTGGCGGCTGCCGCGTCCTGCTCGGCGACAAGAGCAAGTTCGCCTGCGTCGATGGACCCGAGTTCGACGCCTCGCTGGTCAACTTCGAGGTCCTCATGCAGCGCAACGCCATGTATCGCGACAAGGAGTGCCAGTCGCTCCGCCACTTCGAGGAGCACAAGCAGGAAGAACTGGCGCACCTGCGCGCGGAGTTGACCGCGAAGGAAGAGGAAGTGGCCCGGCTGCGCGCGGAGTTGGCCGCCGAGGAAGTGCATCATGGCTGACACCAACACACTTCCCCTCAAAGAGCGCATGAAGATTGCCCGCGTCCACATGCCGGAGCTCGATCCCCAGGTGCGCAGCCGCAACTTTGAAGAAGTGAACCTGGGCCTCGAAGCCGCCGGCGCCCTGATCGAGGCCACGCGCTGCCTGGCCTGCGCCAAGCCGAGTTGTGTCGTCGATTGCCCGGTGGGCGTAAAGATCAAGGAGATCGTGGCGCTCATCTACGCGGGCGACTACCTGGCCGCAGCCGCCAAGCTCCGCGAGGACAACGCCCTGCCCGCCATCACCGGCCGCGTCTGCCCGCAGGAGAACCAGTGCGAAGGCGGATGCGTGCTGGGCAGGAAGGGCGCGCCCCTCGCCATCGGCAACCTGGAGCGCTTTGTCGCCGACTACGAGCGAACCAGCGGCCAACTCGGTCTTCCCGCCATCGCGCCGCCCACGGGCAAGAGCGTAGCCATCGTCGGCAGCGGTCCGGCCGGGCTCTCGGCCGCCGGCGACCTGGTCCAGAAGGGTCATCGCGTGCGCGTCTTTGAAGCCCTCCACGAGCTCGGCGGCGTCCTCATCTACGGCATCCCCGAGTTTCGCCTGCCCAAGTCCATCGTCAAAGGCGAAGTCGACAATCTGCGCCGCATGGGCGTCGAGTTTGAGACCAACGTGGTCGTCGGCAAAAGCGTAACCATCGACGAGTTGATGCAAAACGAACACTTCGACGCGGTCTTCGTCGCCACCGGCGCCGGGCTGCCGCGCTTCCTCGGCGTCCCCGGCGAGCACCTCAACGGCGTCTACTCCGCCAACGAATTCCTCACCCGCGTCAACCTCATGCGCGCCTACCAGGTCTCCGATTACGATGAGCCGGTCTACGATTGCCACGATCGCGACGTGATCGTGGTCGGTGGCGGCAACACCGCCATGGACGCGGTCCGCACCGCCCGCCGCCTCGGCGCGCGCTCCGCAACGCTCGTCTATCGCCGTTCCGAGGCCGAGATGCCCGCCCGCGTCGAAGAGGTCAAGCATGCCCGCCAGGAAGGCGTCGAGTTCCGCATGTTGACCGACCCGATCGCCTTCCTGGGCGATGAAAAGGGCTGGCTGACGCAAGCCCGCTGCATGAAGATGGAGCTCGGCGCTCCGGACGTGAGCGGCCGCCGCTCGCCGGTCCCCATCAAGGGTTCGGAGTTCATTCTGCCTGTCAACGTGGCCATCATCGGCGTCGGCACCAACGCCAATCCCCTCATCCAGAGCTCCACGCCCGACCTCAAGACCACTCCGCGCAACTACATCGTCGCCGATCCCCAAACCACCCGCACCTCCAAGCGCGGCGTCTTTGCCGGCGGCGACATCGTCACCGGCGGCGCCACGGTAATCCTGGCCATGGGCGCCGGCCGCAAAGCCGCCGCCTCCATCCACGACTACCTCACCACCGGAGAGTGGTAGAGGGCGATCTCCCGGGCAGTTTTGAATGGCATAGAATCCGAATATGCATGGACCGCAGCGAATGACGGCAATTATTGAGCGCGAAGACGATGGCTTTGTCGCCTTGTGCCCCGATTTGGATATCGCAAGCCAGGGCGCCACGATTGAGGAGGCGCGTGCCAACCTCGTCGAAGCCTTGACGCTCTTTTTTGAGACCGCCTCTTCTTCAGAAATTGCGCGGCGGCTGCACAGTGAGGTCTTCGTCACTCAGGTTGAGGTGCCCGTTGGGTAGACTACGGGTCCTCTCAGGCGCCGAAGCCTGCAAGATCCTCGAAGGGCACGGAATTCTCACAAAAGGTAAGTTTTGAGACCAGAAGATTTGAGCGCGAAGGCTTGTTTGTCACGCGAGGCCGGGCGATTAACGACTTGGTTTCAGTATTTTGCCGTTACTGTCAGCAGCCAAGAATTCAAGCGTTGAAACCGCCGCCTTCCGGTGAAACAATAAGAGTATGGATACGATCCTGCGCAAGTACACGAGCTTCGATGAGATGAAGGCTGACGAGTATCGCTATTGGCAGAGCCGGCCCGTGCATGAGCGGATGGACGCGGTCGAGGAGATGATCCAGACTGCCTACGCGCTTAAAGGTTGGGAGATCGAGCCGAATGTACCAAGATTACAAAGACCTTTTGTCCGCCTTTCATGCCCATGGCGTTAGATACCTCATCGTGGGGGCATACGCGGTCATCTATCACTCACAACCCCGCTTTACAAATGACATCGACCTTTTCATCAAAGCAGACCCTGCTAACGCGCAAGCGACGTACGCCGCGCTCGCCGCGTTCGGCGCACCGCTCCAAGGCATTCGACCGGAGGACTTTGCCGAGCGTGGCAGTTTCTTTCGTTTTGGACACGATCCGCACGGGTTCGATATTCTTCCCGACATTCCGGGCGTCGATTTTGAGGCGGCCTGGGAAAGGCGCGTTGAAGGCGTAATCGATCCGAACAGCGGCCTCAAGGCGTTTTTCATCTCCGCTCCCGACCTCATCGCGTCGAAGCTGGCCGCAGGGAGGCCCCAGGACATCGCGGATGCGGAGGCTATCCGCAAGGCTGCAGAAGCGCAACCGCGGCAACCCGCAAAAAAGAATCGGCGGGGGAAACCGGTTAAAAGCGGGCCGAAGCACTGAAATACTGCTATTCCCTGCCCCCTGCCCCAAAAAATGGGCGGCAAAGGTCTTGACCTTTGCCGCCGCCCGTCCCTGGGTTGTCTTGAAATTACTGCAATCTTTCGCTTACCGCAAAAGCCCCTTACTGCAAAAGCTTGGTCACTTCCTGCTGCACGCTGTTGGCCTGCGCCAGCGCCGCGATCCCCGTCTGGCTCAGAATCTCATACTTCGACATGTTCGACGTCGCCGACGCATAGTCCGTCGCCTGCACCGCATTCTGCGCCGAAACCACGTTCTCCTGCTGCGTGCTCATCACCTGGCTGATCGCGCTCAGGGTGTTGATCTGCGCCCCGATGTAGCCGTCCTGGGCAGCCGCGTCGCCGATGGCCACGTTGAGTGAGGTAAGGGCAGACTCCGCATCGGTCTGGTTCAACAGGTCGGTGCCGCTCAAAGACACGCCGGCTGCGTCCGAGTAGCCCATGGTAGCCACTCCTCCAGAGCCGTTGGTGTCTGCGTCCAGCCCCACGTTCCATGTCCCGCCGCTAGTGCTGGTATCCGTCACGGTACCTGAGATCCCGACGCTGTAATATTCAGAAGCGGTCGCGTTCACCGGAGTCAAGGCGGCCACGGTGACCCCAGAAAGCGTTACTGGCGTATACGCCGAATTCGCCGACTTCAGTGTCATGATTAAGCCGGTGGGATCGAGCGTGGCAGTCACCCCGTAATCGCCGCCATTGATCTTGGCTGCCAGGGCTGTATATGTCTCGCCGTTGGTCACCGCAATCTGGCTCGTGCCGAGGTTGAGGGTAGCGGTCGTTGCCACGGTGATCGCGCCAGTCATCGTTGCCAATGCGGATGAATTCGCAGAGCCCGCCGCCAGAGGCGTACCGGTCAGAGAATCGTTCGTGGGCGTGGCAGCCGCAAGATAGGCGGCAGGAGTATTGTTGCCTGCACCGATGGTGAAACTTGACGCAGTTGTTCCAGCCGCATTCGCTGTCAGCGTCATAGCGTCTCCACCAGCCACCGTGGCCACAACCCCGAAGTTGGTGGCATTCGTTGACTCGAAGGCATTGATCGTCGCCGCAAGATTTGCAATAGTGTCGGTCGATCCCACAACACCCAGAGTGAACGTCTTACTGGTTCCGCCCACACCGTTCACCGTGATTGTGCCGGTCAGCAAATCGGTGGCGTGGGCGGTGGTCATTGAACCGATAGAACCGCCTGCGCCGCCGGGAGCGATCGTAGCGTTGGTGTAGACAGGAGTGGCACTGGCGGCGTGGACGCCGTCCGTAAGACTGGTGGCCGTCACCGTCGCCGCTGAGTCCGCCGATGTGAAGGTCAGAATCTTCCCGGTGCTGTCAACAGAGGCGGCTACCCCGTAGTTGTCGGCATTGATCGTCGCCGCCAGGTTGGCAATGGTGTCGGTGGAGTTGGCCGTGCCCAGCGCAATGTTATGTGTCTTGCCGTCGGCGCCCGTGACATTGAGTGTGCCTCCAAGCGTATCGATGCTGGAGTTTACTGTGAGGGCGCCTATCTCGCCCGCGCCGTTGGTACCGGCTCCCACCCCTGTGCCGGATATCTCGATGCCGGTGTCGGCGCCTCCGCCCCCAATGGTGTTTGCGGCCTCGGCAGCGCTCACGGCCCCGGTTCCAGCCTGTGTCGCCGTAACAAAGCTGGCGTTCAATCCCAGTCCGGAATCGTTGATCGCAGTAATCAGCCCCTGCGCGTTGTTCAGGTAGTTTGTGCCGGTGCCAACAGTAATATTCTCTGTTGCCATCGTGGCTGAGCCGTTTGACCCATTGGTCAGATAGTTGACAGCAATCGTGGTTGAGCCGCCAGCGTTCAAGCTGTCGTTGAGTCCCGCATTCACGCCACCCTTTGACAAGTCGATGAACACGTTGTTCTGGCCGCTGCTGTACGACATCACACCGTTCGTGTCGCCGATTGTCGAGGAAGACAGTTCGCGGATGTTCAAATCATCCACCGACGAACCTGAGGTCGAAGAATCGCCAGTGTAAATCGCCACGTTTCTTCCGTTGAAGACCTGGTCCTGGTTATAGGTGGTCGTCGATCCGATGTTGTTCACTTCGGCCAGGATCGACTGGTACTCCTGGTTGGCCGCCGCGTCCTGCGTGCTGTTCAGCGTGCCGTTCGAGGCTTCCGTTGCCAGGGTAATGGCCCGATCCAGCAAGCTCGTCACTTGCGAAAGAGCACCATCGGCCACCTGCAACAGACCCACGCCTTCCGTCGCGTTGGTCTCCGACTGCGTCAGCGCCGTTTGGTTGGCCTCCAGTCCATTCACCAGCGAAAGGCCGGCTGCGTCATCGGCTCCGGAGTTGATCTTCGAACCCGACGACAACTGCTGCAACACGGTCTGCAAGCTGCTGTTCGTGTTGTTCAGATTGTTCTCTGCGTAGATCGCTGAAAGATTGTTCAAAACTCCGAGCGCCATGGAAGGTTACTCCTTTTCAGGATGCCCTGCTGCTCGCCCTTGCCCGCGGTGTTTCTTTCCTTCCGCCTGGCCCTCCGCATTTCCCGGATAGGCGTTCTCGCATCCACCCCCTTCATCGGTGTCCCGGAAAATAACTTTAGTAATATTTTTCTTTAGCCGCTCCCGCCCCCGTTTGTCGCGCTTCGATTCAAGCTGTCCCGCTCTGCTTCACCCACTGTCCCAATTCGCTCCAGCCACTGTCCCAACCCGCTCCAGCCACTGTCCCAACCCGCTCCACAGGTTTGTCTCGATTCAAGCCAGCCACTCCAGCTTCCAAGCCCTCCTTTCCCTAGGATTCATCCCCATTTCGACCCCTTGCTTGAGCCCTCGATTCGCACCACCTTCCCTCCGTTCCCCCAGAACTCCCCGTTCCCCATCCTTTCGCCGGCTTTTCGAGAGGAACACTGGCGAAAGGCTGGGAAGCCACAAACTCCTCCAGTCGTGCCTTCCCCACACTCCCCCACCCCACAGACCCCCGTGCCCCATCCTTTCGCCTTCTTTCTGGCGAAAGGCTGGGAAACCACAACTTCCCCCAGCGTGCCCTTCCTACACTCCCCCACCCCACAAAGCCCCGTGCCCCATCCTTTCGCCTTTTTTCTGGCGAAAGGGTGGGAAACCACAAACTCCACCCTGCGCAAAAAAACGGCGGCAAGAGGATCACCCCTTGCCGCCACCGGTCTCAACTTCAACCGCAGTTGCTCTCTGCCTGAAAATCTGTCTTATAAATCTCTCTTACTGCACGTCTCCCGATCCCGCTGCAGGCGTCCCAGGCCCATCCGGCCCTCCGTCAACCATGCTCTGAGGTACTGCCGCCGGCGGAGCCGCGCCCTGCGGAGCCGCCGGCGAAGGAGGAGGCCCCTGCCGGTGGTACTGCCCGCCCGGTCCGCCCTGCTGCCAGTCGCCCCGGCCCTGGCCGCCCGGTCTCTGCCCGCCCCGGCCCTGCCCATCCTTGCCCCAGCCGCCGCGTTGCTGCCCGTGGCGGTCGCGGTCGGCCTGCAGTTGCTTCCACTGCTCCGGCGTCAGCTTGCCCCGAATCGCCAGCAAAAACCGCGCATTCGCCTTCTCCAGTTCTGCCCGCGCCTGCGCCACCTTGTCGATCTGGGCCAGAATCTTGCCTTCATTCGGCTGGTCTTCCTTCATCAGCGGCTCCAGCTCCAGCTCCGCCTTCTCCAGGCTCCCGCGAAGGTCCACCAGCTTCTCCCTGTGCGCCAGCAGCGTCGCGTCCATCTCCTTCCGCTGCGCGTCGCTCAGCTTCAACTCCGCCACCAGCTTCGGGTTGTTCCACCAGCGCCCATGGTCGCCCTCGGCCCCGAACGCCCGCTCCATCGGCGGCCGATGCTCCCCAAAGCCCGGTCCCCCCTCGCCTCCGCCGCCGCTCATCCCGCCGCCGGGCTCCTGCGCCAGCGCCGTTCCCGCCAGCAAAACTCCCGCTATCGCCATCCCCAGCTTCACCGCCATACTTCCCTTCATCGTCTTCTCCTCTCCTCGCCACGCGAGGTCCCCATTCCGTTTTGTCGTTTCGTTCTTCCCGACCGTTTATTGGTTCTCGTCCTCGCCCCTCAGTTCCGCCATCGCATCCTGAGACGCTCAGACCTCAACCCACCTGGTTTATTTGCTCTCATCCTCGGCCATCAGTTGCGCCAGCGGCTCCATGGCGCTCGGAACCTCCCGCGACACATCGCTGTCCACCTTGGCCAGCAAATCCTCATCCTGTTCCCGCGCCTGCTGTTCGCGCACCTGCCTCTGCTGTTCGGCCGCCCGCTGCTCCGCCGCCATCCGCGCCATCTCCTGCCGGTGAAGCCGCTCGTACAACCCGCCGCCCACGCTTCCAACCGCCAGCGCGCATCCCAGCGCCCAACCCGCCGCCAGCCGCCAGCTCCTGTGCCGCACCTCGTGCGCCAGCGTCCGCGGCCGGTTCTGCGCCGCCTCGCTCCACGCATGAACGCTCAGGCGGAAGTCCCTCAGCGCCTCATCCAGCAACGGGTCCGAAATGGGCTCCAGCCCTTCGCCTTCAGCCGGCGTCCGCGGCCCGTCCGGTTCCGCCTTTCTCCCCGGCTCGCCCGCAAACTTGCCAGCTCCGCAAGCTCCGCCAACTCCGCTACCCACGCCGGCTTTGTCTATGAAACTCATCGTTTCCCCCCCAGTTCCGTCCGCACCCGCGCCACGGCCCGCGAAAGGTGCGCCTTCACCGTGCCCTCGCTCAACCCCGTCGCCCTTGCAATCTCGCTCAACTCCTGTTCTTCCACATAGCGCAGCAGAAACACCGTCCGCTGCCGTTCGCTCAATCCCTTCACAGCCTTCCAAACCTGTCCCACCCGTTCCCGCGCCAGCAACTGCTGCTCCACTGAGCTTTCCCCGCTCGGCAGCCACTCGCTGGCCTCGTCCAGATCCACCGCGTTGGTCCGCGTCGTCCGCCAGAACTGCATCCGCCGGTTCCGCCAGTGGTCTTTCTGCAGGTTGATCGCGATCCGCATCAGCCACGTCATCGCGCTCGACTCGCCCCTGAAGCTGCCCCAATTCCGGTGCGCCTTCAGCAGACACTCCTGGGTCAGCGTCTCCGCCAGGTCCACGTCCCGCGTCGACGACAGAAGAAAGCGAAAGATCTGCGGCCTGTGCCGCTCCACCACACGCGAAAACTCCTCCGTGGCAGTCTCCAATTCCAGCCCGGCAATCCCTTCTGCCCTGGCCCTTGTCATCGGTTCCATCGCGGTGCCGGCTGCCATCACCCATGTAGACGCCGGCACCGGCTCCAAGTTTACAGCCCCAGCGGGCTTTTCTCATCGATTCGGCGGTAAACCACAATCCTCGACCGGCCCGTCCCCACAGTTTGGGACTGGCAGGCCAGGGCCTCAACCCCGGCATCAACTCTACCCAACTCTGCAACTTCGGCGCAGGCCTGCCCAACGGCGGCGCCGGAATGCATTAAGGAGCGGGAAAGAGATCAGTCCTTAGCGATCAGAACGCATTTTGGTGCAGGAAGCCTTGTGAGACCAGCGTAGAGGGCTCAAGACAAGCAGTTTCCCCCCTGCTATAATTGGGCTCCTCAATGAAGACGGCCGAACAAATCGTCTTTCGTCGGCTCACGCCCGCGGACTTCTTCAATATCAACAAGCCGAGAGGCGCCGAAGCTCGCGGGGGTGGTCAGTCTTACATTGACTTCCCGACTTCAGCCGTCAGACCAGCTAATTGGAAAAGCTTCTTCTCCGGCGTGAAGATGACCACGACGCAAAGTGGCCCACTTTGGAAGTTTACAGCCAATAGTTTAGGACTGAACAAATCACAAACTGCAGAAATAGGCCGTCGTCGTGCAGCTTCATACAACATCCGCGCACAGAAGCTCGGAACAAAGGAATCAAATCGACTCTATGCATGGGACCCCCAGTACTCTCGATTTCCAGCCCCCACAGACCCCACGAGTCGCAAAGATATTCCGAATCTGGTTGTATACCTAATCCGGACAACGGACGGAGAGTATTGGGCGGGATGGTTTCAAGCCCCCAGCCAAAAGCCGACTGGCAAGTAGACGACAGACTACGCCAAATGTTTACCAAAGAGGATGGAAACATCAACTTAAATCCTGGCGTCTATTTCGACGAGCAAAACGCTGGCTGGCCGTTTCTGACGGTGCGAGCAGCCGTACCGATCAGCACTTTACCCGTGGCTGCGAAACCATCGCAAAAGACTATCAATAAGTCTCCGGAAACGCCGCCGGGGGAACCAGCAATCAAGCTGCCCTCATCTCAGAGTTTAAACAGCAAAAAGCAATCGCCTCGTTACAAATCCAAAACTGATGCGGAGATAATCGCCGATCTATTTCTGGATGACATTGCCGACGAAGCTCCAGCGAGCAAGAAGCAGATCACTTTAACTGTGTTGCAACGAAACCAGAAGATTGTTGCGGCATTGAAGGCATTGTATGGGGGGCGCTGCCAATTGACAGGGGATCAATTCGTCTTCAAGAAAACAGATGGAGAATTGTATTGTGAGGCGCACCATTTGCTTGCGTTAGGCAGCGGAGGCGCCGATTCGCCGTACAATCTCGTCACTTGAGAGTACCGAGATCTGAAGGGATGCGTATCAAGCGGCCAATCGTGTTCCTTCGGTTCTGGACAGGTCCAGCCTTGATCGAATGAATTTCACCAGGGTTGTGGTTTCTGGGTCAGTTGCGAG
>Ga0224554_1001834_pt1 | contig 12353 bp, 8 predicted proteins | sample 714S22024metaG_FD_180666 | JGI IMG/M metagenome (GOLD analysis project Ga0224554, IMG submission 180666) | Peat soil microbial communities from Stordalen Mire, Sweden - 717 S2 20-24 | ecosystem: Environmental > Terrestrial > Soil > Wetlands > Peat | place: Sweden: Norrbotten County, Stordalen...
TGACGCGGAAATCGTAGGTCTTTCCGGTCTTCGCGGAAACGGCAGCTATCTTTGCCGTGGTTACATCGAAGACCGCAGGCGTCATCTGCGAGGCCACAAAGCGCTGCCAGATCAACCGGTACAGCTTGAGCTGTTCTTCCGTCAAATAGCGCGCGATGGACTCGGGCGTCCGCGACGCATCCGTCGGGCGAATCGCCTCGTGCGCATCCTGCGCGGCCTTCTTGCCCTTGTAGACATTCGGTTCCACCGGCAGGTATCGCGGCCCTAACTGCTTGCCGATCCACTCCCGCGCTCCGGCAATCGCCTCCGGCGCCACACGCGGCGAGTCGGTACGCATGTAGGTGATGAGACCGACCGTGCCCTCCGCGCCCACATCCACGCCTTCATAGAGCCGCTGCGCCACGCCCATCGTCCGCCGCACGTTGAAGCCCAATTTGCTCGATGCGTCCCGCTGCAACTGGCTCGTGATAAAAGGCGCCAGCGGCCTTCTCTGCTTCTCAGTGGACTGAACCGAAGCCAGCGACCACTGCGCTTTGTCTAGCGCGGCAACCACCTGCTTCATCGATTTTTCATCCGCAAGCGCATTGGCGATGAACTGATCTTTCCCTTCTTTGTCTTTGCCGCTCGACACTCGCGCAGGCTCGCCTTCGATGCCCACAAAGCGCGCCTTGAAGCTCTTTGCTGCCTGCTTCTCGGGATGCAGTTGCGCGTCCAGCGTCCAGTACTCGGTGGGTCCAAACGCGCCAATCTCCCGCTCACGCTCGACGATCAGGCGCACGGCCACTGTCTGCACTCGGCCCGCCGACAGTCCCCTCCGCACTTTGTCCCACAGCAGCGGCGATATCTGGTACCCCACCAGCCGGTCCAGAACGCGGCGCGTCTGCTGCGCGTCCACAAGATTCTGATCCACGTCGCGAGCGTGCTTGAAAGCCTCCTGCACCGCCTTCTTCGTGATCTCGTTAAACGTCACGCGGCGGATCTTCTTGCGCTCCTTCGCCGTGGTTCCCAGTTGCAACGCGAGATGGTACGCAATCGCCTCGCCCTCGCGGTCCGGGTCAGGCGCCAGAAAGATCTCGTCTGCTTGCGCGGCCAGCTTCTTCAGTTGCTCAACAATCTTTTCTTTCCCCGGAGACACAACCAGCTCGGGCACAAAGGTCCGCTTCTTCAGCTCCACGCCAATATCGTTCTTGGGCAGGTCCATGATGTGCCCAACCGATGCCCGCACGTCGAAGCCTTTGCCAAGATACTTTTCGATCGTCTTCGCCTTGGCGGGGGATTCGACGATTACCAGTGATTTGCTCATTGCCATCCTTGATTACCTAGACCACTCTACCTTGTTCAGCCTTGCACGGCTTGTTTGACTCACCGCCGGGCAATTCGGATTCATACCCAGCCGGCCAGAAACCAAGCCGCCCCGGTAGCCGCTCGCCCAGTCTGCGAAAAACCACCTACAAAGGTTGCACACTACCACGGAACACCATCGGGTTTCCACTCTCCGAAAGTTTTTCCTCCGATTTTAGGTTCGCTTCCACGCCAATTTCCACTACCTTGCGCGGCTCGAAGTCGAAGCAATTTCACCGTTTGACTGAAGTCGATCCGCGCGTGAAAATCTGCCAGAGAGCGGCACGGCTCGAGAAAAACTTATCGAGGAAATGCAAGACGGCAAGCGCGACGGAACCACAGCGAAACTGCGCACACGAGGCATCCGGTCCCCGAATTGGGCGCGCGATTGCCTCCGCGGCCTACTGTCGTTCCTTCCAGACAAATGTAGCCAGCTCTCGATCCTTGCGCGCCTGATCCGCCGGGAACACCTGCCCATGCAGGACCACAAAAACTCCAGGCCCCAGCAACCGCGCGGCGAGCAGACTCTCCGCCAGGTTCTGCTGCCCGTCGCTGCCCTCAAATCCCAAAGGCGTCATCGCTCCGGTGAGGATCACAGGCACGTTCAGGCGCGGAAATGCTCTCTGGATACAGATTCCGGTTTCAACCATGGTGTCTGTCCCATGCGTAATGACAATCGGATGGCCTTCAGGCAGCAGCGGGCCCATCACGGAGACAAGGCCGGCGCGGTCGTCCGCCGTCATCTCCAGGCTGTCCTTGTTCATCAAGGGGACCACGCGCACTTCACAATCCGGCAGGCGCAGCAGCTTCAAATACTGGCCGATCTTGCTGGCGCTGTTCAGCACCATACCCGATTGTTCCGAGTACGCCTTTTCGATCGTCCCGCCCGTCGTAATCAAGTAAATGGTCCGCATCATTCCCTTCGGCGATGTTGCCGCTTCCCCCCGCCCGCTCGGTACAAATATTACCGCCCGGCTGCCTTTGGCGCACCAAGCCTTTTGTCTGCTGCCGGTTGGCCCAGTGCCTTGTGCCCTGTGTCTTGTATTCTCTTGGCGCGAGGGTGAATGACATCAGACCGGGTTAAAGTGTGCGCACGTAATTCTTTCCCGGCATACACCGCACCCGCCCCGTAATCTCCAGCTCGAAAAGCGCCGTAAACACCTCGGAAGATGTCAGTTGCGTCTCAAGCAACTCCAGAATCTCGTCGATCTGAAGGCTCTCGTCCGAGCGGAGTACCTCAAGCACCATGGACTCCTGGGGCCGCAGAACCGGGTCTGGCAGAAGAGATGCTGTAGTCTCCGATTTGGATTCAGCCGGCGCCTCGGACTCCAGTTCCAGCCGCACATCGGAAGACAAATCCTCCCACACGTCCTCCCAGGTAGCCACCAGCTTCGCGCCCTGCTTAATCAGCGTGTTGGGGGTCCATGAGCCCTTGCTGGTCACGTTGCCGGGCACTGCAAACAGGTCGCGATTCTGCTCCGCCGCACAGCGCGCTGTCACCCGCGTCCCTGAGTTCTCCGCCGCCTCCACTACCAGCACCGCAATGCTCAGCCCGCTCAAAATCCGGTTGCGGCGAGGAAAGTTCTGCGGCGCGGGAAACGTCCCCATCGGCAACTCGCTGACAATCGCTCCGCCGGCAGCCAGAATCTCCTCAGCCAGTTTCTTGTTCTCTTTGGGATAGACCACATCGATGCCCGTGCCCCACACCGCTACGGTGGGCATGCGCGCCGCCAGGGCCCCCCGGTGCGCGCAACTGTCGATGCCCCGCGCCATCCCGCTGACAATCAGCAGCCTGCGCACGGCCAGGTCCCGCGCCAGCATCTCCGCCACGCCTGACCCATACGGAGACGGATGCCGCGTGCCCACCACCGCAATCGCCGGCCGGCTGAGCAGGTTCACCGCCCCACGCACCCAAAGCACCGGCGGCGGATCGTAGATCTCCTTAAGCCGCTCGGGATACTCGGTGCAGCTGAAACTCACCAGCGTGGCGCCTTGAGCCGTGACTCGCGCCCACTCTTCCTTAGCCGCCTGGCGCGCCTTGCCGTCAAAGATGAACTGCGCAGCCTCCGCCGGAAACCTCAGCCCTTCCAGCGACGTAAGCGACAAGGCGAACAGTTGGCTGGGCGTGTCCAACTGTCTCATCGCATCCAGAATCCGCTTTGGCCCCAGCCCCGGCGAAAGCGCCAGCGCCAGCCACGCCAGCCGATCCTCATCCAGATCATGAGCTGCAAAACTGACCGGCTTTTGTGAGATCGTCGTCATTGCCAGTGAGCTCGCTTAGGAGATTTGCGCATGAAGATTTCCCCACAGGAAACCAGAATCGGGCTGAAAAGTGATTTCGCCCAAGTTACCTTTGCGGCAGGTTCCTGTCAAGCTGGACATTCAGCGCAACGCGCCGCCGGAATCTTTCGTCAGGGCTTGTTAGTCTAAGAAGCAGTGAACCCCGCCCCAAATTCCCGCCTGCGCGTTGCCGCCATCAACTTCCTCAATCCCGCTCCGCTGATGTGGGACTTCGAGCACGCGCCCCTGTGCGACTCGCTTGCCCAGCGCTACCAGATCGATCGCATGTCCCCCTCCGAGTGCGCCGCCCGCCTGGCCTCCGGGGCCGCCGATATCGGCCTCATCCCCATCGCCGCGCTCGCCACCACACCCGACCTGCGCATCCTGCCCGGCTGCACTATCGCATCAAAAGGACGCGTGCGCTCATTGCTGCTGGTCCGCCGTGCCGCCCAGCCGCTTGCGGCGCTGCGCTCAGTAGCCGCCGACAGCGCCAGCCGCACCACCCTGGCCTACGCCCGCATCCTCTTCCACAAGTGGGGCAATCCGGCCGTCCCGTTCCTGCCCGCGGCCGCCGATCTCGACGCGATGCTAGACCATGCGGACGCCGCCATTCTCATCGGCGACCCAGCCCTTCTCGCGTTGGAAGAATGCGCCAACCGTTTCGAACGAACCGGCGAAGAGCTTGTCTATCACGATCTGGCGGAAGAATGGCGCGCCCTCACCAGCCTTCCCTTCGTCTCTGCCGTTTGGGCTGCCGCGCCTCGCAACTCCGCGGGTGCCCCAGGTCTCGATTCTGAGACCTGGGATTCCATTAAGTCCGACTTCATCCAATCCCGCAACCATGGCCTTGAAAACGTCGATGCGCTGGTTGCCGAGTGGACCGCGAAGCTCCCCATTCCCGAAGAGACCATTCGCGCATACCTCACCACCAACATCCACTACGTCCTCGACGAAGAATGCCTCGCAGGCATGAGAGGCTTCTTCCGCATGGCCGCGGAACTCGGCGTCTTGCCCGAGTACACGTTTTAGGGGGGAGTGGGAAAAAGCAGGGTTGGCGGGCTCTCGGAAACTCTGCGGAATGGCGCCTTGTAACAGTCGTCCACCGGCTTCGCCAACCTGCGCGGAATGAAACAGCCAGCGTCCATTCTCCCGGAGGGAGAACCGAGAATAGCCCTGGACAAGCGCAGCGCAGTCCTGGGTGGCGTTGAACAAAAGACCCTCCGTCCCGTGGGGACGGCCGAAATAATCCGCAAATCCGTTTTCTAATTCCAAATAGCTGAAAACAAATCCCTCACGGGCTAAAGCCCAGCGTTTCTTTTCAGCCATTTGCAGCACGACTGAAGTCGTGCCCTTTCAAAACCATACTTTCACCACACACTGTTAGCGGAGCTAGATCTCCCACCGCAGCAGCGCCGCCCCCACCGTGAATCCAGCGCCTACCGCGGCCAGCAGCACCAGATCGCCCTTTTTCAGCTTGCCGTCTTCAATGGCCGTTTCCATGGCCAGCGGAATCGTCCCAGCCGACGTGTTTCCATACTTTTCAATATTGATAATCACCCGCTCCGGGTCCATCCCCAGCCTGTCTGCCGTCGCGGTAATGATCCGCTTGTTGGCCTGGTGGGGAATAAAGCAGCCCAGGTCCGCGCCAGTCACGCCGTTGCGCTCCAGAACCTTCGTCGTCGCCTCGGCCATCTTGCGCACGGCAAATTTGTAAACCGCCGGGCCGTCCTGATAGATGTAGTGCATCTTCTTGTCCACAGTCTCGTGGCTCGACGGATTCAGGCTCCCGCCGCCCTTCAGATTCAACGCCGCCGCCCCCGAACCGTCGATCTCATGCACAAAGTCGATAAACCCGATCTCGCCCTCTTCCGCCGGCTCAATCAACACCGCTCCAGCCCCGTCGCCAAACAGCACGCAGGTGGTCCGGTCGGTATAGTCGGTCATGCGCGTGTTGGCATCCGACCCGATAACCATGACCTTCTTGTGCGCACCGCTCTCCACCAGCTTCACACCCGCCTGCAATGCGAACACAAACCCAGAGCAGCCCGCCGAAACGTCGAAGCCCCACGCCCCTTTGGCCCCGATCTTGTTCTGCACCAGGCAGGCCGTGGCCGGAAACATCATGTCCGGCGTCACCGTGCCCACGATAATGACCTCAACCTCACTGGCCGCAATCCCGCGCGCCGCAAGGCACCGCTTCGCGGCCTCGGTACACATGTCGCTCACGCCCAGCCCCTTGGCCAGCACGTGCCGCTCGCGGATGCCGGTGCGGGACAGAATCCACTCGTCGTTGGTATCGACGATCTTTTCCAGGTCTTTGTTGGTGATCACATCGGGGGGAACGTAGGTTCCAAGCGCCGTAATCTTCGCGCGCCGGCCCACGATAGGGCGAACAGTAAGGCTCAATGCATATCTCCTTGAAGGGTACGGGCTGGTAGGGCAGGACTTCAGTCCTGCCATCAAGTCCTCAAATCAGTCATCAGGGCTTTACTGGCTGCGGAAAAACTCGAATTCGACCTAGCTTTGTATCAGGGCACGACTTCAGTCGTGCCGTAAATGGCCACATTAGATTCCGGCTTTAGCCGCTGCGGAATTGCAAATAGATGAAAACAAATACCGCAGGGGCTAAAGCCCGACCCCTTCTTGTTGTCTCTTCGGCACGACTGAAGTCGTGCCCTGATACAAAACGTTTCCAGAACAGAGTTTTTCCGCAGCCGGTTTAGCCCCTGAGGTTCAGCTTTTGAATCCCGGTTCAGCCGAGCCTGCCGAGACCAAAAAAGTACCGGGTGACCTACTGCGCCCGTACTAGCCCGTTACCGTTGCTTCCTTCCGGACCTGGCGGGATTGGCGGGATTACGTCGCGTAGGACCCGGCACTGGTTGATTTTAACACTAAGGGCCAGAACGAATCCGGCTCCGATCCGCCGCTAAAGACGATTAAGAAGAACCAGCATGGCAGTTCAGATTGAATCGAATGGAGGCCCTACCACTGCGTCCCCAAGCTTCCTTTGGAAAGCTCCATTGCATCACAGCATCCTTCACGCCCATTTCGATCATCTTCAGCCTTCCCTCATCGGCAAAAGCAACATTCTGCGCCTTACCCTCCATATCCACATCGAAGGTCACATTCACGAGACCTTCCACGCGCGCAGCTTTCGCGATGGGTGGGTAAATTGGCAATACAGGCGAGACAGGTGCAAAGGGCGCGGCGCTTTCGATCTCGACTGAGGGCGGAGGCGGCAAGGGCCGAGAAGCCTCCTGAGCAATCTTCGAGACTTCTACCTGCGGTCCGAAGAGCTGGTCGAAGTTGCCGCCGACAATCTGGCCTATGAGCGGACTGTTCGGAACCGGCTTGCGGACCGCCACCTCAACCTTGAACATGGGCTCCGCCTCGGAGCCCGGTCCGAGCGAGTCGTTCAGCCGCGAAAGCAAGAGCATTGTCCATGAGGTATTCGCTGGCGTTTGCGTCCGGCTATCGTAGATGTCACGATCCAGAATATCCATCCTGAGTTGCCGGTCCTTCCCACTGCAACTCGCCTGCATAGCCACATATACCCCGCTGAAGACCAGGCACTTTCTGCATCGCTTCACCTCCCGATGCAGCTCCTTTTCGGGGATGGCACACGGGTTCCTCCCCGCAAGCAATTCCTCCATCGATTCGTGCAGGACCACTGACCGATCCTCCACCTTCGCCGGCTGCATGCACGCTTGGCCCGGTGGGGTTACAAGCACTTGCTCCACAGCAAGACCTTCATTGCGTCTCTTTATCTGGATTAGATCGTAGTAGTTGAAAGGCGGACCGAAATCCCAAAACGTTTCACGCGCGATGACCAGGCTATCGGGCATTCCGGCCTTTGCGCTTTGCGCATGACATACCCCGCAAATCAACAGAACGATTCCCGCACAGCAAAATATCTTCCGCATAGTCGCGGCAATTATACCCGTCGAACATCTGAAGAAGTTGCCCCGCCGGCACTATCAAAGTGTGACCAGAACATCCCTGCCTATGCGCGACCGCGCCGCCTCCGCCCCAATGCAATAAACTTGAGTAGTCACACACTTCCCATCCCGCGCCGGGTGAATCCTTGATTGTCGAAATCGAAGCGCTGACCAAAATCTACGAATCCAAGCTTCGAGTCGTCGCGGTCAACGGCATCGACCTGGAGCTGAAGCAGGGCGAGATCTTCGGCCTGCTCGGTCCCAACGGCGCAGGCAAGACGACCACCATCAGCATTGCCACCACGCGCGCGCTGCCCACCAGCGGCCGGGTCCGCATTGCCGGAATCGACGTGGTGAAGCATCCCGCCCACGCCCGCCGCCACATCGGCGTCGTCCCTCAATTCAACACGCTCGACCGCTCGCTCACCGTCTACGAGAATCTCTACTTCCACTGCCGCTACTTCGGCTTCTCGCACGCCCACGCCAAATCCCGCGCCCTCGAACTCCTGCACCAGTTCATGCTCACCGAGCGCAAGGATGTTTACCCCGCTCAGCTCTCGGGCGGCCTGGCCCAGCGAGTGCAGATCGCCCGCGCCATCGCGCATCGGCCTACGGTCTTGTTCCTCGACGAGCCTAGCGCCGGCCTCGATCCGCAGAGCCGCATGGCCATGTGGTCGGCCGTCGAGGGTCTGCGCAAAGAAGGCATCACGGTGCTGCTGACCACCCACTACATGGAAGAGGCCGACTCGCTCTCAGACCGTCTGGCCATCATCGACTACGGCAAGGTGCTGGCTCTTGGCTCGCCGGAAGAGCTCAAGCAAACCTTCGGCGCGCATACCGTCTTCGACCTCAAGCTCAGAACGCACGAAGGCCTTGAGCCTGTCGTGGCTGCGCTCAAGGCGCGCCCTGACGTCACCAGCGCCGAGGCCACCGCCGATGGACTGCGGGTGATTGCCGCCAGCTCCGACGGGCTGCTGCCCGACATGGTGCAAGCCGCAGCCCGCTTCGGCCTTCGCGACCTGAAGATCGTCGAACCCAGCCTGGAAACGGTGTTCATCCAACTGACGGGGAGGGACCTGCGTGAGTAAAACAGGGAACAGGGACCATGGACTAGGGAACAGAGACGCCGGTGGGCATGGGCCGGCTATCTTCTTCAAGGCATTTTTTGGCCTGTTTTTGCGCGACTTCAGGGTGCTGACGCGGGAGTTTTTGCCGTTTCTGCTGCGCGTGGGAATGCAGCCGCTGCTTTTCCTCTTCGTCTTCACCTTCATCCTGCCGCGCATGGCCAGTGGAAACCCCTTGGCGGCCGGCGGCAAAGTGGACTTTGGGACCATCCTGCTGCCGGGCCTGATGGCGGTGGCCATCATGTTCTCGGGCATTGCCGCCGTGGCGCTGCCGCTCTCCGCGGAGTTCGGCATCACCCGCGAGATCGACGACCGCGTCATGTGCCCGTTGCCGCTGTGGGCCGTAGCTCTTGAGAAGGTCTGCTTCAGCGCTATGCAGAGCATTGTCGCCGCGCTGCTGGTGATTCCCATGGCCTACTACATTCCCGCTATACCGGTGCGCGCCCATGTGGACAACTGGTTCCTGCTGGCGCTGGTGCTGGTGCTGGCCAGCCTGCTGGCCGGCTCGCTGGGGCTGGTGATCGGGTCCACCGTCAATCCCAAGCAGATCGGCCTCGTCTTTTCTATCATCGTAGTCCCGATTACCTTTTTGGGATGCGTCTACTATCCATGGGCATGGCTCAGTAAGATTCGTTGGCTACAGTACGGTGTCCTCTTCAATCCAATTGTCTACATGAGCGAGGGACTGCGAGCCGCGGTCACGCCGAATGTCGAACACATGCCTTCCTGGGCTATCCTTGTGGCGCTGGTCTTCTTCACGGCAGCGCTGGGCCGCTGGGGTTTGAGAGGCTTTTTGGGCCGAGTACTCTCGTAGGTTGAAGATGCGCATCCGGGTTGGGCGCCGGAGTGCGACTTTATTGGACCGTCCGGGTCTAATTCATTGCGCCCAGGAAAGTACTGGAACCATTGCTGCACTTTGCACAAGCCACGAAGAACGGCGGACTCTCCGGCACGAATCCCCAGGAATCGTGCATGGGAAAGTTGTCTCTTCGGATCGCGCCGCAGAGGATTCTTGGGATGCTTTTGGCTCCCGCGCTGCTGTTGGCAGCCGGTTGCTCCGCCGGACACGGGACCGCCGACCCTTCCAACTCTGCGTTTTCGATCACTCCGGGTACCGGCGCCATTGACACCAATTGCAGTGGGTGCAATGCGGCCAGCGCCAAGGGCGCCGCGGTCGAGCAGTTCGCAGCCACGCTTACCGTCGGCGGCGCGGCCAACGTCACTTGGAGCGTCTCTGGCGGCGACGCCAATAGCGGACCGGGCAGCATCACCTCCACCGGCCAGTACACGCCACCCCCTTATGTGACCGGCGACCACGTGCAAGTGCTGGTGACTGCAACCCTCACTCCAACTACGACTGCCACAGCACTGCTGAACGTGACGCCAGGGTTCCTGCAGCCTCTCACGCCAGAGAATGCCGCTCTGGGCGCCAACGGCCAAGTCACTGTGACCGGCTACCTGGCTGAAGCTGGCGGCTACGACGGCATCACCTACGCGCTTTCGAACTCCGCTACCGGTTCTAGCCCCGGCCAGGGGTCGCTGGGCTTGACGAACTGCACCCGCGGCGCCGACACCTTCACCTCATGCACGGTTACCTACACAGCGCCGGCCTCGGTTTCAGCAACAGGCGCAACCTGGGTTGTGGCTACAGTCGGAAGCTCGTCGGCCAAGGCAGCCGCAGAAGTGCTGCTGAACACCGCCGGCGTATCGAGCAACCCCGCCACGCACCAGTCGCAAGCGCCCACGCCGGTTCCACTGGGAACCTCGGGCGGCAACAACAACGACTACGACACCAAGGGCAACCAAGTTGTGGACTGTTGCAGCGGGACGCTGGGGGCGCTGATTCAAGACAACGCGAACCGGCAATACCTGCTCAGCAGCAACCACGTGCTGGCACGCAGCGACCATGCCGCCGTGGGCGACGCCATCATCCAACCAGGGCTCATTGACAACAACTGCACACCCAGCGGAGACGGCCCCGGCACAATGCCGGTGGGAACTTTGTCCGGCTGGCTCCCTCTCAGCTCCGCCGCAACCAACGCCGACGCGGCCATCGCTCAAGTCGATTCCGGCGCGGTGAGTCCCAGCGGCAGCATTCTGGAACTGGGCGCCAAACAAGCCGACGGCACGCTGGCGGCGGCGCCGCCAGGTATCTCTTCGACCGGCGGCAAGGGCGAGGCAGCGACTCTCGATCTAGTGGTAGCCAAGAGTGGGCGGACTACGGGCCTGACTTGCGGCAGCGTCTCGGCGCTCAACTTGGACGTGACCGTCGATTACTATCTCGATTGCGCCGAGACCAAGCCATACCTGACCAAGACCTACACCAACCAGTTGGCTATCAGCGGCGCCCAATTCAGCGATTCGGGCGACTCTGGGTCTCTTGTTGTGGATGCCGCCAACGCAGAGCCTGTGGGCCTCTACTTCGCCGGCGGAACAGACTCAGCCGGTATCAGCCAAGCCGTTGCCAACCCAGTGGGCGACGTGCTCAGCGAACTGAGCGCGCAGACCGATCGGGGAACAAGTTATACCTTTGTGGGCGCCGCGGACCATCCCGTCAGTTGCCTCAGCTACGGAGGCAGCGCGGCGGCCCTGGCGCAGGCCCGCACGCTCCCCGACGCTGAGACAGCGCGCGCCCAGCAAGCCCTGGGGCAGGCACGCATGTTGGTAAACCCGGCGGCGGGAATTCTGGGGGTGGCTACCGGCAAGAGCAGCGATCATCCGGGAGAGGCTGCCGTACTGATCTACGTGGATGAAGCCATGACCGCAAATGCGCCGGCCACGGTGGATGGAGTGCGCACCCTGGTCATTCCCACTACGCCCCACGCTGTGGCCTTCGGCTCAGCGCCTCAAACCCCATTTGAAGCCCGCTCCGCCGCGCCTGCTTTGCCGACGGCAGTCCTCGGCCCCGCGGGAGCCATCAAGCAGCAAGTCGCGCACAGCATGATGCACGAGAACCCAGCATTCTTTGCTGTCGGCGTGGGCCAGAGCCTCGACAATCCTCGCGAGGCTGCGCTGGTCATCTACGTTGACCGCAAGCAGCTTCCCGCTCAACTGCCGCCATTGGTGAATGGCCTGCGTACCCGATACATTGTCATGGACCGGCTTCACGTGACCCGCGCTTACGCGACTCCAGTGCAGTCGAGGCTCCACTGCCTGCCCCAGCCGACGGCAAATCGCCCTGCTGGCTTCGATCTTTTCAACCTCGCCAGGCCTCGCGGCCTCCACTTGCATTGAAGCGATATAGCACCGCTGAACCCATGCTTCACGATCTTCGCCCGCACTCTTGCGGGCAATAAGAAGCGCCCGGATCCGTAAGGACCACGGGCGCTAGAGCAGCCCTCCCCCAGAACTGCCCACGGTGCGAATGTAGGTGTTTCTGGGCTGAAAGGCAAGCAATCTTAGGTAATGGCAAAAACCAATGACTATCAGGGGATTCGCGCTTTACCAATGGGGGATGGGCCACCCACAAATGGGTGATTATCCATAGAGTTAACAGGAGTTTTGTGGGAGATTACCTCTGGGTCAATGGCTTCTACTAAAGCGCTTCCCGAGGCGGATCGGCCATCTCGCTGGCAGCACTCGACATAAAGCGGCAAACCAGCAATTCCGGTTCCGGCATCCCCTCAACCGCGCGCAGAATGGCCGAGGAAGCCTCTCCCACGCCCACCTC
>Ga0224554_1001838_pt1 | contig 12306 bp, 4 predicted proteins | sample 714S22024metaG_FD_180666 | JGI IMG/M metagenome (GOLD analysis project Ga0224554, IMG submission 180666) | Peat soil microbial communities from Stordalen Mire, Sweden - 717 S2 20-24 | ecosystem: Environmental > Terrestrial > Soil > Wetlands > Peat | place: Sweden: Norrbotten County, Stordalen...
GGGCGGCTTCCTTCAAGTCGCTGTATCAGAAGCGCCCCCCAAAACCATGCAGCTGCGCACGATTGCGCGACGGGCGCTCCAGATACAGCACTAAGACTTCAAGTAACTGGGAAAGCGATATATTGCGGGAGGGTTCTTGATATTCAACCGATGATGCACGGGAACTGCATGATGGGTAGCTCTAGCTCTGGTGCGGACATTAAATTTCAGAAGCCATCACGCCCTATGCCGCAGCAGTGAGTTTCTTGTACTCTCCGGCACGGACGTTTCGATAAGCTTCATCAGCGTGTCGCAGAAGAGATTGGGATTCTCGCGATTATTGAACCGAAATGTCATCTCATTTAGGTATGCTTCCAAATGTTTAGCGCTCAGCCTGCGCCGCTTCGGGTCGTAGCTTATTCGGAGACGGTCCGGCCTCGTGCTGGCTAGCTCTCTATTTCTTTTCCGCGGCAAACGCGTCGGCTTCGCGGTTCAACTCGTCCACCGTCGCCGCGTGCGTGTAGAACACGAGGCGATAGCGGAAGGTCGTCGCCTGCCCCTTCTCGAGCGTGAAGTCGAGCGGCGGCTGTTTGGCGTCGAACATGTGCCGCCCCAGCGGATTCGCGGCGAACAGCCCGTAGCCGCGCGCGTGCCAGTACGTCGGATAGCCGGCATTGCCGGGATGGTCGAAGATTGCCACGGTTACGGTATGTCCTTGATCGTCGTGGCCGGTGAGCGAGCACCAACGCCCGCGCGTGGACCAGGCCGCTTCTCCTCGCACGCCCTCGCTGGTCAGGTACTCTCCGGTCGGCGGGGCAGCACTCGATGAATTTTGGCCCGGCAGGTTTGCAGCCGCTGCGACGGTCGTCGCAATGCCGTTCGCATCGGTGAAGGTTCCGCCCTTTTCTTCAGACGACTCGAGCCAGCGGGCGACACGCAGGCCGAGCAAGCCGTCCTTATCGTCGTTGAAGACGACATGGTCGAGGGCTTTCAGCGTGACAACCAGATCGATCGACCGCGTGGGCCCGCTGTGCGCGAACACGTACGTCGAGGTTTCCGACAGGATCGGATGATTCTGCCCGTCGATCTTCTGTCCGTCGATCCAGGTCGACTCCGTCACCAGCTCGCCGCGCGACGCGCCGCTCGTGGTGGAGACGATTTTGTCGAGCACAATCGTTCCCATCTTCGCGGCCCGCTCGGCCGGAATCGCCTCCGAGTTGTTCCAGAAGTCGAATCCATTCACGTTCGAGTAGTTGAACCACAGGCCGTCGTGATGCGGATGATCCGTCCGCTCGCCCGGCCGCGGCTCGAGTGGCCAGCCGCGCGTCAGAGTGACTCCATCGGCATCGACGATCGGATAGAGCACCGGCTTCTTGAGCGTCGCAGGCCAGATATACGAAGTGAAGGGATGGCCGTCGATCGTAATGTCGACGCGGCGGTTCGCCTCGTCCGCCGTTACCTTCACGCCCCTGTTCACGCCTTTGGTCGGAGCAGCGAAAGCGCTCGCCGCGAACGCCAAACCGACAACGGCGGAAACGAACATTGTCCGGTTACGCATACACTTTGCCCCCGGCCAGCACCTGCTGTGTCTTGTCGTCAAACGTCACTTTCATTCCAGTCTGGATCGCCGCGACGTTCATGCACAGCGCGATGGAATGGCTGTAGCCCGCCTCGATGGGCGCGTTCGGCGTCTTGCGCGAGCGCACGCACTCCATCCAGTTGCGCATATTCGCCGCCGTTTGCGGGTCGCCGTGGGTGTTGGCGTCGGTCTCGACGGTCTCGACCTTTTCAACCAGCGAGGAGCTGGGCAGCAGGTTGGGCTTCATCTTCATCTCGTCGGCAAATCGGGCGGTGAGACCGCCGGTCGGCGTCACCGTCTGTTTGTCCATGTCAATCATGCCGCCGTTGGAGTAATACAGCTCCTTGACGCCGCCGGCCGAGTTGGTGAAGCGCGATGTGTACTGTACCTGGAAACCCTTGCTGGGATCGTCGAGCGGACCGTAATCGAACACCGCCGTCATCGTGTCCCAGTTAGTGCGGCCGTCTTTCCACAGATAGATGCCGCCGTTGGCCACGCACGAGCGAGGATGCGGCAGCCCGGTGAACCAGTGGACGGTGTCGATCTGGTGAACCAGCCACTGATCGGGAATTCCCGACGAATACGGCCAGAACAAACGGAACTCAAGATACTTGCGGGCATCGAACGGGACGATGGATCCGGCGGGGGTCCGGTTGAGGAGGTAACGCTTCCAGTCAGTGTCCTCCTCTTTGAGCAGGGGCACAACGTCCGGACGGCGCCAGCGGCCCGGCTGGTTCACGTTCCAGCTCATCTCCACCATCACAATGTCGCCGAACTGGCCTGACTTGATGTATTCCGCGGCCTTTTGATACGCAGGCGTCGAGCGGCGCTGCGTTCCTACCTGAACAATCTTGCCGCTCTTTTTCACAGCATCGAGAATCATGCGCGCGTCGGCCATGGTGTGCGCAGTCGGTTTCTCCACGTATGCGTCACGGCCGGCCCGCACGGCTTCAGCGCCGTGGTACGCGTGCTGGAAGTCGGCAGTTGCAATGATCACCGCGTCCACGTCCTTGCGGGCATACAGTTCATCGTTGTTGCGGACGGTGTCGGGACGGTTTCCGCAGAGCTTTTCAATGAACGCCGCACCTTCATCGCGGCGGCGGTTCCAGATATCGGAGACGGCGACGATCTGGAAGTTGAGCTCCTGTGCGCTCTGCTGGAACGCGGGCAGATCGCCCTGTTTCATGCGGTCGCCACAGCCTACGATGCCAACGCGCACGCGATCGTTTGCGCCCGCGATCTGTGCGTAGCTCGATGCGTTCCAGGAAACGGTCGTCGCGGCCAGCGCTGCGCCACCCGCTTTCAAAAACTCTCTGCGATTGTTTTGATTCGGATTCATCGTGATTCCCTTCATGGATTGTGGTTCGGTGCAGTTGTAACGGTGCAGATCAGGCGGGACGACTCTACGGAAAATCGAACTCCTTCAAGAAAAGTGCCGGGCGCCCTGGAATTCAGAGCGCCCGGCCTTGCATAACACACGCGAACAGACGAGAGGTTAGAAGCTAATCTTTATGCTGCCTTGGAATACGCGGGCTTGGTTGTATGTTGCCGACACCTGACCAAAGGTCGATGACGTAAGAGTTGCGGCGCCTCCTGTATTTGCGGGAAGCGAACCGGTTGTTGAGCTGGATGGAGGCTGGAAGTCAGGATGATTCAGCACGTTGAATGCTTCCAGCCGCAGCGTCGTGCTCCAGTTCTCGTGGATCACGAAGATGCGCGAAATCTGCGCATCGAAATTCAGCGAGCTCGGGCCCCGGAACGAGTTCTTGCCGATATTTCCGTAGGTCCCGAGGGCAGGGCAGCCGGCGGCCGTGGCTGAAGCGCACCCGGCCGTTTGCCACACCTGCTGGAATGCGGCCGGATTCAAGAATTCGCGATTGGCCTCGGTCACAGCAGGGGCGCGGAAGTGCACCTCGGCATACGGATTTACGCCCGGAACCCGGTTGGGCCGATCATTGCCCACATCGGTTAGTGAGTTGTCCTGACCTGAAGTAACGGTGAACGGCGCGCCGCTCTGTATGCGGATCAGCGGAGCCAGTTCCCAGTTGTTGACGAGCAGTTTTGCAAAGTTGTTCAGGTGCGAGCTAAAGCCGCTCTTGGCAATCAAAACGGCGTTTTCGATATGGCGAAAATCCGAGCCGCATGGGCCATAGTCCATCGAGAGGCGGTTTGGATTTTCGACCGTCGTGCTGGCCAGGTCGCCTTGCGCGTCCTCGATGTCCAGGCATTTCGACCAAGTCCAGTTGGCCAGCAGGCTGAAGGTGCTCGACATGCGGTGCTGGATCGACGCCACCATGCCGTTGTAATTCGCCGTGCCCTCGTCGCTCACGATCACCGATCCGCCGCCGCTCCCAAGGTACATGTTGCCGCCGATCTGCCCCCCCGAGCTGTTCAGGGAGTTCGGATTCTCGGTCGTAAGCAGAAATCGCGACGTCTGGTTTCCCGTGGTCGAGCAGTTCGTCCCCGCCGCGCCCGGCTTCACTGCCGCCGGTCCCGCGGTCACGATGCCCGCGCAGCCCGTTCCGCCCGCACCCCACACGCCCGGAATAAAGACCGCCGGGTCAAACGGGTAACCTACGGGATCGTGGTGCGTCGAGTTGCCAATGTAATCCAGCTGCGCCTGCCAATTGTTGCCGAATTCGCGCTGGATGCTGAAAGTCCATTGCACGGAGTAGGCCGCCATGAAGTGAGCCGGCATCACGATGAATTGCGATTGCGGGAAGAACAGCGCTTGCGACGGCTTGGGAATTTGCGGCTGTGGGAACGGGCTGGTTGTAATCGTGCCCACCGACCAGGGAGCCGCGAAGGGAATCGGCGGCGACGACGAGGTCTGTGCATTGGTGACCGCAGTCGCAAACGGCGGGTTCTGCTGGTTGCGCTGCGAGGTGAAGAAGTTCGGATTATCGAACATCAGCGCCAAGCCGCCGCGGAACACCGTCTTGCCGTTGCCCGTCGGATCGAACGACACCCCGAAGTTTGGCGAAAACTGCATCCACGAGTTCTGCGTGAACTGCTTCGTCACGCCCTTGTCGCCGTAGTAGAGCGCTCCAGCGGGAGCGTTCGGATACACGCTGCTCACGGTATTCGAAAGGAAGTTGGCCATGCTGAATTCAACCCCGCGGTTGAAGTAATCGTGCGGCATGACGTTCGGTCCATAGCGTACCCCGCCCACCAGCGTCATTTGATGCGTAGCGTGAAACGTATCCTGAACGTAGAGGCTCGGAATCGGCCCGCGCAGTGCGTTCTGTTGTTGCTTGCTTTGCTGGAACGGGCTCGCCGAGCCCAGTGTTCCCATCAGGAAATCGAGATTCTGGTCGCCGATCGTGCTGCCGCCCTTGGGTCCGCTGCCCGAGTATTCGCCGTTGAAGGTGAAGATTCCGTTGCCTTCGTAGGCGTTTCCGATATTCAGCTGGTTCTGCACCCACTCGCCGCCGAACCCGATCTGGTGCTTGCCCCGAACCAAAGTCACGTCGTCGTCAATTGAGGCCGTGTTGTCGTTGAAATGCGCCACCGAGTTCGTTCCGCCACCGATCGAGAACTTGCCCTCGCTCATCTGCAGTCCGTTGGGAACCACCTGGAACACGTTCACGCCCAGCGTGGCTGCGTTGATGTCGTTGGACGCGTACCCGCGGTTATTAACACGCCGCAGAATCGAAATGTGCGCCGAGTTCACCACGTTCGGCGAAATCTGATAAATCTCGCCCAGCGTAAACGTCTGCACCCGCTCGATGTTTCCCGATTGCGTGGTGATGAGAATGTTGTGCGGATCGAAGTACGCCGGGAACTGGTATCCATCGATGAAATACCGCCCAAAGAGATTGTTCTTCGAGTTGATGGTAAAGTCCTCGCGAGTCACGAACTGGTTGTCGGTGACTTTGTACGGAATGGCGTAGGAAACAAACCCGCACCCGCTTGGGTCCACCGTCCCGCCCACGACGTCAGGCGGCAAATACTTTTGCAAGGCCAGCGCCGGCGCGCTGTAGGTGGGCTGCGTCGGGTATTTGTTTCCCGCCAGCGCTACGCCGGTTAAAGGGTCGACCAGCGGAATCGCGGCGTGAGTTGAATTGCAGGGATTGCTGCCGGTTACGCCGGGTACGCCGTCCGTCACGGAAAAGTCGCCGGTCAGGTTCGCCGCCGTCGGCACCGTGGCCTGGGTATTCGACTGCGTTTGGTCCGCATCCCAGCGCTGGTAGGCCGCGAACGCGAACATCTTGTTGCGCTTGACCGGTCCGCCGAACACTCCGCCGAACTGATTCTGATGGAGAGTATCTTTCGGCGAACAAGTCGTCTTCGGAGCCACCGGATTACAAGTGGAGAAAAAGTTCGTCGCGTCAATGTAGTTGTTGCGGATGAACTCGAATCCCTCGCCGTGAAACTGATTCGATCCCGACTTCGTCACCACATTCACCATGCCACCAACGTGCCCACCGTCCTGCGCGCCCAGGTCCGTCGATTCCACGCTAAATTCGCTCACTGCGTCAGGGAACGGATAGGGGAGGTTGCCATTGGCCATGTAATCCTGGTTGTCGCCGCCGTCCAGACGCCACAGCGTCGTATTGCCCCCGCCGCCGGCGATCGAAACTGAAATTGTCTGGTAAGAATACTTGCTGCCCGTGAAGTCGCCCGCGGGCGCCGGGCTCGAGCCGCCCGATGCCGTGATCAACGCCGTCATCTGCCGTCCGTTCAGCGGCATCTCAGTCACTTCACTCGAATCGATCGTCTGCTTGAACGTCGGGTCTTCGGTCTGCAGCGCCAGCCCTTCGGCCTGAACCTCGACACTTTGCGAAGCTGTGCCCACTGCGAGCGCCGGATTGATGGCGATACTGCTGCCGACCTCAAGCACAATTCCCTTTTGTTCGTAGGTCTTGAATCCAGCTGCCGTCACAGTCAAATCGTAGGTCCCGATAGAAACGCTCGGAAACAGATAGACGCCGCTGGCGTCGCTCACGGTGGTGTGCCTCACCGCCGTTGCCTCATCGGTCAGCGCGACGTTGGCACGGGCCACGACAGCTCCGGTTGCGTCCGACACGGTTCCCTGAACGCTGGCCGTACCGGCGATTTGCGCGCGGACCCCTGCCGGGACAAGCGTGAAAGCGGTTACACCAAGGGCCAAAAACAGGCACATGGCCCGCCGCAGCGGACGCATTTCCTGCTGAGCCTCTGAACTTCTACTGGCTTGTTGCATCGTTTCCTCCTCAAGTAAGTCGGTTGGTTTTGCGATGATCGGCGCCGCGGCTTCAGTTTTCGCCTGCTTGCGTTGAATGGAACCAAGAGTCTGTTTGTTTTTGAGACAGTGGTCAGACCACAGCCGATTCGCGAACTATCGTTACAAGCGACATGAACCGCTGTCAAGGATTTTTTCAAGGAGCTATCCTCGATCATTAGCGAATTGGGTACAGTGGTCGAACCACAGCCGATCCGCGAGCCAGGGTTACAAGTGACACGCCCGAATAGAGACCTGCGGGGGCACGGTTGTAAGATTGGACCCAACCAATTCTTCACGCAGCAATTGAGCCTTCCCTCGGAAATACTCGGGCCTGACGTTTGGACCTTCCCGCCGCCTGAAGGCGGCAGTCCCATGGGTTGCGAAGACCCTGCGGAACCAAATAGACAGAATTCACGATCGGGCGACCGGCTTCGCGCAGCGGGGGTCGAGCGGGTCCTCGTCCGCTGGGGGGCTAGAGCAGTTTCGGAATTAACGTAGGCTTTTGGGGAGCATTGAAAGGTGTCATTTACTTCCACCCCACAGACGAAGACCTGTCTGCGGGGACCCCGGCTTGATGAAAATGACACTTTGCAGTGTGCTTTCGGTCTACACCAATTCCAAAACCGCTGTAGTCCCCGGTCCCTGCTTTTCCGGTACACCCGGCCCGCCGGTTACCGCGCCGGATTCAAATCCCGAAGGGCTGCTAAATCCTGCCCCTTAGGGCCGGTGCGAGAATGCATCGCGTGGGCAACCGTAGCATAAACAGCGCGCATCAAACGCTTTAGTCCAAGAAGTGAACTTCCCATCCGGCGTCCTCGCCCCCGCGGACACCTTTTTGCGGAGCCTCATCGCGAAGACCTGAGAGTTGCAAATTGCCTGAGCGTGCGAACACGGATCCAAACCAGTGCACCACCCGGCGCGCATCGTCGCGCCGGTCACGGCACTGGGCTGGCAAAAAGATGATTCAGGCTGTTCTTTTCGCAGCAGCTTCCGCAACTGCTGCGCAAGACGGAACCGGCCAAATCCAAACTGCCGACAATGACCCCCAGGAAAACCTGAAGCAAATGAGCCTGGAACAATTGGGCGAAATCGAGGTCACTACCGTCTCCAAAGAACCGGAGGAGGTCTGGAAAACGGCGGCAGCGATTTACGTGATCACGCAGGAGGACATCCAGCGCTCCGGGGCCACGAACATCCCCGAGGCATTACGCCTGGCGCCGGGAGTTGAAGTGGCGCGCATTACCTCTGGCGAGTACGCCATTGGTATTCGCGGGTTCAACAGCCGCCTCTCGCGCTCCGTCCTCGTGCTGATTGATGGCCGCACGGTCTACTCGACGTTCACTGCCGGCACCTATTGGGAAACGCAGGACGTGCTGATGAAAGACATCGACCGCATTGAAGTCATTCGCGGTCCGGGCGGGACGATCTGGGGACCGAACGCGGTCAACGGGGTCATCAACATCATCACCAAGGACACGAAAGACACCCAGGGCATGCTCGGCACGGCCGGCGGGGGCAGCGTCGAGAGGGTTTTCGGAGACGCCCGCTACGGCTCCGGCAATGGCAAGGGGTTCACCTACCGAGCCTACGTGAAAGGATTTGGATGGGAGCCACAGTACCACTCCGATGGCGACAACTACGACGACTGGGATAGCGGCCAAGGCGGCTTCCGGATGGACTGGAGCGCGCGTGCCCGCGATCGCTTTCGACTTCAAGGCGATGTCTACGGCCAGGTCTTTGGTGAGAGAGCCACACTCTCAACCTACAACCCGCCCACCAACTCCGACCTGAGCGGCGATGCTTCTCTCTACGGAGGAAACATCCTTTGGAACTGGACGAAAGTGCAGGGGGAAGGCAGGGATTTTCAGCTCGCCGCCTACTATGCCCACGACACACGGAATGAGATTAATTTCGGCGACATCCGCAACACTTTCAACGTAGATTTTGTCGATCGCTTCCCCTTGTCTCGCCAGGAAGTTTCGTGGGGCCTCACCGTGCGAGCCAGCCACGGAAACGAAGTCGAGGTCGGTTCCGGACTCACGTTTACGCCGCCGCAGAGGACCGACCAGCTCTATCAGGGATTCGTTCAGGACGAAGTCTCGCTCGTCAGGAATCGGCTATCGCTCGTAGCGGGCACCAAGGTTCTGAAAACGAACTACACCGCGGTTCTCGCCGAACCGAGCGCCCGGCTTTTGTACACGCCGGCTGGCTCCCAGACCGTTTGGGCAGCGTATACGCACGGACTGCGCACCCCCGCCGACGTCGAGCGGGATTTCAATCTCTCAAGTTTCTTGGGTTATGCGCCCAGCGGCCTGCCGGAATTCGCACGCTTCAGTGCCAATCCGCGCTTCAGGTCGGAGGAGTTGAACGGCTACGAGCTCGGCTACAGGGGCCTTGAGGGGCCGAGTTTCTACCTCGACATCGCCGGCTTCTACAACCATTACGGCGATCTCTTCAGCGAAGACCTGCTGGGACCTTCGTACGTCGAGACGAGCCCCGCTCCCACACACGTTCTGATCCCCGCGCAATTCGGCAATGGGCTGGTGGCGTCGACAACAGGGGTGGAAGTAGCGCCGGAATGGCGTCCGGAGCCCTGGTGGCGCCTGCGCGGTTCGTATTCCTTTCTGGATATGCACGTGAAGAGAGGCACGCACTCAATGGACATAGGCAGCGCGCCCATCGTGCAAGGCTCCAGTCCGGAGCACCAGGCGCTCATACAAAATGGATTTGACTTGCCCAAATCGGTCAGCATAGACACTCAGGTGCGATACGTCAGTGCCCTGCCTGGTATCTCGGTGCCTTCGTATTGGACCGGTGACGCTACGGTCGGGTGGTCTGTGACGCATCACATTCAGTTGACGGCCGTTGGCCGGAATCTTTTTCAGCCTCACCATGTTGAGTCCGACTACGATCCCGGCCCTGCAGTCGGAATCCGGCGCGAATTCTATGGCGAGATCACGTTCAGTAAGTGAGCTGGCCCCGCTGGAGCGAACTGCTGCAACTTTCTCTCCAGGCTCCACAACCCGGCTAGCGAAGGCGTTTGTCCCGCCGCGGGGGTTTACATCAGCCGCAGCGCGTCCACGTCCACGATCAGATTGCGGCGCGGGACGTCCTTTTCTGCCGCGTGAGCGAGCATGCCGCGCAGCGCTTCGTTTAGCGCCTTGCGGTTTGCGCTCTTGAGAATCAGGTGGAAGCGGTAGACGTTCTTGATGCGCGCAATGGGCGCGGTGCAGGGCCCAAGCACTCTGACCGCCGCTCCGCGGCTTTGGTTTTGGAGCAGATATTTGCCTAAGATGCCGGCCCACCCCGCTGCTTCCTCCAGCTTTTGCGACTGCACCAGGACGTTGGCCAGCGCGCCGAAGGGCGGGTAGTGCATCATGCGCCTGAATTTCAACTCGCGCTCGGCAAAGGTAGCGTAATCGTGGGTGGTAGCGGCGAGGATCGCGTAGTGATCGGGATAGTAGGTCTGCACCACCACGCGACCGGGCAGATCGCCGCGGCCGGCGCGCCCGCTGACCTGCGTCATGAGTTGGAAGACGCGCTCGGCCGCGCGAAAGTCCGGCATGGAAAGCGCGTGGTCGCAGCCGACGACGCCCACCAGCGTGACGCTGTGAATGTCATGCCCCTTGGCGATCATCTGCGTACCGACGAGCAGATTGATCTCGCCCGAGTGCAGCCGCGCGAGCAGATGCTCAAGGTCGTAGCGCCCGCGGACCGTGTCGCGATCCATGCGCCCGATGCGTGCGCCGGGAAAGATCTCGGCGAGCTTTTCTTCTCCTTGTTGCGAGCCCGCGCCGAGATAGAACAGGTGCTCGCTGTCGCACTTGGGACAGCGAGCCGGAACCGTGCGCTTGTAGCCGCAGTAGTGACACTCCAGGCGCTGGCCGGCGAGCGCCTCGGCGTTCGAGTCCGATTGCGCTTTGTGGTGCGTGAGCGAGATGGCGCAGTTCTGGCATTCGAGTTTTACTCCGCAGGATCGGCACATGACGGCGAAGGAGTAGCCGCGGCGGTTGAGCAGAATGAGCGCCTGCTCGCCGCGCTCGAGCGCCGCCTTGGTCTGTTCGACAAGCGATCGCGAGAAGAGATCGTTCCGGGCGGACTCCTGAAATTCGCGGCGCATGTCGACGAGCTCGACCTCGGGCAGCGGACGGTTCATGACGCGGTCGCGCAGCTCGATGCGCGTGTACTTGCCGCTCTCGGCATTTTGCCAGCTTTCAAGCGAGGGCGTGGCCGAGCCCATGACCACGACGGCGCCGGCAAGTTTGGCGCGCATCACGGCAACATCGCGAGCGTTGTAGCGCGGCGTTTCCTCCTGCTTGTAGCTCTGGTCGTGCTCCTCGTCGACGAGGATCAATCCGAGATTCGGCGCGGGCGCGAAGATTGCCGAACGCGTGCCGACGACGATGGGCGCGTCGCCGCGACGGATGCGGCGCCACTGCTCGCTGCGCTCCTCGGGCGTGAGCGCCGAGTGCAGCAGCGCCACCTTCTGCCCGAATGCCTGGTCGAGCAGACCGGCCATCTGCGGCGTGAGCCCAATTTCGGGAACGAGCAGGATCGAAGTCATGCCGCGGTCGAGCACCTTCTGCATTGCGGCGAGATAGACGGCTGTTTTTCCCGAGCCGGTTACGCCATAGAGCAGGAGCGGATGGAACGCTCCGATCGCGCCGGTGATTGTTGCCAGCGCGTCGATCTGCGCGAGGTTGAGGTAGATTGGCTCGGACGACGGAGTGAGGCCGCCGAGCCGAAACGCCTCAGGCCGCTCGTCGATGCGCACCAGACCGCGCCGGACTAACGTCTGGAGAGTCGACGAGGGAAGATCGCGACGGCGCAGCTCAGCCAGAGGCAATTCGCCGCCGCTGGCCGCGAGCTCCGCCAGAATCGTCGTCTGCTTCTCAGTGAGCGCGGGCAGGCGGCCATCGCCTGTCAGCACCGCGAACCGCTCCATGCGCCGCGCATCGCGCTCGGCGGCTGCCGTTTCGCGCGCAATCCACTTCTTGCGAGCCATGGCGGCCAGGAGCGGGAGGGACGCGGCGGTTGCGGTTCGCAGCGTTGACACTTTGACAGGCTCGCCTGACGACAGACGCTCCAGTACGCGGCGCTCCATGTCCTGGCCTTCATGGGAGAGCCTGCCGCGCCGGCGGACTTGCGGCGCGATTCCCTTCCCCTGGTCGCCGTCCATGCTTCGCGCGAGAACGTCACGGCCGAGATCGGTGAGGCGGTAGTAGACGGTGCGGCGGACTTCCGCAGCCAAAGGAAGCATGGCGCGCAGCACCTCGCCGAGCGGCGCCAGGTAGTATTGCGCGATCCACTCAGCCAACTCGAGCAGATGGTCGCTGAGCAGCGGCTCCTCGTCGAGCACGGCCTCGAGATACTTGACCTCGACGTCGGCTGGCGGCTTGACTCCGAGGGCCGTCACCACGCCGATGAGCTTCTCATTGCGGAAGGGCGCAATGACGCGCGCGCCACGCTGAGGGCGCTGGCCCAGGCGCACGCCGTAGGTAAACGTGTGGTCCAGCGGCACGGGCAGCGCGACTTCGCAATA
>Ga0224554_1001839_pt1 | contig 12299 bp, 5 predicted proteins | sample 714S22024metaG_FD_180666 | JGI IMG/M metagenome (GOLD analysis project Ga0224554, IMG submission 180666) | Peat soil microbial communities from Stordalen Mire, Sweden - 717 S2 20-24 | ecosystem: Environmental > Terrestrial > Soil > Wetlands > Peat | place: Sweden: Norrbotten County, Stordalen...
CGACAACGACGGCTGGCTCGACATCTACGTGGTGAACGGCTCGACCTTCGACGCGCTGGACGGCAAGGAGACGCCGCCCCACGCGGCGCTGTTCCATAACAATCACGACGGGACCTTTACTGATGTGGCAGCGAAGGCCGGCGTGACGAACGACCGATGGGGCATCGGCGTGGCCATTGCAGACTATGACAACGACGGCTGGCCGGATATCTACGTGACCAACTGGGGCAAGAACCGCCTGTATCACAACAACCACGACGGAACGTTTACCGATGTTGCGGAAAAAGCGGGCGTGCAGTTGGGGAATTGGTCGACTGGCGCCACGTGGGGCGACTATGACGGCGACGGGCGCCTGGATTTGTTTGTTCCGGGCTACGTTCATTTCGACCGCGACCATTTGCCTTCGGGCGGCGAGAATGGCGTCCCCGATACCTTCTGCACCTTCCGCGGAGTCGGTGTGATTTGCGGGCCAAGAGGCCTCAAGGGCGAGCCAGACCATTTGTTCCACAACAACGGCGACGGAACGTTTGCCGATGTGAGCGAAAAGGCCGGTGTGGCCGACAAACCCGGCTACTACGGGCTCGCCTCACTGTTCGTGGATCTGAATAATGACGGCAAGGTGGATCTGCTTGTGGCCAACGACTCCACGCCGAATTATCTCTATATCAACAAAGGGGAAGGGACGTTTGAGGACGACAGCTACTCGTCGGGTTACGCGCTGGACGAGGCCGGGCGAGAGACTGCGTCGATGGGAATTGCAGCGGGGGATTTTGAAAATAACGGCAACGAGGACATCTTCAACACGACTTTCTCCGATGACTACAAAGTGCTTTACCGGAACGATGGCGACGCGAACATGACGGACGTCAGCTATCAGATGGGTATCGCAGAGATTTCGGTGCCGTTTCTCGGCTGGGGCGACGCGTTCCTGGACTATGACAACGACGGTTGGAAGGACCTGATGATGGCTGACGGACACGTTTATCCGCAGGCAGATCAGCACGCGTGGGGGACGAGTTGGGCGGAGCGGCCGATGCTCTTCCACAACATCGGCGGCAAGAAGTTTGAAGCGGTGCCTGCCGTCGAGGGTTCGGGGCTCGCAGACGTCATCGCCGGGCGAGGAATGGCAGAGGGCGATCTCTTTAACGACGGGAAGCTGGACGTCGTGATCAATGTAATGGATGGGCACCCGGTGCTCTTGCGCAACGTGAGCCCGGACAAGAACCACTGGCTGGAGTTGAAGCTGGTGGGCGGGCCCAAGAGCCCGCGCGACGCGGTGGGCGCCACGGTGTATGTGACGGCCAACGGAATGAGGCAGCGCGGGGATGTGCTGAGCGGCGGTAGCTACGCGTCAACCAGCGATCCGAGACCGCACTTCGGGCTGGGACAAGCGACAAAGGTCGACGATATCGAAGTGCACTGGCCGAGCGGCAAAGTGGAGCACTTCACCGTGCCGGGAGTGGACCGGATCGTGACGATTACCGAAGGATCGGGGAAATAGCGCGAGAGCTTTTCCGGTCAAGATGTTTCTGACGAGGAAACCTCTCTTTTCGAAACTGCAAAAGCAAATGAAGACAACCTACTGATCACATTCGGGCCGAGGATTCACGCCCCGCTCCGCGCACATACCACCCAAGATGGGCATCAATCTCCACCCTTTGACTGATGCGCGAAAGACAATGCAACTGTTATGTTTTTTCGGTACCGCCAACTCCTTCATCAGGATCGGGGTTCGTTATGAAGCGTATTGTGCGCTGTCTAGGTATTGTGTCGATTCTCACGCTGCTCTCGCACGCTGCCCTCGGCCAGAGCGCAACGGCCTCTTTGCGTGGTGTCGTCACCGACGCGACCCACGCTGTTGTGCCGAACGCCGATGTTGTGGTCACTTCGAATGACACGGGACAGAAGCACGAGCAGCGCTCGGACAGCAACGGCGAGTTCTCGTTTCAGGAGTTGTTTGTCGGCGACTACCGGGTCGAGGTGCGGTCCGACCGCTTTGCTACGTGGGTCAGTGCGCGGATTCATCTCGACGTTGGCAACCAGTCGCAGATTGAAGTGCAGCTTGTTCCCGCAACTGACCAGCAGACCGTCGAGGTAAGCGCTGAGGCCGCTGGATTGCAAACCAATGAGATTGCGCAAGGCGCGGTGGTGAGCGAAGCCGAGATTGCCAGTCTGCCACTCAATGGGCGCAACTTCTCCCAACTTGGCATCCTCCAGCCTGGAGTACGTCCAACCTCCGCGGGTTTGACGGTGCAGAACAACTTCCGGCGAGTTGGACAAAATTATGAAGTCAACGGTATGCGTCCGGAGTCCAATACCTTTCTCGTGGACGGCATGCGTGACATCAACCGCATGGACGGGGGGTACGCGTATCGGCCGCCAGCCGATACGATGGCGGAATTCCGCATTCTGACCACGACCGCACCGGCCGAGTTCGGAGGAACCAGCGGCGGCATTACCACGATCGTTACCCGATCTGGCACAAATCAGTTTCACGGAACGCTGTACGAGTTCCTGCGCAACGACGCACTCGATGCCAACAACTACTTCGCGCCGCGGAAGGAAGAGCTCAAGCAGAACCAGTTCGGCGGCACGATCGGCGGCCCCATGGTGCACAACCATGCCTACTTCTTCGCGTACTACGAAGGTCTCCGCGATAATCAGGACATCACGCATGGCGTGGTAGTGCCGACGGTGGCGGAACGCACCGGCGACTTCTCGGCCGATGCGCCGATCCTTCTCAACTCCACGAGAGCACCGTTCACGAACAATCTCGCCGGCCAGATCAACCCCATCACCGCCAAATACCTCACGTTCTTTCCCATTCCCAACACGCAGGAAAATCCGCACCTGGCCCAAACCACAAACCTGAGCCAGTACACCGGCAACCAGGGCGGTGCAAAAGCTGACTGGCTGCTCCGCAGCGCTGACACGCTCAGTGCCCGCTACAGCTACTCGACGACGGACCTCGACAGCCCGTATTCGGAACTCGGCGCCGATGTTCCAGGGTTTCCCGTTGGCTACTCCGCCAACACACACCTGGGCGGACTCACTGAGACGCATACATTTTCCGTGCACACGGTGCTGACTGCAAATGTCAGCTTCTTCCGGAACCACGTCATTCTGGATAAGCGATTCTCCGGCTTCTCACCTCAGGCGTTCGGTTTCGGATACGCGTCCACATGGGCTTCGGCCACAGGCGCGCCGCTCATCATGACCCAGGGCTACTCCAACGTGGGCGACCCGGTCATCAACCCCCGCGATACCACCCAGAACGACTACGCATTCAGCGCGAACCTGGTACATACACAGGGCAAACACGTCACCAGCTACGGTAGTCAATTCCGCCGGACCCAGCTCAACGGGTACCAGGCAAACTTTGCCTCGGGCACCTTTTCCTTTACCACTCAGGGGTACACCAACAACTCGTTGGCCAACTTCCTGCTGGGTGACCCGGACATATTTACTCAGGCCGGGGGCGACTTCACGCGCGATCTGCGTGGCTGGGAGTTGGGCGCCTATGCACAGGATGAGTATCATATCAGCCCGACGCTTACGCTGAACTACGGCGTGCGTTACGAGATCACGACGCCGTTCCGAGACATCCACAATCGCATGATGGAGTTTGCTCCGGGCCACCAATCCACCGTTTACCCTACCGCTCCAACCGGCCTTCTGTTTCCCGGCGACTCCGGCGTACCCGACACCATTGCGCCCATCTTTACGAAAGACTTCGCCCCTCGTGTCGGCTTCGCATGGAACCCGCTCGGCAACAGCCGCACGGTGATCCGTTCAGCCTATGGAATCTTCTACGACGAACTGCTAAACGGCGTGGGCATGCCGTTCCGCGCCACCAGCAGCGCACTGGGGCAAACGGTGGTACGCACTCTGACCGGATACACGAAGATCAACTATGCCAACCCGCTCGGTACCGTAACCAACCCGTTTACTCCCGGCCAGTTTGCGCTACCCGCGTCCACCTTCACCATTGATCGCAACCTGCTGCCGCCCTATGCGCAAGACTGGAACTTTACCATCGACCAGAGCCTGGGCAATCAGAACCTCTCGATCGGATACATCGGATCGAAGGGAACCCGGCTGCCGCGGTTGGTTGAGGCGAATCCTGCGATCTATCAACCCGGTGCAACCTTCGCTAACTCCCCGCGGCGCAGGCTCTACTCCGGCTGCACGCTGACCACCGGCACCTGTACGTTGGGCACCGCCGGACTGGTTGAGGGCAATGCCAACTCGACCTTCCACTCGGCGCAGGTTTCGCTCACGCGGCGCGGCGCGCAGGACCTGAACTACACGCTGGCCTACACCTTCTCTAAGGATCTGGACTACTCGTCTAGCCTTCACATGTCCGGCCCGGCTCCCTGGATGGTTCTTGGCGAGCTCGACATCCCACAGAACAACCAGAATCTAAGCGCCGAACACGGGCGCTCGCTCTTTGACTCCCGCCAGCGCTTTGCCGGAAGCCTCACCTACGCCGTGCCGTTTGCGCGCGGATTCACGGGCGCGCCCCGCACTCTGCTCGACGGCTGGCAGTTCAGTGCTCTGCTGGCCGTCAACTCCAGCACTCCATTCACGGTCTACGACTCGGCCAATGTCTCCCTGCAGGCGCCGCACCCCGGTGTTTCAGGCATGTTCGGCGACCGGCCGAATGTGACCGGGAACCCGAACCAAGGGGCGCCCCGCAAGGTTTCGCAATGGGTGTCGCCCTCCGCGTTTCAGCGGCTCGATCCGGTTGCCGACGCCGGGCAGTTCGGAGACGAGGGGCGCAACAGCGTCGATGGACCTGCCTATGGCAGTCTCGACGCCTCGCTCGACAAGACTTTCACGTTCAGCGACAAGACAAAAGTACAGTTCCGCGCTGAGAGCTTCAACGTTTCCAACCACGTCAACTTCATTCCGCCTGTTTTCGACATGAACTCGCCCGCATTCGGGCAAATCACGGAGGCGCAAGCTCCTCGCGTGATTCAATTCGCTCTGAAGATACAGCGGTGACAAGGCGATAGAGCCCGCAGAGCCGCATTGATGTCGGGCTGCGGCTCTGTCTTCGCCCCATGGACGGGGTGCCACATCAACCGTTCGGTGGAGACCACTTCTCATCTGCCTGCGGGCAGATGCAGGGCTTAGTCGAAAGCTTATAGAATTGTTAGCGCGATGCTTCCCCGCCTCTTCGCCGATCGAATTCTGCGCCTTGTCAGCAGTGTTTTGCTGATGGGTGCGATGGCCTGTGCCGTTATGGCGTGGCGGACACGGACGGCCTATGCGGTCGACGATCCGGCTGCGCAACGTGCGCAATACTCGCAGGACGTTACGTCGCATTACAACTTCCGATTTGGCGCGGACAAGCCGTTTCTTCCTTCCAATGCCACGACGGATACGGGAGAGTTCATCGATCCGAACAGCTTTCTCACGGCAAAATACTGCGGCCATTGTCATCAGGCGGCATATGCGCAATGGCGGCAATCGGCCCACGCGAACTCATTTCGAGCTCCCTGGTACGTCAAGAATGTGAACCTGCTGATCCACGGAAAAGGGATTGAGTATGCCCGCCATTGCGAAGGGTGTCACAACCCTATTGCCCTGACGTCCGGGGCGATGACCCAGAATTCTCCGGTGAATCGCAAGTTCGACGCGGACGGAATTACGTGCTCGGTTTGCCATTCCATTCAGAAAGTGGACACGCGCGGCACGGGCAGTTACGTGATGGGCGTACCGGCAGTGCTGGTGGACGCCGACGGCAAACCAATCTACGGCGAGGTTTCCGACAAGGAGATTCTGGCTCATCTCGATCGCCATTCTCAAGCTGTGATGAAGGACTTCTATCGCACCAGCGAGTTCTGCGGCGCTTGCCATAAGGCTGCTTTGCCCAAGATGTTGAATGGCTACAAGTGGCAGCGCGCCATTTTTCTCTACGATGAGTGGCAGCAGGCCTCCTTCGGCAAGCAAAACCCGCTCCCGTTTTACGTGAAGCCGCAGGTATCCACGTGCCAGACCTGCCACATGGCCGAGGAGACGATCGAGCAGCCGGATTATGGAACGGAACAGGGCAAGCTGATGTCGCACCGCTGGCTGGGCGCGAATACTGTGCTATCGAAGTATTACGGCTACGATGAGCAACTGCAAAAGACCATTGCCTTTCTGCAGAATGGGGTTCTCAACGTCGATCTTTTCGGGATCGAGCGCAATGACGGCAAACTGATTGCGCCACTCGGAACCGAGCCCTTCGACATTGCCGCCGGGGATGTTCTGACCGTTTCCGTGGTGATCCAGAATAAAGGAATAGGGCACACACTCGTGCCTGAACAACGCGACTTTTACGAATGCTGGGTGGAGTTCCAGGCCAAGGATGCGGCCGGGAACACGCTAATGGATTCTGGCGCGGTCGGCCCGGACGGTGCGCTCGATCCCACGGCGCACAGCTTTACGAATCGGCTGGTGAACGTTCGCGGGACGTTGAACGATCTGCACCAGGTGTGGGACACGCGGGTGATCGCCTATAACAACACCATTCAGTCGGGCCGCTCACAGATTGTGCGCTACGAGTTCAAGGTGCCGGAGAATGCCGCCGGGCCGATCACCATCACCGCCAAGGTCAACTACCGCCGCTTTAATCAGCATTTCATCGACTTTGGCATGGGCAAGCACTACGAGTTGCCAGAGGTGGAGATAACATCGCGAACGCGAATGCTCGCGATCGGCTCCAATCCTGCCACGCCGCCAGATCCCGCGGACAATCCGGTGTGGATGCGATGGAACAACTATGGCATCGGATTGCTGGACGCGCAGCAGTACGCGGAGAGCGCGCGAGCCTTCGAGCAAGTGGCCCAGTTACGCCCGGATTATGCGGACGCTTACACGAATGTCGCGATCGCGGACTTTTCGTGGCAGCGCTACGACGGTTCGCGGATTAATCTGGAGAAGGCGCTGCAACTTGCTCCGCACAACGCGCGCGCGCTTTACTATCTTGCGCTGGTTGACCGCATTCAAGGCCATCCGGACGCTGCAATTGCCGATTTGCTCGACGTGATTACGCAGTTCCCCCGCTCTCGCGACGCGCACCGGGAACTGGGCTTCTCGTTCTATCAACAGCACAAATATCAGGAGGCGCGGACCGAGTACGAGACCGTGCAGTCGATCGATCCCGATGACCTGGCCGCGCATTACATCCTTTCTATCGTCTATCGCCGCTTAGGCATGAAGGACGATGCGGCGCGCGAAGCTGCGGCTTTTGCCGACGAGAAAGACGATCCGACTGCGAACAGCTATGCGCTGGAGTTCCTCAGCAAGCATCCCGAGGTCACGTCGGAGAGCGTGCCATGGCATGTTCATAGCAACGTGACGCCAGACGGCAATGCTCATGGCGGCGGGACCGGTCAATGAGATTGCTGCTTTTCGTCGCTGCATTTGTTCTGGCGTTTTCTTGCTTCGCGATTGCCTCATCCCGCAGCCAGCGGACGCACGGCGCTGCGGTCTTCAGCGCGAGCGGATGCCAGCACTGCCACAGCATAGGAGGCGTGGGCGGGCACAAGGGGCCCGATCTATCGGGAGTGGGAAGAAGGAAGTCCAAGGCCGAAATGCGGCAGCAGATCGTTTTCGGCAGTAAAGTGATGCCGGCCTTCGGAGACGATCTCGAGCCTGACGAACTCAAAGACCTGATTGCCTACCTGAAATCGTGCCGCCAGAAACCGGCGCCGACCCCACCGACCTCCAATTCAAATTAACCGCCGGAATCGGTCTGGTCACACGGAGCCAGCGATCGCCGCGCGAAGTGCGTCTGCTACTTCTTTCTGCTGCTCCTCTGTGATGTGGTTGAAAAATGGAAGAGCGAGCGTGCGACGCGCGATGGACTCAGTGAGAGGGAACGAGCTGACGCCGGCCCCGCTCGAGGCGCGCCACGCAGGTTGCAGGTGGATAGGTGCGAAGTAGCGGCCCGTGGCGATGCCCTGCCGGAGAAGTGCGGCCTGCACTCGATCGCGGCCGACGCCTTCAGGCAGGCGAACGACATAGACAAACCAACTGAGCTCACGGCGCGGAAGTTGGAGAGGCGGACGTTCGAGACCGGGCACATCCGCGAGAAGGGCATCGTAACGCACGGCGGCCTGACGGCGGAGAGCGAGGATATCATCGATTCGCTGCAACTGAACGCGGCCGAGGGCGCACGCCAACTCCGAAAGCCGATAGTTATAGCCCGGCTCGGCGTGGTCGAGCCAGTCGACGTGTGAATCGCGGCCCTGATTTCTGAGGCGGCGCAAGTGTGCGGCGTGCGCTGGATTGCCAGCCAGCACCGCGCCGCCCTCACCTGTGGTGATCTGCTTGTTGGGGTAGAAACCGAGAACTGCGAGATCGCCGAAGCTGCCGGCGATGCGCCCATCGAAACGCGCACCGATGGCCTCGGATGCATCCTCAATCAAGGCCAAATGATGGCGATTCGCAAAATCCTTGAGGATATTCATTTGCGCGGGGATGCCGAACGTATGAACTGCAAGGATGGCACGCGTGCGCGGAGAGATGGCGTGCTCCACGGCAGCGGGGTCAAGATTGAGCGTGACGGGATCAATCTCGACAAGGACAGGCGTGGCGCGCACCTGGAGCACTGTGTTGACCACGGCCACAAAAGTAAAAGAAGGAAGGATGACCTCGTCACCTTCGCCAATTCCAAGCGTGAGCAACGCCAGATGGAGGCCGGCGGTGCCTGAACTGACGGCCACCGCGTGGTCCACGCCGTGATAGGCGGCTAAATCCGCTTCGAAAGCCGCGAGCTCCGGACCCAGGCTGAGGTACGGCGTGCGCAGAACGGCAGTGACTGCAGCGATCTCCGCCTCGGTAATGTCAGGCGCCGAGAGAGGAATGCGCGGAATCATGAGCGTTCCAGTTGTGCCGGTTCGGCAGGTGATGGAAGCGGTGCAGGCTGCTTGATGAGAAGGCCGTCGAGCGGAACGGAAACTAACACGCGAGCAATGGTCTTCGCAGCAGTGCCATCGCCATAGGGATTGGTCATACCGGCAAGAATGTCGCGGAAGGCAGGACTGAGAGCGCGATCGAGCGCGTCACGGATGGCGGAAGATTCAGCGGGCACATCAATCACGTTGCGCGCGCGTTCACGGCCTTGCTGACGAATGCCCACGTTGACAACAGGCAAAGCAAACGATGCAGCCTCCATGATGCCGCTGGAGGAGTTGCCTGCAAGCGCGTCGGCGTGCTTGAGAAGACTCCAGTAGGTGACAGCGTCAAGATTGACGAAGACGTGAGTGTGCGCGCGCGTTGCCGCCAGAGCACGGGCGCGCTCAATGAGCGTGTGACCACCGGCATCAGCATTGGGATAGACGAAGACGATTTGCCCTGGCGCATCGGTAAGCGCGGCGAAGAACGCATCCGCTTCAGCGTTTGTGTCGCGCAGGATGGTGACAGGATGCCACGCGGCAACAAGCGTGGGCGGCGTGAGCGAAAGCCCCAAGCGAGCCTCCAGCGCGGCGCGATCGAGCAGCGCAGAGCGGCGCAGATGGTCGAGCGAGGGCGCTCCAGCGCGGTGCACGCGCCAGGGCTCTTCGCCCATGGCGATGACGCGGAGGCGTGCGGTTTCCGTGGACGTAAAGTGAACGTGCGCGAGCTTGGTCAATGCGTTGCGCACCGAGTCGTCAATGGCGCCCTGGCTCACCTCGCCGCCTTCGATGTGAGCGATCGGAATACGCAGAGCCAGAGCCGTCGAGGCCGGGGCCAGCATCTCGTAGCGATCGGCGATGAGAAGTAATATATCCGGCCGCCATGCAGTGAGTGCATCGGCAACGCCCAAAATGGCCAAGCCAATCGTCTTGGCCATTCCGGTGTCAGTATCGGAGCTCAGCAGGCACTCGATGCGCGCCTTGATGGGAAAGCCATCGCGCTCGATCTCCTTGAGCGTGTTTCCGAATTGCGGCGAGAGATGGGGCCCGAGAGCAAACACGCCCAGCTCGATTTCAGGATTGCCGGCAAGCTCACGAAGCGGCCAGTAGAGATGGCTGTAGTCGGCGCGCGACGTGGTGACGACGCCGATGCGGCGCCGCGCGGCAGACGTGGGATACTGCGCGGAAAATCCGCTTCCATTCACTGGATTTTGAGGCGCAATCACAGGAGAAGTATAAATTGATCGTTCGACAAAGCCTGCTTGCATTGTGAACGAGTCGCTCTGCCGAAGGGCCACGCGCTCGCGTACACTGGATGGTTCTGCGATGAGGGGAGAGTTACATCCGTGAGTGCGAGAACGATGCGGGGAGTTTGGTTGTGCGCGATTGCAATTCTGGCAGGCATGCCGGCACTCTGCGCGCCGCAGAAGCACTTCGACGCAGAGGCGATCCGGTTGAACAATCGAGGCGTGGCGCTGATGGGCCAGCAGTTCACCGAGCGTGCCGCGGAGAGCTTTGCCGAAGCATTCAAGAAGGACCCGAGGCTGGCGCAGGCGGCCGTCAATGAGGGTATTGCGCTGTTGGCGCTGCAGAAGCTGGACGAGGCCAAAGGATGGTTTCAGAAGGCCAATTTGGTTGATCCAAAGAATCCGCAGGCATGGTACAACCTGGGTTTGGCTCAGCATGGGGGAAATGAACTAACGGATGCACTGGCCAGTTTTCAAGAGGCGGTCAAGCTCGATCCCAGAGACGCAGACTCATGGTATTTCGAAGGCGCCTGTTACCAGGAGATGCGTCAGTTCGACAAGGCGATTGCAACCTTCGAGAAGACGCTGGAGATTAACCCTCTGCACGCGTCGGCGGAGTTCAGTCTCGCACGTTCGCTGCAACGCACGGGTCACACGGCAGAGGCGAAGGAACACTTTGCGCGTTTTCAACATTTGACGAGCACCAAGATTTCATCGGCGCTGGGGCTGTCGTACGGCGAGCAGGGGCACTATTCGACAGTCACGGCAGTCGAAGAGCCTGCAGCGATCCAACACGCGATGATTCCAGTGCGGCTTGTGGCGCAGCCAATGATCGCGGCTGCCTCTGCAGGCGCTTCGTCATGGACGACGACCGGCGGGGCATGCATGATGGACGCGATGGGCTCAGGACAGATGGATCTGGTGCTGACGCAAGCAGGCGCGCAGGCCATACGCATCCTGCACAACCGTGGCGGCGGCGGCTTTGAGGAGCTGGATTCGGCGGCAATGGGTCTGGGGGCGAGCGGTCATGCAGTAGCATGCGCCGTTGGCGATTACGATGGCGATGGATTGAACGATCTGGCTGTGGCCCTGGAAGACCGCGTGCTTCTGTTTCACAACCTCGGTCACGGGCAATTCAAGGACGTTACGGCGCAATCGGGGCTTTTGCCGCGTAACCGCCCATCGGGCATTACGTTTGTGGATTATGACCATGATGGCGATCTGGACCTGCTGCTGAATGGTGCGCCGTTGAAGCCGGGCGATGAGTCCAATGTTCTGTGGCGCAACAATGGCGATGGGACGTTTACTGAGCAAACGGAGCCGACCGGGCTGGGCGGAAGCGGCAAGACAGCGGCAACAATCCTGACCGACTTCAATAACGATCGCGCCGTCGATCTTGCGGTGACAGGCGACGGACCATCGCCGCTGATCTACGTGAATCCGCGCGAAGGGAAGTATCCTACGCAGCCGCTGTACGCGACTGTGAAGCTTCCGCCAACAGTTGGCATCGCGGTGCTCGACTACAACAAAGATGGCTGGATGGACATTGCGGTGACGCACGGCGGCGCACCGGGACTCACGCTGTGGCGAAACGTTGAGGGGCCGGATCACATTGGCCGGCGTTTTGAACGCGTTGCGTTGCCGCTCATTGGAGCAGTTCGCGGATGGGGCCTGACGCCTATTGACATCGACAACGACGGCTGGATCGACCTGGCTGCGATTGTGGAGACGAAGGCCGGACCGCGGGTGAAGGTTTTTCGCAACCGCGGAGATGGCAGTTTCGAGGACGTGAGCCATGCGCTGGGACTGGACAGCGTGCGGCTAGTGGCGCCGCACGGTCTGATTGCCGCGGATGTTAACGGCGATGGCGCGCCCGATCTGATCGTGACCCAGGAGAATGCGCCTCCGGTGCTGCTGCGTAACGAAGGCGCGAACAAAAACCACTTTGTGCGCCTCGACCTGATCGGCTTTGCAGACAACAAGACGGGTCTCGGTGCGAAGGTTGAGGTGTTCGCCAACGGACTTTGGCAGAAGTGGGAGCTTGCGGGCGCGTCGGGCTACCAAACGCAAGCTCCGCCGCAGATTCTTGTGGGACTGGGGCAGGCGCCGGGCATCGACTTGCTGCGAATCCTGTGGCCCACTGGCGTGTTGCAGGACGAGA
>Ga0224554_1001843_pt1 | contig 12277 bp, 9 predicted proteins | sample 714S22024metaG_FD_180666 | JGI IMG/M metagenome (GOLD analysis project Ga0224554, IMG submission 180666) | Peat soil microbial communities from Stordalen Mire, Sweden - 717 S2 20-24 | ecosystem: Environmental > Terrestrial > Soil > Wetlands > Peat | place: Sweden: Norrbotten County, Stordalen...
CCCGCAATCATAGGCCGTCAAAAGCTTGCATCGAAGATCATTTGAATAGGCCTTTGCCATCTTCTTTATCGCGAAGGCCAGAGCAATTACAGTGTACACCTATTAGTGATATGCTCTAGTTACTCGCGCGTTTCCAATCCGACCGTCGATGCTCTGGAAAAGGCAATCGGAGCGCTTGAAGGAACGCCGCCCGCCGTCTGCTTTCGAACCGGCATGGCCGCCATCGCCACGCTTTTCCTGTCCATTCTCAAATCGGGCGATCACGTTGTGATCTCCGATGTCGTCTATGGCGGCACGATGCGCTTGATTCGCGAGGTGCTTGATCCTTTCGGAATTGCCGCATCGTTTGTTGACAGTTCCGAGCCTGGCAACGTTGAAGCCGCCATTACTCCCGCAACCCGTATCGTCTTCATTGAAACGCCCGGCAATCCCACGCTGAAGCTGACGGATATTCAAGCCGTCGCTCAGATAACAAAACGTCATTCGATTCTTCTTGCGGTCGATAACACCTTCCTGACTCCGATTCTTCAGAAGCCGCTCTTGCTCGGCGCGGACATCTCCGTGCTGTCAACGACCAAGTACATCGACGGCCACAACGCGACAGTCGGCGGATCGCTCGCCACGCGCGATGAGAAGCTGCTGGAGCGTCTGCGCCTGGTCCGCAAGACCATCGGCACGATCCAGGCGCCCTTCGAGGCCTGGCTTACGCTGCAAGGAATGAAGACGCTGCCGGCTCGTCTCAGGCTTCATTGCGAAGGAGCGTCGATTATCGCGCTATGGCTTGAAGATCACCCGGCGGTTGAGCGCGTTTACTATCCGGGGCTGGATTCGTTTCCACAGAAGGCGCTGGCGGAGAAGCAGCAATCTTCTCCCGGCGCAATGATCGCCTTTGAATTGAAAGCGGGAGCCGAGACGGCCATCCGGGCATTGAATAGCGTCAAGCTTTGTTCACGCGCGGAGAGCCTTGGCGGCCTAGAGACGCTGATCACTCATCCATCTTCGACAACCCATGCGGATGTTGACCCTGACCTCCGCCTAAGGCTAGGCATCTCGGATGGCATCATTCGCCTTTCCGTCGGACTCGAAGCCGCGGAAGACATTATCGCCGATCTTGAGCAGACCTTCGCGGCAGCGCATTGAACGGCTTACTCATCGCCGGCTTCCGGGGAATATCCGGCCTTTGCAAAAAGCGGTCTTGCTGTACGGGAGTGTTTTTTGAAGTTCACGATTCCAAAGTTTCCCAATGCTTCTTCCCTCAACTCGCACATTGCGGAGGCAGGTGTGCATCATCGAATTCTTCAAGGAGAAATCATGCGAATTTCAGTTCACTTTCCAGTTCGGAGCTCAGTCGTTCTGGTTGCCCTGGCCGCACTGTTGGCTGTGCCTTCCCTGTTCGCGCAGGATCTGAAGCCCATCCAGTTGCCCAAGCCGCAGACCAGCGGCGGCAAGCCGCTGTTGACGGCTCTGGACGAGCGCAAGACCGCTCGCACCTTCGAAAACAAGCCGCTGCCGCCACAAGTTCTCTCCAATCTTCTCTGGGCGGCGTTTGGCGTCAACCGTCAGCCTGATGTCAAGCCGGGCTATGGCCGCACCGCGCCCTCGGCTCGAAACAGTCAGGATGTGCAACTCTATGTGCTGTTTGCGGACGGCGTTTACATTTACGATGCCGTTGCCAATGTGCTGAAACCCGTGGTGGCTGGCGACGCGCGCGCCAAAGTCGGCACTCCGGCGCAGGCCTCGGCCCCCGTCACCATCGCTTATGTCTCCGATGTCAAGAACGACAAGTATTCCAGTGTCGACACCGGATTCATCGGGCAAAACGTATTTCTCTTCGCAGCTTCGGAAGGATTAGGCGCCTGGTTCCATGCTATCCATGGCGACGACGCTTCCAGGGCTTTGAATCTGACCGCGGATCAGCACCTGCTTTACGCTCAGGCGGTTGGTTATCCAGGACCGAATGCATACGTAGTTCCGCCTCCGCCCACCGCTCCACCCACCGCTCCACCCGCAGCCAAGTAAAGGAATTGGTATTGACGCTGCATTTGAGTTTGAAATACGTGTTGATTCACAGTTGGTAGGACCTAGGTCACTGACCGCATGATATGTCCGTTGAGTTCGTGCTATCCCAAGTCTCAAAATCGAGACATGGGGCAGCACGGATGTGCAATCTGCAATTCATTCACTCTCTATCTGCGTGCACAAATTGCTTGCCAAACGCAGAAGAAATTGTTAACTCTCAACCCTGGCAGAGTATGCCAGAACCGAAAAGGAGGAATGCGATGGAAAGAAGAACGTTACTTGGTTTGGGAATAGCCGGTATTGGCGCATTGGCACTGACAAGTCAGGCTTCGGCGCTACAGTATTATCCCAAATCTTCCGATAAGAAATGGGCTGTGCTCTTTGCTACATGGTGCGGCTCATCTCGTGACGCAGGAGTATGGATTTCCGAAGGTCTAGGCGGCATTGCAGATGTCTATGATCTGCGCGAGAATCCCGACCTGAAGAAGTTCGACAACATTATCATCGGATCATCGATCCGTTCAGGCAAAGTCAAGCCTGAAATCAAACAGTATCTTGAGGCCAATGCTTCTTGGCTCAAGGACAAAATCAGAGGCCTCTATATCGTCTGTGGAAACGGACAGAAGCCGATTACGCCTGAGATCGAGAAGAAGTATGTCACCGATCAGTTGCAGGCATATAGCAGCGCGAAAGACGTACCTAGCCATGTCTTCCTTGGCCGCGTTACGGCAGCGCTTCTTGATCCGCCAATACGCGAGGCCTTACTATCCCGTGGTGGCGAATATGACAACCTGAAGCGCAGCGAGAGCCTTGCCTTCGGCCAGGAACTTCTTAAACACGCTTAGCGTACTCTCTTTACCGAAGTGGTCTGTGACTTTTTCCTCACTGGCCCTCCGGCGACAGGTATTCGTCGCCGGAGGGCAGTTAAAGCCACCTTTCAATACGCTCATCCCTCCAATCAGCGTGCCTGAGACGAGGCTGTCTTCGGCAGCTTGCCCAGCGCGTCGGTCACAATCCCCGGTGTCAGCACCTCGGGCAACAGTTGCGGCTCGCTCTGCCCTGGGGCGTAGAGCGCATAAGCCGGAACACCGTTGCGTCCCAGCGTGGCGAGAGCGTGGGTGATGGCTTCGTCGTGCTGTGTCCAGTCGGCGCGCAGCAGGGCGACCTTCCGGTCTCTAAACTCCTTTTGTACCTCAGGCCGATTCAGGGCCACGCGCTCATTCACCTGGCAACTCAGGCACCAGCTTGCGGTGAAGTCTACGAAGACCGGCCGGCCCTGGGCTTGATAGCGGCTGACCGCATCGGCAGACCACGGCTCCCATCCGCTGGCGGCAATGGAATCCAGGGCACTGCGCGCGGCAGAGTTTAAAGCTGCCTTGCCCGCAGTCTCTCTCACGAGCCTTTGAGCGAAGACGGCCAGTGCGACCACTCCCAGCAGAATCAGAGTTGCGACCAGCGTGGCCCAGCGTTTTGCCGGCCAGCGGCCCAGAAACCATCCGGCAATGGCCAGCAGCAGGAAGCTGGCCAGCAACGCGGCCAGCACACTGGCTCCGTAAGCCTGCGCCAGCACCCACGCCAGCCAGATCACGGTGGCGAAGATCGGCACGGCGACGGCCTGGCGCAGCACCTCCATCCATACGCCGGGCCTGGGCAGAATGCGCGTCCAGGCTGGTTGCAGCGTCAGCGCCACATACGGCGCGGCCAGCCCCAGCGCGAGCGCCGTAAAGACGGCAAAGGTGACCGCCGGGGATGCGCTGAGCGCATAGCCGACGGCCGCTCCCATGAAGGGCGCGGTGCAGGGCGTGGCCACGACGACGGCCAGAACGCCGGTGAAAAAGCTGCCCGTGTAGCCGTGCTTCGCCGCCAGAGAACCGGCCGCCGAGGTCAGCGTCAACCCAATCTCGAACTGCCCGGCCAGCGACAGGCCAAGAAAGAAGAGCAGCCCGGCTATCAGTGCTAGAAAGACCGGCGACTGGAACTGAAATCCCCAGCCCAGCGTGGCTCCCGCTGCGCGCAGCCCCAGCAGCACGCCCACCAGCGCCCAGAAGGAGACCAGTATCCCTGCCGCGTAGACCATTCCATGCGCCCGTAACTTATGCAGTTCCCCGTGGCCGGAGTGAACCAGCGCCAATGCTTTGAGAAACAGCACCGGAAAGACGCAGGGCATCAGGTTGAGCAACAGTCCGCCGAGAAAAGCGAGACTGGAGGCTTGAAGAAGGACTGCCCAGGAAAACGATGGCGCGCCGGCCGGCCCAGAGCTGGAAGGCTTTGGCGCTAGGTCAAGCGCAGGCAAAGGAGCCACGGGCGCGGTCGCCGAGATGGACGACGAGGGCGGAGACACTTGAGTTACCACCGCTCCGGGGAGCGCCGTAAGCTCAAACGCCCTTTCACCAGAAAGCGCCAGAACACCCTTCAACAAAGCGGGATTGGCGGCAAGACCGGCGTCTCTCTTGAGGTCGAGAATCAATCCAGTGGGGGTTGGTGTTAGCTTCTGCGGGGCGGGATTGTCGATGATGTCTTGATCTTCCGGAAAGAACATTGCTGAAAGTTCACGCTGGCCGGTTTCGACGGTGAGCCGAAAGCCATCCTTTGCAGGCTGGAAGACGGCCTTGGCTCCGGCGGGCAGCGGCTTGGGAAGTCGATTTATAAATCGCTTGAAGAGTGGGTCCGGTTCATCGGCAGTTTTGTGCGATCCGAGGTCCACGTTTCTCTGTAGTTCTAACTCCGCGCTGCCGGGAATGCAGCTATCCCGGCAAACCAGCCAATCGACGGCGGCGCGCAAAGTAACCGGTCCAGCCTTGACGCTGTCTGCCACGCGCAGCTTGAGCGGAAAGAGCACCTCATCCTCGTAGCCATAATCCATCAAAGAACCGAGGGGCAAACGCCTGGGCGCGGGAAACTCCATCGCTCCGGCGGTAATTCCATCGGGCAAGGTCCAATGAATATGCGGCGGCTCGCCGGCATCTCCGGCATTCATCCAGTAGATATGCCAGCCGGGTTCGAGCTTGAAGTAAAGCCCGGCGTAATTCGATTGATCGCCGCCATACAGCTTGTCCCCCGGCGCCAGCAACTCAACCTGGAGATGAGGCGCGTCAGCCGTGGACGATGCAGCTAGGGAGGACAACCCTGGAAGCAAGAGTAACGACACCAGAACTGAATGTGAAAGACGCATAGCGGGGAAACTAACTCCTTTATTGGATGCAATTGAGCGCGGTTGGGCGCAATGAGTTGAACTCGCGGCTGGACCGGCCCTTAACTCTCTCCCGGCCGGGCGCTGTTTCTGCCTAAAGCTCCGTCGTGAACAATGCTCATCCATTGCCGCCGGTTGATGATCTCGATTTTACGGCGGGCATGGCAGTGGCGTTCACAAGAATCCCGAGGGCCAAACGAATCCGGCACACACAAAGAAGCGCCGGCCCCGAGACACAACTCCACTCTTGCCCCCGCATAGTACGGTTGCCAAAGGCAGAGTGCTATAGACCTCATTGGCCGAGTTATAAACTCATGCAGCCAATGAGGGATGTACAGGAGTGATTCGCGATAAGCAAGGCCTGCTCCCTTCAATACTCATATTCTCTTGCAGATAACTATTTCTCCGGCGTTGTTCCCGCTGTTGGCGTTGCCTGAGGCGGACGCAACTCGGCAACCGGCGAAGCGGCAAACGCCTCAGGGGTCAGATGGCCGCGATGGCAGGTGCCACAGGAAACCTGAGTGCCGGTTGAGCCAATCTTGCCCACACACTGGTTGATGGTGCCTGTCAACTTGAACATTGTCCGAGCGGTGTTTTTTTCTGGCTTGGAGTCGTCGGCGCAGAGGAGCCTGGACTTGCCATTGGGATTGAGGTTTTTAGTGTCTTCAGTGTGGCAGGCGTTGCACTGCACACCGAGCGCGCCATTCCACTGCGCCATGATTTCACGGAGTTGCTGACCGGTCGTATCCTTGGGCAAAACTTGCAGGTTAGTGGGTGCGCGATTGGGGCGCGCCTGCGGGGGAGGCGTACTGGCGGTTCCGGCCGCCGGGGCTTGTGGAGCCTGGGCAACCGTGGTGACGATGAAGACTGACGCGGTCAGCAGGGCAGTCGCGGCAGCGGATAGATACAAGGTTGACAATTTCATGAAGAGATTCCTCACAACGTTGGGATATTTTGCTGCTGAATAGTCCGAATTGTACTCCACATTCATCCGGTAAATTGCGCTGACTACAATTATTTTTAGATTTATTTGCAAATTGTGACGGCCGTCACTTGCTAATTTCTATAGAATCATGCCACAATTGGTTCATGTATATGAAGCGTTTCCAAATTGCGCGTGGTTGTTGTTGCTTCGCATGGCATATGCTGGCAAAACGGGAGACGCGCGTAGAAAACGTAATTACGCCATAGGGCCGGAATCCGGAACTGTGCGTAAGTGACCCGCTGACCAGCAGAACTGGAGCGGGCCTTTTTTTGTCTTGCATGAGGCTCGCTGACCGGGAGAACTGGAGCGGGCCTTTTTCATTGGATGCGACTTGTCGCCAGTCCATCGGGAATCTTTGTCTCCTGCTTCGAAGACCACCATTGAACCATTAGAGGCCATTCGATTCGAGAAGCAATCGAAAGACGACGGAGAGTACTGCATGAGATTCATATCCTGGAAGCCGAGTAACTACACATTTGCCTTGACCGCGGTGCTGGCGCTCATCGCAGCGATCGCGCCTTCGATTTATGCGCAAAATAACTATGGCACTGTGCGCGGACGCGTCACGGATGATTCCGGCGCTGTGATTCCGGACGCTAGCGTTATCCTGACAAACGACGGAACGGAGATTGCGCGCACCACGCGCACCAACCCGGCAGGCGATTACTTCTTTACCGCGGTCGAGCCGGGAACTTACACGGTTGTGATCTCGGCGGAGAATTTCAAAAAAACCGAGCACAATGGAATTATCGTCGATCTTGAACAGACGGCGACCATCGATGAAAAGCTGGCCGTGGGCACCGCAGGCGAGACTGTTGAAGTAACTGCCGCCGCTCCTTTGATCGACACGGCGACCGCCTCCGAGGGGCAGCTCATCACCGAAGATCAGGTTCAGGAACTTCCCAATCAAGGGCGCAATCCTTTCACGGTGAACAAGCTGGACAATAACGTGACGCCGGTGGGCGATCCCCGGTTTGTGCGCTATGAAGATCAGAACGGCACCGATTCGCAGTCGGTCTCTGGCGCTCCAATCGGTACAAACACCTACGTTGTGGATGGAATTCCCATCTCCACCTCGACCGGTGGTGTAACGTTTGTGCCCGCTGTTGAAGCTGTATCCGACGTCAAGGTGCAATCCAACACCTATGACGCGGAGCTGGGAAGAACCGCGGGCGGCGTATTCAATACGTCTTTGAAGTCCGGCACAAATACATATCACGGCGAGCTATTTGGTTTGACCAGGCAAAACGCACTGACGGCCAATCAGTGGTGGTACAACCATACCGGCGCTGCCAAGCCGGACTACACAACGTATCAAACCGCAGCCGCGTTCGGCGGCCCGCTGCCTTTCAACAACAAAATTCACTCTTTGAAGCACACATTCTTCTGGGTTACCGAAGCCAGTTACCGGCAGGCGCAGCCTGCGGGCGGGGCAAATTATTATGTTCCGACGGCGGCCGAGCGGGCGGGTAACTTCAGCGCGGATAATGTCACACTCTACGATCCAACGCAGCCATTTACAGGCAGCGCTCGAAAAGCCGTTTTAGCCGGCAATGTGATTCCAGCGAACCTGATTAATCCAATTGGCCAGGCGATCGCCAACACCTTTCCCAAACCGGACCCCACGGCGAGCACGTCGTATGTCAACGGCCCAAACTACACCGGCGCGGACGACTACAAGACGCGCGGCGATGAGTATGTGATTAAGGTAGACCATGAGTTTTCGCAGCGGTGGTCGCTTGGAGCATCTTACGTTCACCTCTCAACGGATGAGCCAGGCGGCAACGTATTACACACCGTTGCGGCGAGCGATCACAACGAGATTCGCCATATCAACGCGGTTGCCTTGAACAATGTGATTACGCTGAATCCGACGACCATATTGACTGTTGGCTTCGGATATAGCAGCTACTGGCAGGATACGCCGCAGTTCAGCAAAGGCTTCAATCAGGCCAACGGGTTTGGCGGCGCGGGATTTCCAGCCGGCTACGTCAGCCAGTTGCAGTCGCAGTCGTATCCGACCATTACGCTCAGTGGCGTAACCAGCGCGGCTTCTCTCGGCGCGGCCAACACCGGCGTGACGAATCAAACGCAGTACAGCTACGTGGCGGGCATTACCAAGACGATCGGCAAGCAGAACCTGAAGGCCGGTTATGTCTTCCGCACCTTCAACTACTATCTTGCTCCGGAGACAGCGGGCAACGGCTCCTATACGTTCAATGGCGAGTACACCAGTCAGAGTGGCAAATCAGTCACAAACGGGCCGCAGGCAATCGCCGACTTGCTGCTTGGACTGCCCTCGGCGGCCAGCGTTCAGATCAATCCGGCAAATCTCAACGACAATCTGCAATACCAGGCCGTGTATGTTCAGGATGATCTGCGTGTGACCGCCAAGCTGACAGCCAATGCGGGTATCCGGTATGAATATGAACCGGGGGAGCGTGAGTCGGCGAATCAATATGATGTAGGCTTTGATCCCAATGCCGCGTACCAATTTCCGGGAGCAAGCGGAAATGTCGCGGCCCATGGCGGGATTGAGTTCGCCGGCCAGAACGGTTACACCACGCGTTCGGGAAACCTGAACCACCCGAAGGTCTCGCCCCGGCTTGGCGTGAGCTATGAAGTGCGGCCTGGAACTGTCGTTCGTGGAGGCTTCGGCGTATTTTACGGGCCTATCGCTTTATTCACGACCGCAACCACGGGCTATTCGCAGGTCACCAGCTATGCAACCACTGCCGGCTCATCCCTTGGAGCTGTTACTGCGGGTCCTAACTCCTGGCTTTCCAATCCATTCAACGCGACGCTGCTCAAGCCGAGCGGCAATACGGAAGGATATTTGACTGGCGTAGGCAGCTCTATCACGGTGCCGAGCTCCAATCTGCACGCCCCGTTTGTGCAGCAGTATTCGCTGGATGTGGAACAGCAGCTTCCAAGTAGCATCGTCTTCAAGCTCGGTTACGTTGGAGCGCATGGGCGCAACCTCGCGGATTCTGTGAATATCAACCAACTCTCCGACAGTATTCTTGCGCAGTATGCTCCGGGGGGCGTGAATGCCGGTACGAATCTCACCAGTACGGTCACCAATCCGTATTACGCGGCGACGGCGGGCGGTTATCCCTCCACCGGAGTCATCGCGAAAACGTCAGTGGCGCTGGCTCAAACTCTGTTGCCCTACCCGCAATTCACCTCTGTCACGGAATCGCAGAGTGTCGGGCACAGTCTCTACAACGCACTCGACGTGAAATTGCAGAAGCGTTTCAGCCGCGGACTGAGCGCGGTGCTCGCTTATACCTGGTCGTCGAACTGGGATAATCTCTACGGTTCGCCGGTATCCGGATTGGAGACGCTCAATCCCAACGCCGCCGCGCCTCAGGATAGCGAGAATCCGAAAGGCGAGTACTCGCGCGCGGTCAATGACATTCCCAACCGGTTCAGCGGTGCAGTCACCTATGAACTTCCAGTGGGACGGGGCAAGCGCTTCCTTGGAAACGCCAATCGCACTGTCGATACCGCTATTGGCGGATGGAAGATCAACGATGTGACGATTCTGGAAAATGGCGGACCTTTGCCGATCATCCAGACGGATCTTAGTTCGGGAACCTATGGAACTACCGGCGTTGGCGGATCAGGGCAGCGTCCCAATCTGGCTGCTGGAATTAGTCCGTGCTACTCCGGTTCGCCGAAAAACCGGCTTGGAGGCGGCAACGGCGCCAAAACGTATTTCAACCTGAATGCGTTCACGCCCGCGCTTCCTTACACCTATGGCAACGCTCCACGCACGCTGAACTGCTATGGTCCGGGATACGAAAACTCCGACATCTCGATCAACAAAAACTTCAAGATAACGGGGAAGGTGAACTTTGAATTTCGCGCGGAGGCTCTCAATGCCTTTAATAATCCGGAGTTCTCGCAACCCAATGTAACGCTCACCTTTCAGAGCACAGGCCTGACATCGGCAACGTTCACCCCCGCCGCATCGAACACCACAACGGGATCAATCACATCGCAGTTAGGATTCTCGCGCATCATCCAAGTCGGCGGCCGGCTATCCTTCTGACCGCGCAACCATGCTGGCAACCCCGGTAAAAACAGTATCTGGAAGTAACCGGGATAGCTTTAACAGCCCTATCGGCAAGAACGGCAACTCACAGACATCAACCAAAGGTCGCGGTAGGGATACGGATTTCTCCGTACCCCCCGCACAGATCCGGACTGGCGGATTTCCCGCATCCGGCTCCTACCTCAGGTAATGACGCCCATACGGCGCAGAGGAAAAGGGTGATACACGCGCACAGGAGGAAGCCAGTGGTCGATCAAGCGCAGCATCCGATCCCAAGGTACTCGGCCGTTTTGGCTGCGGCGCGACAGCGCCCGATGCCAGAGCCAGCCTACCTTGAATCGGAACGAACTCAGCGCGTGGCCGTTCATGGGCACTCCGTAATAGCGGATGTGTCCACTCACCACCGACCGCAACCACTTGCCTGTGTCTTGGATGGGAGCGTGCATTCGTCGTCGCAACTCGGCTTTCACCGCGTTCAACTTCGCTTGCTGCCTCTTGCGAATCGTCTGCCGCATTACCGTGAAGTACCCGTTGCTTCTCTTCTTCCCACAGATATGCGTGAAGCCGAGAAAGTCGAACGTCTCCGGCTTCCCTACTCCGCGCCGCTTTCGGTTTCGGACCGCGAACGATCCGAACTCCAGAAGCCGCGTTTTGTCGGGATGCAGTTCCAGGCTGAACTTCCGAAACCGCTCGGTGAGTTCTGCCAGAAACTGCTTGGCATCCGCTTCACTCTGGAAACCAACCACGATGTCGTCCGCGTATCGCACGACGATCACATCGCCGTGCGCCTGCTTTCGACGCCATGCCTGAGCCCACAGATCGAACGCGTAATGGAGATAGATGTTCGCCAGCAGTGGCGATGCACTGCCGCCCTGAGGCGTCCCTTCCTCCATGCGTATTCGTTTCCCATCCTCCAGCACGCCCGCGTTCAACCATTTCTGGATGAGTCGCACGACGCGCTGGTCCGCGATGCGATGCTCGATGAACTTGACAAGCCATTCGTGCGAAATCGCATCGAAGAAGCCGCGTATGTCCAGATCAAGCACCCAGTTCACCTTCTTCGTCAACAGTCCCGTGTACAGCGCATCCAGCGCATTATGCTGGCTTCGCTTCGGACGGAACCCATACGAAAATCCGAGGAAGTCCGTTTCGTAGATAGCGTTCATCACCTCGACCGCCGCGCGCTGAACGATTTTATCCTCCAGCGCAGTAACTCCGAGCGGTCGCAACCGCCCGTCGGCCTTGGGGATGTACACCCTACGCACCGGCTTGGCCCGGTACGCTCCTTGCTTCAGCCTATGGGAGAGGTACTGGAGGTTATCCTCAAGCGCCTCGCCGTAGTGCCGCCACGTCTCACCGTCCACGCCGGGCGCGGCTTCTCGCTTCAAACTGAGATAGGCCGTGCGCAACGCCTCCGGTGCATAGATGTGGTGAAAGAGCGCGGTAAACCGCATCTCCTTATCCTTGCTTGCTGCTTGACGTACCCGCTCCAGCGCACTGGGCGCGTTGCTCCGGCACAGAGTCCGGGACGCGTTTTGCTGTTGCGGATTTCCCTTGGTCAAACCTCTTCCCTCCATCCCCTCCGCCGCCGGTTGCCCAGCCTTGTTCGGGAACTTCATAGGTACTACAGGTCTGTCCGACTTCCCGCGTTCGTTCATCATCGGCGTGTGTCCTTAGACTTCCCGATGCGTCCCAGGGCGGGTTCTGCTCTGGGAGAGCGCGGGACCTCCCGGTTCCCGTGCGAGGTGTTTCGATACGTGCGCGGGGTCTGTGACCACGCGGGACTCGTAAGCGCCTCGCAATATCGGCGCACACGATGCTGCCTTCCGCCTCTCCTTACGGCGTCGGCGTCCCGGAGGATATGTTTTTCGCGGCTGAATACCCGGCCCGCACCTTCCCCTGTCAACGCTTCAAAGCCGCCCTCACGAGCGACTCCGCATGACTCGGAGCCAGTGTGGTTCGCTAAACCTTCACTGTATGAAACTTTCATTCACTACACCTCGCCGGTTTTTACCGGCGCACA
>Ga0224554_1001847_pt1 | contig 12242 bp, 9 predicted proteins | sample 714S22024metaG_FD_180666 | JGI IMG/M metagenome (GOLD analysis project Ga0224554, IMG submission 180666) | Peat soil microbial communities from Stordalen Mire, Sweden - 717 S2 20-24 | ecosystem: Environmental > Terrestrial > Soil > Wetlands > Peat | place: Sweden: Norrbotten County, Stordalen...
ACGGCCATGCTGTTTATTCCCTGCCGCGGCGGCGTGAGCCACAGGCCGGACGAGTACTCTTCTCCGGAGTGGATCGGCAGCGGCGTGCACGTGCTGGCAAGGACGCTTGCAAAACTGGCCGGATAGGGCGCGTCGAATTCCAACCACTCGAATTCCGTCGAAGGGCCGTGCCTGCTGGAGAGTTCATTGCGAAGGCGGAGGAGATTGGATGCTCTTGATCATCGGAACGGTCAAGCTTCCCGCAGGACGCTTGGACAAAGCGCGACCCATTATGGCAGCCATGGTCGAGGCAAGCAGAGCGGAGGCTGGGTGTCTGGATTACTGCTATGCCGAAGACGTGCTCGAGCCGGGCCTCATTCATGTAAAGGAACGCTGGATTGACCGGTCCGCGCTCAACGAGCATTTCAAGTCTGATCACCTCGCAACGTGGCGTGCAACCTGGCCCTCTCTCGGCATTGGGGATCGGAACTTGCGCCTCTATGAGGTTGGAGAGTCCGAACCGATCTGACCTCGTGGCACTCTTTGGTTGCTTCTAAAATTGACGGTGACATACCACCCGGGTCCGCTTGCGCTTTGAATCCTGAGCGCGGCGTTGTATGCTATGCCTCAACCCGTAGAGCATTGAGCGCTTCCCGCCATGAGCACAAAGACGACAACCCGCATCGTTGGCGCCTCCGCACCTCGCAAGGAAGGGGTGGATAAGCTGCTCGGCCGCGCGCGCTATGTGGACGACATCGAGCGGGAGGGCATGTGGTACGGGACGACCATCCGCAGCACCATTCCTCGCGGGAAAATTCGCTCCATCACGTTTGACGAGTCCGTTGACTGGAGCGAGTTTGCCGTCGTCACTGCTGCCGATGTTCCCGGCGACAACCATATTCAGCTGATCGTTGCCGACCAGCCCTGCCTTGCCGAGGGCGAGGTGAACCACTGCGACGAGGCCATCGTTCTGCTGGCGCACCCTGACAAGCACAAGCTGCGTAAGGCCGCGGAAGGCGTGCGCGTTGAGTACGAGCCTCTGCCTGCAATCTTCACCATCGAAGAAAGTGAACGCAAGGACCAGATTGTGTGGGGTACTGACAATCTGATGAAAAGCTTCCTGCTCGAGAAGGGCGACGTCGATTCAGTATGGACTACAGCCGCACACATTATTGAAGGCGAGTACCGCACCGGCGCGCAAGAGCATCTTTACATTGAGAACAACGGCATCATTGCCGAGTGGAGCGAATCAGCTGGAGTTACCGTGTGGGGCTCGCTGCAATGCCCGTATTACGTGCATAAAACGCTCATCAAGATCTTCCATCTGCCCGACGACAAAGTGCGCGTGGTGCAGACCGAGACCGGCGGAGCATTCGGCGGCAAGGAGGATTATCCTTCCACGCTCGCGTCTCACGCGGCCCTGCTGGCAATGAAGAGCGGGCACCCGGTCAAGATGGTCTACGACCGCATGGAAGATCTTGCCGCAACCACCAAGCGCCATCCATCGCGCACGCGCCATCGCACCGCGCTCGACAAGGATGGAAAGTTGCTGGCCATGGAGATTGACCTGGCCACCGACGGCGGCGCGTACGCGACTCTGTCCTCCACCGTGCTGTCACGCGCCACTCTGCATGCGCCCGGCCCGTACTCCTGCCCGAACGTGCGTATTCGTTCGAGCGCATGGGCCACCAACTCCGTGCCGTATGGAGCCTTTCGCGGCTTTGGAGCTCCCCAGGCAATTTTTGCCATGGAGCGGCATATGGATGAAATCGCCACCGCGCTGAGTATTGATCCGGTGGAACTGCGGCGCAGAAACTTTCTCCACGAAGGCAATACGACAGCGACGGAGCAGCTGATGCGCGAGCCGATCATGATGGATCAGTTGCTCGATCGCATTCTTCGCGAGAGCGACTATTACGCGCGGCGCGCTCGATTCGCGATCGAGAATCCAGCGAATTCAATCAAGCGCGGAATCGGCATCGCGGCTTTCTATCATGGCTCAGGCTTTACTGGCTCTGGCGAGCGCATTTTGAATTCGCTGGCGGGCGTGGATGTGACGGTTGAAGGGAAAGTGCGCGTGCTGGTGTCGAACACCGAGTTTGGCCAGGGAACGAACACCGTGCTCACGCAGGTTGCCGCGGAAGCCATCGGCATCGACTACGACGACATCGTCATGGCTGCGTCCGATACCGGGCTGGTGCCCAATAGCGGCCCCACCGTCGCATCGCGAACGGTGATGGTAGTGGGCAGGCTGATTGAACGCGCGGGCTTGCAACTTGTAACCATGTTGCGCGAGCATGCCGGGCTTGGTGAGCGCTACACACCCGATGAGTTTTTTGCCGCTTGCGGACGCTATCGCGCCCAAAGGGGCGAGGTGGTTTCGCTGGTCCGCTATGAAGCGCCTCCGGGAATCTTCTGGGACGACCAGAAGTATCGCGGCGAAGCCTACCCCTCGTATGCATGGTCCATCCACATGGCGCAGGTAGCCGTGGATATGGTTACCTTCTCTGCCGAGGTGGAAGAGTTCTGGGCGGTGCAGGAGGTGGGCAGGGTTCTGAATCCAGTGCTGGCCACCGGACAGATTGAAGGCGGCATTGCTCAGGGGATCGGCTACGCGCTCTACGAAAAGGTGGTTTTGCAAAATGGGCACATGGCCAACAACCAGATGACGAACTACATTATTCCTACGGCTGAAGATGTTCCTCCGATTCACGTGTTCTTTGAAGAGATTCCGTTCCGCTACGGCGGATACGGCGCAAAAGGAATTGGCGAGTTGCCGCACGACGGGCCTGCTCCGGCAATCGTGAACGCAATCAAAGACGCAACGGGCGTGAGCTTTCACGCGATTCCGCTGCTGCCCGAAGATTTATTTCCCGTGCTGGCCGCGCTGCAGTCGGCCGATGAACAGGCGGTTCGATGAGCGCCACGCTGGCCACAATCAAGTTCAACCTGAACGGCAAGCCGTGCACGGTGCAGGCGCCGCCACTCAAGCGCCTGCTTGATGTGCTTCGCGAAGACCTGCACCTGACGGGAACCAAAGAAGGATGCGGCGAAGGCGAATGCGGATCGTGCTCCGTGCGCATGAACGGCGAGTTGGTCAACAGCTGCCTGGTGCCTGTGCTGCAGGCCGAGGGAGCCGAGGTTCAGACGGTTGAAGGGCTGGCCAACAACGGAACACTGCACCGTTTGCAGCAGGCGTTTCTCGATTGCGGCGGCGCACAATGCGGCATCTGCACACCAGGTATGCTGATGGCGGCCGCGCAACTGATTGAACGCACGCCGCACCCGACCATGGCCGAAATCCGCGAAGGGCTTGCGGGGAACCTCTGCCGATGTACGGGATTCATGCGCATCTTTGAGTCTGTGCTGGCCGCGGCCTCGCAACCTGAGAACCAGGCGCAAGAAAAGGCCGGCGATGCGCGGTAATGCCCAGGCTCATGAGATGGTGGCGCCGGGCAGCCTTGCCGCGGTGCTCGATCTGATCGCGTCAGCTCCCGGAGAGTGGACGCCGATCGCTGGCGGCACTGAACTGATGGTTGCCTTTGCCTCGGGCCGGCTGAGCGCACACAAGCTGGTGAGCTTGTGGGGCGTGCCCGAGCTGCGATTTATCGAGACAACACCTGAGGGCATCGCCATCGGAGCAGGAACAACGTTTCTTGATTTGAGGGCACATGCCGGCGTGACGGCGGATCTTCCTCTGCTTGCCCGGTCGGCAAGCTGGATTGGTTCGGTGGCGAACCAGAGCCGCGCAACCGTGGGCGGAAACCTCGTGAACGGATCGCCCGCGGCAGACTCCTCGCCTGCGCTGCTTGTGTACGACGCCGAGATCGAGATGATTTCGCAACGCGGCAGGCGGAGGATTCCGTATGCCGAGTTCCACACTGGCTACAAGCGCAACCTGCTCGCCGCGGATGAATTGCTCTACGCAATTCATCTGCCCCGGCGCTTTGCCCATCACCGGCAGTATCTGCGCAAGGTGGGCACGCGCCGCGCCATGGCGATCTCAAAGGTTGCAATGGCGGCAACCGCACTTTTGAGTGGCGGAACTATCCGCGAGATCCGCGTAGCTGCTGCAAGCCTGGCGCCCTTTCCAACGCGTCTCTACCGCGTCGAAGGCGCACTGCTGGGCCAGGCGGTCACTAAAGCCACCATCGAAAAGGCACGCCGTGCCTTGCTCGGCGAAGCAAAACCCATCGACGACATCCGCTCGACCGCTGAATACAGAATGCGCGTGGCCGCTAACCTGCTTGAAGAATTTCTGCTCGAATTCTCGCGGGAGGATGTGCCGAGATGAATGAGATTCTTGCAGCGTGGAACAAGGCGGACGAGACCACGGCTCTTGAAGCCATGATCGCCTGTTGCGGAGCGCGGCGCTGGGCATCGGCCATGGTCGCCTTGCGCCCCATTTCATCCGTGCTGGAGCTGAGTGAAGCGGCAGACCGCGTATGGAGCACCATGCAAGAGCCCGACTGGATGGAAGCCTTCGCCTGCCATCCCCGCATCGGCGAACGCAAGGCCGCGCACGCGGCGGCAAAATCTGTCGCGTGGTCTCGCCAGGAGCAATCGTCCGCAGCGAGCTCGGCGGATCGAACCCGCGCTGCACTTGCCGCGGGCAATGCGCTCTACGAAGAGCGCTTCGGGTTTACCTACATTGTTTGCGCCACCGGCAAGAGCGCGGAAGAGATGCTTGCCATTCTCAAGCGGCGGTTGAACCGCGATCGCGCAACCGAGTTGAAAGAAGCCGCCGAACAACAACGCCAGATTACGCAGATCCGTTTAGGAAAGTGGTTGGTGGAATGAGCGCAATTACCACGCATGTACTGGATGCCGTCTTGGGCAGGCCGGCTGTGGGCATCTCCGTTCGCCTTGAAAAACGCGAGAGCGGCGGATGGTCCGCGGTTGCAAGCGGCGTAACCGATGCCGATGGGCGCTGCCGCGGCCTGGCGCAGGATGCGGTGCAAGGCACCTACCGGCTCACCTTTGAAACGGGTGACTACCTGGAGGGCATCGGCCGCACGAGCATCTATCCTGAGATCGCAATCACCTTCGATTGCAACGGCAGGGAGCATTATCATCTGCCGGTGCTGTTGAGCGACAACAGCTACACAACCTATCGAGGAAGCTAAGAGCGGGGGAAGCTGACACATGGCCAGGTTGGGACAGAATCGCTATGGAAAATCGCGCGTACGCCTGTCGCGGATCACGCGCGAAGGAGACCGCCATCTCTTCAATGAGTGGAAAGTGAAGGTGCTGCTCGAAGGAGATTTCGAGTCAAGCTACACGCAAGCAGACAACAGCAAAGTACTGCCCACTGACACGATGAAGAACACGGTCTACTATGTGGCTCGCGGTTCAAAAGCGGCAACCATCGAAGAGTATGCGATGGAACTCGGCGACTATCTGCTGACCAACAATGCGCAGGTGTCTGGAGTTTGCGTTGAAGTTGAAGAGCGGGCGTGGGAGCGCCTGATTGTGGATGGCGCGGCGAACCCGACGACGTTCAAGCTTGGCGGGCCTGAGGTGCAAACGGTGCGCGCGGTGCGCGACAAAGGACGCGAGTGGTCCATCCGGTCGGGAGTGGACGGGCTGACGATCCTGAAGACAACCAATTCAGAATTCACCGGCTACATTAAAGACAAGTTGACCACGCTCAAGCCGGCGACTGACAGGATTTTCGGCACCAGCGCCACTGTGACGTGGGACTACGCATCGGCCAAAACGGATTTTGCTCCGGTTCGCGCCACCATTGTTGCCGCGCTGCTGAGGACATTTGCGGCCCACCACAGCCTGAGCGTGCAGCACACGCTGTTCGACATGGGCAAAGCTGCACTTGAAGCCGCGCCGGAGATTGCGCGCATCAAGCTCACCATGCCCAATTTGCATCACCTGCTCGCCGACCTGAGCCCATTCGGCCAGGACAATCCCAACCACATCTTTGTTCCGATCGATGAGCCGCACGGATATATTGAAGCAACGGTCGAGCGATAGAGACCTGCTGCGATAACTGAAGATGAATTCGGGCACGAAAGGGGTAAGAGTGACTGAACCTTCGAACTCGACAGGCGAGGTGTACGCAGAAGCAAGCACAACTGAGAGCTACGGCCTGCGCTCGGGCGCGCTCGGCCCTGTCGAAACACTTGCACAGTCAGTTTCCGCAACAGCGCCCAGCACTTCTCCGTCGTTGACCATTCCGCTTGTATTCGCGCTCGCCGGCAACGCCACCTGGTTTGTTTACCTGCTTGCCACCGGGGCCACGCTGCTCGTCGGCTTTTGCGTGAGCCGGTTCGCGCGGCTCTCCGCTTCGCCGGGATCTCTCTACTCCTACACAGCTGACACACTGCCGCCGGTCTTTGGCGTCACAGCCGCATGGGCGCTGCTGCTGGCTTACCTTGCCACCGGCGCGTCGGTCATGGGCGGAGCTCTCTATTACGCCACCATTTTTCTCCAGCCTGTCATCCATCGCGCGCCACCTTCTCTGCCGGCACTCGCGCTCATCTGCGGCGTTGCTGCTTTCGTCGCCTACCGCGACGTCAAACTTTCGGCGGAGTTGATGCTCTGGATCGAGATTGCCTCGGTCAGCCTGATTGTCGTGGTGCTGGCCGTACTGCCTTTTCACTTCGGACTTCATCTCGACATGGATCAGTTCCGCCTGAAGGGCGTCACGTTTTCCGCGCTGGGGCCGGCGCTGGTTCTGGCCATGTTCAGTTTTGTGGGCTTCGAGAGCGCCACCACGCTGGGCGGCGAGGCGCGCGATCCGCTGCGCACCATTCCCCGCGCTGTGCTGCAGTGCGCCATTCTATCTGGCGTCTTCTTCATGCTGTGCTCGTACTCTGAGGTGCTGGGTTTTCGCGGAGAGTCAGGCAGCCTGAGCAACAGCACAAGCCCGTTGCACCTGCTGGCTGAAAAGGAAGGAATCTGGGTGCTCGGCGTGGCCATTGACGTCGGCGCCATGGTGGCCATGTTTGCCTGCGTGCTTGCCTGCACCACTGCAGCGGCACGCGTGCTGATGCGTATGGCGCGCAGCGGACTGCTGCCGGCGGCCTTGGAGCGCACAAGCGACCGGCATCAAACGCCGGGAGCCGCAGTTGCGCTGTCGGCAGTGCTGATGTTTGCGGCGACGGTCGCGCTCGCAATGGGCGGAGTGGGAGGCGCGGAGATGTATGACCTGTTTGGCTCGCTCGCTGTCTTCGGCTTCCTGACGATCTATGCGCTCGTGGCGCTGGCCTTGCCTTTTGCGCGCAAGGCCCTGGGGCAACATTCGCACACCGTGGCTCTAGTCAGCGCCGTCACCGTGGTGGTGATGATCCTGATCGCGGTCTTTGATATTCGGTCATCAGCCGATGCGGTGCATGCGAGGATTCCCTACATCTATCTCGTCTACATTGCCGCGGGCATTGCCTGGTACGGCCTGCGCCGCAAAAAAGCCAGGCCGATTCCTGCTTGACCCGTCAGGGTTGGTGGTCGGTGTCAGACTGCAGCAACATCAGGTAGATCAGGCCTACAACGGTGAAATCTCTCACGGCAACTTCCTGCCCGTTCCACGTCTTTGACTGCCACATCAGGAACCATTCGCTTCCGACGGTCAAAAAAGGGACCAGCCACATCAACAGTGAAAGCGTAAGCGCGATCATCGGCACGCGTTTTGCAGCGTTGAAGTCGACGGCCGGGGAGCGGAGGGCGCGAACGAGCCGGGCAATGCCCCACCAGAGCGAAAGCCCCGTCACCGCTTCCCAGCAAATGATGGACCAGTAAAAAACGAGGTGGATTGATGGCGAAGTAATGGCGCGGTACATGCACTGATTGCCGGGGAAGGTGGTGTCCATGGAAAGCACGTGGCGCACGAACTGATAGTTCGAATCGAAGTCGGTGAGGTTGTTGAAAACGACGAGCGTGTAGAACAGCGCGAGGCCGGCCAGCAGCGCGATCTTGGAGATACGGGTCACCATCGACTGAGCCTCACGTGAATCGATGCCGGAGGAGGAAAGCCGCTTCGTTCAATGTGATTCCGGCAGCCGGCCTGTGAAAAACTTCGGCACGTAGCTCATGCTACCTTGATCGTGCCTGGATTTAAAGAGTAATTCCTGTGGTTTGAGTGGTTTCGCCGCCTCCCTGACCGTTGCCCATCAGGGCAAATCCTTACGCGATCTTTACGCCTGAATCATTATTCTTTTTTCACCTGCAACTTCTGACGTAGCCGGCCACGGCTCGTGCAAAACTGACTATCTAATTTCCACTCTTTTTTTGAGGGTTCTCCAAGGGCCGCTTTTCTCAATCAGTTTCCGTTTTCTCATTTATTTGCAACTTGGAATGTAATCCAATCTTTCGAGGTCAGCCAATTGACACCTTCTATGCGAATTTTTCCATCTGCATTTCCTCGGTTGCTGGCAATCGTGGCAACCGTCGCGCTGTGTGGCTCGTCGCTTTTGTCACAGCAGACGCTCGGCGGCATTACCGGAGAGGTGACTGACCCGACGGGAGGCGTAATTCCCAACGCAACGGTGACTGTTGTGGCAGAAGGAACATCACTGACGCGCACTGCCAAAACCAACGGCACCGGCGCTTATAACTTTGTGAATCTGCCCATCGGCCAGTACACGCTCACGTATACGGCCACGGGATTCAATGTGCAAAAAACGCAGCACATTGCCGTGCAGGCCGACCGAACCGCCACCGTGAATGCCACGCTGAAGGTGGGTGAAACAACGACCACCGTTGAAGTTGAAGCCACGCCGCTGATGAACGCCGTGGACACCACCAACGGCTACGTCATGGACACGCAGCAGATCGACGTAGCGCCTTTGCCCACCGGGAGCTTTACCGGCCTCGCAACGCAATCCACGGGCGTAAGTGCTGAGCTTTCCGGTGGAACCGGCGCAAACTCAGGCCTCGGCAACGCGCCCATCTGGGCCAACGGCCAGCGCGACACCAGTAATGGTTTCTCGCTGAACGGCGTCGACATCAGCAACCTGTTCAACGGCAAGAGCACCAGCCAGGTTCCCTCCGCGCGTGTGATCAACAGCACCGGCGTCTCCTCGAGTGAGGGCGCTGGCGGCGTAATTCCAACCGCCGCATCCATTTATTTGTCCATCGGAAATGCGCTGCCCACTCCGGCCCCTGAGACGCTTCAGGAAGTGCGCGTCAACGCATCCATGTACGACGCGCAGCAAGGGTCGACCTCCGGCGCGCACATTGACATGGCTACCTCCGCGGGCACGAACAAGTACCACGGCGCCGTGTACGCTCATCGCGGCACCGATTGGATCAACGCCGCTCCGTTTTTCTTCAACCAGGATCAGGACATTCCGGCAAATGACAAGGTCCCGCAATTACATCGCTACATTCTCGGCGGCACCTTCGGTGGTCCAATCATCAAGGACAAGCTCTTCGGCTTTGTCGCCTATCAGCACCTGCATGTATCGGACCAGGAGATTGGCGACTCGCTGCTCGACGTGCCGGTGGGACTGAACGACGACCGATCAGCCAGTGGCCTGGCTGCGGTTTCCAATAACTCGTTCTGTACTCCCTACGACCAGGCTAACTTCGGCTGCACTCCCATTACCGGCGCCAACGTCGATCCGCTTGCGCACATCCTGTTCAATTCTCCCGCGCTTCCCGGCGAACCCGGCAAGTGGCTCATCCCCAACGACAGCCTCTCTCCAGGCACGCCGTCCGCGGCTCACATCGACAACGCCTTCATTCCCGGCACCGGCCGGTTCAGCGCCGACACGGCTGTGGCCAACCTGGATTACGACGCCACGTCGAAGGACACGCTGAGCCTCAAGTATTTCTATCAGCACGATCCCACGCTCGCGCCTTACTCCTACTCCAGCGTCCCCGGCTTTACCGAGCATCTCGATTCAGGCGCGCAGGTGGCTTCTATCATTAACACGCTTGTGCTCAAATCCAATCTCAGCACCACCCAGACCCTCGGCATTCTGCGCGAGAAGGACTGGGCTGACAACCAGCAACCGTTCGGCCCCGACTCGATCCCGGGCGGCACAGCCGGAACCGGCACCATCAATATGTTCGGCTCCAAGTATTTTCCCGGCATCTCGGTGTACAACGTGCTCGGCGACTATCAGCCATCGGGCCTTGGTGCTGCGATCCTGAATATCGGACCCAACTCGGAAGGCCAGGCCTCCAACACAGGCATGTTCCAGAACCGCCTCGCCCCCTCGGGAAATGCGATCTGGATCCTTGGCAAGCACTCCCTTGCCTTTGGCGTCAACTACACTTACACGCAGCTCAATACCATCGACAAGCGCACGGGAACCGGAACCATTGCGACCGACGACTTTAGCCAGATGATCCAGGGACAGGTGACACCCGGTAATTCTTCGACGGGTTTCTACGTCAGCTCGTTCCTGCAGGGCAACGCCAGCCGCTACTACCGCGCCAACCAGCTCGGTATGTATTTGCAAGACAAGTTCCAGGTAACGCCCACTCTCTCGATCAGCGCTGGCGTTCGGTATGACTGGGATGGTGGACTCACCGAGAAATACGGGCGCCTCTTCAACTTCGATCCTAAGGTTTATAGCTACAGTGTTGCGTCCGACACCATCAACAATCCTGGCTTTATTATTGCCGGCAACAACGCCAACGGCACCAAGGGCGTGAGCAATACAACACTCACCGGACGCCAGTGGGGCATTGGCCCCCGCGTGGGCGCAGCCTGGCAACCAGAGATGTTCCATAGCAAAGTTGTTGTCCGTGTGGGCGGCGGCATGTACTACGACCGCGGTGAACTGTTCAGCTACTTCTCCCCCGGCTACGCTATCGGCACCGTCACCGGCGGCCCGTTCGGCGTTAACCAGCAGCTGCCATTTGTGAATGCATCGAGCTGCCCGAAATCGACACTCTACTACTACGAGGGCTATATTCCGACGTGCGGGGGTTCAAACTCTGAAGGCAACCTGGAGTATCCGTATGGAACGTCTCTGCTGCCGGCGCCCAACAATCCGAAGGCCTCCGACCTGGCCAACTTTCTACCCAACGCCGGAAGCATCGAAAACGGCGGGCAGCCCATCTCGCTCGGCGTCTATAACCGCGCCAACAAGCTGCCCTACACCATGAACTACACACTCGATATCCAATGGCAGCCGCGCAGCGATCTCGCCATCGAGATTGGCTACGTTGGCAACGTCGGCCGTCACCAGGTCATTCCCCTGCCCTTCAACCAGCCAGGGATCGCCACTCCATCCAACCCGGCGCTCTCGGGAGGCGCATACGCGCAACACTACAGCTATGGCTACGCAGTCGAAGGGCCGGTGGGTTGCAACGCAACCTTTACCTGTACGCCCATCCAGTTACCCGACGGCTCTTACTACCAGACAAACTATGAGGGCGGCAACGTAGATCTCCGCGTTCCCTACATCGGCTACGCGGCCGAGTCCATCAGCTACACCGCCGCGGGTGTCGACGACTACAACGCCCTCCAGGCACACATTGACAAACGCATCAGTCACGGAATTCAGGTCGGAGCATCCTACACCTGGTCCCACGCCCTCGATGAGCAAAGCGGCCTCGGCCTCTTCTACACAGGGAACAACCCGCTCAACCTCCGCAGCGGTTATGGTTCGTCTGACTTTGACCGCACCCACGTCTTCAACCTCAGCTACGTCTTCCAGCTCCACGACTTCGCAAGGCAGTCTTCCCTTGAGGGCAAATTCATCGACGGGTGGTCGCTGGTTGGAATGACCGTCCTGCAAAGCGGCCAACCTTACAGCGTTGTCGACTACACCGGCTCCGTCGGCAGCATCTACTACTCCACAGCCAATGGCATCACCAACCCAATTGTTCCGCTGGCCAGCGGATGCACCGCCAAGACAGCCCTGACGGGCGCATCGGGTGCATGGACTACTGGAAGTGGCAAGCCTGCCTTGAAGGCAAGTTGCTTTGCGATTCCGCTCCTCCCGGCAGGCGGCTTGAACGGCGCCATTCCCAACACCGACCCGTATGAAACCGGCTTCGCGACAGGTGAGCGCAATATCTTCCGCCAGGCTTTCCAGAAGCGCGCAGATGCCTCGCTGGTCAAAGACACCAAGATCAGTGACCGGTACGACCTCAAATACACATTCGACGTCTACAACCTGACCAACACAAGCAGCTTTGATATCCCCGGAGCGAATGTTTACATCAACGCGGGTTACAATGCCTTTCCTTATGTGGGTCAGCCGGTGAACGACGGGTCTGATCAATCACTGTATTCCGCCCCTTCCGGCCTGGGCATCGTCACGCACACCATCGGTGCTCCGCGCCAGGTT
>Ga0224554_1001848_pt1 | contig 12235 bp, 10 predicted proteins | sample 714S22024metaG_FD_180666 | JGI IMG/M metagenome (GOLD analysis project Ga0224554, IMG submission 180666) | Peat soil microbial communities from Stordalen Mire, Sweden - 717 S2 20-24 | ecosystem: Environmental > Terrestrial > Soil > Wetlands > Peat | place: Sweden: Norrbotten County, Stordalen...
GCTTGCGGATGGACTCGACGGATGCGTGCGAGCGCAGAAAGCGGTTGGTGAGCGCCTTGTCCTCGCGCAGCAAGCCGAGCAGAAGGTGCTCGGTCTCGATGTAAGGCGAGCCGAACTGGCTGGCCTCATACCGGGCAAAGAAGATTACACGTCGCGCCTTCTCGGTATAGCGTTCGAACATAATTCCCCTTCAAGCCGGCCTCTGCACCCGCCCGAAGGCCGGATGCAGCGCCATTGATCGAACCTGCCTCCGCGCCTCGTGCTTGCGAAGACCTTACAGGACGCTCCGGACTGGACGAATCCAGGTAAGGAACTCCCATCCCACACCTACCAGTGTAGCCGTTACGCAGAAGATGCGTAATCACTCGAAAGTCTGACTACAGTACCACCATCTGCTCCCCAGCGTTTAGATGCACGCGATGTTGCGTTGGCACCAAACTCTGTGAAGCGAAGATCGGCGGGCGGAGCTAGCAGGGGGGAAGCTGTTGCAGATGGCCATCGCGCAGGCGGAGGACTCGGCCGCAACGCGCGGCGAAGTCGAGATTGTGGGTGACGAGGACGCTGGTGAGTTGATGCTCGCGGTGCAGCTTTTGGATGAGGGAGAAGACAGCTTCGGCGGTTTTGCCGTCGAGGTCGCCGGTGGGCTCGTCGGCGAGAAGTAGGCGCGGGCCGGTGACGAGAGCGCGGGCGAGGCTGACACGCTGCTGTTCGCCTCCGCTGAGCTCGCCGGAACGATGGTTGGCGCGCGCGGCGAGGCCGACCTCGGCGAGCCATCGGCTGGCTTGCTGGAGGGCCTCGGGGCGACGGAGGCCGCGAGCTAGCAGAGGCATGGCGACGTTTTCCAGCGCGGTGAACTCCGGCAGCAGATAGTGAAACTGCCAGACGTAGCCCACGTCGCGGTTGCGGAACTCGGCGGATTGGCGCGGGTTGAGCTGGCTGAGATTGGTTTCGCCGAGCCAGACCTCGCCCGATGTGGGGCGATCGAGCGCGGCGAGGAGATGGAGGAGGGAACTTTTGCCGGTGCCGCTCTCGCCGACGATGGCGACCATCTCGCCCGCGGCGATGGAGAAGTCGAGGTTGCGAAAGAGGACGACCTCGCCGGAGGAGCTGGCGTTCGGGCTGACTGCGCGCGAATCCGCCGCTATTGCTGGATAGATTTTGGTGAGGCCGACTGCGCGCAGTATTGCCGGCTGCGCCTCACTGTACTCCAACCTCTCTCCCACTGTTACTCCTTCTTCGGCATTCCATCGAGTGCTTTTGAATCAAGTGTCAGGGCTTCCGCTCTCATGGTTTCTGCTTCTTTCGCTCGTCCCGTCTGATCTGCCAAGATTGAATGATAGGCAAGCGTATGGGCGAGTTCGCGGCCGTAGATTATCTTCATATCTGGAAGGTTGACCATGGCTTTGCGATAGGATGCCTCGGCTGTTTGATAATCGCGCTCAGCTTCCATTCGCATTCCTGATGCGTGTTCTGCAAACGCACGCCAGTAATATGCCGCAGCATATTCCGCATACGTTGGCTTCAAATATTTTTCAGCGTTAGCGACTACGAGTTCAAATTCCTTAAGCGCGTCGGGCAATTGCCCATCAAATGCCAAGGCCTCACCGTAGTCCTGATGAGCCAATCGAATCTCGTTTGGACGCAGGGATGGGTCGGGGAATCGGTCGGAGATGTCTGCTACGTCCTTGCACACCGATACGGCCTCACTCCACTTGCCGACATGAAGAAGTGAGCGGCATCGTTCATCCATCGGGAAATAGGCTTGCCCAATCGCTTGATCGCTCTTTTCTGTTGCCGACGGTATTCCCAGAGAGAACGCTACTGAAACTACTATCTTTACCGGAGACGCCTTTCTGTCTACCTCGAACGGTTGATAAGTCCAATGCTTGACAGCATCAGTCGCCGCACCGCGAAGCATAGGTGGACCACCGATAGCTTCTACCTTTGTCACCATTCCATGTTCGTCCACATCCGCATGTATGAGCACTACTCCCTGCAAATGCACAGCCTTCGCAATTGCCGGATAGACGGGGTCAGGATGCGAGATTACATGCTGCTCCGCATCGTTCTCCATGATGTAACCTTCGTTTGGCCCTTGTGCGAATAGCAATTGTCCGCATAGAGACACCGTTGCAACAATCGTGAGTAATTTATTCATATCTTAATGCCTCCGCTGGTAAAACTTTGGCGGCGCTGCTGCTGGGATAGAGGGTGGCGAGCAGGCTGACGCCGAGGGAGACGGCGGCGACGATGAGCGTGTCGATGAGGCGCGGGGCGAAGGGCAGGTAGTCGATGGAGTAGACCGAGGCGTCGAGGTGGATGAATCGGTAGTGGCCGCCCAACCAACTGAGGCCGAAGCCGAGGACGAGGCCGAGCGCGGTGCCGATGAGCGAGATGAGAAGGCCTTGCAGGAGGAAGATACGGCGGACCTGATCGACGCGGACGCCGAAGCTCATGAGGACGGCGATGTCGCGGGTCTTCTCCATCACCATCATGGTGAGGGCGATGAGGATGTTGAGCGCGGCGACGCAGACGATAAGCGCGAGGATGATGAAGGTGACGATCTGTTCGAGGCGGAGGGCGCGGAATAGCTCGCGGTTCTGCTCCATCCAGTTGGTGGATTCGAAGCCGGGGCCGGCGGCCTGCTCGATCTGGCGACTGATGTCGCCGGCGCGGTACATGTCGTCGACCTTGAAGCTGATGGCGGAGATGAGGTCGGGTTCGGAGAAGAGACGCTGCGCGTCGGCGAGACGGATGAAGGCGTAGCTGGAATCGTACTGGTAGAAGCCGGAGTTGAAGACGCCGGCTACGGTATATCGCTGGTACTTGGGGACAAGGCCGAGCGGGGTGAGTTCGCCCTGCGGGCTGGTGACGAGGATGGTGTCGCCGACCTCCGCGCCGATGGTCTGGGCGAGGTCCTGGCCGATGACGATGGGGGGTGTCGGGTTGGTGGGTTCTCGCACGATTGCGCCATTCGGTCCCTGCAGGCAGGCCACTCCTGTGTCAATAATGCCCGAACATGGACGCGAATCGAGTGGTTCTAAATCGTAGACGCTGCTTGGTGGCACACTCTGCAATATGTCCGAAACCGTGTTCTGGTCGGAGGGGACGATGCCGTCGATGAGCGCGCCCGCGCTCTTGGCGTTGCGCGAGATGAGGACTTCTTCGTAGAGGCCGGGAGCGGCGGCGGTGACATGGGGCAGGGCGCGCAGGCGATTCAGCAGAGGACGCCAGTCGCGGATGCCGTCGCCGGAGACGCGCATCAGAAGGACGTGCGCGGTCGATCCGACGAGGCGATCCTGCAGGTCGCGGCGCATTCCGTTGGTGATGGCCAGCGCAATGATGAGCGAGGCCACGCCCGCAGCGACGCCGATGACGGAGATCGCGGTGATGACGCCGACGACGGCCTGACGCCGCTTGGCCCGCAGATACCGCGCCGCAATGAAGAGTTCAAATCGCATCCGTCTCCTAGCGTACTATCACGGCTCGATGAGACGCATGAATGGTTGCAGCCGCTGCACAGAGTCGCCGATGCAAAGAAAAGAGGCGGGGCCGAAGCCCCACCCCCTCAACTTACCCTTGACCCTTATCTCGTATCACTTTGAGCGAAATACGGAGATTCTGGCTTCGCCAGAATGACGGCGTTGAAAGTGGGAGGTTACCGACACATAATCTGCCTAGTTTGTGAGGACGGCGCGGTAGCGGACCTGGTTCTTCTTGACGCGGACCAGGGCCTCGTTGGCATTGGCCATGGGGAAACGCTCGGTGATGGCCTTGACGTTGTGGCGGGCTGCGACGTCCAGCATCTGGTAGAGATCGCGTGGGCTGCCGGTGGGGCTGCCTGCGATGGACTTCTGCCCGCCGATCAGCGGAAAGGCGTGGATGGAGATGGGCGAGGGCGGCACGCCGACGATGCAGAGCGTTCCCTTGGGGCGCAGGCTGTTGACGATGGACTGCCAGTCCTGGTCCGCGCCGACGGTGGAGAGCAGAAGGTCGAAGGAGCCGGCAAGCTTCTTCAGCGTCCCGTTGTCGCGGGTGTTGACGAAGTGGTGCGCGCCAAGCCTGCGCGCCTCTTCCTCTTTGTCGGTGGAGGTGGAGAAGGCGGTGACCTCGGCTCCGAAGGCCCGGGCGAACTGGAGACCGAGGTGGCCAAGTCCGCCGATGCCGATGATTCCCACGCGCGAGGAGGGGCGCACACCGAGGTTGTGCAGGGGCGAGTAGACGGTGATGCCGGCGCAGAGCAGGGGGGCGACGTTTTCGCTCTCCAGCGCGTCGGGCACGGGGATGGCAAAGCGCGCGTTGACGCGGATGGAGTCGGCGTAGCCACCGTTGCGGCCGACGCAGGTGGGTTGCGCGGCGGCACAGAGATGCTCGTCGCCCTGACGGCACCACTCGCAGATGCCGCAACTGTCGGCCTGCCAGCCGATCCCCACGCGCTGGCCGACGGTGAGGTCGCGCACCTGGGAGCCTATAGCTGAGACCATTCCCACGATCTCGTGGCCGGGGATGAAGGGGTAATGGCTGAGGCCCCAGTCGTTGTCGATGAGGTGGATGTCGGAGTGGCAGACCCCGCAGTGGGTGATCTTGACCTCAACCTCGTTTGTCTTCAGTTCGCCCGGCTCGTATTTGTATGGAACCAACTGCGCGCCCGCGGCATGGACAGCCAATCCGTGAATCTCATTGACAGCAGTTGGAATCTTCGTCTCTTTGGTCATGATCGTCACTCGCGTTCCTGGGATATGTCTGAATGCTACATCACTGTGCAAGTATTTCCTGTGCAAGAACCCACAGGCAGAGCTCCTTATCTGCCATTTCGGGAAGATCTTAGCCAGTGCTCAACGTTCCCTGAGGGGCTAAAGCCCCATTGTATGTGCGGCATTTACGGCGGGATTAAAGTCCCGCGCTTTCAAAGCAAGGCATATTCGGAGGCGCTTGATAGGACGCCGCATCCGGTCTTATGTTGGCGAAGTTCCCGTCACAAACAAGGCAGAGACGATCCGAATCCTGCTCGAAAGACACTGCCAGCCGCATCATGCAGCCGGAACGGGGCGAAGTTCGTCTAAACCGGAGTAAAGTCTGAGATACAGATGACGACCATGAGCCAGCCCTCCGCAGCCCGGTTTCTCCGCCTCCAGACGGTTCTGATTGGCGCGCTGGCGCTGGCTGTTGTTGTCACGATACCCGCGCCTGCGCAGGTCCCGGCTACGCCTCCTGCTACACCGACGGGCGCGCAGCCGGCTACGCCGACGGTCGCGCAGCCTGCTACGCCGCCTGCCGCGCAGCCGACTGGCCAGCCGGCTGACCAGAGCTCCGGCTCCGAGGCCGGCCCTAACAGCGACAACGGGACGATCGTGATTCCGAAGAAGAAGGAGCCGGAGGAGCCACCACCACCGCCCGCGCCGGCCGAGCCGAAGATCAAGAACCCAGGCGGAGAGACCTACTCGTTGCGCGTCGATGTTCCCATCGTCAACCTGGATGTGAGCGTGATTCTGGACAAGAACCACCAGTTCGTGCCCGGGCTGAAGGCGGCGAACTTTCTGGTTCTGGAAGACGGCGTGGAGCAGAAGGTGGACAGGGTGCGCATCGGGCAGACGCCGATCACGGCGGTGATGCTGCTGGAGTTTGCGGCCAACTCCTGGTACGTCATCAACGACATGCGCACGGCGTCGGCCGGATTCTTCCACTCGCTGCGCCCGGACGACTATGTGGCCGTGATGACGTACGACTTGCAGACCCACATCCTCAGCGACTTCACCAACAACAAGGACGTGATCGCCGAGAGCCTGAACTCGCTGACGCTGCCGGGGTTCAGCGATACGGACATGTTCGACGCGCTGTACGAGACGCTGGACCGCACCAGCCGCGTCGAAGGCCGCAAGTACATTCTGCTGATCGGGACCGGGCGGGACACGTTCTCCAAGATCACGCTGGACAAGATCCTGGCCAAGATCAAGGCGACGCCGAACGTGACGATTTTCACCATTGGCACCGGCGCGCTGGTCAATGAGATGAGCGCGGGCGGCGGGATGCGCGAGCTGAACTACCTGCAGGCGCAGAACCAACTGAAGAGCTTCGCCGAGATGACCGGCGGGCTGAGCTTCTCGCCGCTCTTCCAGGGAGAGTTGCCGGACGACTTCGCGCAGATCAACAACTCGATTCGCAACCAGTACCTGCTCAGCTATCGGCCGACCAACCCGGCCAACGACGGCAGCTACCGCAAGGTGAAGGTCATCCTGGTGGACAACGAAGGGCACCCGCTGGAGATGCAGGACGAAAAGGGCAGGCCGCTGAAGTACTCCGTGATTGCGCGCGATGGGTATAAGGCACGGCTGCCGGTGGAGTAAGGCTGCTGAACTAGAGATGCGCAGGAGGCAGCGGTTAGTGGGAGGAGTAGGTTTTGTCGGGGGCGGAGCAGAGGGGTTCGAGGGGGCAGTCGACGCAGCGTGGCTTGCGTGCGATGCAGACCTGGCGGCCGTGGGAGATGATGCGGTGGGTGAAGTCGATCCACTGGGGCTGCGGGATGAGGCGCATGAGGTCGCGCTCGACTTTTTCCGGGGTGGTCTCGCGGGTGAGGGCGAGGCGGCGGGCGATGCGCAGGACGTGCGTGTCCACGACGATGCCGTCGGCGATGTGGAACCAGGTGCCGAGGACTACGTTGGCCGTCTTGCGCGCGACGCCGGGGATGCGGAGAAGCTCGGGCATGGTTTGAGGGACTTTGCCGTGGAACTCCTCGGTGATGACGCGACCCGCGCCTTGGATGGACTTCGCCTTGTTGCGGAAGAAGCCGGTGGTGCGGATCAGCTCTTCCAACTCGGGGAGGGATGCGGCGGCCATTGCCTTGGGCGTGGGGAAGGCTTTGAAGAGCGCGGGAGTGACGAGGTTGACGCGGACGTCGGTACACTGCGCGGAGAGGATTGTGGCGACGGTGAGCTGCCACGCGCTCTTGTGGTGGAGAGCGCAGACGGCGTTGGGGTAGGCCTGCTGGAGAGCGTCGAGGATGGCAGCGACGCGGGCCGCTGACTTGCTGACTCGCTGGTTCGCTGCTCTGTTCATCCGAGGCGGTCGAGCATTTCGGCGGGGGTGAGGCGGACGCAGCTGAAGATGGGGGTGTCCTTGAGGGTGTAGAGGCTGATCTCGGTCTCGCGGAGCTGCTGGACGAGGTCGAGGAAGTCTTCAGGGAAGTTGGTCTCGAAGGCGACGACGAACTCCTGATCGTCGAGGCCGAAGGAGTAGGTGGTGTTGAGCTTGACGCGCGGGTAGAGCAGGCCGATACGGATGTGCTCGTCCATGAGGCGCTTGCGCTCCGACATGGAGAGCAGGTACCAGGGGCGCGTCTTCCAGAAGGGGTAGATGAAGATGTACTTCTGTCCGCCGGGACGGATGGCTCCGCGGCCCTCGCCCTCGCTCTCGTCGGGGCGGCCGATCTGGTACTGCGAACGCTTGGTCATGGCGAGGAAGTTGTGCGGGGTGGAGAGGTAGCCGCCGAGCGGGGTGCGCAGGAGTTCGGCGCGCATCTGGTTCAGCTCGTCGACGGCGTAACCGATGGTCCAGACGCAGAAGTCGACGTCGCCGCGGGTGCCGATGGTGGAGTAGGTGAGGGAGAGGAACTCGCCGGGCTTGTTCCAGCGGTCGAGGACGGCGATGAAGACGGATTTGTGAGCGGCGCGGTCGTCGGCGGGCAGGCGACGCCACTCCGGCAGGAGTTTGTAGAAGCTGAAGCAGACGATCTGGCGGCGGGCGGGCGGGGCGGCTGGGTCGAGCGCGGCGCTGGCGGCGGGATGGCCCGAGGGCGCGGGCGGCGTAGCGGAGGAGGCCTGCGCGGAGGGAGGGAGGGGGGTAGCCTGCTCAGGACTGAAGGGCTGGGGAACCTGATGCCGCGGTGGGAGGAACTCTGCCATGGCTCGATTGTCTCTCGAACCCTCACAACTGGCAAAGGCCGGGTAGGCCGGAATGCGGGCGGCGGAGCAATGCGGAGGGGTTTTCAGGGATTTACGGGTGAAGGCGATTCCCGATGCGGTTCCCCCGGGACGGATTGGCTGGAAAATTTTTATTTTTGGAGACAGTATTGTGGACTAATCTGGGAAATAGTGTTGCAGAACAGGAATTCGACCTGAAGATTTTTATGGGGCTGCCGATAAGCCTGTAAGCCTGAGAGATGTGGGGAAGTGGAGGTGAGCCGGTGCGCGATGCGAGCCGAGTTGGGGTGAGTCCAGAGGTCATGCAGCCGACGCCGGTTGGAGCCGCCGATGGTTTGCCCCCGTCTGCCAGGTCCTGGCTGACTGAGCCGGGCAAGCGCGCTGCCAAGCTAAAGCCGCTGAGCAGCGGGATAGAGGAGATTGCGGACGATTCGGAACAGGTGAGCATGGCCGGGATGCTGATCTCGCAGGCGAGCGGGGGAAGCGACGTTCGCTTCGAGAAGGTGGCGGCGCTGCGGCGCAGGATTGAGGCGGGAACATACAGCGTGGCTGCCGAAGACGTCGCGGAGAAGCTGATGGGCGCGATGCGGAAGAAGTAAGGCTGACGCCGGGTGGCGGGAGTGGGTTGTGTGTGGATCGGTGGGGTTGGTGGTATGAGACATACTCCAGGGGCTAAACAGGCTGCGGAAAAACTCATTCTTTTCGAAATCCATCGATTTTGGAGGCAGTTTGAGGTATACCAAACTATCAAAAAAATCGTATAGATCGCTTGTAGGAACCCCTGCAATATCTATGCGAAGTGGCCTCTCCGAATTCGTGAGTTTTTCCGCAGCCTGTAAAGCCCCTATCTTCGCGGCTGCTCGTGAGACCCAAGCCTGAAGGCTTGGGGTACCTAGATGCAAGATCGGTGTGGATAGAGTGCGCGTGGTTAGGTTCGTGCGCGGAGGTTGATGGAGGGAATAAACTGTGGATGAGGGAGCGCGCGATGGCGGAAGCGGAACGGATTACGGCGCGGCAGCGGGCGATCCTGACGGCCATCGTGGAGAGCTACATCGAGACCGGCGAGCCGGTGGGTTCGGGCACGATTGCGGGGACGATTGCGCGGTTGCGGGCAGGTGGGGGTCATGCGGCGGGGCTGAGTTCGGCGACGGTGCGCAATGAGATGGCGGAGCTGGCCAACGATGGACTGCTGGAACAGCCGCACACTTCGGCGGGGAGGGTGCCGACTGCAAGGGCGTTTCGCATGTATGTGGAGCGGTTGAGCGGGGCCCGGTTGCCGAGTGGTCCGCAGAGGACGAATGTGGAGTCGCGGCGGCTGCATCTGGAGTCTCAGATCGATTCGAGCTTTGCGGGAGTGACGGGGACACAGGCGATGCTGGAGCGGACCAGCCATGTGCTGGCGACCGTATCGAGCGGGGTGGGCGTGGCCGTGGCCATGGTTGCAAGCGGCGACACGCTGGAGCATGTTCATTTTTCGCGGCTGGGTAAGGGGAGCGTGCTGGCGGTGGTGGTGACCCGCTCGGGGCTGGTGCGTGACCGGATGCTGACGGTGGAGGCGGACGTTACGGCGCGCGAACTGGAGGCGGCGGCAAACTTTCTGAACGAGCACTTCCGCGGATGGAGCATCGAGCGGGTGCGGGCGGAGATTGGGCGGCTGGTGGAGCGGGAGCAGAGCGAGGTGCAGCGGCTGCTGAGTTCGGTGGAGCAGTTGTGGGCGGGCGCGGTGCCGGAGGGCGTGGCGGGCGTGCAGACGGTGGTTGTGGAGGGGGTGGCGAACCTGCTGGGCGCGCGCGGCGTGGGCAGCGCGGAGGAGGTGGCGCGGCTGCGCGAGGTGCTGTCGGCGCTGGAGGCGAAGCAGCGGCTGGTGGAGCTGCTGGATGCATATATCGACGCGAAACAGGAGTCGGTGCGGGTGATCTTCGACCTGGAAGAACACGCGCCGGAGATGGCTGGGCTGGTGCTGATTGCGGCCCCTGCGCGGATGGCGGGCGATGGGCACGGGACGGTGGGAGTGATCGGGCCGAAACGCATCCACTACGAGAACACGATGAACGCGGTGAGCTATATCGCGCAGGTGTTCGAGCGGATGCTGCATCCACCGGCGTGAGGGAGGTTACAGGTTGTTGGTTGCGGTTGTGGTGCAGCGGCAAGGGCAAGGGCCAATACGGAGATTCTGGCTGCGCCAGAATGACGACGTAAAACATGCAACGACAAAGGCGAAATGCGGGGATTCTTCCTGCCCCAGCCAGCAAGCTGGCCGGGGATCCCGTTCGCTGCGCTCAGAATGACAATGCTGACGGTGGGGGCGGGTATACTGCATCTGCATGTCTGAGAAGATTATTGGGTTGATGGTTTGGCTGATTGGGAGCGGGGTTCGCGGGTACGCGAGCGTCGTGGTGCTGATGGCGGTGCAGTCGGCGTGCATCCCGATCCCGAGTGAAGTGATCATGCCGCTGGCGGGCGTGGCGCTGGTGCATGTCGCGGGGATGACGTCGATGCAGGTGCAGATGCAGTTGGTGCTGCTGGCGACGGTGGCATCGCTGGCGTCGAACCTGGGGTCGATACCGGCGTACTGGGTGGGGGCGCGCGGCGGGCGGCCGATGGTGGAACGCTATGGGAGCTGGCTGCTGCTGAGCCGGCGCGACCTGGATCGCGTGGATTATTTTTTTGCGAAGTATGGGTCGATCACGGTGCTGGTGGGACGGATGCTGCCGATTGTGCGGACGTTTATCGCGTTTCCGGCGGGCGTGGCGAAGATGAACCAGGCGCGCTTCCACATCTATACGTTCGTGGGGTCGTGGCCGTGGTGCTACGTGCTGGCGTATGTGGGGATGCGGCTGGGGGCGAGCTGGAACAGCAATCCGCAGTTCAAGGCGATATTTCACCGCTTCCATCTGGGGGTGGAGGGAGTTCTGTTGGTGGGGTTGGTGTGGTTCGTGGTGTCGCACTGGAAGGGACGGATTCGCACGGAGGCGGCGTGAGCGGGGCAGAAAGAACAGGCCGAGGGGGGGCTTTGTGGGAGAAAGCGACGGGCTGTTGTGGTGGGGCTGGTCTCGTCGGGGTCCTTCGCGCTCGAAAGACGCGCTCAGGATGACAAGTTTGGAGTTGTTCGCGCTGCGCTCAGAATGACAGCGTTTATTGAATAACTGCATTTGACACGGGCGTGGGGGCATAGGGTTATACTGATCTTTCCGGTTTAACGGAAGAAGCGCAACCAATATTGCAGGACAGAAGGGTAAAACAAAGCATGTCTACACCCGGAGCCGCTGCGCCAAGCGCGGCGAGCATACAGCCAGCCAAAGGGAAACTAGGAATCATGACGGTCGGGATGGGAGCGGTCTGTACGACTCTCATCGCCGGCGTAGAGGCAGTCCGCAAGGGAATCGCCAAGCCCATCGGGTCGCTGACGCAGATGGGGACCATCCGCCTGGGCAAACGCACCGAGGGCAGAAGCCCGCTGATGCGGGACTTCCTGCCGCTGGCCAAGCTGGACGACATTGTGTTCGCCGGGTGGGACATCTTCGGCGGGAATCTGTACGACGCTGCGAAGACGGCGCAGGTGCTGGACAAGGATCTGCTGGAGAAGATCCGGCCATATCTCGAATCGATTGAGCCGATGCCGGCGGCGTTCGACCAGAACTATGTGAAGCGGCTGACCGGGACGCACATCAAGAGCGGCAAGAACAAGCGCGACCTGGCGGAGCAGATTCGCAAGGACATCCAGGTGTTCAAGAAGACGACCGACCGGCAGGTGGTGATCTGGACCGGCTCGACCGAGATATTCTTGAAGCAGACGGCGGTGCATCAGTCGCTGGCTGCGTTCGAGAAGGGGATGGACGATGACGACCCGGGGATCGCTCCGTCGCAGTTGTATGCGTGGGCTGCGCTGACCGAGGGGATTGCGTTCATCAACGGCGCGCCCAACCTGACGGTGGACTTTCCCGCGATGAACGAACTGTCTCGCAAGATGAACGCGCCGATTGCCGGACGGGACTTCAAGACGGGGCAGACGCTGATCAAGAGCGTACTGGCTCCGGCGTTCAAGACGCGCATGCTGGGAGTGAGCGGCTGGTTCTCGACCAACATCCTGGGCAACCGGGACGGCGAGGTGCTGGACGAACCACAGTCGTTCAAGACCAAGGAGGAGTCGAAGTTGGGACTGCTGGAGATGATCCTGCAACCCGACCTGCATCCCGACCTTTACAAGGACATCTACCACAAGATCCGCATCAACTACTATCCGCCGCGCGCCGACAATAAAGAGAGCTGGGACAACATCGACATCTTTGGCTGGCTTGGGTACCCGATGCAGCTGAACG
>Ga0224554_1001850_pt1 | contig 12217 bp, 9 predicted proteins | sample 714S22024metaG_FD_180666 | JGI IMG/M metagenome (GOLD analysis project Ga0224554, IMG submission 180666) | Peat soil microbial communities from Stordalen Mire, Sweden - 717 S2 20-24 | ecosystem: Environmental > Terrestrial > Soil > Wetlands > Peat | place: Sweden: Norrbotten County, Stordalen...
CGCCTTTCAGCGCCGCCTGCATTGGTTTCAAACCCATCTCCAGATGTCGCGTGACATTTTCGATGACGACAATCGCATCGTCCACCACGAAGCCGGTCGAAATCGTCAGCGCCATCAACGACAGATTGTCCACGCTGTAACCGAACAGATACATCACGCCAAACGTGGCGATCAGCGAAACCGGCACGACGACGGCGGAAATCAGCGTCGCGCGCGGGCTGCGCAGGAAAATAAATACGACGAGAATGACCAGCGAGATGGCGATGAGCAAAGTGCGTTCGATTTCGCGGACCGACGCGCGGATGGTCGTCGTGCGGTCGAGCACCACGTCCAATTTGATGCCCGCCGGAATGGACGCCTTGAGCGAGGGCAGCTCGGCTTTCACCCGATCCACGGTATCAATGATGTTCGCGCCGGGTTGCCGCAGAATGATCAGCGGGATGGCCGGCTTGCCGTTCAGATAGCCCGCCGCGCGGACGTTTTCCACGCTGTCCTGCACGTTGGCCACGTCGGAGAGCCGGATGGCCGCGCCGTTGCGAACCGCCACGATCAGTTTTTTGTAGTCGGCGGCCTTGAGCAGCTGGTCATTCGTAAGAATGTCCAGCGTCGTCCGGTCGTCGGCGAGCTGGCCTTTCGCGAGATTCGCATTTTGCTGGGCCAACATCGCGCTGACATCGGTGAGGCTCAAGCCGAAGCTGTTCAGCAAAGTCGGATTCACGTCCACGCGCACCGCCGGCAACGCGCCGCCGCCGACGTTGACCGAGCCGACGCCTTCAATTTGCAGCAGCTTTTGCTGGATGATCGTCGAGGCCGCGTCGTAAAGCTGGCCGCGGTCGTAAATGTCCGAGGTCAGCGCGAGAATCAGAATCGGCGCGTCGGCGGGATTGACTTTGCGATACGTCGGATTGCTCGGCAGATTCGCCGGCAGATTCGCGCGCGCGGCATTGATCGCGGCCTGCACGTCGCGCGCCGCGCCGTTGATGTCGCGGTTCAAATCGAATTGCAGCGTGATCGAGCTTGAGCCGAGCGTGCTCGACGAAGTCATTTCGTTCACGCCCGCGATATGGCCGAGCTGGCGTTCGAGCGGCGCGGCGACAGATGACGCCATGATTTCCGGACTCGCGCCCGGCAGCGACGCGCCGACGCTGATGGTCGGAAAATCCACCTGCGGCAGCGGCGCGACGGGCAGTTGCAAATACGCCACCGCGCCCGCCAGCGCAATCGCCGCCGTCAGCAGTGCCGTGCCAACCGGCCGTCGGATGAATGGCGCGGAAATGTTCATCCAACTTCAGCAGGAATAATTCCCTCGTTTTTAACCGTCGCATCCGCGCGTGAAAATTTTGCCGCGAGCCGGCCAAACCACAGATAAATCACCGGCGTCGTGTAAAGCGTCAGCACCTGGCTTACGATCAGGCCGCCGACGATGGCGATGCCCAGCGGCTTGCGCAGCTCCGAGCCAACACCGTTGCCAAACGCCAGCGGCAGGCCGCCGAACAGCGCGGCGAAAGTCGTCATCAAAATTGGCCGGAAGCGCAGCAGGCAAGCCTGATAAATTGCTTCCTGCGGCGGACGATTTTCCTTTCGTTCCAAATCCAGTGCGAAATCAATCATCATGATCGCGTTCTTCTGCACGATACCGATGAGCAAAATAATTCCGATCAGCGCGACCACGCCGAGTTCCGTTCCCGTGATCAGCAACGCGAGAATTGCCCCCGCGCCGGCTGATGGCAACGTCGAGAGAATGGTGATCGGATGAATGTAACTTTCGTAAAGCACGCCGAGGATGATATATACCGTGATGATCGCCGCGAGAATCAGCCACGGCTCGTTCGCGAGCGACGCGATGAAGGCCTGCGCCGTTCCTTGGAATGACGCTTGCACGCTCAACGGCATGTTCATTTCTTTTTGCGCGGCCTCGATGGCTTTCGTCGCTTCGCCCAACGCTGCGCCAGGCGCGAGGTTGAACGAAATCGTCACTGCTGGAAATTGTCCCTGATGATTGATTGCGAGCGGCGCGACGCCGGATTCAAAATGCGAAAACGTGCCCAACGGCACCGCAGTGCCGGAAGTTGAGAGCACATAAATGTCATTCAGCTTCGACGGATTGCGCTGAAAATCCGGCAGCGCTTCCAAAATGACATGATACTGGTTCAACTGCGTGAACAGCGTGGAAATTTGCCGCTGGCCGAACGCGTCGTAGAGCGCGTTGTCAATCGCCGCCGGCGTGATGCCGAGCCGCGACGCCGTCACTCGGTCAACCACCAGCGTCGCCTGCGCGCCGTGCGTCTGCTGGTCGGTCGCCACGTCGCGAAGTTGTGGCAGCGTCTGCATTTTCGCCACTAGCGCCGTCGTCCACTGGTTTAATTCGTCGGCGTTGGCGTCTTCAAGCGTGTATTGATATTGCGTGCGGCTCACGCGATCTTCCACCGTCAAATCTTGCACCGGCTGCATGTTGAGCGTGATGCCCTCGACCTGCGCCAGCCCCGGCTGCAAGCGCCGGATGACATCGCTCGCGCTGATTTTTCTTTCTTCAAGCGGTTTCAAGTTGATGAGAATGCGTCCGCTGTTGAGCGTCGCGTTGATGCCGTCCACGCCGATGAAGGACGACAAACTGTCCACCGCCGGGTCTTTCAAAATCACTTGCGCCAGCGCCTGCTGCCGCTGCGCCATCGCGGTGAAGGAAATATTTTGCGCGGCGTCGGAAATGCCCTGGATCACGCCGGTGTCCTGCACGGGGAAAAATCCTTTCGGCACGACGACGTAGAGCAGAATCGTGAACACCAGCGTGCCGACAGCCACGAACAGCGTCGCGGTCTGGTGTTTCAAAATTGTTTGCAGCGTGCGTCCGTAAAATTTGACGATGCGATCATAAACGCGTTCGGTCGCTTCAAAAAAACGGCCATGTTTTTTCTCATCGGCTTTTGATTTCAGCAAACGTGAGCACATCATCGGCGTGAGCGTCAGGGAAACACAGGCGGAAACCAGAATCGTCACGCTCAATGTCACGGCGAATTCACGGAAAAGCCGCCCAACGATGTCGCCCATGAATAAAAGCGGAATCAGCCCGGCGATCAGCGAAATCGTCAGCGAGATAATCGTGAAGCCGATTTGTTCCGCGCCTTTCAACGCGGCTTGCAGTGGTTTTTCGCCCAGTTCGATGTAGCGAAAAACATTTTCGATCATCACGATCGCGTCGTCCACGACGAAGCCGGTGGAAATCGTCAGCGCCATGAGCGTGAGGTTGTTCAGGCTGTAACCGAGCAGATACATCACGCCCAATGTGCCGACGAGCGACAGCGGCACGGCGACGCTGGGAATGATCGTGGCGTAAACATTGCGCAGGAACAAAAAGATCGCCAGCACTACGAGCGCGATGGTGAGCATCAGTGAAAACTGCACGTCGCGCACCGACGCGCGGATCGTCGTCGTCCGATCCGTGAGAATCGAAACGTCCATGGAAGCCGGCAGATTTGCCTTGAGCTGCGGCAAAAGTTGTTTCACGCGGTCCACGACTTGAATGATGTTCGCGCCAGGCTGCCGCTGAATATTCAGGATCACGGCCGGTGTGCTATTCGCCCATGCGGCGAGCTTGGTGTTCTCGACATCATCAATCACCTTCGCCACGTCGGACAAAACCACCGGCGCGCCGTTGCGATACGCGACCACGAGCGACTGGTAATCCTTGCTGCTCAAAAGCTGATCGTTGGCGTTGATTTCGTAAGCCTGCCGCGTGCCGTCGAAATTTCCTTTCGCCAGATTTACACTGGCGGTTTGCAATGCGGAGCGGAGGCTTTCCAGGCTGATGCCGTAGGACGAAAGCGCGGTAGGATTTGCTTGGACGCGAACTGCCGGCTTTTGTCCGCCGCTGATGGTGACGAGGCCGACGCCCGTGACCTGCGAAATTTTCTGTGCGAGCCGCGTGTCGGTGAAATCCTCGACCTGCGACAGCGGATAACTTTTTGACGAAATGGCCAGCGTCATGATCGGCGCGTCGGCGGGATTGGATTTGCTGTAAATCGGCGGCGACGGCAGGCCGGCGGGCAGATAGCTTTGCGCCGCGTTGATGGCCGCCTGCACTTCCTGTTCCGCCACGTCAATGTTCAGGTTGAGCGCGAATTGCAGCGTGATGATCGAGCTGCCGCCGGAGCTGATCGAAGTCATCTGGTTGAGTCCGGGCAACTGGCCGAACTGCCGTTCGAGCGGCGCGGTGATGGCGGACGCGGAAACATCCGGGCTTGCGCCGGGATAAAACGTGACGACTTGAATCGTCGGATAATCCACCTCCGGCAGCGCGGAAACGGTGAGCTGTTTGTAGGCAATGAAGCCGGTCAACAGCACGGCGACCATCAGCAGCGACGTCGCCACCGGTCGCAAAATAAATGGCTTTGACGGACTCACTGCGAATCTTTCTTGTGCCAGCCGCCTTTGCCCGCGCCGCCGCCATTCGCCGACCGGAGCGTCACTTTCGCGCCGTCGGTCAGCTTGTTGAAATTATCGGCGGCAACCACCGTGTCCGGATCAATGCCATCCACCGCCGAAACATTCCCATCGGTGGTGTCAATCGTGATGGTTTGCATCGCCACGGTTTGATTCGTTCCGGTTTTATCCGGCTTGATCAGATACACGAACGCACTGTCGGCGTTACGCTGAATGACTGTGTTCGGCAGCAGCGTCGCGTCCTCAATCGTGTCCACGAGCAACCGCGCGTTGACGAATTGATTCGGGAACAGCGTTTCGTCGGCGTTGGTGAAAACCGCCTTGAGCTTGACTGTGCCCGTGGTCGGATCAATCTGGTTGTCCACAGTCAGCAAAGTTCCCGTCGCCAGTTTTTTGGTCTGCGCGCGGTCGAACGCGTCCACGGCCAGCGTATTTCCCGCCGTCAATTGCTTCTGGATTTGCGGCAGGTCGTCTTCCGCGACGTTGAAAATCACGGCAATCGGCTGCAGCTCCGTGATGACCACCAGCGCCGTCGTGTCGCTCGCGTGAACGATGTTGCCCGCATCCACTAGGCGCAAACCGACGCGCCCGGAAATCGGTGAAGTGATGTGACAATAGGCGAGCTGCACCTTGGCACTTTCAATCGCCGCCTCATCCGATTTCACGGCCGCCTCCAGCTCTTTCACCTGGGCGTCAACTTGGTCATAGGCATCCTGCGAATCAATTTTGGCGGCAAGCAGGGCGGCTTCGCGTTTCAGTTCAACCTGCTGAAGATTTAATGTTGCCTGGTCCTGATTTCTTTTGGCAGAAGCTTGATCAAGCGCCGCCTGATACGGCGCGGAATCAATTTCCACCAATGAATCGCCCGCATGAACCAACTGCCCCTCCTGATAATTCACTTTTACCAATTGTCCGTCCACGCGGCTTTTCACCGACACAGTGTTCAGCGGCGTCACCACGCCCAGCGCGTTGATATAAATCCCGATGTCGCCGGTCTGTGCCTTGGAAGTGCTGACCATGATGCTTGCCGAACCGGCCCCACCGCGTCCTTGAGATGATTGGGCTGCGGATGGAGACTGCCCTCGGTGTCGCAAAACGAAAAAGCCGCCCCCTGCCAGCAATAGCAAAACCGTGATTCATAACCAAAAACGAGGTTTCCCGACGTCCTCTGAATACGAAGGCACAGTTGTGGTATCGTCGGAACGCGTTGGCGGTATTGCTTTATCTGGCATTCTTAACTCCATTCGATTCACTGTTGTCAGTCATAAAATTGCATCGTGCCACAAAGTTTCAAACGCCGTGAGCGAAACAGCAGCTGCTGATGATACCGAAAACAGTAAAACTTAACAAAACTTAAACAGTCCCCCCGCAAAACGAGATCGTGACGAACCTGCAGTCAACGCGAGGTTTTGCTTTCGCGCCTTGACCATTACCAGAAATGCTCACAATGGTTGTTTCCCGATTGGTGGTCATAGCTTCCAATGGCGCTTGATTGCTTTTTTCGTCCGCGCTGTTCGTGTTCCGCATACCAAGTCAATTGCACGCGCCGTGCCAACGACTACCCCGATTGATTTTCAACGCGTTAAGGAGATGTAGGAACAGAGTATTATGGTGAAAAGAGCACCGTTTTATCGCCCCGCTGATAAACGGTTGACCGTTGCGTGCCAGATGAATATCAGCCGGTTAGACAACCTCCCACACTGACGATTTGGGAAATGATTTACCACTTGGGTGGGAAGTCACTGACCTGCATGACCGTCGGCCAACCTCGTTTTCGTCGTAAACATTGAGCAATTGGATGTAGCAGCTCGTGGCACGAGCAAAGCTAAAGAAGATTCCGTTGCTTGTCAGACGTTGAGAAAAGCGTTTGAAACAAATGAAAACCGAAAGTCATTTTATGAAACCGAGTATTTTAGCCTTATTGATTGGAACTTCAGCCGTGGTGCTGACGGGTTGCGTGAATCCCGACGGCACACAAAACAACACCGGTTCCGGCGCATTGATTGGCGGGGCGATGGGTGCGCTCACTGGCGCAGCCATTGGCGGACGCCATAACGGTGGACCGGACGCATTATTCGGCGCAGCGGCGGGGGCACTAGCCGGAGGACTGGTCGGTAATTCCATGGATCGCGAACAGGAAGCCCGCTTCAAGGCGCAGCCATCACAAACTTACACGACCGTGACTCAAAACCAACCGGTGAGTCTGGCGGATGTCAAAGCCCTGGCGAAGGCGGGTGTCAGCGAGGATGTCATCATCAGCCAGATTCAAAACTCACGCACGGTCTATCATTTGATAGCAGCAGACATTGTTGACCTGCGCGATTCCGGCGTGACGGACAAAGTGGTCAATTACATGATCAACACGCCCACCACCGTGGGCAATGCCACACCAGCTCCGGCCAGCACAGTGGTCGTCCAGCAAGCGCCGCCACCGCCGCCGACAGAAACCGTGGTGGTCTCGCCGGGGCCGGATTACGTCTGGATTGGCGGTGAATATCAATGGAACGGATTCGCCTGGGTGTGGTTTGGCGGACATTGGGGCTATCCGCCACATATGCACGCCGTGTGGATCAGCGGACGTGATTGGCATGACCGTTACGGCTGGCACCATGACCGCGGTCATTGGGGATAAATTGTTTGGCGCTTTTCAGTATGAAATAACTCAAGACATCGTATGATGGCTGATTGAATGAAAGGTAATTTTATGAAAATAACTCAAATGCAAAAAATGTTGGTAGTTTTGGCTGTAGCCGGTCTGGCCTGGTCGTCGTCAACGGTTTTGGCACAGGATTCGTCAGATACAAACACCGTTCAACCGGCAGCGAGCAATGCGGCTGCGCCACAACTGGCTTACGGAGTGTCGGAAATTCTGCGACTCAAACAGGCGGAAGTTGGTGACGACACGATCATCGCATACATTAAGAATTCCGGGAACAGCTACGGCTTGAACGCGGATCAAATTATTTATCTGCGGCAAGAGGGCGTGTCCGATGCCGTTGTGTCAACGATGTTGAACCAACCAAAACCTGGAGCGGCTGTAGCCACATTGCCAACGGTCGCGTTACCACCAGCAGCCTCGACTGCCAACAGTGGCCAAGTTTCAACGGCAACGGTTGCGCCGACGGTGACGTATGTTCAAACCGCGCCGGCACCGATTTACTATTATAGCCAACCATATTACGATCCATATTACTATCCGGCTTACGGCTGGTATCCACCCGTGTCATTTTCCTTCGGTTGGCATGGCGGTGGTGGGCATGGTGGATGGCACCACTGAATTCATTTGTAAAATAATGCGCCCGCGTTCCTTTTGGAGCGCGGGCGGCTTCATTCCGTGAGGTGATTGGCATCCAGTTCTCGACAGCAATCAAAGTATCAGGCCAATTAAATAGCATCGCCATGACTCATCCGCAGCAATCTTCTCCGCTTGAAGGATGCGCCGGTTTCGTGTAGCGTCCAATGAATTCAACCGAATGCAACCAATGGAACATATTTACTGCGGTTTAAAGTCGGCTGCTTGCATGAATGTCTCGAAATGATTGAATCAGGTCAGACACCATGAAAGTTTTCCAAAAGATGCTACTCTGCATTGAATAACCTCCGGCCTGTTGACAACCACCAACCCTGTATCGCTTAGCATCGAGATGGGCTTTACGTTGCCAGACGCGGATATAATCGTGCGCCGACCAAAACCAAGATTATCGTGGTCACAAGAATTACCCCATAGTCGAGACTCAAACCGAAGGTGCTCGGGCTACCGGCCAACATGCAGGTGCGCAGGGCGTCAACGACGTAAGTTAAGGGGTTGAGGTGCGAAATCACCTTCAGCCAGCTCGGCATAATGTCGGCCGGATAAATGGCATTGCTCGCGAAGAATAGTGGCATGGTCAGCACTTGGCCGACGCCCATGAAACGTTCACGCGTCTTCACGATGCAAGCGATGACCAGCGAGAACGTCGAGAACAACGTCGCCGCCAGGATGACAATGATCAGCACGTTGAGCAGCGCGAGCGGACTCCAATTCAACTTCACGCCGAGCAGCAGCGAGAGACTATAAACAATGACGCCTTGCGAGAGCGTGCGGATGCCGGCGGAGAATCCCTTTCCGAGCACCAGTGCCGCGCGCGGCGTCGGACTGGCGAGAAATTTCTGCACGATGCCCAGATCGCGTTCCCAGATGACGTTGATGCCGTAAAAAATAGCCACGAACAAAACGCTTTGAGCCAGAATACCGGGTGCGATGAAATCCAGATATGGAATATTTCCGGTGTGCATCGCGCCGCTGCGCGCGAACACCTGCCCGAAAATGAGCAACCACAGCGCGGGTTGCAAGGCGCGGGTGATGAGTTCCGTGAAATCGTGGCGCAGCTTGCGCAGCTCAAATTCAGTGATGACAAATGTCTTCTCAACAAAGCTGGTCAAAGGATGGATGAATGTTGCCGGCATAGATTATCCCAGCCGCTCGGCCGTGGCGCGCTCGGCGGAGACGGCGCGGAAGTTGTTGCCGGTATCCAGCGCGCTGCCGGCATAGTGGACAAAGACATCGTTCAGCGTGTGACCCGGCCCCAGCGAGGCTTCCAGTTCCTGGCAAGTGCCCAGCGCATCCAGCTTGCCCAGGTGCATGATCGCGATGCGGTCACAATGGCTTTCCGCCTCTTCCAGATAATGCGTGGTGAAAAAAAGCGTCGTGCCGTAGTTGGCGCGCATATCCACCAGATGTTTCCAGACCGCGTCGCGCGCAATTGGATCCAGCCCGACCGTCGGCTCATCGAGAAACAGCACCTTGGGCCGGTGCAGCGTAGACTGCGCGATTTCCAGACGCCGCACCATGCCACCGGAGTATTGGCTAACCAGCCGTTTCGCGTCGGCGGTGAGGTTCATGAATTCCAACGCCTCCGCGATGCGCGCCTTTTGCTCGCGGTGCGGCAGGTCGTAAAGTTTGGCGAAGATGAGCAGGTTCTCGTAGCCGGTGAGCGAACCGTCCACCGAGACCGCCTGCGGCACATAGCCGATGGCGCGGCGCACGCCCACCGCCTGCGTGGTGATGGAGAAACCGGCCACGCGCGCCTCACCCGCCGTGGGCGGCAACAGCGTGGTAAGCATCTTGATGGTGGTGGTCTTGCCCGCCCCGTTGGAGCCAAGCAGGCCGAAGACCTCGCCGGCATTGACCGAAAGTGTCAGTGCATCCACCGCCGTGAACGTGCCGAAGCGGCGGGTCAGGTTTTTAATTTCAAGGACAACTTCGGCCATAATCCCAAAGTGTCCCTTTTGCCGAGCGCGAACAATGGGGTGAACACCCCATGAATATCGGTCAGCGCGCCGGCGTGTCGGATGACGACGGGATTTACTTTCCGCCGAGCGAGGTTTTTGGCGAAGGCAGGTCGAGCGTCCGTCCCGCCACCATGAATTCACCTTCGCCTTGATGATGAATTGTCCGGGGATTTTTCCGCGCCGGGTCGAGCCAGGCTTGGACGACTTCGAGGACGAAGAAATTGTATTTCGTCACCAGCTTCATATTCACGACCTTGCATTCCAAGCTGGCGTAACATTCGGCAATGAGCGGGGCTTTGACGAATTTGGCGGGGAGGGCAGTGAGTCCAAACTTCTTGAACTTATCCACACTGCTACCAGAAGTGTTCCCACAAACCACAACGGTCTTGGCCAATTCCACGGTGGGAATGTTAATTGCGCATTCCTTGGTCGTCTTCAAAGTTGCAAACGAGTAATCACCATTGCTGACTACGCAGCCCACGAGTGGCGGCGTGAATTCCATCATGAGGTGCCAAGACATGGGCATCACGTTCGCCCGCCCGGCGCGGGCGGTGGTGAGCAGCACGACCGGGCCGGGTTCCAACAAACGATAGACTTCGGACAAGGGAAAGGTTTTTTTCATGGTGGATTGAATTTCAGATTTTAGCCGGTGGCACCGACGTTTGCCGACTTGTTTTTGAAAATCGCCGCGCCCAATAAATAGATATGGACTTTCTGAAAAGCATGGCCAGGACAATGAGGATTATTGCTGCGAGAATCAGGTAAAGCGGTCCCGGCCCCAGCCAGGCTTTGAGCAGTTTCCACTGCTTTCCAAAAAAATATCCGATCAGGACGTAGCTGGTGGAATAGACCGCCGATCCCGTAAGGTTGTAAAACAAAAAAGTGCGCCAGGGCATTTTCGACATGCCCGCCAGCAGATTGACCACTACGGGCGGAAACAAGAATATGAACCGCGCGATAAAAACCGTCTTGGCGCCATGACGTTTGAAAAATTGTTCGGGCCACTTCATCCGTGCGGGCGTGAGATGGAGCCAGCGGATTTTTTCAAGGCTGCCCCGGCCCAGCCGCCGTCCCAGCCAGAAGGCACAGATGCCGCCCAGAAAACAGGCCATCGCTCCGGCCACCACGGGCTGCCACAGTGAATCCGCGGTTTTCCCCAAAACAAATCCGGCCCCCAAGAGAATTGTTTCCCCCGGCAGTGGCAAGCCGAGGTTGTTCAAAAACGCGACGATGAAGACGAGCACATATCCGTAATGCGGTATGTGAGGCAATAAAGAATGCAGCCAGTGGAGCATATTCACCGCTTGTGCTGGATTATCAGCCAACAGATACGCCGAGGATTCGACCAATTAAAGCGGTGACGGTCATCGCCAAAGCACCGCCAATGGTCACTCGTAACGCGGCTCTTCCGAGTGGCGCGCCGCCGAGGTGACCACCAAACGCACCGAGAATCGCGAGACTCAGCAGCGAGAACGCCGCGATCATGGGAATGCGCAGAGTTGCGGGCGCAACGAGCAGAGCCGCAATTGGAACCACCGCGAAGGACGCAAAACTTGCCGCCGATATCCAGGCGGCTTGCAGCGGACGCGCAAGCGATGCCTGATCAATCCCAAGTTCATCGCGCATGTGCGCGCCCAGCCGGTCATGGGCGCTGAGTTGTTTCGCGACTTTCAGTGCGAGGTCTTTCTCCAAGCCGCGCTTAACATAAATCAACGCCAACTCCTGCAATTCGGCTTCCGGCTCTGACGCAAGTTCGTGCGTTTCAAGCCCGATGTCCGCCTGCTCCGCGTCGCGTTGGGAGCTGACCGACACATATTCGCCCACGGCCATGGACATCGCCCCGGCAACCATGCCAGCCACGCCGGCGACCAAGATGGCCCCTTTCGAGGCAGAGGCCGCCGCGACACCAATCATAAGACTCGCCGTTGAGACGATGGCATCGTCCGCTCCGAGCACGGCGGCGCGCAACCAACCAACGCGTCCGCTTCGGTGCATTTCCATTCGGCTCGTAAGAATGATAGGTTTCGTCTTCATGACGGGATAGGTTTTGTATGTGCCGATTGCGGCATTCAAGGAATGGTGGTGTTTGTTCCCTGCGAAATATTCCATCCACCGCCCAGTGCTTTGATCAATTGGACGCTCGCCGTCAGTTGTTCCATCTGGAGGTTCAGGGCCGTCCGCTGATTGTTTAACAGCGCCGTTTGCGCGACGATTACATTGAGGTAAATATCAATGCCGGATTGATAGCGGACGTTGGCAAGGTTCAGGTAGCGTTGCGACGACGCCACGGCGGCGTTCTGTTGCTGGAGTTCCTGCGACAAAATTCGCAGCGTTGACAAATTGTCTTCGACTTCCTGAAACGCAGTGAGCACGGTCTGGCGGTAATTCGCAACGGTGCCTTGATAAATCGCACGCGACTGTTCGGTGACCGCTTTGCGCAATCCGCCGTCAAAAAGTGTTTGCGCCAGAGTCGCGCCGACGGACCAGACCAGACCCGGACCAGAGAATA
>Ga0224554_1001852_pt1 | contig 12208 bp, 8 predicted proteins | sample 714S22024metaG_FD_180666 | JGI IMG/M metagenome (GOLD analysis project Ga0224554, IMG submission 180666) | Peat soil microbial communities from Stordalen Mire, Sweden - 717 S2 20-24 | ecosystem: Environmental > Terrestrial > Soil > Wetlands > Peat | place: Sweden: Norrbotten County, Stordalen...
TCAAAGTACATAGCCTTCCATGGGGGCGGCTTCCTTCAAGTCGCTGTATCAGAAGCGCCCCGTCTGGCACCATGCCACTGCGCAAGGTTGCGTCGCGGGGCGCTCCAGATACAGCACTAAGACTTTGAGTTACTGATCCGGCAAGTCGCGCGGCTGATACCGAATTGCCAGGTGTAAAGCAGGGACTCTGCGCTAACCTGAGAATGAAGAAAGGTTCATCGAATGGACCGTCGCCAATTTGCAACTCGTTGCCTGGCCGTAGCCGCAGGCGCAGTGCTCCATCGCCGCTCTAGCTACGCCGCTGCGGCATCCTCGGCAGAGCAAGTGCCGGGGTCCGTGCCCGATTCGTTCATCGAGCAGGCGCGTTTTCCCGAAGGCTTCATTTGGGGCACCGCTACGGCCTCCTACCAAGTGGAGGGCGCGTGGAATGAGGACGGCAAGGGCGAATCGATATGGGACAGATTCACTCATACACCCGGGAAGGTAAGGGGAGGCGTGACAGGCGACGTTGCCTGCGACCAGTACCACCTTTATCCGCAGGACATCGCATTGGCAAAGCGCCTCAACCAAAAAAGCCAGCGATTTTCGATTTCGTGGCCGCGGATTCAGCCCGCGGGGACAGGCACCCCGAACATGAAGGGGATCGATCACTACAGTCGCTTCGTCGATGCTCTTATTGAGGCCGGCATCCGGCCCTGGTGCACGATGTATCACTGGGATCTTCCCCAGGCGCTCGAAGATCGGGGAGGCTGGCCAAACCGGGATCTGGCCAGCTACTTCGCAGACTACGCCGGCATTTTGGCCAAGCATCTAGGGGATCGAATCACGGTTTGGGCGCCCTTCAATATGCCTTGGGCAATCGCCTTCATGGGCTATGCCGCGGGCGCCTTTCCGCCCTGCCGGACCAGCTTCAGCGATTTCCTGAAGGCGGCGCACACGCTGGCTCTGGCTCAGGCGGAGGCGCACCGTGCAGTCAAGGCAGCATCGCCCCAAGCAACGGTGGGGAGTGCTTATGAGATGGCCCCCGCCTACCCGAAGACGGACTCGGACGATGATCGCGCAGCCGCAGCTCGATACCATGCCATGAACAATGTCTTCTTTCTGGAGGCTGCCATGACTGGCCGCTACCCAAAGGCTTTCGTTGCAGGACCGCCGTATGAACTGATGGGCTTCAAGCCGGGCGACGAAAAGCTTCTCTATGCGCCGCTGGACTGGGTGGGCTTTCATTACTACACCCGCCGCATCGTCTCGGATGCCAGCAAGGAGCAATTCCGTAGCGGAGGCAACTTCAGCGGCACGGAGATTGAGAACAACTCACCAGGCGGGCGCGATCCCTTTACCCGTTTCCGCGCCGCCATGCCCACCGAGGGTCCGCTCACGGACGCCGGCCTGGAAGTATGGCCGCGCGGCATGTACGACCTAGTCACTCAGATTTCTAGGGAATACAACCACCCGATCATCGAGATTACCGAGAGCGGATGCGGTTACCTCGACGCCCCCGATGAAGAACAGGGTGGTCGCATACCGGATGGGCGGCGCATCCAATGGTACCGCGAAGTGCTCGCGGAACTGGCTCGCGCGATTGCCGATGGAGCGCGGGTTCGCGCCTTTCATGCTTGGACCCTTCTCGACAACTTCCAATGGGCGGAGGGTTATACCGAGCGCTATGGATTGATTTATACGGACTTTCGCAACCAGAAGCGTACGATCAAGGATTCGGGCCTTTGGTACGGACGGGTGGCGGCCTCCAATCGGCTCAATGCGTGAGGCTGGTAACCAAAGAATAGGCGCACAGGAAGGGGCGGTGCCGCCAAACGCTCTCGTTGGCACTTTACTCCTGCTTGGTCGCCAAACCGTCAGATAACAGTTCGTCAATACTCGAACAGTAACTGCCGGTTTGGCGGCCAACCGCCCGAAATGGAATGCGAACACGTTTTGGTCTACAATCCGAGGCGATCTCATATGACGACACACTCTCCCAGGCTTCTCGGTTTGCTAGGCGCGATGTTTCTATGCGTTGAGATTCTGCCGAGTCCCGCGATTTCCCAATCCGTTGGCACTCTCGACCAGCTGTCACTCTGCGACGTTCTCGCAAGACCGGAGAGGTAGGGGAATCGCCGAGAAGGATGCAGGTCCTTAGGCCCGTAATAGTTGTGCCGATCATGGAATCGCGCTCCTCTCACCGCCCGTGCGGTCAGATGATGGGCTTTCAAGCCATCCGAAAAACATGTTGACATACGCATACTATTGTAGTAACAATTCCTACGTGCATAGGAGATAAGAATGCCTGACCCCAGATTATCAAAGCTTGAATTTCAGATCATGGAGACGCTCTGGTCCAAGGGAGACTCCTCCATCCGTGAAATCCTGGAGTCGTTCCCGGCCAAAAGAAGACCTGCGTACACGACTGTGCAGACCACCGTGTACAGGATGGAAGTGAAGGAGGTTGTGCGGCGCGTGAAGCGGGTGGGGAACTTCCACATCTTTGCCGCGGCCATCTCCCGCGATGCTGCCCAGCGGAGGGTGATCGACGATCTGCTGGCCCTCTTGGGAGGACGCTCACAGCCGGTGATGGCGCACCTGATCGAATCGGGAAAGCTGTCTCTCGAAGATGTCAAGGATGCGGAGAAGACGCTCAAAAGTCTTTCGCGGCGAAATTCTCTGCTGAAAGAGAAGGAACCATGATGCAGATGGCGCTCTGGAATGAATCCTCATACCAATTGTGGACCGCCGCACTGGTGAACCACATCTGGCAGTCGACCGTTGTGGCGCTGATTGTCTGGCTCCTGGTGCCGACTCTGCGCCACAATCACGCGCGGACGCGCTATTGGGTGTGGATGATCGCATCGGCGAAGTTCCTGGTCCCGTTCTCGCTTCTCATTGCTGCGGGTGAGCGGCTTCAGCCGGTGACCAGGTCGTCCATTCACGGGCCTGCCTTCGCATCGGTCATGGAGCAGCTCACGCTGTCTTTTCCGCAGGCACAATTCCTTCCGCCTGCCCCGCCCGGGACGGGTTCGCGCCATGCCGACATTCTTCTGCCGCTACTCTTTGCATTATGGGCGCTCGGTGCTTTGGCCGTTGCTGTTTCCTGGGCCCGCAAATGGCGGCAGGTCCGCGCAGCCGTGCGCGCTGCCTCGCCGCGCGCCTTCGCAGCGGGAGTGCCTGTGCTCGCCTCATCGTCGTTGCTGGAACCCGGAGTCTTCGGCATCCTTCGGCCAGTGCTGTTCGTGCCGGAAGGCATCCTGGACCGGCTGACTTCAGCGCAATTGGACGCGATTGTGGCCCATGAGATGTGCCACGTGAGGCGGCGCGACAACCTGACCTTCACCATGCACATGGTGGTGGAGACGCTCTTCTGGTTTCATCCCCTGGTATGGTGGATTGGGCGCGTCTGATGGAGGAGCGCGAACTTGCCTGCGACGAGGCCGTTCTGCAGTCGGGCAACGTGGCCGAAGTTTATGCCGAGGGGATTCTCAACGTGTGCAAATTCTACTTCGAGTCGCCGCTCACCTGCGTCTCCGGAGTGAGCGGATCGGATCTGAAAAAGCGAATTGTGCGCATCATGAACGAGCAGGTCGCGCAGAAATTGAACCTCGGCAGAAAGCTGTTGCTGGGCGTGGTCGGCGTTGCTGCCGTGGCTTTGCCGATTGTGCTGGGCCTGGCGCACACAGACGAGTTGCTTGCGCAGTCCCATGCCGACGACGCGCTGGCCAGCCTGCCCAAATTCGAAGTGGCAACAATCAAGCCGAACAAGGCAGGGGATGGTAGAAGGGGCATCCGGTTCACCCCGGACGGTGTTTCAATGATGGGTGTTTCCCCTGACTTTCTTTTTCGCCTGGCGTTTGGAGTCGAAGAGGATCGCATACTGGACGTGCCAGGGTGGGCGAAGTCCGATCAATATGACGTTGACGCGAAAGTGGACGCCGCGGACGCGCCCAAGCTGGAGAATCTGACTTTTTCACAGCGAAAGGCGATGTTCCTGCCACTGCTTGAGGAGCGCTTCAATCTGAAGTACCACTACGAAACTAGAGAGTTGCCCCTTTACGTGCTGACGATCGCCAAGGGCGGGTCGAAGCTGAAGGAGTCCGCAATTGCCGATGCGCCGACAAAGGGCGGTCCGCCGCACCGGCTGATGATGATGAGAGGCGACGGAAGCATCGAGGCAAAGGCGAACACGATCGAGAACCTGATGCAAGCGCTCTCGCCGGAAGTAGGGAGAACGATCATCTATAAAACGGGTCTCACCGGCAACTACGACTACACGCTCAATTGGGCATCGGACCAAGGCGGCGGGCCGATGCTGCGGGGACCCGGTGGCGGCCCGCCGGGAGGCGACAGCGCGGGCGCTTCCGACGCGGCTGGGCCTTCGCTGTTTACCGCGCTCCAGGAGCAGCTTGGATTGAAACTGGAGTCGCAAAAGGGTCCGGTTGATGTGATCGTGATCGATCACATCGAGCAGCCTTCTCCAAATTGAATCCGCCAAGCGAGGACGGCACGTGGGCAGATCGGAAAAAAGGCCGGAACGACAGAACCAAATGGTTGGCGCAAACGTCTTACCGAATATCCTCATCTGGCTCGACGAGTGAATGGCGGTACGCGCCTCTGGAGTTGCCCATCCCAACTAGGGAAAAAGGACGGTCTGCATGATGCCTGCGTATTCTGTGCGCAAACTGAGTTTCAACGGCAAGATGCTGTGTAACATAACCGTAACTTTCGCCTTGGCTTTGGAGCTGGTCTTCGGACTTGTAAACGTCAACCAGGTCCACGCCCAGGCCGCGGCGCCGAACCCCGCGCAGGACATTACGGACACGTGGCAAGGCACGCTTCACGCAGGACAGGACCTGCGCACCGTGCTCAAGATCTCGAAGGCCGACAGCGGCGGCTACAAGGCCGATTTCTACAGCATCGACCAGGGCGGCCAACCCTTTCCGGTCACCAAGATCACGCTTGATGGCAACACGGTGAAGTACAGCATTACCCAGTTCGACCTGAAGTATGAAGGCAAGCTGAGCGCGGATGGAAAGACGATTGAAGGAACCTCGACCCAGGGCGGCAACTCGCTTCCACTCAACTTCGCGCGCGCCACGGCGGCAACGGAATGGGCCATCCCCAAGCCGCCGCCGCCCATCCCGCCGATGGCCGCGGATGCCAATCCATCCTTCGAGGTTGAGACCATCAAGCCGAGTGTTCTCGGCAGGCAGGGCAAGGGCTTTGGCTTCAGAGGCGGAAGTTTTGTGACGTTCAATACGGATATAAACGACCTGATCGCCTTCGCGTATGGGCTGCACCCCAAACAGATTGTAGGCGCGCCGGACTGGTTTGGTACCGACCTGTTCGACATCGAAGGGAAGCCCGATACGGAGGGCCGCCCGAATCTGAAGCAGATGGGGATCATGGTGCAGAAGCTGCTCGCCGGCCGCTTCAAACTGACCTTTCATCACGACAAGAGGGAGTTATCGGTCTACGTGATCAGTGTGGCCAGCGGCGGGCCGAAGATGACAAAAAGCACCGCCGCCGCAAACGATCCGCAAGGCTTCGGCTTCAGAGGACTCGGGGATCTGAACGTGAGAAACATGACCATGGCCGACTTTGCGAGCTGGATGCAGAACGGCGTGATGGACAGACCGGTTGTGGATCAAACCGGACTCACGGACAGGTACGATTTCCAGTTGAAGTGGACTCCGGACGGCTCGCAATTCGCGGCGTTTCGGGGCGTCGGCGCAACAATCCCGCCGCCATCCGACGATCCCAAGGCGCCGCCGGCTCTTTATACCGCGATCCAGGAGCAGATCGGCCTGAAGATGGGACCGGCAAAGGCTCCCGATGACGTAATCGTGATCGATCATGTAGAGAAGCCGTCGGCGAATTAGCTGCGAGCGCCTCGCGACGTGCACGAGTCTGGTGTGTAAGCCGATGGAACCAAGTTGGGAGGATTGCCCCAGGTGATGAAGGGCCGCGCTGCAATCGGAGTTTCGTTAAGCCGCTTGTTATGCCTTTGCGCTGCAGGGTTGGTGGTAATGGCCGCGCGGAATTCAAGTGCACAGGCGAATACTGGAGCACAGGCCGGGGATGCAGCTTCGGCGCTGCCGGCGTTTGAAGTCGCATCGATCAGGCCCCCGGACCCGAAGCGCGGAGAAGTGAACGGTTTCTACACCTATCCAGGCGGCAGGATTGCGGCCAGAGGGTGCACGCTGCAGTATCTGATCATGTTGGCGTTTGACGTCCAGGGATTTCAAATCTCGGGCGGCCCAGGGTGGATGAACGATGACGGATTTGACATTCAAGCCAAGCCGCCGGAGTCATCGCCAGCCGGCAAGTCGAACCCCGCGTTACCGAAGTCACCTCCCAGCCAGGATCAGCGCCAGATGCTGCAATCGCTCCTGATCGATCGATTTCAATTGAAGTTTCATCGTGTGACCAAGGAAGGCTCCGTCTACCTATTGACAAGAGGCACGAAGGAACTCAAGTTGCAAACGCCCAAGGATAAGAACGCATTTCCATGGGCAGGCGGTATCAGCGGAGGGTGGTTCGGCGGAGGAATTCGCGGCGAAAACATCTCGATGCCGCAACTGGCCGCCCGCTTGAGCAGATTCTTCGAGCATCCCGTTCTGGACCAAACCGGGCTGCAAGGGTCGTTCGACTTCGAGTATCGAACCGGCAATGAGGACAACGATGCCGATATCCCCAGTTTCCTCCTCGATGCGATGAAGGAGATCGGGCTCAAACTTCCACCGGGCAAAGGTCCGATTGAAACCATTGTGATCGATCATGCAGAGAAACCCTCGGAGAATTAGCACCAGGTTGGAGTGAACGGATGACGCGGCGGCGCTTTGGCTACATCCCGGTCTTCTGCATGCTGGCGGGTCTGTGCGCCTCAGGCCCGGCCGCGGCTTCGGAGTATCACGGGGTGGTGACGTTCGGCGGTTTGCCGGTGCCGGGAGCGACGATTACAGCAGCGCAGGGAGGGAAGAAGTTCACCGTCACATCCGACCAGGGAGGCGTATACGACTTCGACGATCTGCCCGATGGCAACTGGAAGATCGAGATCGAGATGCAGTGTTTCTCGACCATCGAGACCAACGTGGCCATCGCCCCGAACGCGCCTGCTGGAAATTTCGAGTTGCAGCTTCTTCCTGCAGACCAGTTGATGGCGCGCACGAAGATGATGCAGGCTCCGCCGGTCACGCAGCCGGTCTTAAACGCTCCCGCGTCGAAGAAGCCCGACGCCTCCGCGGCTGCACAGGCTCCCACTGAAATTCCGAAAGCGCCGGAGGATCAGAGTCAGGATTCGTCCGACGGCTTCCTGGTGAACGGCAGCGTGAACAACGCGGCAACGAGCCAATACTCGCTCGACCGTGCCTTCGGAAACAGGCGGCCCAACAGCAAGAGCCTCTACAACGGCGGGCTCGCGGTCATCTTCGGCAACTCCGCGCTCAATGCACGCGCCTACTCGCTGAGCGGACAGGAGATTCCGAAGCCTTTCTACAATCTCGTCACCGGCGTGGTAACCTTCGGCGGACCCATGAAGATTCCTCGGCTGCTTCCGCACGGGCCGAACTTTTTCGCCGCCTACCAGTGGACGCGTAACCAGACGGAACAGGATGAGACCGGCCTCGTTCCAACGGAGGCCGAGCGGACGGGCAATCTTGCCGGCCTGACCAATGTGCTCGGCCAGCCGCTGACTATCTTCAACCCCGCGACTGGCCTGGCATTCGCGAACAACCAGGTGCCGGTGAGCGCGCAGGCGCAGGCGTTGCTGCAGCTTTATCCAGCGCCGAACATCAATGGGAATTCGCTCTACGACTACCAGGCGCCCGCGCTCAGTGACAGCCATCAGGACGTGGTGCAGATGCGGCTGGACAAGACGCTTGGCCGCAAGGACCAGCTCAATGGAGTCTTCAATCTGCAGAGCACGAGAGCCGGCAGCGTGAACCTGTTCGGCTTTGTCGACACGACCGATACGCTGGGCATCAACACCAACATCAACTGGTCGCACCGTTTCAGCCAGCATCTTTTCTTCTACACCAGCTATCATTTCAGCCGGCTCAGAACGTTGATCGTGCCCGAATTTGAAGGCCGCCAAAACGTCTCCGGTGCGGCGGGCATCAACGGCAACGACCAAGACCCCGCCGACTGGGGTCCGCCCACGCTCAATTTTTCCAGCGGCATCGCCGGCTTGAGCGACGCCAACAGCGCATTCAACCGCAACCGTACGGACATGGTCTCAGCTTCGGCTGGCATCTATCGCAGGCATCACAACATCACGGTAGGTGGAGATTTCCGCAGGCAGGAGTACAACGATTTCTATCAGCAGGACCCGCGCGGCATCTTTGCCTTCACGGGCGCGGCTACGGCGGGCACAGGGGCGAATACGGGGACCAGCGGCTCCGATCTCGCCGACTTTCTCCTCGGCATTCCCGACACCAGTTCTCTGGCCTTCGGAAACGCGGATAAATACTTCCGCCAGCCGGTTTACGATGCTTACGCCCAGGACGACTGGCGCGTTCTTTCCTCGCTCACCATCAACGCGGGAGCGCGCTGGGAGTACGGCGCTCCCATGACAGAGCTCTACGGGCGGCTGGTCAATCTCGACATCACGCCAGGCTTCGCGGCTGCCGCGCCAGTGCTGGGCAGTGCTCCCTTGGGGCCGCTCACAGGTATGCATTATCCCAGTTCGCTGGTTCGCCCCGACAAGCTCGGTGTGGAACCGCGCATCGGCGTTTCGTGGCGGCCCATCCCGGCTTCGACTGTTGTGGTGCGCGCCGGATATGGCATTTATCATGACACCTCGGTCTATCTAAGTTCCGCGCAACTGCTCGCGCAGCAGGCTCCGCTTTCCACCAGCCTCAACGTCGAGAACAGCGCCGCCTGCCCGCTCACGCTCGCCAATGGATTCAATCCATGCTTGTCGGTCAGTGCGGACACCTATGCAATCGATCCCAACTTTCGCGTGGGCTACGCGCAGACATGGCGCCTGGCCGTGCAGCGCGACCTGCCCGGCGCGCTCCAGCTCACCGCAACCTATCTGGGCGTGAAGGGCACGCGAGGCGTGCAGGAGTTTCTGCCCAACACGTATCCCATTGGTGCAGCCAACCCGTGTCCCGGATGCCCGCTGGGCTTCGAGTATCGAACTTCAGGCGGAGACTCGACGCGCGAGTCGGGGCAGGTGCAACTGCGCCGCAGGCTCCGCGCCGGATTCACCGCAACAGTGCTTTACACGTATTCGAAGTCGATCGACGTCGACGCATTCCTCGGCGGCCAGGGTCACGTTGTGGCCACGTCACCAACGCAGGGGCCGAGCGACTCTGCACCGGCGGCTACGCCTTCTGGATCCATTGCGCAGAACTGGCTCAACCTGCCTGCTGAGCGCTCTCTCTCCACATTCGATCAGCGTCACCTGCTCAACGTGCAGGCGCAATACACGACCGGCCAGGGCCTGGAGGGTGGGACGCTGATGAGTGGCTGGCGTGGCAGGCTGCTGAAGGAGTGGACCCTGCTCTCGCAGATTACAGTGGGCTCCGGGATGCCCGAGACTCCTGTCTATCTGGCGGCTGTTCCGGGCACGGGCTTCACCGGCACCATCCGTCCCAACCTCAGCGGCGTACCCATTTACTTATCGACTGCGGGCGTGCATCTGAATGCCGCGGCTTACACTGCGCCGGCTGCCGGGCAATGGGGAACGGCGGGCAGAGACTCGATTACAGGCCCCGGCCAGTTCAGCCTGGATTCGTCGCTCGAACGCACCTTCCGCCCCAGCACGAAGTTCAACCTCATCGCGCGCGTGGACGCAACCAACGTTCTCAATCACGCTGTTTTTACCGGATGGATCACTACCGTCAACAGCACGCAATTTGGTGTGCCCGTAAGCGCCAACGCTATGCGCAGCCTGCAAACAACAGTAAGGTTGAGGTTCTAGCGATGCGATTCCTCACTGGCCTCTTCGCTGTCTTGATCGCAGCCGCTGCCGCGGGCGCGCAGCAGATCGGCCAGAACAAGCCGGCCGACGCGTCGCAGAACTTCACTCTTTCCGTCAAGGTGCAGCTGGTTATCGAGGCTGTTGTCGTCAAAGACAAAGATGGGAAGCCATTTGAGGGCCTCACCGCGAAGGACTTCGCCGTCACGGAGGATGGCGTTCCGCAGACGGTGAAGATTTGCGAACACCAGGACCTGGCCGAGCAGGCAAAGCCATTGCCCGCATCGAAGCCGGTTGACGAAAACATCAAGCTCTACAAGCAGCTCACACGCACGCAGATCGCGCCTGAATCCGAGGAGAGCGAGCGCTACAAGAATCGCCGCCTGCTCGCACTTTACTTCGACATGTCCGCGATGAATCCGGCGGATCAGCTCCGCGCCCTCACGGCCGCGCAGCAGTTCATCCGCACGCAGATGACGACTGTCGATCTCGTTTCCATCCTGCGCTACCAGGGCGGTTCAGTCGATATTCTGCAAGACTTCACCGCGGACCGCAAACGGCTCCTCAGCATTGTGGAGACGATGATCGTGGGCGAGGGCCAGGGTTCGGCGGAGACTGTCGACGACGCCAGCAGCGCGGACACCGGCGCGGCCTTCGGCCAGGACGATAGCGAGTTCAACGTCTTCAACACCGATCGCCAACTCTCCGCGCTGGAGACCGCGGCCAAGATGCTGGGCCAGTTGAACGAAAAGAAATCGCTCATCTACTTCGCCAGCGGCCTGCGCCTCAACGGCATCGATAACCAGGCCCAGCTACACGCCACGGTCGACGCAGCTATCAAAGCGGGTGTAGCTTTTTGGCCGGTCGATGCGCGCGGGCTGGTGGCACAGGCGCCGCTTGGCGACGCGACACAAGGTTCGCCTGGCAACTCTGGCGTCTACTCAGGCGCTGCCGCACTCGCCAACACCAGCAACTTCCAGCAGTCCCAGGACACGCTCTATGCGCTGGCCGGGGACACGGGCGGTAAGGCGCTGTTCGACAACAACGACCTGACGCGCGGCATTGTGCAGGCGCAGGACGCCATCTCCGACTACTATCTCCTCGGTTACTACGCCACCAACACGGCCAAAAACGGCCACTTCCGCCGCGTCAAAATCTCGCTCACGCAGAATCTCGATGCAAAGCTCAGCTATCGCGAGGGCTACTACGCGGATAAGGAGTTTAACCGCTTTACCGCGGTCGACAAGGAGCGTCAGCTTGAAGATGCGCTCATGCTCGAAGACCCAATCACTGAGCTCTCCATCGCCATGGAGATCGATCACTTCCAGCTCAATCGCGCGGAGTATTTTGTTCCCATCGTGGTTAAGATTCCGGGCCGCGAGTTGGCCCTGGCCAAACGCGGCGGCGCAGAGCACACGCTTATCGACTTCGTCGGCGAGATCAAGGACCTGATCGGCGGCAGTACGGTCACCAACGTCCGCGACAACGTCAACATCAAGCTCTCCGATGCAACGGCTGCCGAGCTCGCCCACCGTCCCATCGAGTACGACACCGGCTTCACTCTGCTGCCCGGCAAGTACATGATCAAGTTCCTGGCGCGCGACGATGAGACAGGCAGAATCGGCACGTATGAAACCACCTTCACCATCCCCAATCTGAACAAGGAAGAAAGGCGCATCCCCATCAGCTCTGTCGTGCTAAGCAGCCAACGCGTCGAAATGAACCAAGCGCTCTACGACGCCGCCAAAGCCAAGGACAGGCTGAAGGAAGATTCCGTAAACCCGCTCGTTCAGGATGGAAGGAAGCTTATCCCCAGCGTTACCCGCGTCTTCAGTACCGCACGCGAGGTTTACGTGTATGTTCAGGCCTACAAGCAGCCCTCGTCGGATGAGCCGCAGGCCAGCAAACCGGCCAGCCAGCCACTGTTCGCATTCGTCACCCTATACCACGAAGGCAAACAAGCTTTCGAGACTCCACCCACGGCGATCGTACCTAATCCTACGAGCCGGCTTGGCACCATGCCGCTCAGCTTCAATCTTGGCGTGAATGGTCTGCCGCCAGGAGAATACGACTGCCAAGTCACTATTCTCGACCCGGCAACAAAGAAAGCGAACTTCTGGCGGGCGCCAATCCTGCTTGTTCCTTAGTTGATAGCGATGGAATTCAGACCTTGAGAGTACCGAGTTCTGGCCAGTCAGTTAGCCTTAGGTTCCGCGATTTGCACGGTCCGGTGGTTGCGCTTCTATGCGCTCAAGGGGCCGCACAGCACTTCTTGAACTTTTTGCCGCTCCCGCA
>Ga0224554_1001853_pt1 | contig 12207 bp, 25 predicted proteins | sample 714S22024metaG_FD_180666 | JGI IMG/M metagenome (GOLD analysis project Ga0224554, IMG submission 180666) | Peat soil microbial communities from Stordalen Mire, Sweden - 717 S2 20-24 | ecosystem: Environmental > Terrestrial > Soil > Wetlands > Peat | place: Sweden: Norrbotten County, Stordalen...
CTTCGACGTGGTATCTTTGTGCCATAATGGCATCCGTATCCTTTCAAACTTCTGTAACAGTGGGGTATTGTGTGTAACAATCGGCCAGTGCAGGTGCCAAGGTTTAAACTCGTCACGATTAGGCCGCCCAGCCTCTACCCAAAGGTTATCTAGAAAGGTTCCCTGTAGAGCACCATCAAGGTTATTCCAAGAGTGATCCCTACCATCTATATAACCATCATCTAGAGTCAACTTTGGTCGTGGAGCACCAAACTTAACAAAGCCCAAAGAGGGCCATTGACAGTATTCATCTCCTTCCTTAACTTGGTGTATCTCAGATCCTATCCAGTAGGAAGCTGAGTAGACTGGTTCCTTCCAACCTTCATAAAACAAGTAATAGACACCAGCACAGAACTGGTGTGGACAATCCATTATTTCATAGTACTGTGCTATAGATGGTACGATGTCGTGTTCTATAATAATGATGTCATCTGTACAACTCCATAATGAACGAATCATGTGCTCATATGAAGTGTCATCTATGCACCAAACTCTACAGATAGCAACAGCTCGACTGTCCCTATGAGCCTGATAGTTCAAGTCTGATAGGAACCTCATGGTTAATAGCTGTTTTGGTGCATCTTCTGACTTAACACTATGGGGTGACAAAACTATAGTCATCATCCTCCGTTCTTTCTAGCTGTTTCTCTAGCATCTTCCTTAGCTTCTATCCGAGTTACTCTAGTTCGTAGACCTTCGAGTAACCCTTGTATTTTACCGACTAACAACTCATTCCGTAAAGCCCCCGTTATGACAAGTGCCCCCACTCCAATAAGAGCTCCAATAATCGCGCCATCCATACATCATTAATCCTCGCTAATCAACAGTGGTCGGCCAGAGTAGGGAGTCCACGACAGCTCCCTACCCTGGCCTAAACCTCTGTGTACCATAACTGACGAAAGGAACCTAAAGTTCAGTTACGGCAGAGGCGAAACTGGCTTACTAAACTGTGAGTCAGCCACAGTAGTCTTATTGAGGAAGTTATCTCCTATATGGCAGACAGCTGCATAGCCAACAAGTAGTGCTGCAAGTGACTTAGACTGCCCAGCAGCTACAGGCACGACACCAGCAGCAGTAAGGAAGCCCATAACTAGAGCAGCTTCCTTATGAACAGAGTTAACCACATCGGAAACAAAGCCAGTAAACTTAGTGACGAAACCAGTCAGTGCGTCTACTGTAGGGACATTAACTTTGGTCCTATAGATGTCATCTACATACACAATAGTACCCTTCTTTAAACTTTTGGGGAGTCTGACTTAGCAGCAGAAGCATCAACTACTGGCTTACTGATATCTGGAACCCCTACCTCAGGAACAGGAACCAAATCAGGAACAGTACCAGCACCAGGAACAGGATCAGTAACAGGAAGTTCGACTCCATCTGGTACATCTCCCTTTCCAGTGTAAGGAGGCTTAGCTGGTACGTTACTAGTTATAATCATAGAAGGAGGAGTCCAGGGATCTTCTCCATCTATTACCTTATTACCACCACTAAAAGCAGTATCTGGCTTAGCTGCTTCAATACTTTCCAGTAGTGAATCAGCAACAGGAATCTCAGAGTCTAGAACCCAAGTGTTGTGGGTTCCATAGAACGACCAAGACGAAGCGTTGACGTACTGAGCGGCCTTTTGCAAGACAGCAGCAGTAGCGTTTTCCTCAGCCCCAGTCTCTACATGTCCACTTATATTACTAGTCCAACTCATAGTCCCTTAAGACCACCCTTCTTATCTTCTTGGTTGAGGTAGTACCATATACCAATACCAACAACTAGCCCAAGGATAAAGCCCTTCCAAACTCCACTAATAAGAGCTTCATCAGTGTACTGTTGTCTGAGTTTCCTTTCGTTCTCCATCCTGATACGAGTCTCAAGGAAGTAGATCCTCTCGTCTAAAGTAGCAGGCTTTCCGAGTAGCTCGGAGAACACTTCTTGCTTTTCTTCTGATGCCATTATACCATACCTTTCATAAGTTATCAACAAGTTTATTAGGCGGACCAGACTTCCATCACAGCGGGAGCACCGTTAACGCCGCCGGGAATGCCCTGTGCTCCCTGAACCGGCAGGTAAATAGCCGATAGCGAAGTGGCATAGGCCCAGTCATACTGCAAGTCTGCCCCTGGGGTGAGTCCGGTGATCAGGAATGCAGCGGATGACTGGAAATTGCCCGAGTACCCCGCAAGGACCGTGTCACCGATTTGGAGTCTGCTTGTGTGGTCTAGGAGTGCCCAGTAGCCGTAAGCTGTTGCTGGCAGAATGCACGCACCGGTCAAGCGCACGAGAACCTTGCCCGACGCTGGGGCTGTAAAGCTGATTGTGAGATGTGTCGAGTCAACGGTGACAAGTGAGGTAGAAGTGGACAGGTTGCTTGCATAGACAGCTGGTCCATATTGTATACTAGCAAGTAACCCACCACCACCACTAGGAGCAGCAGGCAATCCGTGGTCGTGATCATTACGAGCATAAGTAGTACCAGTTCCAACAACAGCACTAGCACCATAAGCATCAGGGCCTGTTACTGTAGTAGCAGGACTAGGCCCACTCCCACCCCCACCACCAGGACTATAACCCATATATCATCACCTTAAGAAACTAGCAGGTAGGGGATCGGGCTGATTACCACTGACTCCACGGTCAAAGGCTCTACGATCTGTAGTATTAAATACAGTTTCTACGATATCTACCGTAGTACCAGACAGAGAGTAACAAAAGACAGAACCCTTAGTTCTAAGATTCCACGAAGCTCCACTACCAGCAAGTGTTACTCCCTGTAGTGGAATAGAGGTAAATAGAACACACGGATTATTACCCTGATTAACTATAGTGAAGTCATAGCGTAGAGCATTAAAAGCTAGAAGCTGTACTGTTCTTGGATCACTAGAACCCTGCGGTACAGAAGTGCTAGCTGGGATCAATACAGTTCCATTAGGCTTCCATCCCTCAGGGACCTCCGCTGACTTGAGAGCTTGAATATAGGCATGATCGAGTGACCGCTGGTTCTCTACTACCTTCTCTATAGCCGTCACCAGCCTGCGAATAACAGGGTGGGCAGCTTCTAGCTCAAGATCATCTAAATCTTCATACTGCTTCACCATTAGACGTTACCTCCTCCCCTGATGCCTGACTGACTGATTGCTGACTTGTTAGTTGAGAAGGGGAACAAGATATTTCCTGATCCCTCTGCCATCTCTCCTGTATAAGTCTGAACTGTTCCTCCAACTGCTTCTTGTGGCGCCGCCTGAGTACCAGTATTAGCAGACTTCCCACCACTTGAAACAAAGCCTTGACCCGTACCCTTCCTGATTCCCCATTCGTAGAACATAGTCATACCAACTATAACTAGCAGCGAAGCTACAATAGGCTTCTTAGACTTAGCAAAGAATGATACTATTCCTCCGAGGATAAGGTTGAACATAACCGCCGGAATATAACCCATTCGGAGCATCGCTGCGTCCCCAGGATCACCAGCAAACTTAAGAGTAGTATATGTCGAGGGCATAAAGGCTGAAAAGGCATGTGCTCCTTCTACTGCTACGAACACAGCTAGGAGAATATCGTCCCGCTGTACTTGAGAAACTTGGGTAGCTGGCACTAGTTCATCTCTTACCTTTCGTCGGGTTAACTTCCCCTGTCTTGGATTTTTCCTTAGCAGATTTTACTACCTCCGCTCTTGGAACATGTAGCTTCTGAGCTAGTCTAGATAGATCTGTGTTACTACGCTTGTTCTTGCGGCCCATATAGTCTCCCAGCACATTCAGGACAGATAATAGTTCTCTTAGTATCAGGCTTAATAAATCCCTCTTTAGCCATAAACCAATTACCACAGTTCATCATTTTACACTGGACGTAGTTATATGGTGATCCGTGGGCATTTCTCTTAGCTCGGCCTAAGCCTCTAGTTACGCTCACGTTATCTTACCACTTATCTTGAATCCGTCTGGACCAGTGACAGTTACCTCATACTCCTTAACAGGGGGAGGGGCAGGAGAAGTAGACTTCCAGTTGACTATATCAAGGAAGGGGCCAAGTGGTGAGAATACATCTAGATCTATAAAATCAGTAACAGACAGCCTATAGTCTCCTACGAACTGCCATGCCCATAAAGCTTGAGGTAGAATGGGAGTTGTCGGTGGTAAGGCATTGGGCCATTCTGCTAGCCATCCTTCTCTGATCTGACACCTAGCCATGATCTCACCAGAGCCATATATCTTAGGGAAGTATCCATATGAGTTGCAGAGACTTTGCCAGAATCCTATCACAGAAACTATATTGGTTCCGAACTGCATCTCAGTAGTATGTTCTTCTATGTCTAAGACTAGTGGGCAACGCTTAGGATATCCCCACTTGATCACAGCTTGTACCATCTCTCTGAGGGTATTTTCTACAGTCTGAGCCCAAGGAAACTTCTGTGGTGGGACACAGATAGCTACTGCATATTCGATACCTAGTTTAGAGTGTAGTTCCTTTACTTGTGTAGGTGACCAGATAGTAGGATAGAATCCATGTACTGAGGAATGACCGTAGGGTTTGATCGTACTAGCTATAGGAAATGCTTCTGAATCTGTACCAAACATCATCGTTCCTTTTTCTAAGACTAGATCTTAACGAACTACGGCGCCGCCCACACGAGCATGGTGGCGGGTCCGGTATTGATGCCGCTTGGGGGGCCTTGCACCCCTTGACAGCTTAGGTACATGGCGCCAAAAGTACACTGCCAGGCCCAATCGACGTAGTTGACGACTCCCGGGGTCCCGCCGAGCAACAGGATAGAAGCGACAGGAGATCCCTCCTGGCCCGGGCCTAATATCGTGACCGAGTAGCCTATTTGGTATCCCGTATCGTGAGCCGCGAGACCCCAATAAGAGTGAGTGCCCGTTCCTGATTCCGCCGTTCCGTTCAGCTGCACGAGCACATTGCCGGAGGATGGGGTAATCCATTGGATACTGAGATCAGGGTTAGTCGAGTCAACGGGTACGAGTGCGCTGCCACCGCCGGACTGTGTGTATATCCCAGAAATGCACTGAGAGAAAGCGAGCAGACCACTGCCTCCGCTGATCGGTGTGCCCCCACCATCTGATGTTTGTTTAGCCATTATTCGTCCTCATAACTGAGTGATGCTGTTCCAGTAGAAGTGATGCTGTAGAAAGAAATGGGGGACGCTACGGTAATAGAGTGTCCAGGTTCAAGTGCATAACCAGTAACATCAGTTACAGAACTATCTCCAATATAAGCTATTTCGCTAGAGGTAGAGACGTTATGGATTGTGAGTCCTGTACGACCAGCCCTACCTACTGCTATTTGTGTAGCTGTTACTCCAACATTTACTTGTCCGTAGGTTGGTACATTAGATGCACAAGTAGCTACCTCTAAAGAGCCATAGGAAGTAATCCTCAGAGCAGCTATAAGATTATTAACATCTCTAGCACCTAACTGGATAGCAGAACCTGGCGCTATCTGACCAACAATACCATCAGCAAAGTCTTGTGTAGCGGCCATCCTGGTAGATAGATCACCTATGATATACCAGGGACCAACCCCTAGAGCAGAGAAGGTAATATTAACCTGAGGATCAACTGGTTCGGTTATATCTGCCCACCACTCGTATCCACCGAGTACTTCTTTAACTGGATACTTATAGCCCGTAGTTGTGCCTGTAATAGTACAGGTATTGTTAGCTACTGGTGGGGCTACTATCTTGAGAGTAAAGATGGTATCTGGTATAGTAACTGTAGCTGTGAGAGTGCCATTAGGTACTGTAGCTAGTAAGTGTTCTACTACTGGTGGTGGGGCAGGATTAACGATGGTGTTAACGTTGAGTACGTTAATAATACCAGGGAAGTAGAATGAGACTGTAGTTACCCACAACTGTACTACTGTAGTGGGAGCAGCTAGTATAGCGAAGCACGTTTTATGCTCCCAGGGAATAGCTGCCCCCGCTAACAGTTCATAAGTTCTCGACGAGCCGAAGCTGGTATCCTCACATAGCAATACAGCATTAACAGTATCAGTGTTAATGATGCTATTTTCTAAGTCCTGATTTATAGGAACCTGGACGTTAGCTTTGGGATCATAACTATCGACAGGTACGAGAACGCCCATGATTATTCTGGCAGTTCCGGGTTACGAAGATTAAGCAATCCACCTATCCTAGCCTCACGAGACTCTTTAACAGCCACACTTCTCTGAGCTACAGATGCACGAATAGCAGCTAGTCTCTGACGTTCAGCTTCTAGTTCTGCCTTACGTCCTAGTTCTGCAAGCTGTCTAGTCTGTCTACGAGTCTTTCTGGTTTCAACTGATCTAGTTGTAGCCGCCCTAGATTCTGCAATAGTACTTCTGGCAGCTACACCTTGAGCCTGTATAGCAGCAGCACCACGGAGTCTTTCTTCTCTGGCTCTCTGGATAGGAGTACCATATCTATCAGTACCACTACCAATGATACCAGCTACTCCCTTGATAGGAGCAGCAATCCCACCAGCTACTCTACCAGCCCGCTTCTCAGTAATATCTTGTATTCCGGTCCAAAGTAGGGCCAGAAAACCAAGGACAAAGAAGCCACGGAATATGACTGTAGCTACGATCATAGCTACGTCACTAATACCGTAAGCAGCATCAGCAGCACCGAGAGTTAGAATACTCTCTAATGTTCCTGGTGCCTGGATAGAGTGTTGAGGATTAAGAATTAAGTCTAGTTGTATAAGTATCTTTCCTAGGGTACTAGCCGCACCAAAAGATTGTGGTCCTGTATTAGTAGTATCAGGACTAGTAGTTTTCCCACCAGTAACAACTGGCGGTCCATAACCAACATTAGTGGGAAACGTCAGTCCTGAGTTGCTGGTATTAGGTATCCCATAATCAGGTAGATAGCTTGCGTCTCCACCCCATGACTTAGCTACAGCAGCATAAAGATCACTAGTAGTCTTTTCATTATAAGCAATCTGACTTGCTGTTATCTCAGCTTGTTGCTCAAAAGATGGTGAGCTAGTGTCTTGTAGTAAAGCAGCACTAGGACTACCACCAGGATAAGAAGCAACATCACTCAGGCCGAAGAAACCTCCATAGTGTTCGGCGTTAATAAAACCACCTACACCACGTTCTTCGGCCTGAGTGAGTGCTCCTATAACATAAGGATCAATACCGTAAAGTTTACCTTCTTGAGCTAAACTTGTAAGATCAGTAGTCTCCCATGATGGTAGATCTGATGCATACGTTTCACCAGACGTGTCAGTAGTATCAGATTCGTTACCAGATACTTGTCCTGGTGAGCTAGTTGTAGAATCTGACGTAATAGCCATTAGTTGGTGATTGGTCCTGTACTAGCTGCTGTACCAGGAACTAGATAAGCTAATCTGTCCTGGTGCCAGTAGTTTTGCTTACCATAATATGCTGCTGACTTAGCTGCTGTCTTATTCTCAACATCCAATGGTTGAGTGATTACATCTTTCTCCCTAACTGCTAGAGTATGAGTTACTGGAGGCTGATAACCTCCGTGCATACCAATAGCTATAGGGTATCCGTGGGGACGGATATGATGAGCAGCTTGAATAGTAGGGAGAGGTTCTCCCATCTCATTGTACTGTAGTTCTTGCTCAGGTTGTCTTAGAGATAGCTTGTTAGTTCTCATAAGGCCGTCAACTCCTGAGCATTAGTATAGGTCTGCTTTGGTGCTGCCTTAGTAGGCTTAGTTACTGGCTTTGTAGCTGGTACTTCGGTCTTAGCAGCTTGAGTAGCCGTAAAGATTGACGGGCCTGTAGTTACTGTACCTGCTGTTTTAACAGCACTAGTAGGTGGAGTTACTCTACCTAGTCCAGCTGGTACTCCTTGTGGAGCACTAGTCATAGTAGCTGCTGCTGTAGCAGCATTAAAATATCCGGGTTGGGTAGTTGTTGTAGTTACCGGAGCAGGTGGAGTAGCGGGTGGTCCACTGGTTTCATAACCACCACCAGTAGAACCACCTATTACCGGTGGACTAGGGGGACCAGTATTAGTAGAAGGAGGATTAGGACTAGTAGGTGATGTTGGTGAACTAGGTGCAACTGGTACCGTAGTAGATGGAGCTACAGGAGTAGTAGAAACAAGAGCACCATACAACTGGTTAATAGCTTGGACTTCGGCTGTAGTATTACTAGCCATAGTATCCAAGTCTCCACTCTCGGTAGCTGTCAATAAATCAGTACCAGTAGTGGTAGCTGCTGTGGTAGCTGCTGTCGTCTTGTTCTTCTCGTGCTTGTACCAAAGATACCCACCTATGCCTACAACTAATAGAGCCACGATTAGAAAAGGTACGTGACTTCTAGCCCATACTCCAAATCCTCCAGCACTAGATTGTGCTGGCCCTTGTGGTCTAACAGCAGGAGGTCTAACTTCTCCATTAGCCATAGATCACCTTAACCTTTCAGACTTGCGACGCCGCCAGGAGCAAACTCCATAGAGCGACCGTAAGTCTTAACAGGAACTAGATATGCACCAAGTTGACCAGAGGGGATATTTCTTCCTGCCCAGTTGCTAGTAGCCACGAGATTATTCCACCTAGGCATGTGTAGAGGATAGTTGGCAGGAGGTTGTGATCCAGTACGAGGCTTATTCCAATCATAACGAGCCATAGAACCTAGACCAGCGTAGTTAGGCTTAATGATAGAAACAACACCATCATGTAAGGACGATGCCTTCCACCTGTTATTAATAGGATCTTGCCTATAGACATTACCAGGGATACCTAGTGTCTCAGGAAATGCCTCAGTGTCTAGGATAGCATTAGCCACTAGCTATCCTTTCATTTAAAGATAGACGTGATGACGTTATTGGAGACACCAGTGACATCACTAGCTACTCCTGCACCAGCCTTGGCACCCTTAACTCCACTAGCAGTATTCAACTGATAGATGACAGCTATGACGCCGATAATGACTATGCCCGTTACAAGGGCAGCTACGATCTGTTCGCCCATAAAAACTCCTTAAGATGTTGTAGGTTTAACGATTGCTATGTTAGCAGAATAGATAATAGCTATAGCTAAGAATAAAGCCATAGGTAAACCGAACCTAGTACCTCCGATGGAGTAAGCTAGTATGGCAAATCCAAGGAAGATAATACCTGAATACTCTGTCCACCACTTAGGCAGAACTGTAGTTTCTGATGGGGCACCGCTGACAGCTTCTCCTGTAGTAGCTAGTAGTGTCATAGAGTCACCGCTTGATTAGCATAATTCAGAGAATAAGTACCAGCCATGGCACCAAAGAACTTCTTCCAGGTACCCTCATTGTGGAGTCTGAGTGCCCATAGGATGATTATCTCTAGCAGTATAAATCCCTGCATTATACGCTCGGTGCTGCTTTTAGAGGGTTGACGCCCCACACAGTCTTACCAGTCTTAGGATCGGTAGCTGACATACAGTTACCCTTTCCATTAACTAGTTCACAAGCCTGCTGGGTAGGATAGTTAACACCTAGGTTAGCCCTAAGTTTAGACTGTTCAGTCTGACTTAAAAGACTAGGTGCTAGAATAGCTGCTAACATAGCTGCAAGACGGCCGGTGGCGGCACCATATAAACCAAATATGGATACTGCCACCATAACTGCGCCGCCTAGCATGGCTACTTCTTAACGAAATGGTTGTAGAGGAACAAGCCCCCGATACCAAGGATCAAAACCCAGACAATCGTTTTCATTCATACTCCTAGAGCTTGTGTCCGACGACAATAACGCTACCCAAAAGAAGTAGCAGAGCAAAGACGAATCCCCCTACCAACCAAGGGACAGAACTAGCTGAAACATTTGGTCCCATCTATTCCTCCTTAGTAAGGTACGTTGACAAGGCCGAACTCATAAATCTGCTCGTAAGCATCAGTAAGAGTAGCGGAGGTGGGAATCCGGTTAGCTGTAGTCATGTTAGGAGTAGGAACTACACCAAACATCTGAGCATAACCAAAGTCAGGAGTCATAAAAGCATCATAAGGAGTCAGAGCAGGAAGTGGTGGGTATTCTCCACGATCAAAGTCTGCTGACAGCCAGCCCAACTCAGGATACCTCTGATACCTCTCCCAGAAGTTCTCGAAGTAAGCTTGATAAGTTGACTGCTGAGCATCATATTCCCAACGGTTAGACCGTTGCTCCTGAGTGAGCCACAAACCAAAGTAGTCAGACTCACAGCCAATACCAGCACTAACAGTGATGTGCTCAATAGCTGTATAGAGCATAGACTGTTGGTGAAGGTACTGCTGAATCTGACCCTTAGTAGAAATGGTCACCTGATAGTTATTAACTGTGATGCCCATGCCTACCTGTGGGGTAGGAATAGACACACCACTAGGCAGAACATCCAGTCGAGCGGCACGAATAATCAAGTTAGTAATAGCTGGGTTAGTAGCTACCGAAGCTGTAGTATTCGCAGACGCATTAACATAAGGAGTATTCTGCGGTTGAGAAGAACCAGCCAAACCGAAAAGTGGATTCAACTGCAACTTAATCCTGGGCCTATTCTCAGGGTCACCAAGAGGAACACAACCAGCCAGAAGGCTAGGATTCCTCTGTAGCCTGATCCTATCCACCCATCTCCACAAGTGAGTATAAGTGGCAGGGGAACCAGTACCATTAGTAACAGTAGCTCCCGGGTCAACAGGATAGTTAGTAGGACCAGGAGAGTTAGTAACTACTGGACCAAGGTCAAGGATATTATCAAATGGGGCAACAAGTGCTCCAACTGAGGGAATAGTTCCTGCTCCTGCTCCAATAGTTGCCGGGTCCCAACCAATACGATGTCTTTTCCAGTCAAGAGCCCAAGGTGTATGTTCCATAAGGTTCCACGGTGGGGAACCAGCAAGAGTCAACTGACTAGAAAGGAAACACTCGGGGGCAAATGGAGAGACAACAAAACTGCCAGCAGTAGGAGCAACAACTGCGACATTCAAGTAGTTGAAGAACAAGAAGTCGGTTGCCCAAACTGGAATAGCAGGAATAAGCTCGGAGAAGGTGTAGATTGAGTTAGCTCCACCTGTAGCTCCAGCTGCTAAAGTAGCCTGAACTACTGGCAACGGAACCTTAGGAGCATACTGCAAGAACATGCGGTTAGCAGCGGCCCTTGCTTGCATAGGAGAAGCAGATGGTCCCTGAGTACCTACCTGCCCTGTACCTTGATTTGATCTACTAGCCATTATGCTGCTACCTTTCCATTAAGGTAGTGTAGCCCACCTACAGACAGATGGGAGACACCAGGGACATCCTTGTCTGCAAAATAATTCAAGACGATAAGGGTAATCCCTACCCCTAGAACGGCAACAAGAGTAATAACTGCTATGTTACCTAGCGATACACGGATGTGACCATCCACAAATCATCCATTACCTTTCTGTGCTCTAATAGCTATTAGGGTTGCGGGTGACACCTTTAGGGGAGGGTGTTCGTTTTCCCTGACTGTAGTCTATCACCCCTGGCCGGTGCTCTAGCCGCTTTTCTCAGAATCAGCAACCTTCTGTAGAGGCACAACTATGTCGTCCCACCACTGTTGCTGGTTCTCATAATATCTCCACTTACTAGGACCATCTATGTGCTTCGTATGAAAACCATGTTGGTGGTTGTATGTCTCAAGAGGTTGTACATATTCAGTGTATAGATTGGTAAGATATTTGAGGTCGGGTGGGTAAGTGACTTCAAATAAGAATAGGTGTCCAGCTTGTGAGAGTAATTGTCTTGGTACATATACAGGCTCCTGTGTACAACCTATGATTCCGACATTTAAACCCCTGCCTGTTCTAAAGGCATTACCGAGATGTTTACCCGGAGAGCGACTGTTAACGACGACGTGAGTATACTCATCAATAATGAGCAGAACTTTCTTTCGTCTGAGAGCATCGGCAATGATCTGCTGGGACTGAGTAATGATAGAAGGCCCACCGTCTCGCTCTCTGACAGGGAAATAGATTCGGTTATGACGCTTGATATGTTTGGGGACATCACGCTTATACGCATTAACATGGAGAAACCCCCAGTCTTTGAGTCGTTTGATGTCTTTTGGATCACCTTTAGTATCTATCCACCATGCCTGCCACTCACCCTCATCTACTGGGATAAGGGTGGTGGCCAGGACTGTGGCGAATGATGTCTTACCTGAACCTGTCTTGCCGATACAGGCATATCTATCGTTCGGTGCTAGGGGTATAGGCAATCAGTCATCTTTTCC
>Ga0224554_1001854_pt1 | contig 12206 bp, 9 predicted proteins | sample 714S22024metaG_FD_180666 | JGI IMG/M metagenome (GOLD analysis project Ga0224554, IMG submission 180666) | Peat soil microbial communities from Stordalen Mire, Sweden - 717 S2 20-24 | ecosystem: Environmental > Terrestrial > Soil > Wetlands > Peat | place: Sweden: Norrbotten County, Stordalen...
TCCCGCATTGCGGGATTCAGGCGACTTTCCAGTCGCCTCTTTCGTGAGGATGAAACACGGGACAAGAATGTCCCGCAAACCCGCAGACAAGAATGTCTGCGCTACATCAAAGTTGGAACCGCCCTAGTTCTCCCCATTGCGGCATGGCTTGTGGCCGGGTGCCGCCGGGACTTTGAGCCAGACGAGTGGCAATCTTCACCAGACGTTGGGTGCGACGCTGGTCCCCCAGTCGGACCAGCGCAAATTCCATTTGCGCCCACTGGGCAGGCGCCAACACGGTTTGATTCATGACCTCTGTCGGCGAGGAACCAAAAGTCAAATCAACCCGTTAAACTTAACAGCGGCAATTCATTGCAAATTAATAAACAGAATCCAACTCCAAAAAAATGTGGGTAATGACAAGGGCTCCTGGACTGGGCCATGCGTTCATTTGGCGAAGCGCGGCGTTGGAAGCAAATGGACGTTCACAGTTGTGCCGCGGTGTTATGGGTCTTGACGTCGCGGCCCGGCAAGGTTTCGTTTGACGAAATCCGGCAGAAACTGGACTGGCTCGACTTGGAAGCGGTGCTCCCGGAAATGAGGCGACTGGAGGGGGTTGTCTTCTTGAAAACCGCACCGGCAGGATTGAGCCTGACCCAGGATTTCCGGGATCAGATCCGGTTGGAAATTACCCAATGAAAACGGTCGGGCTACAATAATTCGTTTTTCCGCGGCCGTGTTGGTGACAATCATCTTCGACCGGCACCCTGTCATTTTGACTGTGGCGGGTGCCGGCAAATGGGATTACCTTGGGCTTGTGAAGAACATTGCGGTGCCCATTCTCAGGGCGCTGTCAATCCTGCCCCGGGAAGGACGCGGACAGACCGACGCCACCCCGGCGGGTGAGGAGAACCATTTCGCCGCCGGGCGCCGGCGCATGGTGCAGGAACAATTGTCAGGTTCCGGGCGTGGCATCACCAATGCGCGCGTGTTGGCCGCCCTGGGCAAGGTCCCCCGCCACGAATTCGTCCCGGCGGAACTCCAGCCCCAGGCTTACGAGGACAGCGCGCTGCCCATCGGTTATGGCCAGACCATTTCTCAACCTTACATCGTTGCCTTCATGACCGAGCAATTGGATCCCCAGCCGACCGATCGCGTGTTGGAAATCGGGACCGGTTCGGGTTACCAGGCCGCGGTACTCGCCCAGCTTGTGGCGGAGGTTTATACCATCGAAATCATCGAGCCGCTCGCCCAACGCGCCGAGGCTGACCTGAAACGGCTCGGTTACACGAATATCCACGTGCGCGCCGGTGATGGTTGCCAGGGCTGGCCGGAAGCTGCGCCATTCGACGCGATCATCGTCACCTGCGCTCCGGAAAAAGTGCCGCCGCCGCTCGTCAAACAGCTCCGGGACGGCGGGCGGATGATGATTCCCGTCGGGCCCATGGGAGACCAGGAACTGGTGTTGCTCCACAAGCAAGGAGAACAGTTGGAGCAGCACGCCGTGCTGCCTGTGCGCTTCGTGCCCATGACCGGCGAGGCGCAGCGCTGATTCAGATGTAGCGGCAACCCGGCAGAGTGCCGCAAACTCATCGAACGATCAGCGCGCTCTGCCGAGACGCCGCTACGGGCAGCTTCCCCCTTTCATTTCCCGCATAATCCGTGTCAATCCGTGGTCGCAAAACATGCCCAGGCGCACTGACATTCACAGCGTCTTCATCATCGGTCAGGCTTGTGAGTTCGATTATCCCGGTACCCAGACCCGCAAGGCTGGAGCCGACCACAAGGTCGAAACCGGCGGTGATCAAGGATTCAAAACGACCCGGTAGAACCGGTTGGTGTTGATGGACGCCGGGTCAATCACCGTCATCACCGGCGTGGCCACGGTGAGGTTGGTGAGTGTCAGCCAGTTCGTGGTGTTCAGATTGCCGTTGTATTGAACAGTGTAATTGCGGTTCAACAAAGCGGTCCAGCTCAGGGCAAATCCATTGGTGGCGGTGGCTGCGTTGAAGAATTGTGGCGCGAGTCCCGCATTCGGTGCGAGGCTCAGGCCGCGGAACAATTGGTTGACTCCGGCGGTGGCGAGTGTGGTCGCCGTTGCCGTCGCGCCGGTGTCGGTGATGGAAACCAGCCGGTCGCTCGTGGCTTCGGCGGTCGTGGCGTAAATGACCGGATGCGCGCCGCTAAAATCCACCGCGACCCCGTGCGCGCCGATGTTGGTGATGCCAGCGAAGGCGTAACTCATGGCCCACGTGCTGCCGTTGAAATCCCAGCGCTGCACCCCGCCTTTGCCCGTGAGCGTGTCGTCCGCGACATACGCGGTGGTGAAATCGGAATTGAACGCAAACGCATATGGACTGCCACCGGTGCCCAGAAACACGGCCGATGTGGCCGGAACCACCGGCGTGCCGGGGATTTTCCAGATGCCGGGCGTGGTTTTGGCCGTGCTGAAATAAAGATTTCCACCGAGGTCCTGAATGACAATGGAGTTTGCGACGGTGCTTTGGATGGTGCTGGCCGGGCCGCTGCCGAAATAAAATGTTCCGTTGTTTGCGCTGTTCGCTCCCGCGCCCCAGTAATTCCCACGGCCATCGGTCGTGCCGGAACGAATGTTGTTGCCGCTGTATTGATTGGTCGTCACCCCGACAAGCGCAAAGGCGCCGTTCACGTCAACGATGCCCAGCACCCGCGGAACATTGGTGGAACTGGAACCTGGGAGCGACGAGGTGCTGTTGGTAAACGCGATGTTGTAGCCCGCGAAGATGAGCAACCGGCCGTCCGGCGAGCGGCCCAGCGCGCCTTCGGACGTCGCGTTGCCGCTGATGAGCAGGGCGTTGGTGGCGTTGTCGGGAATGGCGATGCTGCCGACGAGCGTGCCGTTGGTCGTAAATTGATCAATGAAAATGGGATTGCCGTGACTGCTCAGCGATTCCGAGCCGTCGCCGACGCGGAACACCGCGAGATTTCCGGCAACGAACGGTGACGCGGACGAATTTCCGGCATAGCTGTTTTGGTTGACGAGCGCGCCCTGGTCATTTTCCAGGATCAACGGCGTGTTGCCCTGTGTGCTGAGAAAACCGCCATACGCTCCCTGCACAAACAGGCCCTGGCCGGCGTGCGGACTGGCCGCGCGGTTGCGGAAGGCGTTCACGTTGGCGGCGAGATAAAGCGATTTTCCGGCGGGAATGACGGTGCCGGGACGCATCGTGAATTCAATGCCGCCGGTGAGCCGCCAGTTGGAAACGTCCACCGGATAGGAATTCGTGTTGCGCAGTTCGACGTATTGTTCGTTCTGGTTTCCGCTGACCGGATTGTAATCCCAGGAACCGATCAAAATTACAGCATTGGTCGGTTGCGCCGCCGGGATGAAATCGCCGTTGAGCGTGGCGTTGGTGCTGTAGAGGAAATTCCGGCGGCCCGTCAGGTGGACGGAAATGATCTGTTCGGCGAAATTCGGGAAAATGCTGTAGGTGGTGTTGCCCCACCAGGGACCCCAGGCCGTGTAATCCAGCGCGGTGTCGGAGGGCGAGATGCCCGGTGGATTCATCTTGCTTTCGTATTGACGGATGAGCGGCTCGATGACGAGCGCGTTGGTGGGCGTGCCCGGTGGCATGAGAATGGTGTCCATCAGCGTGCGCAGCCGGCGCAGATACATCTGGCGGAAATCGCTGTAGCCGAAAAACAAGTCAAACAGGCGGTTGGCGGGTTTGTATTGCTGTGCGGGATTGTCGAAACTCAGCACGTTGTTGGTGTAGAGTGTGTCGGTGAAATAGCCGTAGGCGTCAATCCAGTTCCGGCCCCAGGTCAGGTCCACGTCCCACGGGGTGATCGCCCATTCGCCGGTGCCGTCGCTGTCGCGGTAAAGGTAATAGTTTTTGGCGGACACATCCTGGCTGCTGGCAAGGGCCATGTCCGCGAAATAACTGGCGGTCTGCGGCAGATCGAGATTGTCGTAGGCGTACAGCACGCGGTTGGTCAGCGAAATGGATTCGTCCAGGCTGTTAATCAGCGCGGTCAGGTCATCCGTGCCTTCGTCGGTGCGCGTTTTCTTTTCGTTGCCGGACGCGCTGGTCAGGCTGTTATACATTTTGTAAAGCGCGCCATTGCCGTCGAGGCCGATGCGGTCGAGCCACACGTCATCGCCATGTTCCACCATGTCTTCGATGCCCCAGAACGAGCCGTTGAGCTGGATGCGGATCGGGAAGGAGAACATGCTCACGCCGCCGGATAGGGTGGCCGTCGCGTAAGTCAGCGTGGTGCACATCCGCGCCTTGTCGCCGTAATTGCTGATGAAAATGACCTTCTTTTCGCGTACGCCATTGGGCGCGTAAAGAAACTGGTGGTCCTTGGGAAAATCCAGGTTGTGGCTTTTCTTCGGCCAGCCGACGGAGGACTGGCCGTGAACATAGATGTTAAGGTTGTCGTAAAGTTCATTCAAATAAAACAGCGAGGCCGGCGTGCCGGTCTGATTGTCGGCGGCGGTCGGGTTTTGGATGAACAGACAAGCGACGGGCAGTTGCGACTGGATGGAAGGATCGGCCACGACGGTTCCGAAATACTGCTGCGAATCGGTCGGGTTGGCGAAAAACGGCCAGCGGGAAGCATAGCCGGCGGTGTCCACGGCGGTGACGTAGTAACGGAGCAATTGTCCGGCTGTCGCGACGCCGCCGGGAATGGTGCCGGTCCAGGTGCCGTTGGGGTTGGAAAGGCTCATCGGCACGGATACTTCGGAGTTGAACATCACGCAGTAATGCAGCGTGACATTGGCAATGGGGTTGAAGCCCGGGACCGCCTGCGCCGTGACGGTGAGCGCGCCGCCCGCCGCCGGCACGTTGGGCGAATGAGCGGCGCCGGACATGATCGGACCGAAATCGGTTGTGCTCGTCCCGTTCGGCGCGCCCGGTGTCGGGCCGGTGAAATATCTCCAGCCGGTGTTGGTGCCGGTAACGCTCAGGCCGAGCAGTTGCGCCTGCATCAAAAAATCCGTGTTGGTCGCGGCGATGTTCAACGCCTGGATTGCCAGCACGTTGTTGCCCGTTTGCAGCCACTGTCGCGCCGCGCTGACATCGAAGGCCGCCCATTGCACCGCCTGCGGATCAAGATGCCGCTGCGAGGCGGTGGAATTCCACGCGAGCGAGGCGGGCAAAATCAACCCGACATCAAAAACGGCATCATAGTTACCGCTGCCGAAAGTAATCGTCCCACCGGTAACGGGCATCAGGCCCAACTGGCCGCCTGAATAAAGATTGCCAATGGCATTTCCAAGCTGTTCCCATCCGTAAACATTTTCAGAAGCCTTTCCGAATGAATAGGCATAAACGGCATTGGCTGAAAGGGACAGGTTTAAACCACCCCACTGCAACCAATCGCCATCCGCAAAGGTAAAATCCGTCGCGTTATACGTCGCCAGCAACGTCGCCGTGCTGCCGCTCACGGAATAAATATGCAGCGCATAATTTTGTGGCGTGCCGGTTCCTGAAGAGGAGCCGCCGCCGGTTTTGATGGCCAATGAATTCAACAGGTATCCGGACGAGCCGCTGGGGGCTGTAAATGTCTGGCCCGGCTCGCCGGTGCCGAAGTAGGATTGATTGTTGTCGTAGTAGTTCAAACCGTCAGGCTTGTTCGCTTGTCCGGAAGTGAGCAACTGGGACACATCGTATGATCCGGGCGCTGGAGCCGTGGTGCCCAAATCCGTGAGGGTCGGCACCGTCGGGATTCCGCCGGGCGCATTGGCACTTGCGATCAAATGACCGTTGAGAAACGCGGCAAAGCCGTCGTCATAGCGCATGAGCAATTGCAAACCATTGAACGCATTGGTATCGGAAATCGTGAACGGCAGGCGGACATACGCGGTGGCATTCGAGCCATACATTTCCGCCAGCATGTCGGTATTGATGTAATTCGTGTAGCTGACCTGGTCGGCATTGGAGGCCAGCAGCGCGGTGATTTCGTTCGTCGCCAGCGCGCGGAACCAGACGGCGACTTCGTCAATCTGTCCTTTGAAATAATTCCCGCTGGTGTTAAAAACGCCGCCGCCGCCGATGTTAAAATCGTATTCCGACTCGCCGAAATTCGCCGCCGAAATCGTCGTGCTGCCCGCCAGCGTCCCGTCGAAATAAAGCGCCAGCTGGCCGTTGCCACCGACGGCCGTGATGTAATGCCAGGTGTTGGTGGCGTAGGGATAAGTGGCAGACACCGAACCGGCGGGCGTCCATATTTGGATGGTTGATGGTGTGTTGAAACCGAGTTCCACCGTGCCGATCTGGCCGAACAATCCCGTGAGGCTGTTTTGCGTGGCGGTCGGACAAATCCAGCCGGCAATCGTGAACGCCGGCAGATCATTCATCAGTTCATACGGCCCGTTGACGTAGGCGCTCGTGCCGTCAAAAGTCGGCGCAAAATTGCTGGTCTCGAACGTCGGAAACTGCGGCGGACGCGGTCCGGCCTGGCCCAAAACGATGTTGCCAATATAACCGCCCACGTCTTCCACGCCGTCCGATCCCGCATTGATCGCTGATACGCCGCTGGTTTCATTCAGCCGCCAGTAGGCAACCGGCTGGGTCGCCAGCACCTTGGTCGCGAACGGTTCCTCCTGCGGGTCGGCGATGCCGGTTTCGTAGCCGATGCCGTTGGTTCCAATCTGCCAGCTTGAATCGTTGAAACTCATCTGTGTCCAGATCCCGTCCACTGACGAATCCGTCGGAATCAAATAATGGATCGCCGCGTTTGTCGCCACCAGTGTGGTCGTGGTGAACTGCATGCCGATGCCGTAGGAAACGTCCGGGAACTGCGGTGGAAACTGCGGCGAAATTTCCGTGGCCACCGAGCCGTCCGGTCCGAACAACGCCAGATATTCGCCGGCGGCGGAAAGTTTGAAGTTCGTATGCAATTCTTGACCAGGCGTGGCGCGGTTTTTGCCGGAGGCAAAGACGACCATAAAAGATTTGGGCGGAATGTTGGTGGCCGGGAAACGCCATTCGCCCGGATTGCCCGCGCTGTCGGTCAACGCCCAATTGAGCAGATTGACGCTGTTGCTCGACGTGTTCTGGATTTCAATCCAGTCCGAGGAATCCCCGTCCTCATCCACGAGCGTGCTCGTGTTGCTGGCCATGAATTCGGTGATGCGGATCTGGCCACTGGCAACGAGGCCGGTAAAAAGTGAAAGCAGGAGGAGTCCGCGCAGGCGCCGAGAAGTATTTTTCATCTGTTAAACAACTTTGTGTGGAAAAGTTACTAGATAATACCATTGGTTGGCCGCTGGTGCAAGGATTGAGAAATGATGACAAGGCTGTGCCGGACGCAGCCGGTCCGGGACAATGTGTGATGCAACCGCTGCACAAAGATGCGATCCGCGCCACGCCCCCGGGTAACTGTGGGTGCAATTCGACACCGCTCTTGACAGGGGACTGGAAAGTCGCCCGAACCCGCGGACAGGAATGTTCACGCTACGTCGCAGCTTTCCAGTCGCCCGTTTCTACCAACCCAGGTTTGCCTGTTCAAGAACGGTGTCTGGATGCGCCCGTGCTGCTATGAATCGCACAATTTGCCTTTCAATCGCCGCCCTCTCCGTGTTCAATCTGTGGCCGTTTGAACCATGCCCAAGCACACTGACATTCACAGTGTCCTCATCATCGGCGCCGGACCGATCATCATCGGCCAGGCGTGCGAGTTCGATTATTCCGGCACCCAGGCTTGCAAGGCGCTCAAGGAGGAGGGGTTCCGCGTCATCCTCGTCAACTCCAACCCGGCCACCATCATGACCGACCCGGAGTTTGCCGACCGCACTTACATCGAGCCTATCACGCCCGAGTGCGTCGAAAAAATCATCGTGCGCGAGAAGGCGGAGATGAAAAAGCTCGGCGCGAAAGGCAAACTCGTTCTGCTGCCGACGCTTGGCGGCCAGACCGCGCTCAATACCGCCATGGCCTTGCACAAAAGTGGAGTTCTAGAAAAATACGGCATAGAAATGATCGGGGCCAAAGCCGAAGCCATCCAGAAGGGCGAAGACCGCCAAGTCTTCAAGGATTTGATGCTGTCCATCGGCCTTGACGTTCCGATTTCCGGCACGGCGCACAATCTGGACGAAGCCCGCGCCGTGACGGAAAAAATCGGGCGTTTTCCCGTCATCATCCGGCCGGCGTTCACGCTCGGCGGCACCGGCGGGGGCATCGCCTACAACCGCGATGAATTCGACGAACTCGCCAAGCGCGGCCTGGACCTCTCACCCGTCAGCGAAATTCTCATTGAGGAATCACTGCTCGGCTGGAAGGAATTTGAAATGGAGGTCATGCGCGACAAGGCCGACAACTGCGTCATCATCTGCTCCATCGAAAATTTCGACCCGATGGGCGTGCATACCGGCGATTCCATCACCGTGGCGCCCATTCAGACGCTGACGGACAAGGAATTCCAGATCATGCGCGACCAGAGTTTTGCCGTGATCCGCGCCGTGGGCGTCGAGACCGGAGGCTCAAACATCCAGTTCGCCGTGAATCCTGACAACGGTCGCATGGTCATCATCGAGATGAACCCGCGTGTGAGCCGCAGCTCCGCGCTCGCGTCCAAGGCCACCGGCTTTCCCATCGCCAAAATCGCCGCCAAGCTCGCCGTTGGCTACCTGCTCGACGAAATCAAGAACGACATCACGCGTGAAACGCCCGCGAGCTTTGAGCCGACGATTGACTACGTGGTGGTGAAGGTGCCGCGCTTCGCCTTCGAGAAATTCGCGCAGGCCGACCCGACGCTCACCACGCAGATTAAGAGCGTGGGCGAAGCCATGAGCATCGGGCGCACGTTCAAGGAAAGCCTGCAAAAATGCCTGCGCTCGCTGGAGATTGGCCGCAGCGGCCTGGGCGGCGACGGCAAGCCCTGGCGCATCGGCACCGAAGTCTATGGCGACCGCGACATCCTCCCACGCGACGTCATCAGCCGCAAACTGAGCGTGCCCAATGCCGAACGCATCTTCTTCATCCGCCATGCCCTCCGCGCCGGCTTCACCATTGACGAGATTTTCAACCTCACGAAAATTGACCGTTGGTTCCTGGTGCAAATCAAGGAGATCGTGGATTTTGAGGAGGAATTGGCGGGGGCGAAGAATTAGGCGATGAACACACTCATCTACGTCGAAACGACGATTCCTAGTTTCTATTCCGAAAGGCGGAAAGAAATGGTTATTGAAGTCCGGCGTCAATGGACTCGCGAATGGTGGGAAAAGCCCAAACCTGACCAACAGTTGGTGATATCCTCCGTCGTTATCGAAGAGTTGGAACGAATTCCTGAGGAGTCGCGCCGCAAGGAATCGCTGGCACTCGTAAACGCTCTGGAGAAATTGGATTATACCGCCGAAGTGGCCGAGATCGCCGTAATTTATCTCCAGCACAAGCTCATGCCGGTTGAAGCCATTGGCGACGCCGATCATCTTGCGCTCGCCTCGTTTTACAACTGTGATATGCTGGTAACGTGGAACTGCAAGCATCTGGCCAATGCCAACAAGACGGGGCACATCCGGCGCGTCAATGCGTTGTTGGGTCTGCGCACGCCGTTTTTGGTGACGCCGCTAGAATTGCTGGAGAAAGATTATGAAAGCGAAACCTGACGAGACGCTGGAAGAAATCTGGGAGATTCGCCGCCAAATTGCCAAACAGTTTGGTTACGACCCACGGAAACAAGTCGCCTATTACCAGCGCAAACAGAAAGAATCCGGCGCGAAGATTTACCGGCCTGCGGTTCCGGCTGAAACCACTTTGCATGCGCTTGACATCTTGCACGACCGCGCGCACGCGGAAATTGCCGCCGACCAGTGCATCACCCTCACGTCTTACCGCGCTGCCCGCAAACGCAAGGCCAGAAAGCGCTGACGCTCAACCCTCAGCCATGAACTCTCAACCAACTTCGTTCCTGGTGCAGATCAAAGAGATCGTGGATTTTGAGGAGGAACTGGCGGGGGCGAAGAATTGAATCCGTTTCCGGGTGTCGAATGGTGTAATTTTGAACTCGTTGGATTACGTGCAACTTGTCAAGGTTGCGGGTCCGAGTTAAGCGATTACGATGAGGTCTATGAAGATTGGACAGCCGAGGAGGGTGAGCCGGAAGACGAGCAATAGTTTTCGATTTTCATAATTCACGTGCCAATGGTTCTTGTGCCTGATTCCGCACGTTTTTAGTTCGCGCTTAATTTTTTCCACCGTCGCCCGGTTTGCCCGCGCTTCCGCCTTCATTTCATTTTGTCGTGCCGGTTCGCAGCTCCGTCCGGAGCGAAATCTTTGTAGCCACCCGCGCCACAAAATTCCCCCGCCTTCGTCCGACTACGGCGCGGCAAGCCAGCCCCGTCCCGCCTTCATTCCCGTCTTCGCTGCGCTACGACGCGGCAGGTTATTCCGGCGCGGCAGGCGGGGCGGCATATTCCGCTCCTGACGGAGCTTGAATTCATTTTCATCGCGGATTCTACAAAGATGTCGCCCCGCTGGGGCTGGCGCTTCGTCCGCGAATCCCAACGGGATGGACTCGCCCGCGGTTATCCCGGGGAAGCGTCAACCGATTTTCCCCAACATTTAAGGCAGCATCACGGCGCGGTAGAATTTATTTCCGGCAACCGGGTTCTGGTCAATCCACAGGTAGGGACTGGAGTTGAGCAGCACGGTGGCCACGGTATTCCAAGTGTTCATGTCGGGCGAGGACTGAATTTGATAGGTGCGCCCGATGGAGCCGGTGATCTGCACTCCGGGATAGGTATTCAACTGCAGGTTCGCCGGGGCCACGGATTGTGTCTGCTCGTTAAAAGTGATGTTGCGAATCCGGTTGTTGCCGCTGTCGGCGACAAAAACCATACCCGGCGAAAAACAACCTCCGGTTGCGGAACTGAACAGTGCAATATTGCCCGGGCCATCCATATAGCCCGAGGAGTAAAAACTCCCCGCCAAGGTGGTCACGTTGGTTTGGGCATCCATTTTGCGGACGCAACTGCCGCAAACCATGTAGAGATAACCCGCATGGTCGAAAAACATGGAATTAATCACGTTAAAAGTGGCATTGGTGCCGACACCGTCAACCAAACTATAATTATAACCGTTACCAGCAAGGGTCGTCACATTCTGTAGTTGATCAATCCGGCGAATCCGCCCGTTACCTGAATCCCAGACGTAAATATTGTCGGCCTGATCACAAGCCAGGGTTGTGGGGTTGGAAAAGGCGGTGAGGAGAATTCCCTGTCCGTCGAAATATCCCGAGATTCCACTTCCGGCAAAAGGTTCGGCGATTCCGGTGCCGGGGTTGTAACGGTAGATCCGATTTCCGCCCGAATAGTAAAGATTGTTTGCAGAATCGAAACAGATGCCGCTGGAAGAGCTCAGGCTGGTCAAACCTCCGTTGACGATGGACGTGTAGCCATTGGTGCTGATAGTCAGCAGATAGACAACGCCGCCATAGTAGCTGTTGGCCATTACCACCCAAAGCTGATTGGCGTGGTCTATCGCCATCGCGCTGACTTGGCCCCAGGCCAGTGAAACATTGGTGCCGTAACCATCCAGATATGAGCCGCCGCCGGCAAACGTGGAGACCGTCCGGTCGGGGGTGATCTTTCGGATCCTTTGGTTCCCGTTATCCCAGACATACAGGTTGCTGGCGGTGTCGGAAACAATCTGCAACGGATTGTTAAAGGCCGTTAGCAGACCCTGGCCGTCCACATAGGCCGGTATGCCATAGCCGGCGAACGTCGAAACCATGACGTTGTTGGTATCGTAGATTTGGGCTTGGGCTCGCCCGGCAAGGAGAATTAGGGCCCAGGCGATTGAGACCGCGACAGTTTTTATTTTCATAGAAGAAGATTCTTGTCCAGTGCTTAAAGGGGTTTGTAACTGATAGTGCCGTGATTGACAATCACTTGTTTATGACAATTTGGTTTCACTTTGCGACGGGCTAATAATCGTGCCACAGCCATTCCAGAGCTTCAGCCAACGTTTGTTGTTTCACCCGGCCGTCCACATGCCCGGCGTTGCGGGCAAAAACAAACTGGTAATGATAACCCTTGGCCGCCAGCACTCGGGCCATGTTCTCATTGGCGAGGACCCAGTCGTGCATGTTGTCGCGCATGATATTCGGATTAAACCCATATTTCCCAAATAAGCTTCACAAGCAGGAGTTAGTGACATACAATAAAGCCGTATAAACAAAGGCATTCCTCTATGTCCAACCATCAAAAAACGGAAAATCCAACGGGTGCAGGCAAAAAA
>Ga0224554_1001855_pt1 | contig 12205 bp, 12 predicted proteins | sample 714S22024metaG_FD_180666 | JGI IMG/M metagenome (GOLD analysis project Ga0224554, IMG submission 180666) | Peat soil microbial communities from Stordalen Mire, Sweden - 717 S2 20-24 | ecosystem: Environmental > Terrestrial > Soil > Wetlands > Peat | place: Sweden: Norrbotten County, Stordalen...
GCTCCCGCACAAACTGAGAATTATTCTCCGCTACTACAGGGAGCCCCGCAACGCCACACAGATCAACAAATCCAGCATGGAGACCGCCGCGTAGAGCGATCAGAGAACCTGGCACTGTCCAGTTATAGGCTTTATGGCGGGATAAGTCCTGATTGTCGGCCAGGGATCGGAAGTGTGAACCGGCCGCTTGCTTTCTGTATGGTCAATTCCCCTGAATCGGCTGCTCCGACGGGTTCTGCAAAAGCCTCAAACGGTCATTTCCCGGAATCCCGGCAGCGAGGAATGCGGACACTGGGCTCATTCGGCGTAAACATAGCGCAAATTCAGATCCGGGGATCGATCTGCGGTATTCTGAACCAGGCACGTTCACCCTGCCAGGTTGCATTTGGAGTTTGGGATGGGCGATTTTGTTTTGAACGTCAACGGTGCGCACGTCCGCGTAAACGCCTCTTCTGAGGAGACTCTTCTTTCTGTCTTGCGGAACCGGCTGAATCTGACCGGGACTAAGTACGGCTGCGGAGAAGGGCAGTGCGGAGCCTGCACCGTGTTGCTCGACGGGCGAGCGACCCGTTCCTGCCTGGTTTCAGCGGAGTCGGCGGCCCATGCGAAGATCGTTACCATCGAAGGCCTGGAGCAGGACGGGAAGCTCAGCCCGGTTCAGCAGGCCTTTCTTGACGCGGGCGCATTCCAGTGCGGCTATTGCACCTCAGGCATGATTCTCAGCGCCACATCTCTGCTGCATGAGCGGCACAATCCCACCGAAGAACAGATTGTTGAAGCCATGGAGGGAAACCTCTGCCGGTGCGGTACATATCCCCGTATCCTCGATGCGGTCAAGCGAGCTTCGCGGTCGCCGGTCCAGGGGGCGAGCCGATGAGCCGCCGCGATCAGCCCGTACTTGAGCTTGGCCAGAGCAGCTCGCCCGGCCGGCCGCGCAGCCTCCAGCTAGCTCGCCGCGACTTCCTGAAAGTCCTGGGTGGTGGACTGCTCGTCTGTCTCACTCGCACCTCCGCGTGGACGCAGGAGTCAGGCCGGGCCTTCGGCGGACATGAGCTTCCCAAGGATGTGAGCGCATGGCTGCACATTGCGGTCGATGGCCAGGTGAAGGTGTTTACCGGCAAGGTTGAGGTGGGGCAGAACATCCGCACCTCCCTGGCCCAACTGGTCGCCGAGGAACTGAAGGTGCCTTTTGACGCCATCACGATGATCATGGGCGACACCGACCTTACTCCCTGGGATATGGGCACCTTTGGGAGCCGTACCACTCCGACCATGGGGCCGCAGCTCCGCATCATGGCCGCGGCCGCGCGCGAGACGCTTCTTGATATGGCAGCGCAGCGCTGGCATGTGGACCCAACCACCTTGACGGCCGCGGAAGGCAGGGTGATCGATCCTCAGACTTCGCGGTCGTTCACCTATGGCGGGCTCACCCGCGGAGAAAAGCTGGTGAAGACCGTCTCCAGCGAAGAAAGCCTGACGCCTGCCCCTGAATGGAAGATCGCCGGAACCGCCGTTCCCAAAGCCGAGGGCCGCGACTTTGTTACCGGCAAACACAAGTATCCATCCGACATCACCCGGCCGGAGATGATGTTTGGCGCAGTGCTCCGCCCGGATGGGTTCAACGCAACTCTCGCGTCGCTCGACACGAGCGCGGCGGAAAAGCTCCCCGGAGTCAAGGTGGTGCGCGACGGCGATTTCATCGGGTTGGTCGCCCCTGATGCCTTTGCCGCACAAAGCGCGCTGGCGGCAATCCAGGCAAAATGGAATGTGCCCGCGCAGCCTTCGAACCAGGGACTCTTCGAGTATCTGAAGAACAATCCCGAGACCGGCCGGGACGACGGCCCGCAACACGTGTCCGGTTCAGTGGCACAGGCCATGGCCGGCGCCGACCTGAAGGTCGAGGAGCAGTACACCGTCGCGTACATTGCACACGCGCCTCTTGAGCCGCGCGCCGCCGTGGCCGAGTGGGACGCCGGCAAGCTGACCGTCTGGACCGGAACCCAGCGCCCCTTCGGCGTTCGCGATGAACTCGCCGAGGCGTTCCACTTATCTCCTGCCCAGGTGCGCGTAATCCAACCCGACATGGGCAGCGGCTATGGCGGCAAGCATACCGGCGAGGCGGCCATTGAAGCTGCTCGCCTGGCAAAAGCCGCCGGAAAGCCCGTCAAGGTGGTCTGGACGCGCAGCGAAGAATTCACCTGGGCTTATTTCCGTCCGGCCGGCCTGATCGAGATCACAGCAGGCGCGCGGCGGGACGGAACCGTGGTTGCCTGGCAGTGTCACAACTACAATTCGGGTCCCGCCGCCATCACCACCCCATACAACGTTGCCAACCAGCTCATCCAATACCATGCGGCCAAGTCCCCACTGCGTCAGGGCTCCTATCGCGGCCTGGCCTCAACCGCCAACCACTTCGCCCGCGAGTCGCACATGGATGGCCTGGCCCATGCGGCGGGGATTGACCCGCTGGAGTTCCGTCTGAAGAACCTGGCCGACCCCAGGCTGCAGGCCGTCTTCCAGGCGGCTGCCGCCAAGTTCGGATGGGGTCGCTTGAAATCCACGCCCGAGCGCGGCTTTGGCATCGCCGGCGGTGTCGACAAGGGAGGCTACGTCGCTACCTGCGCCGAGGTGGAGATCGATCCCGACGGCAAGCGCGTCAGAATCCGCCGTATCGTTCAAGCCTGGGAGTCCGGCGCCGTCGTGAATCCCGACGGCTTGCGCAACCAGCTTACGGGCGCCATTGTTCAGGGCATTGGCGGCGCCCTCTTCGAGAGGATTCTCTTTGCCGATGGCCGCATTCTGAACCCGCACTTCGCGCAGTACCGCCTTCCCCGTTTCAGTGACACTCCGCAGGTCGAGGTCGTGCTCCTCGACCGCAAGGACTTGCCCTCGGCCGGCGCGGGCGAAACCGGCCTCGTAGGCCTGGCGCCCGCGGTCGGCAACGCAATCTTTGCCGCCTCCGGGATACGCCTGCGCAACATGCCCATGGCCCCGCAAAGCGGAATGCAGGGAGAATCGAACACGCAATTCCGGAGTTGAAAGCTGGATCACAACCAGAAGTTGAGTCCCAGTTGGCGAAAGGGTCTCCGGCACAAACTGAGTGCGGCAAGGTACACCCGTGGTCGTTCGAAAAGGCGGCAAAAGCATTTTTTACCTCCGATGATTGACTACGACCAAAGTCAAAGCTCTTTCAGGTTGCGGAGTCTACCTTTTACTTCTTCCTCAAGAACGCAAATCTGGAAGCACTCCTCAAGCAGTTGTCGAATCCGCTGGATGATTATCGGAGCAAGAGAGACTTTGCATCTGCAGATCCAAAGGTCAACCGACCCCGAGCGGAGAATCCTGAAGTGCGAGAATTACCCATGTGCCTTGCATCCTTCTACGGGACGCACGGCGGATTGGGATCTGCACAACACCGCCGCCTGGCCCTGAATTGCCTTCGTCCTTACCGCGAACGCCCAGTTATTTCCCAGACAGAAGTTGACAATTGAGCAGCACAGAATCGCGATACTGTTCGAGACGAGCAGGGGTAAGTGCGCCTCCTGGACTAGTATTCGCATCAACGCAAGATTCCCCAGCATGGAAACCAAAGGGTAGGGCGCAGGGTGTACTGAATGAACATGCACCTGAACAGGCGCCAGACACAGAAGGCCATACGAGATTCTCCTCGGCTGTTCCATAAACTCGGTACGTCTGTCTTGGATCGGTGCCGATAGTCGGCATCGCGTCCGGAATCTGACGGCCTGGTAGCGCTGGAATATGGCCGTGGCCACCGGCGTTTCCCGATGCTGATCCGACCTGGAATCCGTATAAAATTGATTCTGCAAATCTTCCAGTGAGCTTGCAGACTCCGAAGGCTGCGGCTTATCTCGGTGTAACCCGGCGGACGAACCGTTCATATCCCCATGGGAGATGAACGCCCGCCAAATTGGAGGCAAATAACCTGGGCAGCCCCCAACAGGCGGGTTCGGGGGTGTTTAGTTTGTCGGAAGGCAACGACAATTGGAACCCCGGACCTCCCTCCCGCTTCATCCTCCCATTCCCACCCCTCATCCGCTTTTCCAACCCCTCGTCCGGAAACCCGTGCACGTTCGGCATGACCACATCTATCTTCCGAATGAGCAAAGACGCTCCGGAAAAGGAACGGCCCATGGAAGAACTCGTCAACGTCGAAGCAGTCAGCCGGAGATTTCCCCTGGACAACATTCCAACCCACCACCCGGCCCACAGTTTTGTCAGCGCCCTCTCGAACGCCAGCCTGCGCGTCAGCGCCGGCGAGTTCTTAGCCATTGCCGGGCCTAGCGGAAGCGGAAAGACCACCCTCCTGAACCTGATCGGCTGCATCGATCAGCCCACTACAGGCCGCATCCTGGTCGATGGCGTCGATACCTCGAAGCTGAAACCCAACGGCATGACCACGCTCCGCCGCGAAAAGATCGGCTTTGTCTTTCAGACCTTCAACCTCATCCCCGTCTTCACCGCGGCCGAGAACGTCGAGTATCCGCTGCTGATCCAGGGCATCGGCAGCCGCGAGCGCAGGGAGCGGGTGGCCGAGGCGCTCGACAGCGTTGGCCTCTCCGCCCGCGCCCAACAACGCCCCGACCTGCTCTCCGGCGGCGAGCGCCAGCGGGTCGCCGTCGCGCGCGCCATGGTCCATCGTCCCGCGCTGGTGCTGGCCGACGAGCCCACCGCCAACCTCGACACGCAAAACGCCACCCAACTCATCGACCTCATGCACGGCCTCAACCGCCGCCTCGGTCTCACCTTCATCTTCTCCACGCACGATGCTCGCCTGCTCGAACACGCCGAGCGCATCGTCCGCCTCTGCGACGGACAAGTGGTTTCCGACAACTCTACCGAAGGAGGCAGCCGTGGCTAAGTTTCTTCTCCTCGCATTTCGCAATGTCTTCCGCAACCGCCGCCGCACTCTGATGACCCTGTTCATGGTCGGCGGAGGCGTCGCCGGGCTGCTGCTCGTCGGCGGCTTCTTTGCCCGCATGTTTTGGGGCCTCCGCGAACATACCATCAATAGCGGCCTCGGTCACATCCAGATCTTCACCGCCGATCACTTCAACCGCGACGAGGTTCGCGCCCTCGACACCGGCATCGATAACTGGCGTCAGGTGGCCGCAACCGTCAAGACCGGCGGCCACGTGCGCGGCGTCGCCCCCCGCATCGAGTTCTACGGCATGGTCTCCAATGGTGACAAATCCTCGGTCTTCATGGGCACCGCCGTCGATCCCGTCGCCGAAAACGGACTCGGATTTTTCCCCACTACCTTCACTTCCGGCCACGATCTCGACAGCAAATCCGGCGGCGAGGTCGAGGCGCTCGTCGGCGCCGGTTTGGCCAAGTCGATGAACGTCAAGGTTGGCGATGGTCTAACGGTCCTGTCCATGACCTCCGACGGCGCCCTCAACGGCGTCGATGTCGAGATCGTGGGAATCGTAGACTCCGGCGTCGCTGAAATGGATGCGCGTTCTCTCCGTATCACCCTGCCCGCTGCGCAGCGCCTGCTGCAAAGCGATCGCGTCACCAACCTCGTCGTCGGTTTGGACAAGACCGAGAACACCGACCAGGTGGCGGCCGAACTCGCTCCCCGCTTGCGCGGCCTGCCCCAGCAGTTGGTCCTCAAAAAATGGATCGAGCTAGCCACCTATTACAAGCAGGTCCGCTCACTCTTCAGCACCATCTTTGTTTTTTTGGGCATCATCGTCTTCTTCATGGTCCTCATGTCCAGCGTAAACACGCTGCTGATGACCATGTTCGAGCGCACCCGCGAGATCGGCACCATGCTGGCCATGGGCACGCCGCGTGCATGGATCGTGGCGCTGTTCATGCTCGAAGCCACGCTCATCGGCATCTTCGGCGCCATTGTCGGCGTTCTGGCAGGCAATCTTCTCGGAGTTCTCTTGAATCACTCCAACCTACACCTCCCGCCGCCTCCGGGATTTACGGTCCCTATGTCCTTCCAGGTTCTCCACGTGCCCAGCCTGATGATCGGCTCGTCGTTGCTGGTCATCGTCTCACTGGCGCTCGCATCCATTCTCCCGGCGATCCGCGCATCCCGGCTGCAAATTGCGGAGGCATTGGCCCATGTCTAGCATCAATTGCGTTCTGCGAACATTCCTGCTGCTCTTCCTCATCGGCTTTCTTCTCACATGCGTGCTGGTCAGCCGCGCCGCAACCCCCGACGCCGAAGCCCTGCTGAAGCGCTCCGACGTATACCGCAACGGCTGGCCCTCGTATGTGTTGCGGGTCAAGATCACCAACTACGAATCGGGCAAGGCGGACGAAGAAAAGCTCTACGAGGTCTCGCAGAAGGGAACGGAGAAAACTTACGTCGAGTTTCTGAGCCCCCGCGAGAAAGGCCAGCACCTGCTCATGTTGGGAGACGATATGTGGGTTTATTTGCCCGATACCAGCCGTCCCATTCGCATTACCCCGCTTGAGCGTCTCTCCGGCGACGCCTCCAACGGCGACGTGGCCCGCACCAACTACGCCGCCGACTACACTCCCGTCTATCTGCGCACCGAGAAGGTGGGCGCCGAGGATTGTTACGTCCTCGATCTGACCGCCAGGCGAAAGGGATCGACCTATCAGAGGATTCTCTACTGGCTGCGCGCTGCGGATGCGCGCCCGGTCAAGGCCGAGTTCTATCTCACCTCGGGCAAACATATCAAGTCCGCCACCTTCGACGACTATGCGCCAGTCGACGGCAGGAGCCAACTTCGCCGCATGACGCTTTACGACGAGATCCGGCATAACTCCCACAGCGTACTCGATTACTCCGGCATAGCACCGCGCGAACTGCCCGACAAACTCTTCTACCAGGGCCGGACGGACCGATTCTGACAGGATATCGCTTTTGGAGCATGGAAATCCGCAAAGCTCAACAACGGCTTTATGAGCAATTCAACAAACTCCAGTCAAACCCTATGAAACTCACCCTGACAATTCCGGCCCTGCTGCTCCTCTCGATCGCAACCTTCGCCGTTGCGCAGGATAACCCTACGCCGGAGCCGCGCCGCGACTTCCGCTACGCCTTTACCGCCATCGACGATGCAACATTCTATAGCAACCTTCGCCCGCCGCTGCCGGCGTCGTTGAACCAATTGCTCAACAATCCCTCTTTCACCCTGTTTCAGAATCAATTGCTCCTTGAGCCTTCCTTCACTCTTCGCTACCGGTCTCGCTGGAGTCTCGCATCGAGCGTCGTGGGCCTCGCCGAATCCTATCGCGGCCTCTCTGCCGCGGACTTCGATATCCCGATGGGCAACACCGTCGCGCCCGTTGGCCTTGCCGCCGGGCTTGACGCGTATACCGGCACGCACACCCAGTTGCGCGTCAAGGAGACTTATGCCGGCCTCTCCGCCGGAGACTTCGACTTCACCCTGGGCCGCAGAATGGTCCGCTGGGGCACCGGCTACGCATTCACTGCGACCGGAGTTCTCGACCCGCCCCGCGACCCAACCAATCCCACTGACCGCCTAAACCTCAACGAAGGCCGCGACATGGTCAAGGCGGACTTTGTCCACGGTCCGCACGCCTTTTCGGTCGCCTGGTCCACCGCCGCGCTCGCGGCCGCCGGGTCAAACCTGCACTCGACCACCGCTTTCCGGTATAACGTTCTGGTGCATGGATTCGACACTTCGCTGATCGCCGGCAACGACCGCGGCGGAGACGCCTTTGGCGGTCTCACCTTCACTCGCGTCTTCGGCCAGGCATGGGAACTTCACGGCGAGGCCGCCTGGCGCGAGCAGGGAGCCGTGCTCCTCGGCGCAAAGTACACCACCACCACCGGCATTACCTTCATCGGAGAGTTCTACACTCCGCCCAATACTCCGTACTATTGGGACGGCCTTGTCTCGCCCCTGGCCGGCCGCCAGCATTATGTGTTTTTTACCGCTTATAAGAATCGGATCCGCGAACGGCCCGGCTGGAAGCAATGGGATCTGTCCGCCGCGATGGTCGAAAACCTGAACGACCGCAGTTACACCGCCATCTTCGATGCCACGCGCCGATTCGGCAAAAGCTTCTCTTCTTATCTGCACCTGGAAGTTCCGCAAGGCAGCAAGACCTCGGACTATGGCGCAACTCCCTACTCCGCGGCCACTTCTGTGGGGGTTCGTTTTCAGCTATGAACATCGAAACCAATCCGTCCACTCCCCATCTCTCCGAGATCCGCAAGCAACACCACCCCTACGCCGCTCACATCCTCAGGGCGATTTCGATCGCTGCCGGCGCCACGCTGCTGATTTTTCTGCTCTTCCTCTCATTGGGGCGGTTTCGCTTGTCTGAAACCGGCCGCGAGCTCTTGGATGCTTTCATTTATTGCACTCTCATTGCCTTGCCTTCCATCTTTTTTCTCACCCGCATCTCTTATCGGTATACAGCCAGGTCCCCCCGTCTGGTGGTCCTCATGCAGGCCGCGGTCCTGGTTTGCACCGCAATCGCCGGCAGTCTCGCTGCTGGCCTCGTCTTCCGATTCGCTGGACTTGTTCCGCGCAGCGAATATTGGATCGAATTCCGGGCGTCGGCGCCCTTCAGCGTCGTCATCTCGCTCATGTTTGGCCTCAGCATCTCCACTTACGAGACCCTGCGCTATAAACTCCAGGCCATCGCGCTCGAACTGCGCACCCGCCAGGTCGAGCAGGAGCGCGCCTACAAACTTCTGGCCGAGGCCCAGCTCTCCTCGCTCGAATCCCGCATCCATCCCCACTTTCTCTTCAACACCCTCAACTCCATTGCAGCTCTCATTCCAAGCAACCCGCAGTTGGCCGAAGATACGGTCGGCAAACTCGCCTCATTGCTCCGCTTCTCGCTCAATGCCAACCACACCAGCCTCGTCCCGCTCAGCCAGGAGCTAAAAATCGTCCGCGACTATCTTGAAATCGAAAAGACCCGCTTCGGCGCCCGCATCCGTTATGAAATAACTGTCCCCAAAGCTCTTGAAGACGTGAAAGTGCCTCCGCTGGCTCTCCAATCCCTGGTCGAGAATGCGGTCAAGCATGTCGTATCCCAGCGCGCCCAGGGAGCCACAATTCAAATCGCCGGGTCCATCGCCGAGTCCATTGCCGGCTCGACAAACTCCAACCGCATCCGCCTCGAAGTCATCGACGACGGCCCCGGCTTTTCGCTCGATGCCATCACCCCCGAACACGGTCTCGGCAATCTCGTTGCGCGCCTCGATCTCCTCTACGGCAGCGCCGGCCGGCTTGAAGTAACTCGCGAGAGCGAAAAAACGGCCGTCCGCCTGTCTTTCCCCGCATAATTGAAATGTCCATGGAAACCGCTCCGCTTCGCGCCTATCTCGTCGATGACGAACCGCTCGCAATCGAGCGTCTCACGCGCCTGCTGGCCAACTTCGACGGCCTCCACATCGCCGGCAGCGCCACCGATCCCGCTCAAGCCCTCGACGACTTGAATCGCGAATCCATCGACGTTCTCTTCCTCGATATTCAGATGCCTGTCTTGAACGGTTTCGACCTGCTCTCACGGCTCAAGGTGCAGCCCTTCGTCATCTTCACCACCGCCTACGATGAATATGCGCTGCGTGCCTTTGAGACCAACTCCATCGACTACCTCGTCAAGCCCATCGAAACCGCCCAACTGGCCCGCGCGCTCAAAAAGCTCGACCGCCTCCGCCCCGTCGCCAAGCCCGACTGGCAGCAAAGCCCCGATCTCCCCGCCCTTCTCAAGGAACTGGCTGCATCCCTCCGAGGGCAGCCCCCGGATTACCCCCGCCGCATCGCCTCCCGCGTCGGGGAGCGCATCTCCTTCCTGGACCTCGGCGATGTGACCCATTTTGTAGCCCACGACAAGCTCACCTACGCCATCGTGGACGGCAGCCGGCACTGTGTCGATCAAACCGTCGCCGAGCTCGAGCGCCGCCTTGACCCCGCAAAGTTCCTGCGCATCCACCGCTCCGCGATCGTCAATGTGGACTGGATCCACGAGGTGAACTCATGGTTCGCCGGCAAGGTTATCCTCTCCCTCAAAGATGCCCGGCACACTCAAATACCCGTGGCCCGCGACCGCGTCCGCTCTTTGAAATCGCGCTTGGGAATCTAGGAAGCCGGGTTGAGCGCTTGGTTGTTGGGCCTGCATTCTCGAAATTACGCCGGCTTTCGGCGAATGCCTGCCGCATCTATCGTGAGCGCGATCTTAACCCCTTCTTGTTTGCGCCTTCGCGAGGCATCAATCTTGTGGGATGAGACAACTGAGGGCGGAGTTGTGGACGAAGTGGCGTGGACTGGTTTCTGAGCAGAGTCAGAGCGGTCAGACTGTAAAGGCGTTCTGTCATGACCGTAGTCTGCGGGATTCGCTTTTTTGCGATTGGAAGAAGCGGATTCGCGAAGGCGAAACGGCGAAGTTTGTAGAAGTGAAAGTAATGGGGCCCATGGCACGACCGGCGCCAGAACATAGTCCGGCGATTGAGATTCGCCTGAACAAGAGACGCAGCCTTTTGGTTGAGCCTGGATTCGATGCGAGTCACTTGCGTGCGTTGTTGGCTGTACTGGAGGCCGAGGTATGATCGGGCTGCCGAGTTTGCGTGCGCTGGATGGTGCGCACAGAACGCGCATCTGGCTGGCACCGGAGGCGACTGATCCGCCGCGGCGGACTGCGGCTTTGACCGTCTCGCGGAGCGCGTGAAGACGGTCATTGGCCAGGACCCTGTGGGGGACAGTTTGTTCGTCTTCCGCTCGCGTCGAGGTGACAGGTTGAAGATTTTGACCTGGGATCGGGACGGATTCATTTTGTGGTACAAGCGTCTTCCACCCCAGCGACGAGGACCTGTCGCTGGGGACCCCGTCTGGAGAGCGGGATATTCAAGCTGCCGCGGTTAGAGGCGGGAAAGCGTTCGATCGAGTTACGTGCGAGCGACTTGGCGATGATTCTGGATGGGATCGATATGTCGAAGCTGAAGCGTGTGCCGCGCTATGAACGTGCAGCCGGAACCAACAAAGATAACCTGCAAAGAGTTATAGCGTGAGGTAACTTACGACGCTCGACGTACGTCTAATATGTAAGTGGACAACGAAGCCAATCTGGTTCCTCCGCCCGATGACAGCCAAGCGCTGAAAGCAATGCTGCGCGCGCTGATCGATGAGCGCGACCAGGAGAAGCAGCGGGCCGACGATCTTCAGGTTGAAAATCTGCGGTTGCAACTGGAGCTGGAACGATACAAGAAGTGGTATTAAGGTCCGCGCGCTGATCGTTTGCAATCCTCTGCCGAACTGGCGTCCGCCGCGGCGGACTTCTGAACTTCGCCGAGGAGATGGACCGCAAACCGGTTAACCCGGACGATCTCCCACCTAAGGCGGAACCCCAAGAAGAACTTCGGCGCGTGAAGCGGCGCAAGGGGCGGCGGAATCTTGCCACCTTCGAAAATCTTCCTGTAACCATCCAGGTCCACGAACTGAGTGAGCAGGAGCGGGCTTGCCCCTGTTGCGGCGTCGAGCGCAAGAAGATCGGCGCGGACCAGAGCTGGCAGGTCGAATACCTCCCGCGCCACTTCGAGCAGGGCCATTCGCAGAGTTCACTGAGAACGAATTCAGAATATTCTCCGTGATTGCAGGGCGTTGCAATCCCCACGGGAAACATAAGGGACATTCGAAAGAGATCAGCAACTTGTTCCTGCAACACTTTGGAAAGGTAGACAGGAACAAGTTACAGGTGATTCTCGAAAGCCTGGAATACACCAGAAAAGTCATCAGGATAGAAAAGCTGCCGAGCAAGCGCGGGCGTAACTATTGGATACTCACCTGTGATGGTCTGCCATTCGATGGCGCACCGACATGGAACGCTGAGAGGAGAGATAGGCAAATCACCGAGTCCCGGAAAGCCGGGTACAGGAGAAAGAAGAAGAAGAAGACGGAGGAAGACAGTGACAACTGGGGCAAACTCGTACAGCTTTAGCAAGCGCCCCCCATTCCTGTGCAGTTACCGAACCAGAGGCATGAGCTTCCAGTAAGTTGATTGCAGCCGTCAATAGGGTTCCCTTGGGTCTCTCCCCTCCTTTTTCCACCCACGCCCCGATTACCAGCGCATCCAGCCTTGCTTGACGAGTTTGGACCTAGGGAACCTCTGCACAAGTCTGCGACCGGCGTGATATTTGAATAAACTATAAGTATGAAGCGAATGGCGCGTTTTCAGCAGACACTGGCATCGCAGGCGAGTTTTGAGAAGCATGGTCGCAAGA
>Ga0224554_1001856_pt1 | contig 12203 bp, 9 predicted proteins | sample 714S22024metaG_FD_180666 | JGI IMG/M metagenome (GOLD analysis project Ga0224554, IMG submission 180666) | Peat soil microbial communities from Stordalen Mire, Sweden - 717 S2 20-24 | ecosystem: Environmental > Terrestrial > Soil > Wetlands > Peat | place: Sweden: Norrbotten County, Stordalen...
TGGTCACACAGATCATTCAAGGCCATTCGCAAGATCGGCGGCACGGGAAGCGCCGGCTGCTCCTTGAACGCCGGGTGAGACTTTGCGCATGGCTGGAACTGAATTGGTCCCGGTTGTCGGTTGCATTGCGCAAAGCGCAGAAATCCGGGAATACTTCGGAGGCAATTGCCGCATTGGTTGCCACAGAGAAGGAAGCATTTACAAGCCCGTTCCAGCCGCCGTTCTACCACACACCCGAAAAATTTGAGGCCGCCCTGGGAAAGTTCTTGAGGGGTCGATCCTTTCGCGGGAAGGCCGGAAATCGTGCTACGCCCTTTCCAGAACGGCTACAAGCCGCTCCAGCGTCGACGCATCAAATCCATGCGCAACTTCAATCCGTCGACCGTTGGCCAACTCCACCCACAATTCTCTGCAACGCTCCACCGCAGAACAACGGGGAGGCGCCGCGCTGTTGACCAACTCTACCGGAAGTTTCCGGTTAAGCTTAGGTTGCGGTTGTGTCGGCGGATGCTCCAATGTGCGGCAACGCTTGCAATACTTATCCAGGGCCGCGACTGACAAACCATGTTGCGCACAGAAGGCCTGCCGCCTCAGACCGCTGCGCTCAAATTCCAAAACCAGCCGCTCGGCCTCAAAATGGCTCCGGCGACGACGCACTGCAATCCCAATTGCTTCACTCATGCAACCAGTCCATCACAGCAACACAGCCTCAAAAAAAGTGTTGTCGCTCTGACGGATGCCGTTGAGCAGTCTAGTTCACAATCACCGTGAATGTGGTCGTGGGCGCCGGGGTCACCGACGGGTTGCCGATTGCCGTCACTGTGAAGGTATAGCTGCCGGCAGTTGTGCCGGAATTCGCCGGGCCGGCCGTATCGGTCCGAGCGTTTACGCAGCCGGCGATGCTGCCTAGCGCCACCATCGCCACCAGGACGCCCAGCATCGACTGCCAACTCCGCCGCCGTGCAGGAATCCCCAGGAATACAAGGAACGCCAGAACCGCGCCGCCACCTGCCCATCCGTGGCCCTTGCCGAGCTTGGGCCTTACCAGCTCACTGCTGGTAGGCGCCGTCGTGCTCACCTGAAAGTTCACCGTCACGGCTGTCGTGCCGGAGGCGGGATTGAGAGTCACCGCCTGGCCGCCTGTGCACATTGGCAGATCCCCAATCGTTGCCCCGGAGGGATACCCGGTCAGCGCGCAGGTCAGCGAGACCGACCCGATATAGCTGCCGCTCCCGGTCACGGTGACCGACAAATTGGTGGTGTATCCAGACGCCACGGCAGCCGGCGCCGTGGCCGAAAGTGTAAACGTGGGCTCCGTCACAGCCACGGTGTTCGCCCCCGTGCCTGATTGGTATGTAGCGTCGCCGCTGTAGATCACGGTGAGAGTGTCAGTTCCGGCGTTCAGGCTGTTGCCTGGAATGTTGAAGATCATACTGCCGTTGGTAAGCGGCTGCTCCACTGAGGTGAAGCCACCACCCGTCAGGGTGACCGTCCCCGTCGGCGTTCCGCTGGAGCCGGTCAGGGTTACGGCCACATTCAGCGCGGAATTCTCAGTCAGACAGCTGATCGCCGGCGTTACCGTAACCGTTGCTACCGCACTCCCGGTCGACAACGTCCAGGCGTTCACCACGTTGGCCACGTTCAGAGATCCCAGCCCGGTTGCCAGATCATAGCCCGTCCCAGCGCTATGGCCGGCCAGGATGCCAATCGCGTCGCCTGAGTAGAGCACCGTGCAATTGGGCGAATTGACCGCGCACGGCACTGCGTTGGTTCCCGTATTGATGTCGTTGAAGTAGCAACTGCTGGAGGCCGTCACGCTCTGCGCGCTGCAAATCGAGTAGTCCTGCCTGGCAGCCAGTGTGTAGAGTTCCACGTTTGGACTTCCTTGCGCCGCCCCTGCCTTCTGGTTGATCAGCGCCATCACGCCCGCCATAGCCGGAGATGAAACGGATGTCCCTCCTACCTCCTGCACGACTGGATTGGTCGTAAGTGCAGAGGGACTGACGCACGCCCCGTTCGCCGAAACGCAGATGACATACGCGCTCCCTAAGAATCCATTCGCGGCAAAGAAAGAGACGTCGGGAAGGTCGCGAACTCCATCGCTTGGAATGCCGCTGACGCCGGCTTGCCAGACGGGCTTTGGCCAACCGTCGTTGACAAGGGGAAGAGAGCCGTTGGCAGCGCCGGTGCTGGTGCCGGTGCAGCTGGACACGCTATTGCCATTGTTGGCAACGCACCCGCTCGCTCCACCGCTTCCACCCACAACGTCGACGAAGTTGGAGAGGCTGATGCCGTACTTAATGGCAATGGACTCCCAGTCGTTGTACACAAAATTACAGGCCGTCTCGGCATCACTTACACCTGAGATTCCAGCCTCAGTTGCCAGATCCTTGAGATACGTCACCGCCAACGGGTTTGTGCAGGTGTCGTTCCAGGGAACTTCGGGCACGTAACCCAGGGCGCTGGCCCCGGTGGTCGCACTGTTCGTCGAGTTCCAATAGGGCGCGGCCGTCGAGCCCCAATTAAAATCAGTGCCTCCAACAGCCGTGTTGTACGGCGTGGACGCAAGGCCGCTCACCGCTAGGCCGTACTTTGCCGCATACGTTGCGCTGGTACTCAGACCCTCATCGCAGAGTGCCGAGCCCGCGTCTCCCGAGGCCACAAAAACTGCGATTCCCTCCGTAGCCGCCGACTCCCACATGCTGTTGTATAGCGCATTCTCAGCGGTGCCGTTGAACAACTCGCACTCACCATAACTCACGTTCATGACCGGCGCCGTCTTATGCTGAACGATATAACTCTCCGACGAATAGAGCGTGTCGGTCGTCGTCGAGTTTGAGCCGGAGGCCACGAGCACGATATTCGCGCCCTTGGCCACTGCTCCCGACCACTCCACATCCAGCGTATTCTCGGTCAAATCGGCGTCGCAGGAATAGGAGGCAGTTGGGCAATCTCCGGGGTCGGTCCCGTTGGCGATGATCACCGTCGGCGCCTTAGCCGGCAAGCCGAATATGCTGCGGAAATTGGCTACGTCGACGAGGTTGATGTTGCTTGTTCCAGCAATCGCAATCGTCTGCCCCGTACCGTCGATGCCTGAGTTCCAGAGAGGGAGCACGTTGTAGATCGTGGCAAAGTCGTAAGGCACCACATCTTCCACCAGGCTGGCGCTACTGCCCGATCCCATGGTGAACCCGAACTGCGCATGAACATTCGCTTCCGACGTGGCAGGCGTCTCCGAGCCCACCGGTGCGCCGCTCGCATTCCGCTCCCATTTTGCCGCGTCGCGGTTGAACGTAACCTTGCTGCCCAGCCTATGCAACGGCTTTGGGAAGAAGTTATGCAACGCCTTTATGCCCACGACCGCCGGCGCCAGCGCAACCGGAATCTGCGCATCGCTCATGTTGCCGATGTGCTGCTCGCCCTTCACTTCCAGATTGTGAATTTCCGTATGGAACGTGCTCTCCACCTGCCCGGCTGTGCCGCTGAAGCGAATCGACATGCGATCCTTGCTCACTTCGTCGATCGAGAATCCATGGCCACTCATCCAGTTGGAGAGAGTCGCAATGTCGCTCTCGGCGGGGCCGAACTGCTCGCCTACTTCTTCCGGCTCAAGCCAATGGTGATAATAGGGAGAGCCGATCTCATACTGGCTGGCTACAAACTTATCGAACGCCGCCTGCTGCTCCGCGCTGCGGCTCAGCACCAGCACAAGGTCGGTCATGGGAAGATTCGGGCTAAGGCGTCCGCGATCGTTCGCGGCCGTGGCCGCAGGGTGAGTGTTGCCCTTGAGAGTCACCAGATGGTTTTCGTCGATGCGATCGACAATCCGCGTGGCGGGTGCGAATTGCTGGGCCATTGCTGGTATGCCGCAAAGCAATGCGCCGGCGAATACAAATTTAGAGAACGAGCGCAGAGGGTTCATCGTGATTTTCTGGGAACCTTGTTCGGAAAAGACTGCAAGTAAATTTGTCATTGTATTTGAACTCGACTCTGTAAGAGATCGGTGCGCCAGCAGTTCAACCCTTGATCTGCTTACAGAAGCCAGCATAGGCCTGGCTCTCGTTGAGCAGAATTGCAATAAAGGCGCATCGAAGCTACAACCCTCAACGAAAGCGGGTCCCCCCCTGGAGTCGAGCGGAGGTTACTCAGTGCGGAAGCGGGTGGTTACTCTTGTACTGAAGTGAATGCGACGAACTCAAAACATTGCCTTAAAGGACATGTATCGCTTCAGACCAACGATCAATACCTGGGCTGCAAACAGAAACTTCGCCACGCCGTCAACGACAAGATGGGAATCGAGCCAGAGGAAATTCTGCCGGGCCTGTGAACGTAGTGCCGCATGCGTGGGGCGGGGCTTCGGGCTCCGCCACGCGGAACGCTCTAGTACTACTGTTTTATAAACGTTGAACGCCACGGAACGGACAGTGGCATAGCTGGCGAAGCAGAGAGCGGGACAGGACGATGCGCAGAGTGGCGATGGAGTGAGGGTTATGCCGCTCAGGCCGGATGCGCGCCGCGGGGCTGGAATCCGGGCGGGAGTTCGGGAGCAGGTAGTCCAAGATGGCCGTTGCGGGCCGAGGGGGAAAAACGGCACCGCTCCGCCACCAGGAAGCCATAGGCGACGATCGAGAGGGTGGCGTGATGGTGGAAGCCGCGCCAGCCGCGTCCTTCGAAGTGGCCCAGCCCGAGTTCCTGTTTTAGTTCCTGGTAATCGCGTTCGATGATCCAGCGCTGTTTTGCCAGAGCGACAAGATCGCGCAGCCGGATGGTTTTGGCCAGATTGGACAGCCAGTATTTGCGCGGTTCGGCTTCGCCGCGTGGCCACTCGATCAGCAGCCACTCCTGCTCTCGCGGCTGGTTGAGCTTGTGGTCGCGATGTGCAGGGCGGATGCGTACGGCGGCGAAGCGGGAGCGCAGGGGACGTCGTGTGCCTTCCCACCAGGGGACGGTTTTCCAGGCTTTTGCCGGCAAGCTCAGCGCCAATTGCCTGGCCGACACGGGAGCATGATCCGCATCGCGGCGCACGCGGTTGGCCGGCCCCCCCTGTGCCAAGGTTGTATTGCGCAGGCGGATAGCCCTGCTCGGCTGCCTTCCGAGTCCAAAGAACTGACAGTGCATAGTCTTGGGGCACGGCCTAGGCCAGCCTCTTCTCCACTCCCGCCTCGCTTCGCGATTCTCACGGCCTTGTGCCGTGCCTGCCTTCTTTAGTTTTTGTAGTCCTATTTGCTTCGAGACCGCACAACCCGGTTCAGCACACGATTCACTATAGATATTCTAAAGTATATCACAAAGCGCATATAATATAAAATAATATATAGTAAAAATCTTGATTGATGTGCTATATTATATCAGGCATGGAAAACAATATAACTAAGCATATCAACCCGCTGCGACTGGACGGCCTCCCGGAGGACATGCGCCGGGCCTTGAAGGAGGCGCGGGAGAAGCGCGGCTGGAGCCAGAGGGAGCTCGGGAGCCGCCTCGGGCTGACCCAGGCGCACATCTCCGGCATCGAGTCCGGCAAGATCGTGCCGCGCTACGACACCCTTCTTGAGCTCGTCCGCATCCTCGACCGCGATCTTCTCATGGTCCCGCGCGCCCTCGTCCCCGTCGTGCAGTCGCTCATCCGCGATCATTTGCAGCCGGACCAGAAGGACGAAGGCGAGGAACGCTCCCTCTACGCCGACGGCGACGAGGACAGCACGAAGGAGCCGCGCGATGAAGTTTGATCCGAAAAAGCTCAACGCACTCGCCGTGCGCTTGCACGGACGCCAGATCGGCGTCATCAACCGCCTCGCCGGCGACCGCCAGATTTTTGCGTTCGAGCAGGACTATATCGACGACCGGCAGCGCCCTACTTTAAGCCTATCCTTCAAGGGCCGCACCGGCGGGCTCGTGACGGCCTTGCGCCCCGTGCCGCGCCGCGTTCCGCCGTTCTTTTCGAACCTGCTTCCCGAAGGGCACCTGCGCGAGTATCTCGCGAAGCTTGCCCACGTGAATCCCGAGCGCGAATTCTTCCTCCTCGCAGTCCTCGGCGCTGATCTCCCCGGCGCGCTCGTCATCGCGCCCCTTGAGGGCGATGCAAAGGAAGATGATGGTCATCATGATGCTGGTGATGCCGATCGCCCGCGCGAGGCCGTGCTCCGGTTCTCTCTCGCCGGCGTTCAGTTGAAGTTCTCCGCAGTCATGGAAGCATCCGGAGGCCTGACCGTTCCGGCTGGGGGCATGGGAGGGTCGTGGATCGTCAAGCTTCCCTCCGCCCGCTTCGCCGCAGTCCCCGAGAATGAATTCGCAATGCTCGAACTCGCGCGCCGTGCGGGCATCGTAGTGCCGGACAACAGTCTCATCGAAATGACGGAGATCAAGGGACTCCCCAAAGAGGCGCGCGCGCCGGGAAGCAAGGCTCTCGCCGTGCGGCGCTTCGACCGCGCGGCAGGGGGAGCGCCCGTTCACATGGAGGATTTCGCGCAAGTGTTTGGGCAGTATCCGAACGACAAGTACCACTTTCGCAGTTATGCCAACATCGCGTCCGTCCTGTGGGCGGAGGCGGGTGAGGACGCCGTCGCGGAGTTTGTCCGTCGCCTTGTGTTCTCCGTTGTGATCGGCAACGCCGATATGCATCTCAAGAACTGGTCCCTCCTCTATCCCGACCGGCGCAAGCCGGTCCTGTCGCCGGGATACGATTTCGTGGCGACGCTTCCTTATATCTTCAACGACACGCTCGCCCTGAGTTTCGGCGGCAGCCGCAGCCTGTCTGAAATCACGCCCGGCCAGATGCGGCGCTTTGCCGACACGGCCCGGATTCCGGCAAGCCCGCTGTGGAAAATCGCGGTCGAGACGGCGGAGCGCGCGGCTGCCGCGTGGAAGGGCCTCGAACAGGCGGACCTGCTGCCCAAGGATCTGCGCGCCTCCATCGACAAGCAGATTCTCGGGGTCGCTGCCACAGTAAAGTGACGCGACATCGCATCCGGCGGGATAGGTCTCGACTTACGGCCGATCAGCCGACAAGGCGTCGCTCGGGTCACCATCTACTTTTCTGCGCGCCAGGTATCTCCGCCTTTATGGGCTTACTATCGTCGAGCTTAAGTCTGTTCAGCTGCCGGGGCACAACTGGATGGAGGTGAGGCTCCGCAAATCTCTCCAGGCAATCCTCGACAGATATTTCTTGGATGCTTTGGCAAGGGCCGGAGTAACTTCCCGTGGACGCAGAACTTCCGCGAAGGCCTCTAACTTCCGGGAAACTGATACCCCTATCAGCGGACCATCCGCACAATCATTGCAGTAAAACTCTCATTGTAAAAACATTAGGAAGCACACGCCAAAGCACAGGCAGCCGATGTCAACGTAATGTCAACAAAGCGAGGTGGCATGACCTTTTCAATTGGTCACAAGGTGACCTCCAAGCGGGTTCGAGATCGCGTCAGGCGGATGATCGTGCTAAAACGGATGCACCGTCAGGACCCGGTGCAACACTCCCCGAACCTTCGGTTGTGGATTGACGAAGAAGACCTGCAACCTGTCGCAGCTTCGAGGACCGCGACGGTGCCGGAGAATTGCCGCTGATGGTCAGTCGGTAGAAATCTGACCAAACAGGAGATCGATCGACGGACGGAAATCACAGAGGCTCGAGAACTGATGACGAGTACTCAAACCCTGCCGCCTAAGTTCCTTCAGCTCATCCACGTCTCTCCCCCTGAGCGCTGGCGACCCTCCTCTGTCTCTAGAATCAAGCCGGCTGACCACCGCCCAAGGGTGGTGCATTTTTCAACCGGAATTATAGGGATTCTTGCACCGGCGCTGACACTTTCGGCTTTCGTTAGCAGGTTGGGAGGTCGTTGGGTTGGGGGTGCTTTGCTCTGAGCCCCAATGGGGGGCCTGCGCAAAACGGTCGGGCGATGGCCACGACCCGGCAAGACTACGCATTTGCAGGTAGCATCACGTGTCACACTTGGTTGCCGCGACATGCCGGAGTCGGGCGGCCACCAGCATCAGCGCCAACTGGCAATCGGGGAACGCGCCCGCCATTCGCATTCGTCGTCGGATCTCTCGGATTATGCGCTCCAGCGGGTTGTTGGTCCGCAAGCAGCGCCCGTGTTCCGGTGGCAGGCAGTAATAGCTCAAGCTCAGCCCTTCGTCGATGCCGTTCTCCACGGTCCACGATCTCCGCGGCCTTAGCTAGCATGTAAAGGGCGGAGCAAAAGGAATCCCCTGCGCCGGAGTAACGGTATCGCCGCAATCGATGAAGCAGATCGGTTGCAAACCAGAATGGTCAACTTCTACCCTTTTGCTGTGCAAAGAATTGCATATTGCGCTTCAAAGAATCCCTATATATGAGTATTTACAGGAAATCAATTCGGCACTCGGATTGCTACTATGCTTAAGTACTAAACAGTGTGCGCTGAGGTAATCAGGGTCAATGTTACTATTGTGCAGCGACCCTGAAGGGTATTTTGACTTCGCGGATTCAGAAGAACGCCACAGATCAACCTCGACGCCAGACGATGACATCCTGAGAATGGGGCACATGACTGAAAACCTGACAAGAGAAGACGATCGACGGGGAAGGCCGCGCTTCTCCATGAATGCGCCCCTCACCGTACTCATCGGAGACCGCGAGATTCCAGCCTATACCCGGGACTTGAGCAACCGGGGGGTGTATTTCTATTTGGACCTAATCGACGGTACCCTGATTGATCGCGATTTTGAATTCATGGTCGATTTGCCACCGGAGATTACACTCTCGACCTGTTGCTCGATTCGATGTCAGGGCCGGCTGGTCCGCAAAGAGAACACTTTGCAGAATTTGACCGGGATAGCCGCGGAGATTCTTAATTATTCGATTCTCCGGGAGGTTCCTGCCGACGCTTAGAGCTTGCGCATGCCGAGGACGCGATGGTCGACTAGCCAGCTCTTCAATACGTAAACGAGCTTGTTGTTGCTATCGGGATCGGTTGGCAGCAGGAAGAAGCCCGGATCAACTAGATAGCGAATAGAGTTGTATACAATTCCCTCCATGACTTCGCCATCGAGGAATTGGAGCCGCATCCATATTCCATGGACGATGGGCGCCCGGGAATGAAAATTAAGATCCTTGTGATCTGGGTCTCCATCGAAGGTATTTACATAGAAGACAGCCTTGATATCCCTGGTTGGAATCTCCTCGACAGTATCCGATTCGAGACGGCGAATCCGGAAGATCTCTGGTGAACTGGGAGGAGCGTTGCTCAGCAACTCTTCGATTGTGTTCCAAATCGGGGATTCCAGGTACCCCTTGATCCTCTTGGCTCCGAACTGGATCACAACCTTTTCCGACCTGGGCGAATTAGTCACGATCATGAATGGGCGAACTTTCTCACTGTGTGCAATCAGGCCGAGCCTACGAGAACCTGTGATGTGACTTTATGATCAAGAATTGGCGCAATGATGCCAATACCTGTTTCGTGCTAGATCAGTGCGGCGCTGGTAACAAGCCTTGAATTACTGAGTATGTAGGCGCCTCGGAACAAAGAAAGAGGTACTTGCGGTGTGAGGTATCCCAAATGCAGTCCAATTCTATCTGACTCATGTGCATTGTCGGGAGCGATGCTCGATAGCTCGTCCATCTCTTTCAAGCCCTGGATTCCAACTAACTGTTGATCGCCAGGTTGCAGACTGAGTCACAACCTTTTACGACCTGGACGAATTACGTTGAGATGCTGGCGGGTTCATGCGCTCTGTCTCTGCCCCAGGTTGTACTGCCTCTGTGGCGGACTGAGATTGTACTGTTTAATCTTGTACAACAGAGCCTTGTAGCTGATCTGCAAGTCGTTTGCCGCTGCCTTGCGGTTCCATCCAGTATCCTCTAACTTCTGTGCGATCGCTGCAGATTCAGCGCTACCCTTCAAGTTTCGCACCATATACTTCAGACCGCCGCCGCTGTCTGTGTCTTCCCCGCCAGATGCAACCGATCCCGTGCTTTGCCGAGGACTCAGTTCGTCGATGATTGCCAGTTCGTCGGCCAAGACCAGATAACGCTTGATCGTATTCTCCAATTCACGAAGATTGCCAGGCCACGAGTGGTTGGTCAGAGCCTTCAGGAGCGCAGAGGAAATCGGCAAGGGATCGCACTCGTACTTGGCGGCAACCTTGCGCATGAAGTGCTGGGACAGGATCGGAATCTCCTCCGTGCGCTCGCGCAGTGGGGGCATCTTCAGGGTAAAGCCATTCAGACGGTAGTAGAGGTCCTCGCGAAATGTCTTTTGCGCAATCGACGCCTTGATGTCGATGTTGGTTGCGGCAATCACCCGCACATCGACTTTGACGCTGTTTCGGCTGCCCAGACGAGAAAAACTCCCATCTTGAAGAACCTGTAAAAGTTTCGCCTGCAAAACGGTCGGCATTTCACCAATCTCATCCAAAAAGATCGTGCCATTGTTGCAAATCTCAAACTTGCCGGGTTTCGATTTGACCGCGCCGGTAAAGGCGCCTTGCTCATATCCGAAGAGCTCGCTCTCGAGCAGATCGGCAGGCATCGCCGCGCAGTTTACCTTCAGGAAGCTGTTCCGGCTCCGCGCCGACAACTTGTGGATCAACATGGCCGCGACTTCCTTGCCGGTGCCGCTCTCTCCAAGGATGAGGACTGGAATATCCGCGCGCGCAACAAGCGTGCAATGGGCCTCAATCTCCCGCATCCGCTTGCTGCATCTGACAAAGGATGTGTTCTCATCAAGAGGGATTTCCTTGATGTCATCGCTGGCCGCTGGCTTGCCGGCTTCCTTGAGGCACTGCTGCACGGCAAGGTCGATGTCACTCTTTCTAAAAGGCTTTAGGATCACGTCGGTGGCACCCATGCGAGTCGCCGCCACGACTTCCTTCAACTCGGCTGAACATGCGAGCATGATGATCGGAAGCGCCGGCTTCGAGGCACGAATCTTCGAGAGCAAGCGAAGCGCGTTCTCTTCGGAGTCGTCTTCAGCAACGTGCCAGTCCATCAGGAGAAGATCAGGCGTAGGAGACTCTCTCAGGCTCCGGGTCAGTTCCGCGGCCTCGGTAAACAGGCTCACGCTGAAGCGGTCAGCGAGGATACGGTGAACGTAATTCAGGATTGCCGGGTCTGCGTCGAGAACTACGATTTGAGGGCGGTGCGTACCCTGAGCGTTCATTGGCGTTCTCCTGGCGTGCTTGCCATCCATGTTCCTCGGCTCCTACCAAAACAATCTGTGACGAACTCCCTGCCTTGCACCCGTCGACAAGGACAAGAAGTCTTAAACAATCCGCATAGCGATCTACTGCGGACTGCCTATGAAAAACTCTGCCGCAACGGGAATCATCTCACCATGAGAGGGGACCAGGGGATACAAACGCCATGTTTCGCTAGAAGAATCTTAACACGGCAAGTGGCAAATTATTCCCCACTTTGTGCAAGGATTTTCACACGCCGAAGTAATTTATCGCATGTAGCCCGAGAAAACACCTATGATAGGGTACTGTTTAGCTGCCATTCAGGTTACTTTAGTGTGATTTCCACAGCCATGGCATCTTAGATCTGGCCAAACAGTTGCTTACAGCTCAGAAAGCAACTTGCTCGTCTTGGATAATGAATGCCTCTGCCACGCGCAGCTGAATTTGTGGATATCCGCGAACTGCCTCCGATGAATGTAGTCTTCGGACAATCATCCATAATGTCCGTTGCTCGAGAGAAGCTGGAACGAGTTGCAGACACGACCGTCCCGGTTCTGTTGCAGGGCGAGAATGGAACGGGCAAAGACATCTTTGCCAAGTTGTTGCATGCGCGCTCCAATCGGTCAAAGTGTGCCTGGGTCAAGGTGACGTGCCCGGCAATTCCGCACTCGCTCATCGAGTCGGAGCTGTTTGGCTATGAAAAGGGAGCCTTTACCGGGGCGTATGTAACCAAGCGCGGCCGCTTGGAACTGGCTGATCTGGGAACCCTGTTTCTCGATGAAGTGGGCAGTCTGGATATGTCGGCGCAGGCCAAGTTGCTGCAAGTACTTCAGGATGGAAGCTTTATGCGTGTTGGTGCGCAAGAGTCAAGGAGAGTCGAAACACGGCTCATCTGCGCAGCCAACGGAAATCTCCGACAGCAGACCGAAGATGGAACCTTCCGGCTGGACTTCTTCTACCGCATCAACGCCGTGACCATCGAATTGCCCCCTTTGCGTCAACGGGCGACGGACTTGCCAATTCTGGTCGACTACTTTCTTGAT
>Ga0224554_1001857_pt1 | contig 12198 bp, 14 predicted proteins | sample 714S22024metaG_FD_180666 | JGI IMG/M metagenome (GOLD analysis project Ga0224554, IMG submission 180666) | Peat soil microbial communities from Stordalen Mire, Sweden - 717 S2 20-24 | ecosystem: Environmental > Terrestrial > Soil > Wetlands > Peat | place: Sweden: Norrbotten County, Stordalen...
AGTGTTGACGTCATCACCCGGTTTGATCGTGCGGGAAAAATCCGCATCCCTTTTATTTCTGCGGCCAGCTTGTTGGGTCTGCCCCAAGGCGAGCTTGGTGCCTACACCATGCTGGCGGATGGCATCCGTCAATTCGGCAACGATGTTGCCGGCGACCTCCGTGAATTGTGGCGTCGACTCGTCTTCTCGCTGCTCGCCAGCAACTATGACGACCATCTGCGTAATCATGGTTTCCTCATGCACGAACCGGGACGCTGGTCGCTCTCGCCGGCCTACGACCTCAACCCGGTGCCGGAAATGGATCGTGCCCGCGTGAGCAAGACCGCCATCACCGAGAGCCAGGAAGAACCGACCATCGCCGGTGCGCTGGCAGCCGCCACCCGTTTTGGTCTCAAGGCTGCCGAGTCGAAGAAAATTTATCGGGAAGTGTTCACTGTCGTTGCTGGCTGGCGGAAGATCGGTCGGCAACTGCGCCTCAAGGCGGCCACGCTCGACTCTTATGCCAGTGCCTTTGAGCATTCGCTCATGGATGAAGCCAGACACCTGATTGGCAAATAACTCCGATTCGCCGTGACCAACGCGCTTTCCTGCTCCACTTCACCGGCCGCTGTTCGGCCAAATCCCCTCACGACCGCGCCGGTTCCGTTCCGCAAAAAAGCGCGCCCGTCACGAGCTGCATTTCAACTGCCGAATGATCGGCGGGCTTCCGCCTGCGGTTCCGCGACGGTCGTTTCGCTGCGGCTCCGTTCCCTCCGTCTCTCCGCCTCCGCTTCACTTTCCCGTTCGCCGAACCGCAGGCCGAAGCCTTCGGTGGACAGCAGGAAAAACTCATGATCATGCAGCCCAGTCCGATGGACGAGATTTCCAGATGGCTTATTTACAAGTAAAGCCCAAACGCACAATTTCTGTAGGAGTCATCGCCTTTGTCGCTCGGCGGAACTCTGCATCAATCATGTTCCTTGGCGTGACGAACTGTTCTTCAAAACTTTGTCCGCCGTTGAACACTCGCAGAAGCTCTGCTACAACAATCGCACCTGCCATTGCTCCGACAAAACTGGTCGAGACGGCCTTGCCAGCCATATCAATAGCGATTTGTCCGCAAGCCTGTTTTCCCTCGGTGAACAATACGAGGTCTTTCTCCTCGATTTTTTTCGGACCATCCTCAATATGTCCCCAGAGCGCTTCGGGGGAATTATTCTCGCTTGGAAAGGTATGCGTGTGTATTTGGTCGAAGTCTGCCAGCGTGTCACCCAAACCGCATTCAACAATCAATTCGAACCCGGTCTTTCCCAAAAAACTACGAGGCCGTCCACGGTCAAATCCACAAAGTGCAATCTTGGGATCATCTTCCGTTCGACGGTCGTGTTCCGTGTATTTTCGCTCACTTATTGAGGTTTGGAATCCTAAGTGGTCGAGCCACCCGGCACAGTGACGAGTTTTCTTCTGTCCCACCAACCCTTCATTGCACAAAAGGCCTGAACTAAAATTGCCGGCTTCGATTGCATCGAAGTCCTGTAACAGAAAGCTAACCTCGTCTCGGTTTGGGAATGGCAGCATCGCAAGATTCCAGAGAAATGCCTGTCCCAAATGCCCAAGTCCGAGCACCCAAAATTGGTTCGGTAGGTTGTGAAGCAGTGGAGAAATTGACACCGGATTGCGCCAATCATCTCCCGGCGACCACAATGACAAGCCAAATGGGGCTTCCAAGGATCTCGCCGGAATGTCTGTCGCCTTCAAAAAGCACCGATGGACGGACAATGCTCCAGCTAAAACACCACCCGGAGATATGTCGTCACTCTGCCCGTAATTGAAATTTGAGGGGTTATCAAAATCCGACACGGCTCCGCGCCAGCCATCACAGTCCATTCGGCAACTGTTTGTCTCAGGATTTATCGGTGAGTGGCCGAGATAAATTATTTGCGATGGAGTGCTAATTTTCTGCGGAGTGAAGCCAGTAATTTGCAAAGCTTCGTTAAGCGAGGCATAGCCCGGTAGTGGTAGAAGCAATTTGACATTGGTGGGCATTTCAACGCTAACGCCGCCGAGAAAAGCGCGATTGCCTGTATTGAAGGCTGTGAGTAACGCGGCTTGAAACGCCACGCTTTGACACGAAGCTGCGTCAATCACGAGCTTGAGTGACAAGGAGCGTAGAATCGCTTCCGCCTCGCGATAATGGATTCGGCGTTGTCGTGCCAAGCCCAAGGCTAGGCGGTTTGCGGTCTTTGCTGTCAGTTCTTCGTTCATAAGCAAGTTAAAGAAACAATTCCTGAACGGGATGGCCATTGTCGCCACTGGCCGTCGCCGAGATATTCAAAAATACCGACGCCGCGCAGTGAGAAGCGCAGGCGACGTGCGTAGTTCGGGATTATCAACGCCATGTGACCCTTCTGTGCAATCATTGGGTTGGCATCATCCGATTCGCTTTGGTCCGTCCATGTCGAGGGGTGGGTGTGAACGTCGGCAATGACGCGAAGCTTTTCATCCTGACATATTTTCCAGAGCGGGACGAATCCCGCGCCATTGAAATGGATGTAACCGCGATCCAAACAATTTGGGTCAAGGTCATCATAAAAAACCACGCGGACAATCCTGGCGCTTTCCTCGCGGCCCAAGAGAAACGCCCCGCTTTCGCGCTTGTTCCGGCCACGCCGATGCAGCTCTCTGGTAAGGTTGAACCAAAACAGGCGGGTGATTTCAATTTTAGCAGCCATGGTAATCATCGGAGTGCAGAATTTCTCTGGTTAGGCGTAGATAGTGAACGATGGTGCGAGAGGCATTCCATTCAAAGCCCGGATAATTTTTTATCCAATTGGCATCGTGTTTTTCGACCGTAAAACGATCCCACGGCGCATAAAGCGCCATGGCCCCCTCCCAATCGCGGAACATTTTAGCAACATCACCGAGTCCTTTTGGCCATTTGGCGAATTCCAATTTCACATTTTTCTCGAAGTTCCATGGCACTGCCGTTGGCCCTTTTGAAGGGTAATCCTGCAAGTTGAATCGCAGGAGTAATTTGTCCGGGCTGTTCGCCTTCGCGGGCAAATCAATCCAGATGATTACATACGGCCATTCAACGTCGTCGCGCGGGGCAATATCCCAATAGCCCCGCGCAACTCCATCTTGGAATGGTGGTGACGCTAAGTGCTCGTTGAAGCATGCTTGGTCGAGTCTCATCCCTCGATTTTAACTTTAGGTGTAAGGTAGAACGTGACTTCGCAATGCGGATGGCGGACGTAGCTGCCAACGTGGGAGTCCGGGTCAAGCGGTTCGGACTCGGTGCTGCCGAGACGAAGGACCAGCTTTTCTTTTTTGTCCACGCCGAACTTGTCACGTGCCCATTCAATCACCTTGCGCAGAGTAGTGCCCGGCGGGAATGAGTGCGTCTTCGTCGCCCCGTTAAAGATGACGTTGACCGCGACCTTTTTGCAGCGGCAGATGTGGATGCGGTGATGCTTGCCGTGTTCGAGGCGACAATCATGTGCCAGTTCTTCATCAGAATCCTCAACGCAGACAGACCATTCCTCGGGCTTGAATTCTCCCAAATGGCCCTCTTTGCAAAGGCGCTTGATTAACGAACCGACAGTTTCATTCTCTGCAAGCTCAAAGCCGCAGACCTCGTTTTGTCCACCGATGTGGACGTGTATTTTATTTTTCATAGCTGTTTAGCGGTTACCCCCTTGCGAACGTCGCTGAGGGCATACCAGCCAATTGCGGCAGACAACCACAATTAGCCTTCACTAAGAACTCGCTATTGACGGTCGGTGGGACTAAAATATTTTAACTTTTTTTAGTCCTGTCCGCTCTGGAGGACGAATACTGCGTATGAATGGCAAAGATGCGACAAATCAAGCTGCTGCCGCTTTCGACGACACGGAGCTTAAATGCCTGTTGCTCGGTGACGAAAACGAGCGGCAGAAGGCAGGCGATACGCTTCTGCAACAGTTCGGCTTTCGGCTTATGGGCAAGCTGCGTCGTTTCACCCTGTTGTCGGACGATGAAAAGGGATCAGTCATTCACGACACCATCATCGAAGTGCTCAAAAAAGCGGAAAAAGCTGACCTGGACTTGGACCAGCCTCTCATTGGGCTGTTGCTCTGGATTTGCCAATGCAAGGCCATTGACCTCACTCGGCAGAAAACGCGCGAAACCGGCAAGGATGATGAACTCACCGAGGAGATCGGCGAAGCCCTTGCTGACACCCAGGTGGGAGTCGCATGGAAACATGCCACCAGCAACGAAGACGCTCCGGCCATCCGCGCGGAGTTTCTCGCCTTTGTCCAAACTCTCCCACCACGACAAAAACTCGTTGGTGCTGTGCTGGCTGACAACTTTGGGTTCACGTTGTCGCAGGAAGAAATTGCTCAAAAGATTTATCAATCTACAGGCAGAACTGTGAGCAAGATTGAGATCAAAGGCGCCCTGGCGGCGGTTCGCCAGAAGTTCAAAATGATCCTGAAACGCAAGTTCCCTGACCTACCACTACCCTTATGAGTGACGATCCAAAAGCCAATCGCGAGGAAAGGGCCGTTGACGCCCTGATCACCGGCGCGCTGCATTCTTGGTCGCCCAAGGATGTCTCCGAAGCTGAAGTGAACGAATTCCTTTCCAGCAACGTGGAGCTGACCGAATCCGAAAAGGCGGCGTTAAAGCGCGTGCATGAGCAATTCCTCGCCGGTCAAACCAACGCCGAGCCGTCGAACGAATTCATCGAGGAACAGACGATGGAGTCACCCTACATGGCGATGAACCGGGAAAATGCGAAGGATCAAGTAGCCGCCGAAACCCGCCAGGAGGTAGAGCGAAAGCGCGCAGAATTACTGGCCAAATTGAAAGCCAAGAAACGTTCCGCTGGATGATTAATCGAGCCATTGAAAAACTTGCCGACGAAGTTCGCGCGTCTTATGGGCAGACGATTGCTCCGGTAAATCTGGAGGTCATCGCCGAAGGGGAAAGCATTTCCTTAGTTCCCATCGAAAAGAGCGAGGGATTCCACGGCCGAATCGAATTTCTCCGCGAAGCAGCCAGCTTCGTGATTTATTATCCCGACCCAAATTTTGCTCCGAGTCGGCAGCGGATTCGGTTTTCAATCGCCCACGAACTTGGCCACTACTTCATTGAGTCCCATCGCGAATTGCTTGTTGCAGGCAAAAGCCACGATTCCACGCCCGGATTTATTTGCGACAATGCACTAGAAGTCGAGGCTGACGAGTTTGCTGCTGCGCTATTGATACCTGTCTCTCACATTGAGCAAAGGCTACGACGGCGGTCATTCATGACCCTTGCTGAAATTCTCAAGATGGGTGACGACTGGCAAAGTTCGGCTCGTAGCGCAGCCATTCGTTATGTGCGATACACTGGAGAAGCCTGTGCGATGGTGGTTTCCAAACAAGGCAAGCTCACCCGATACATTCCGTCCGACGAAGCAGATGGCCTTGGCTACCGTTTCACCGGCACAAAAATTGTGCCGGAAAGTTCGGCTGCGCACCGCTTAAACAATGACCCATCGAAGCATGAAGTTGAGGAATCTCATTCCACGACGAAAAGGTGGTTTCCATATTTGCGAGATGAACACGATTTACATGAGGAATCCTTTCGCCTGGGAGGAAGTGGCTATGTTCTTACGCTTCTGAGCATTTCATACGATGAAGACGAACGCGAGTAATGATGTTGCTCTCGTCGGTAAATTCAATCGCTTTGCCCCGGCTTTTTGTTGGTTGGTTTCGCCTCGGTCACGACAATGCCTTGAATCAAGGGCGCGCCATCAGCGGGCGGAAGTTGATAGTTGGATGACACTTTGGCGATGAAGGCCAGTTCCTTTTTCTGCATCGCGATCAGAACCCGTTTCAGATTTTTTCCGCTGACCAAGACTTCATTCATGGCGAAAACCAGCCGAAGGTGATGTTCCTTGTTTTCGATCTTGAGTTCGGCCTGGAGAAATTGATTGAACGGCAGCAGCAGACAAAGCTCGCTGGAAAGCTCGACGCGCAATCCGTCCGCCTGGGAATCACTCGCCCAACATTCGGGAATTTTTGTGCTCATATTTTTGATTGGTTTGATGTTTTCTATGTTCGGATTTTTTCAAACGGCAAAGCGTGTCCGCCACTTGTTCGCCAAAGCGCAAAAGATAACCGTGCAACTTGTCCCAAAGGTGCAAACCCGGTTGTTGATTGAAATCCCTGGCGAATTCAAACGCCAGTGGCCGGTGACCGGAACGGGCAACATTTTCCCGAAGCTGTTCCGGGTCGGGCGTGAAAATACGGATGCCGCGCCGTCCGCGCGAGATGGTCACATACCACTGCTGCGAGTTGGTCGCGGCTTTGACGGTGGAATCAGAAAACAAAACGTAATCCACCGTTTTGCCCTGTGAACCGTAGGAGGTGACGGCATAGCCGGGTAAAAATTCCTGAAAACTTTTATCCAAAACGCGGCCATCGGCCAGTTCAATGGCACCGTCGGCACGGACGGACTTCACCGTGGCCAGTTCACCGTTGGTAACCCGGCGACCATCGGCCAGCACACGATTGGCCTTGAGATGCAGGCGGTCTTTCTCGGCAACGGGAATTTCCCGTGTCCGGCAGACGGAGATTTTATCGAGCAGCTTGATGGGAACCGTGATGAACCGTCCAGCCACTTCAACCAGGATGCCTGCCTTCACGATCCCGCCCAATTTCCCGGTCGTGCCCGGCTTGGCATCCCGCACCTTTTGATTGAACACAATCACGGCATCGGTTGGATAAAACCGTTCATCCCGCTTCTGCGCGTTGGTCAGATCAAGCCGGTCAAGGATTTGAACGGCGGCATCCGCCGCGCCGAGCAATCCTTTAGCTTTTAACGCCTCGCGCACCTGCGAATTTACCCGATGCACTTCACCCCATGTTTGCGAGACCACCACCGCACTCGCCGATTGTTCGATGATGCGAACGTATTCGTCCGCCAGTTTGCCAGCCTGTTCGCCCAGACCGCACGCCACAATGGCACTCATTTTCGCAAATTGTTCATACGATTCGGCCAGTTTGCCTGCCGCCGCTAGTTCGACCGCCTTGCGATACTGCCGGATGGCCGCACGTTCCCTTTTATCCCGGCCCAGCGCCGGGTCCTGCCGCCGGATTTTATGCAGTTCAACCGGACGGATGCCCGAATGTCGTTCAATGGCCAGCAGCGCATCCGAAGCCTCGACCGCTCCATGCTGGCGCGTGTCGCCCGACAGAACCAGCCGGGCATTGCGTTCACAAACCAGCCGGATCAATTCGCGCATCTGTTTTCCACCAATCTGGCCGGCTTCGTCCACCACGACGACCGTGCCCTCGGCCAGTTCACGCTTGAGCAGAAAATTGGCAACCGTAGTGGGTGACGGGAAACCCGCCGTTTCCATTTCCATCACCTGCTGGCGTTGCGGTGCGAGGACGACCACGCCCCGGCCACCGTCGCGGATTTGTTCGACCAGTTCACGAAGCACAAAACTTTTGCCGGTGCCCGCACCGCCGCGAAACGCCGACACCCGGTCAATGGATGAAACCAAATCAGCCAGCGCCTTGCGCTGCTCCTCATCCAGTTTCGGATTTGGCGGACGCGGTTTCCACACAAACGGATAACATTCGCCGACACCGGCTTTGACCGTCTGCACAATTTCCATTTCACATGCCAGAACCTCATGCAAAGTGATTTCGTTCGGACGCTCCTCGTTGCGGATATAATTACGCCGGCGGGAGAATTCCATGAGTTCAGCCAGGGAAAAATCCTCGCCACGCGCCCGCTCCAAAGTCTGCTGCCACATCTGACATTCCAGCACGACGGACCTGCGCTCGAACAAATGTTCTTCCGCCCATTGCACGGCGTCAGCCAGGCCGACACGTTCCCTGACGGCAAAATTCTTTTCCGTCCGGCTGGAAAGCTGGCGCAAAGAATCGCGTTCGGCTTTGCTCATCTGTGCAGACCACAGCAGTTGCAATTCTTCCCGGCTCAAATTTTTTTGCTTCCGACTCCGTTCATCCCCCGCCAGCCGTTCGCGCAAGTCCTTGATGTTTGTTCCAGCGAGTTCAGGTTTATCGGATAGAATTTTGGACATGGACTTGTCAATCTGCGCAGCGCGTTTGGAAAAACGTTCGCAGAGTTCTTCGGCGACGCCTACAATGTGAAAATCGCCACTGATTTTGTTGCGAATTGAATATCCAATGGAGCGCAGCTCTCGCGCGAGTTCATGGTAGTAGGCATTCTCGGCAAATTTTCTGGCGCGAAGAAGTTCATAGTTTTCGAGAGCTTTCCAGCGATTTTCCACCGAATCAAATGTCGCGTTGAAGATAATACAATGCGTATGCAGATGCGGATCAAGGGCGCGCGATGTGTCATGCGTGAACAACGCCGCCGCAACATTACCAGTTTGCCGTTCAGAGCGGGCACCACCGACACGGACACGCGTGGCAGCAAACGCCTCAAATTCGCGCAACGCTGACCGCACGGCGCGACCATGCGCCTCAACAATGCGACTGTCTTTACCGGCCAGCGCGACCAATGAGACCGATTTTGGCGGGGAAAACGTGAAGTCATAAAAAATCCGCCGATTCGCTGCCGTCTGGCCATTCTTGATCCGCATGGTGTTCAGCCGTTGTGTCAAAATATCGCCTGTGGCCGGATGTTGATTTTCACAAAGCCGGAGAAATTCAGCGGCCCGAACCTTGCCGGACAAACCCAGCCGTTCACCACCCTGTCCAAACCATTCCCCGGTCACCTGCTCCCCTTCATTATAGTAATCACCAACGCAAAGATGTTCCTCAAAGTATTCCTTCGCGTTTTTCAAATTGTATTGCGTCTGGGCCGTGACCACACCCTGACCCTAGCGAAACCCGCCCGTGATTTTTTGCAAACTTTGCAAGTTCGCTTTCCGATTTTGTGGTGAGCTACGGCCATGTCTGAATCGTAATGCTTGAACACGACCTCTTGAACTAGCCATGCAAATACCCACCAAGGCCGAGTTTAACACCGCCATTGAAGTGCTGAAAAAGTATGCCGAACGCCTCAACGAACAAGCCGCCCATTTCATGATTCAGATGCCGGAGTCACGCCTGGGTGTTGATTATGCCGCGCGCATCCAATCACAAACCATCGGGCAAATCGGCCAAATTGAGACCATCGCCGCGCAGGTTAAAAACTGGCGGGACGAAATATTTCAACAACCGGATCACACCAATTTCCGTCATGTTTAACCCAAGGCACGCCCTACTCCTTCGCCAACGAAGGATTCTGTGTCCGCGAAATAGTCGCGGAATAGACACGCAACGGATGCTCCATTCGCCACAATCTCGGACACGGACGCGAACTGGCTGTGACCGCAAACTGGCCCCGAACTGGCCGCAGACGCGGACTCGCCAGAATTTCGGACCGGCCGTGACCTCGGCCAGACCACGAACACAGCCACGGACTCGGCCTGGACACAAACTTGAACTGGCCGCAACCACGACCACGCCGCAGACAGGCCGTGGACGCGGACTCGACAAAGATCGTCCATTTTGTCTGATAATTATTTTCATCCATACCCCTCCGTTTTATGTCCGCATTTGATCCAGAACTCGCCGGTAAAATGGTAGCGGATTATGCGCCGGCACGACCGGCAAAGTTTCAAGACTTGCTTCCAGCAAGAAACGTCATCGCCGAGTTGCGGCAAAAAGGAGCTTCGTATCGTGCCATCGCCGATTTGCTGTCTCGCCACAACCTGACGACCAGCAAAACCGCTGTGACTGTCTTTTGCCACGAAGTGCTTGACCACCCCATCCGGTCACGCAGGCGCGTCTCGCGGAAAAAGGAATCAGCTCTTGTCGTGCCACCAAATGAGCCGGTGTTTCCAGTTCCAACGCCACCGGCCAGTTCAAAAACTGACGAAATGTCACCGTCTCGCTCGCGCGGGCCACGAATCGCGCAAGTCCGAATGCTCAAACCACAAACCACATGAAACGACTCAATCTCATCCTCAACGGCAAAGGCGGTGTCGGCAAAAGCTTTTTTGCGGTCAACTTTGTCCAATACCTCAAAGACAAGGGCATCGCCCATGTCGCCATAGACAGCGACAACGAAAACTCAACCTTGAAACGGTATCATCCCGATTCACGCTTTGTTGATCTGGCCGACCGGCGCGGGCCGGATGACATATTCAACACACTAGAGAAATCAAATTTAGTCGTCATGGATTGCCGGGCTGCGTCCACCGACCTGTTCATTGATTTCTTCGCCCAAATCAACCTGCCGTCCGTGCTATCGGCGCTGGGCGCGGCACTCACGCTGGTCATGCCCGTCAATCACGAGTCCGACAGCGTGGATCAGGTGCAACGGCTAACCGATGAGTTTGGTAAAAAATGCGGCTATGTCGTGGTTCGCAACGCCGCCCACAGTAAAAGTTTCGCCTTGTATGAAGGCTCCGAAGTTTGCGCCCAACTCAAGGACAAGCTGGGCGGCAAAGAAATCGCCATGGATCAATTGCAGGATTGGCTCGTCGTGGCTCTTAACGAGCAAAACCTGACCATTCCGGCGGCGGTGAAACATCCCGCCTTCGGCCTGCTGGACCGGCAGCGGCTGCAAACCTGGCAGCACAAACTTTACGCCGAAATCGAGTCTGCCTCCGACCTTTTGCTGCCCTCCAAGCCATGAGCGCTTCCGATAAATCCGGCCAATCGCAAACGCCGCCCGATTACGACGAGGAATTCACACAGGCGGTCGAGAAATTCCGCGAACAGCACAAATTGCCAGCCGACGATGCGGTGCTGCTTCTGGTCGAATTGTTTCGCATCCACCAGCATCATTGGGACGACCTGCGCCGCCGGGAGATGCCGTCATTTGAACAGTTCCGCTCTGACATCGGCTCGCTCTCAGGCGCGGCGAAAACATTTCAACAGCAGATTTCAACACTCATTGATGCGCTAAAAAAACAACCGCCCGGTCAACCGGAGGAAAAAATCTCCATGCCGGCCGCAATCTTTGCCGTTATCGCCGCGTTGCTTGGCGGTTATCTCATCGGAAGGGGTTGGCCATGAATCTGGATTACGTTCCGCTTCACACACTTCATCTTTCATCGGTAATTAAACCCTTGAAATTTGCCATCCTTGGATTCGGAGTTTTGCTGGCAATCATTGCGTTCCGCGCTTTGTTTTCACGCATGAGAACAAGCCATGTCGCGCAACTCGGCGGCCTGACTTGGAAACGGAATCAATTCTGCCGGGGCTGGCTCATCACCGGTGACACCGGTTCTGGCAAGACCAGTTCCGGCATCAATCAACTTGCCCATCAAGTTTTTCAAAACGAACCCAAATGGGGCGGTCTGTGCATAGACGAAAAAGGCGTTTATTGGGAAACGCTCGCGGCGATGGCAAAATATTACGGGCGTGAACACGACCTCATTCATCTTCAGATCGGCGACAGTTCAAAAAATGAAAACTGGCAGCCACCGCATCGATTTAATCTGACAGGCGACCGCAGCATTCCCTTTATGGCTTATGCCAGGTTCGTCATTGATACGGCCACAAGTTTGGGTCAAGGCGGCGACAAGGGCTTTTTCAAAAGCCAGGCGCAAATCCACATTACCCATGCGCTCGAACTTTTGTATGAGTTGAGGCGTCCTATCACACTCGCGGGTGTGTCCAAGCTGCTTACCGAACCGCACATTCTGAAAGGCGAAGTTGAGAATCTTGGAAATCTGGTTGAGACCCCCCGACGGGCAGCCGTCATAGAGCATTTCTTAAATCGTTTCATCAATGACCAGCCGCCCGAACAAATTGGCGGGGTGCGGGAAACTACCGGTAATTATCTGCAATACTTCCTGACGCCGGAAGTCGCCGATGTATTCTGCACCAAAACCAGCACGTTCGACTTTTCTGAGATTGATAAAGGCAAAATCATCCTCGTGACCATGCCGCAGAAATTCCAGACCGAGCGGCGTTATGTGAACACGTTTCTCAAATTACTTTTCTACAATCATGCGCTGCGCCGGTTTGACAAATCAAAGGCCGAGCGCGCCAAAGATAATTTGCTTATTCTGTGGGCGGACGAAGCGCAACGATTTATGACCGCCAGCGAGGATGGCACGAGCGATTACAATTGCGTGGACGTGATCCGCGAAGCGGGCGCGACCATTGTTGCCGCCGCCCAATCCACCACATCGCTTGTCCCACCGCTTGGAAATGACAAATCCAAAGTGCTGACGTTGAATTTGCGTAA
>Ga0224554_1001858_pt1 | contig 12198 bp, 7 predicted proteins | sample 714S22024metaG_FD_180666 | JGI IMG/M metagenome (GOLD analysis project Ga0224554, IMG submission 180666) | Peat soil microbial communities from Stordalen Mire, Sweden - 717 S2 20-24 | ecosystem: Environmental > Terrestrial > Soil > Wetlands > Peat | place: Sweden: Norrbotten County, Stordalen...
ATTTTCCGCGTTGCCCAGGCCGAGCTGGTTGCGGATGGCCGGGACGTTGCCGGTGACGGCGCAGTCGCCGAACGACACGAGCACTTTTGTCCGCGCGCGGATTTTGTGGAGGATTTCGAGGTTGTCCTCGTTGCAGACCGCGCCTTCGATGAGGCATACGTCCACGTTTTCGGGAAATTCCTTCACGTCCACGACCGGGCTGTAGACGAGGTCAATCAAACCGGCGAGGTCAATGAGGAACTCGTCGAGGTCGAGGAATGACATATGGCAGCCGGCGCAGCCGCCGAGCCAGACTGTAGCAACACGCAATTTCATAATTCAAATTTTACGGCAGCCATTGTTTTTTCTCCCGCGCATTGACGATGAACTCCAGTTTGTCGCGGTCGTGTTCCATCTCGGCCACCGTCGAGCCTTTGTGGAACAGCGCGCCGGTCGGGCAGGACATGACGCATTTGCCGCATTCGGTGCAGGTCTCGGAATCGCCCCACGGCTGGTTGAGGTCGGTGATGATTTTTGATTTGCCGCCACGACCGGCGACGTTTTTCGTTCCCGCGCCCTCAATGTGCCAGCAGACGCGGACGCAGCGGGCGCAAAGAATGCAGCGGTTGTGATCCATGCCGAAGAGCCGATGCGTCACGTCCACTTTCCATTTCGGGAAACAATAATCGTAACGGACGTGCTCCATGCCCTGCGAATACGCGAGCGTCTGCAACTGGCAATGGCCGTTGGCCACGCACACGGCGCAGGTGTGGTTGCGTTCGGCGAACAAAAGTTCCAGCGTCATGCGGCGGTATTTTCGCAGCCGTTCGCTGTCGGTTTTCACGTCCATGCCTTCGCTGATTTTGGTGGTGCAGGCGGGCAGCAGTTTGGCGATGCCGGTGACTTCCACGAGGCAAAGCCGGCACGCGCCAACGTCATAAACGCCGTCGAGATGGCACAGCGTCGGGATTTTGATGCCGGCGTCCGTGGCGACTTCCAGAATTGTCGCGCCTTCCTCGGCGCTGACCTGTTTTCCGTCAATGGTTAAGGTTTTGGCGGCCATAAAAATTATTTAATTTCGCCGTTCTTGCCCGAGCCGAATTTGTCCGGCTGCAATAATTCCTCATATTCGTTCCGGAAAAACCGCAGCGTGCTCAACGTGGGATTCGGCGCGGTCTGGCCGAGTCCGCACAGGCTGGTGTTTTTCACCATGTCGCACAGCTCCTCCAGTTTGGCCAGGTCGCGCGCGGTCGCCTTGCGGTTCAAAATCTTTTCAAGCAGGTGCAGCATTTGCACCGTGCCGGCGCGGCAGGGAATGCACTTGCCGCAGGATTCATCCACGCAGAACTCCATGAAATAGCGCGCCACGTCCACCATCTTCGTGGAATCGTCCATCACGATCATGCCGCCGGAGCCCATGATGGAGCCGAGCTTGCCGAGTGATTCGTAGTCCACCGGCGTGTCGAGATGCGGCGACGGGATGCAGCCGCCGGACGGGCCGCCGGTCTGGACGGCCTTGATGCTGCGTCCGTCGGGCGCGCCGCCGCCCATTTCCTCGACGATCTGCCGCAGCGGCGTGCCCATCGGCACTTCGATGAGGCCGGTGTTGTTGATATTTCCGGCGAGCGCGAAGACTTTTGTGCCCTTGCTTTTTTCCGTTCCAATCGAGGCAAACCATTCCGCGCCTTTGCGCAAAATCGGCGGCACGTTGGCGAATGTCTCGACGTTGTTGATCAAAGTAGGACAGCCCCAAAGTCCGCTCTCCGCCGGGAATGGCGGACGCGGACGCGGCGTGCCGCGTTTGCCTTCGACGGAAGCCATGAGCGCGGTTTCCTCGCCGCACACAAACGCGCCGGCGCCGATGCGGATGTCGATGTTGAAATTGAACGGCGATTCAAAAATGCCGCTGCCGAGCAGGCCAAGCTGCTTCGCCTGTTTGATCGCGATTTGCAACCGCTTGATCGCCAGCGGATATTCGGCGCGGCAGTAAATGAAACCCTGGTTCGCGCCGACGGCGTAGGCGGCGACGGCCATGCCTTCGAGCACGCTGTGCGGATCGCTTTCCAGAACGCTGCGGTCCATGAACGCGCCGGGATCGCCCTCGTCGGCGTTGCATATTACATACTTCTGCGCGTTTTGAGTTTTGGCGACCGTGCCCCACTTGATGCCGGTGGGAAAGCCCGCGCCGCCGCGCCCGCGCAAACCGCTTTTGACCATCACCTCCACCACGTCCTTCGGCGTCATTTCGCGGAGCACATGATGCAACGCCTGATAACCGTCGGCGGCGATGTAGGCTTCGATCCGTTCGGGATCAATCTCGCCGCTGTTGGCCAGAACGATGGAGACTTGTTTTTTGAAAAAAGGATGATTGAAGTCGCCGCGTTTGACTTTCGTTTTGGCGTCTTTCAAGGTGTTGACCAGTGCCAGCGCGTCTTCCGGTTCGACCTCTTGGTAAAGTGCGTTCTGCGTGTCAATGCTCACGAGCGGCCCTTCGCAGCAAAGCTTCATGCAGCCGACGCCGCGCACTTCGACTTCGTCGCCCAGGCCGGCGTCCTTGACGGCCTGATCGAGATTTTTTTTGATGGCTTCAGATTTGGAAGAAATGCAGCCGGCGGCCAGGCAGCAGCGGATGACGGTTTTTTTCGCGGCGGACTTTTCTTTTGCCGCAATTGCGTTGAGATCGTCAATGACCATTTGAAATCCATCCTTTCAGTTGTTCGAGCGCGGTTTCGGGGGTTTGCCGTGGCGTGACCGTGCCGTCATAAACGACCGCCGGCGCAATGCCGCACGCGCCGATGCAGCGCGCGGTCAACAGGGAAAGCTCATTGTCCGGCGTCGTTTCGCCGGCCTTGATTTTTGTTTGGTCCTCGACGGCGGCGAGAATTTTGTCCGCGCCCTTGACGTAACACGCCGTGCCGAGGCAGACGACGCAGGTATGTTTGCCCTGCGGCTTGAGCGTGAAGAAATGATAAAACGTGGCGACGCCATAAACGCGGCTGGCGGGCAGTTTCAATTTGTAGGCGACGAACAGCAGCAGGTCGTCTTCGAGGTAGCCGAACAGTTCCTGCGCCTTGTGCAGAATCTCGATGAGCGCGTCGTGGCGGAACTGGTGCTTCTTCATGTGCGCCTCGAGGATTTTGAAGCGCTTGTCGCCGCTGGCGTGCTGCATCACGCGCGCGGCGTTTTTTTCCTTTTCCCGTGTAAGCGTCGGCAACATATGATATGTGAAATCCGTTTTCGACTTTGACCGCGCACAGGCTACTTATGACCAAAACCGCGTGCTCCACACTGTTTGGCTTTGACTGCACATTTTTTGCACGCGCCCGCCGTGCGGATTTGATTTTCAAATTTCATCCGCCGGGGAAATCAAGTCAAAAAAGGCGAAGCGATTGACAAGAAATGTGAAGAGTGTTCCCGCCAACTGCATCAAATTTACGCTGCGGATTGCGTTGCAAAATAAAACAACTTTATGTCTAAATCATCTGGCTCATCAAAATACGTTTATCTATTCGGAAATAAAAAAACCGACGGCGACGGCTCCATGAAGCCGCTGCTCGGCGGCAAAGGCGCGAACCTGGCCGAAATGACCCGCATCGGCCTGCCCGTGCCGCCCGGTTTCACCGTCACCACCGAGGTCTGCACTTACTATTATCAAAACAAAAAAAATTATCCGAAGGCGCTCGCTGTCCAGATGCAGGACGGCATCGCTTTCATCGAAACCTGTCTCGGCAAAAAATTCGGCGACATGGAAAAACCGCTGCTCGTGTCCGTGCGCTCCGGTGCGCGCGATTCGATGCCCGGCATGATGGACACCATTTTGAACCTCGGCCTCAACGACCGGACCGTGACGGCGCTGGCGAAATACAGCGGCAACGAACGGTTCGCCTGGGACTGCTACCGCCGTTTCATCCAGATGTATGGCGACGTGGTGATGGGCGTGCAAAAGCGCGCGAACGAAGATCACGAGCCGTTTGAAATCGTCATCCACGAACTCAAACACGAGCGCCATCACGCGGACATCGAGGACACGAAACTGAACGTGGCCGATTTGCAGGAACTTGTCGCGCGTTTCAAAAATTTGATCAAAGAGCGCACCAATGGCGAATTTCCGCAAGACCCGTGGAAACAGCTGTGGGGCGCGGTCGGCGCGGTCTTCGGTTCGTGGATGAATGATCGCGCAATGGTATATCGCCGCAAATATAATATCCCGTCCGAATGGGGAACCGCCGTGAACGTGCAGGCGATGGTCTATGGCAACACCGGTGAAAAATCCGGCTCCGGCGTCGCCTTCACGCGCGATCCGGCGACGGGCGAGAAAGTTTTCTACGGCGAATTTTTGATCAACGCGCAAGGCGAAGACGTCGTCGCCGGCGTCCGCACGCCCGAACCCGTCGCGCAATTGAAAAAACATCTGCCCGCCGCATTCGCCGAACTCGAAGCCGTTCGCAAAACCTTGGAATCGCATTTCAAGGACGTGCAGGATTTTGAATTCACGATTGAAGACGGCAAGGTGTTCATGCTGCAAACGCGCAACGGCAAGCGCACCGGCCTCGCCGCCGTCCGTTTCGCCATCGAAATGGAAAAGGAAAAATTGATTGACTGGAAGACTGCGATCCGTCGCGTTCCGGCGAATCAGCTCGACCAGGTGCTCGCGCCGATTTTTGACCGCACCGCCGTGAAGAACGCAAAATGCATCGCGCGCGGTCTGCCCGCCGGGCCGGGTGCGGCGTCGGGCAAAATGTTTTTGAACGCCGAGCGCGCCGTCGAAGCGGCAGGCCGGGGCGAAAAAGTTTTGCTCGTCCGCAACGAAACATCGCCGGAAGATTTGCGCGGCATGATCGCGGCGGAAGGGATTTTGACGGCCAAAGGCGGCGTCAGCTCGCACGCGGCGCTGGTCGCGCGGCAGATGGGCAAGGTTTGCGTTTGCGGCGCAAGCGCGTTGCAGATTGATTACGCGGCCAAAACGATGACGGTGGACAGCGGCACTTACAACGAAGGCGATTTCATTTCCATTGATGGGACGGCCGGTGAAGTTTATCCGGGCGAACTTAAGACCGCCGCGTCGGAAATTGTCCAGGTGCTTTGCGAAAAATCCCTCGATGCGAAGGACAGCGCGGCGTATCAGATGTTCCAGCAGCTTATGAAATGGTGCGCGAACGTGACGAAGCTGCAAGTCCGCACCAACGCCGACACGCCGGAACAGGCCGCCCACGCCGTCGCCTTCGGCGCGAGCGGAATCGGTTTGTGCCGCACGGAGCATATGTTTTTCGAGGGCAACCGCATTGACGCCATGCGCGAAATGATTCTCGCCGCCAATGTCGAAGACCGGAAAAGGGCGCTGGCGAAATTGCTGCCGTATCAAAAGGCCGACTTCATCGGCATTTTCAAGGAATTGAAAGGGCTGCCCGCGACCATCCGTTTTCTCGACCCGCCGCTGCACGAATTTTTGCCGCACAGCAAGGAGCAGCAAATGGACTTGGCGCGCAAGCTCAACATCCCGGTTGAAAAAATCATGGCGCGCGTCAACAGCCTTCACGAATTCAATCCGATGCTCGGCTTTCGCGGCTGCCGGCTCGGTCTGGTTTTCCCGGAGATTTCCGAGATGCAGGCGCGCGCGGTTTTGGAAGCCGCCGCCGAAGTCCAAAAGGAAGGCATCAAGTGCAAGCCGGAAATCATGATCCCGCTCGTCGGCTTCAAAAAGGAACTCGACCTGCAAATCGAAGTCGTCCATCGCGTCGCGCAGGAAGTCATGGCCGAGAAAAAAGTGAAGTTGAATTATCTCGTCGGCACGATGATTGAAGTGCCGCGCGGCGCATTGACGGCGGATGAGATCGCGCAGACGGCGGAATTTTTCAGCTTCGGAACGAATGATTTGACACAGACGTGCCTCGGCATGAGCCGCGACGATTCCGGCTCGTTTCTGCCGCACTACGCCGAACTGGAAATCGTGAAGACGAATCCGTTCGCCTCGATTGACCGGAACGGTGTCGGCCAGTTGATGAAAATCGCCGTCGAAAAGGGCAGGGGGACGCGGCCCGACATCAAGCTTGGCATTTGCGGCGAACATGGCGGCGACCCCGAGTCGGTGAAATTCTGCCACGAGCTTGGATTGACTTATGTGAGCTGCTCGCCCTTCCGCGTGCCGGTCGCGCGGCTCGCGGCGGCGCAGGCGGCGTTGGAAGATGCGGCGAAAAAGCCGGCGAAGAAAAAATAATTAGAACAAACCCTGTTTCAACTTAAACCTAAAACCTATGCACAAAAACAAACTACGTTTCCTCGGCCTGATCGCGGCAGCTTTTCTGGGCGCAACCGGCAGCCTGCACGCGGGCGAGGCGGACTTGAAAATTCCCGGCCTCGACCAGGTGAAGTTTGACAGCTTGGGCGGCGTGAGCGGTCCGACGCTGATGTATCTCGGCATCGTCATGTGCGCCATCGGCGCGATTTTCGGGCTGGTGCAATACCGCCAGACGAAAAATCTGCCGGTGCACAAATCCATGAGCGACGTCTCGCGCGTGATTTGGGAAACGTGCAAGACATATTTGTTCCAGCAGGGAAAATTTCTTGCCGGCCTGTGGCTGCTGATCGCGGGCTGCATCTTTTTTTACTTCAAATTTCTGGAGCACAAAGATTATGGCGACATCGCCGTCATTTTGCTCGCGTCGGTTCTGGGCATTCTGGGCAGTTACGGCGTCGCGTGGTTCGGCATCCGCATCAACACGACGGCGAACAGCCGCACGGCGTTTTCCGCGTTGAAGGGCAATCCGCTGAACACGCTGTCCATCCCGCTGCAATCCGGCATGAACGTCGGCCTGCTGCTGGTCTCGGTGGAATTGTTTTTTATGATTTGCATCCTGGTGTTTTTGCCGAATTCACTCGTCGGCCCGTGCTTCATCGGCTTTGCCATCGGCGAATCGCTGGGCGCGTCGGTGTTGCGCATCTGCGGCGGCATCTTCACGAAAATCGCCGACATTGGCAGCGACTTGATGAAGATCGTTTTCAAGCTTCCCGAAGACGACCCAAAAAATCCCGGCGTGATCGCCGACTGCACCGGCGACAACGCGGGTGATTCCGTCGGGCCGACGGCGGACGGTTTTGAAACCTACGGCGTGACCGGCGTGGCGTTGATTGCGTTTCTCGCGCTGGCGCTGGCTCCCACCCCGGTGATTTGCGCCACGCTCATCGTCTGGCTGTTCGTGATGCGCGCGCTGATGATCGCGACCTCGCTGGCGTCTTATTTCATCAACGACTCGGTCTGCCGCGCGCGTTACGGCAGCCTGAAGGATTTTGATTTTGAAGCGCCGCTGACGCAACTGGTCTGGATCACCTCGGCCGTTTCAATTTTCGTCACGTTTCTGGCCAGCTATGTTTTGCTGGCGAAACAAACCGGGTTGAACCCGGATTTGTGGTGGGTGCTGGCGGCGATTATTTCCTGCGGCACGGCGGCGGGCGCATTGATTCCGGAATTCTCCAAAATTTTCACCAGCACCAATTCACAGCACGTCAAAGAAATTACCACTTGTTCCAAGCACGGCGGCGCGTCGCTGAACATCCTGTCGGGTTTGGTGGCCGGCAACTTCTCGGCGTTTTGGACGGGACTGGTCATCCTGGCGCTGATGTTCACGAGCTGTCTTTTTGCCTTGTATCAAGGTTCGCCGGTCGTGGCGCTGATGCCTGACCAGTTGAAATTTGCCGCGCCAATTTTTGCCTTCGGCCTGGTCGCGTTCGGCTTTTTGAGCATGGGACCGGTGACAATTGCCGTGGACAGTTTTGGCCCAGTCACCGACAACGCGCAGTCCATTTATGAATTAAGCCGGATTGAATCGCACGAAAACATCCGCGCAGACATCGAGAAAAATTTCGGCTTCAAGCCCGATTTTGAAAACGCCAAGTATCAGCTCGAAAAAGGCGACGGCGCGGGCAACACCTTCAAGGCGACCGCCAAACCGGTTTTGATTGGAACGGCCGTCGTCGGCGCGACGACGATGGTTTTCGGCATCATCATTTTGCTGGACAACATCGGCAAAGCCGCCGATCCGTCGTTCAGCATCGTTTCCAAATTGAGTTTGGTGCTGCCCGAAATCATCCTCGGCCTGCTCATGGGCGGCTCGGTGATTTACTGGTTCACCGGTGCCAGTATGCAGGCGGTCGTGACCGGCGCGTATCGCGCGGTGGTTTATATTCAGGAACACATCAAGCTTGATGCCGCCACCGCCTCGGAAAAGGACAGCAAGGAAGTCGTCCGCATCTGCACCGTTTATGCGCAGAAGGGTATGTGGAACATCTTCATCGTAATTTTCTGCCTCGCGCTGTCGCTGGCGTTTTTCAATCCGTATTTCTTCATCGGCTACCTTATTGCCATCGCGTTCTTCGGATTGTTCCAGGCGATTTTCATGGCCAATGCCGGCGGCGCATGGGACAACGCCAAAAAAATCGTGGAGGTGGAACTGCGGCAGAAAGGCACCGACTTGCACGCCGCGACGGTCGTCGGCGACACGGTAGGCGATCCGTTCAAGGACACGTCGTCCGTGGCGTTGAATCCGGTGATCAAATTCACCACGCTCTTCGGTTTGCTCGCGGTGGAAATCGCCGTGACGATGCAGAGCCAGAATTTGAAAAACACCATCGGCGGAATTTTGTTTGTCGTCGCGCTGTTTTTCGTCCACCGGTCGTTTTACGGGATGCGGGTTCCCGAAGCCCGGAAGGAAGAAACCTTGCCGCCGGCGGCTCCGGCAGGAAACCGTCTGGTGGCGGACGAAATAATTTCCAACGATCAAAATGGCGGGACAAACGGTTCGCGGGAATATCACCCGCGTCCGGCGGTTTCCCGGCCATGAGCGTGGCCGGTGCGCCGCCGTTTTCCTGCTGGAACATTTTCCGAAGTTGACGCCGGCGTCAGCGGGAACTGCTGCCGGTTCGTTTTTCGCCGGGGCGGACGCCAAGTTTTTCTTCAATCGCGGCGAGCACAATTTTTGTGGCGCTGGCAATGTCCACTTCACCGGTGTTGATGATGAGGTCGTGGTTTGATGGCGAGCCGACGTCTTTTCTGAAGGTCTTCCAGATGAAGGCTGCGCGCGCCGTGTCAATCTCGCTTATTTTTGAACGCGCCTGCGGCAGGGAAAATTTTTCGTGTTCCGCCAGCCGATTCATCCTGGCTTCCAGCGGCGCGACCAAACGCACGCGCAAGGCGCATGGCGAAGGCAGCAAAAATTGCGCGCCGCGCCCGACCAGCACGACCTGGCCGAGGTGTCCCAGCGCCGTGACCACTTCTTTGAGGTGGCGCAAATACTTTTCGTCCTCCAGGCCGTCGGGGAAAAACTCCCGCCAGGTCCGTTCCAAATAAGAATACACATGCTCGTCAACCGTTTGCACCAGGCGTTGGTGAACATGGGCGGCGCGTGCGATTTCATCAACAATCTTGGAATCGAAAACATCCCAGCCCAGGCGTTCGCCGACTTGCTGCGACAAAAGGCCGCCGCCGCTGCCACATTCGCGTGAGATCAGCAGGCAGGGGCCAAAAGCGGCGCCGTCCTTGGTCACATAACGGCCCGCCGTCGGGACAGCCTGCGGGTGGGTTTCGCCCATGCGATCCCGGACGTCCAGCATCGCGATTTGTTTTTCCACCAGCTTCAGTATTGCGTTCATAAGACCAGACTTCACTTTTTGCTACTCGCCAACGCCGGCATATTCTTCATCCACCTTCAAATCCATGCCCATGAGTATGTAATCGTGAGGAACGGCTTTCATGTCCACCACATAATCTTCCTGGCGCATCAGGTAGTGAAAGCCGATGTCCTCCAGCGCCCGGATGGCGACCTTGCGCTCGCCGTTAAGTTCAGACTCCAGCCTGCGCAATCCGAGTGCGCGGGCAATTTCGACCTGTTCGGTGACCATGATTTTAGCGACATCGCGTCCGCGGTAATCAGGATGGGTCAGCACGGTGACGACGCCAATGTGGCGTTTCCAGCCGCCGGGGCGCTGGCGCAGGGTTGCCTTGCCGATGATTTTCCGCCCGTGCAACATCACCAGCATCAGGCTTTCCTCGAAATCAAGCTGACGGAACCATTCGTTGAACAGCGCCCGCGCAAAAACCGGTTTCTTGATGAACAGGCGTTCTTCTTCGGGCACGGTGACCAGAAATTTATGCAGGATGATTCCGTCCCGCCGGGAAACCGGGCGCAAGACGACCGGTGTGCCGTCGCGAAGTTTCAGGGAAACGGGAAATTTTTCCAGCGCGTATTCGAGCCTTACGGCAGCGTTGTTCAGGTGTTTGTCTGTTTTCACACCTCAAACTAGCCACGCCGGACATTTTTAGGCCAACCGTAGATTGGTCAATTTTCATCCAAATTTGTTTTTTCGTCTGCTTTTGTGGGTTGCGGACGGTGGCAGAGGCCAAGTCAGGGCACGAGCTTGAGCCGGTAAAATTGCTGCGGATTATTCGTGACCACGTCGCTGAACTGCCAGACGCCGTTGGTGCCGGGGACGTTGGTGGCGACGGGCTGCCAGCCGGCGGGGAAAAGAAAATTGGTCGTCGTCTCCAGAACGTAAGTGAAGCCGGGCGCGCCCGCCAGATTGAGAACAAGATTGCCGCTGTCGTCTGGCGTCAGGCCGGTGAAGCTGGGAATGGCGGCATCCGGCAGCGGCACGACGGAGATGTTGATGTCCTGAAAATTTGTCCCGCCCCAGCCGTCGGCAATGGTGCAAACAAACAGGTCGGCCACGTTGTTTGAATTGCAATAAGCCAGCGTGCCGGCGTTGTTGGTCACGGTCACGCCGTTGGTGCTGACGCCGGTTGCCGCGAGCGAAAGCGTGTCGCCGTCGGCGTCACTCCAATTGCTTGAAAGATCCGCCACGGAAATTTTCAGCCCCAGCCCGGCAAAGCGATTGGTGAAAAATGCCGCCGCCACGGGCGGATGGTTGGTGACGATTTGGGCGAACGTGTTGGTGGCGGGCAGGTCGTTCGTGTCGCCGGAATAAATCACGGTGATTAAATTTGTCCCGCGCGGCAGCGAGGCGAGATTCGTGCTGGCCGCTTGTCCGGCGGCCAGGGTTTCGGTGTCGAACGCAAAATTATTGGTTAAAAATTGAATCGTGCCACTGGCGTTTGCGGGCGTGACGCCGGCGGTGAAATTGATGCTGTCAGTATAGCCGGATGGACTGGCCGAAGAGCCGATGGCGACGGACGTGGAAAACAGGTTCACGGTCAAAACGGCGACGCTGCTGGTGGTGGAACCGCCGGACGAAGTCGCGACGGCGAAATAATTTCCCGCCAAGGACGGATTGAGGCTGGAAATTGTGAGCGCGCTGTTGGTCTGTCCGGCGAGCGGGCTGTTGTTGAAAAACCACTGGAGCGCGAGCGGCGTGCAGGCGGTGGCGACGACGTTGAAATAGGCCGTCGCGCCGATGGCGTTCGTCTGGCTTTGCGGCTGGGTGAAAATCTGCGGCGGCGTCAGATCCTGGACGGTCAGCAGCGCGTTGCTGCTCGCGGTGGCGTAGAGGTTGGTGACGGTGACGGTGATGGTGTGGTTCGGCGGATGGACGTTGGCAAGGGAGAAGCTGGCGTTGGTCGCGCCGGAAATTCCCGTGCCGTCGAGGCTCCACTGAAAATTCAACGGCGGCGTGCCGGACGCGGCGGCGGTGAAGGTGACGTTGCTGCCGCACATGACGGTGCGGTTCGTGGGCGCGGTGATAAACGTCGGCGGGAGAACCACGGTCAGCGCGGCGACGCTGCTGGTGGTCGCGCCGTAATTGTTGGTGATGACGAGGGTGTAATTGCCGTTGTTGTTGGTCGTGGCGGCGGTGAACGTCAAAACATTGGTCGTCGCGCCGGAGATGCTGCCGCCGTTGGAAATGTTGGTTCCATTTTTCCGCCATTGATAAACGACCGGCGTCGAACCGCTGGCCACCGCGCTGAAGACGGCGTTGCTGCCGGACAGGATTGTCAGATTGGTCGGCTGCGTGGAAATGGTGGGCGCGAAGACCGGGGTCACGCTGACGTCGTCGAGGCCGAGATAGTATGCGTCGTCCCGCCCGCCGATTTGCAGGGGCGTGCTGGCGGCCGTGGCCTTGACGACAAATTGCAGGTTGATCCAACTTGTTTGGGCGATGTTTTTTTTGTCGTAGAGCTTGCTTCCGTTCCACGAGACGCTGAATTCGTTTGGATTGCTAAAACTGCCTGCCAGCGGATTGTTCAGCCAGACGGAAAGCAGATACTTCTGGCTG
>Ga0224554_1001861_pt1 | contig 12157 bp, 8 predicted proteins | sample 714S22024metaG_FD_180666 | JGI IMG/M metagenome (GOLD analysis project Ga0224554, IMG submission 180666) | Peat soil microbial communities from Stordalen Mire, Sweden - 717 S2 20-24 | ecosystem: Environmental > Terrestrial > Soil > Wetlands > Peat | place: Sweden: Norrbotten County, Stordalen...
GCCAGATCATGGTGTATGTGGACCCGCTCAAGCTGGAGGCGCATCAGTTGAGCGTGATGGACGTCGTGCGCACCGTGGACCAGGCCAATCTCATTCTGCCCGCGGGCGACGTGAAAATCGGGACTTACGACTACAACGTCTATGCCAACAGCCAGATCAACGCCATGAAAGACATCAACCTCGTGCCGCTAAAAACAGAGGGCGACGCTTCGGTTCTCGTGGCGGATGTGGGCAACGCCCAGGACGCCTCGCAAATTCAATACTGCAAAGTGCGCATCAACAGCCAGCCTTCGGTCTATCTGCCGGTCTTGAAGCAGGGCGGCGAGGCCAACACCATTGCGGTAGTGAACGGAGTCAAAGACGTCGTTTCCAAACTGTTGGACGTGCCCAGGCAACTGGTCACACAAGTGGTTTTTGACCAATCCGTCTTTGTGAAATCGGCCATTGAAAACCTGGTGCATGAAGGCGCCATCGGTTTGTTTCTGACCGGGCTGATGATTTTGATTTTTCTGGGCAGCATGCGCGCGACGGCGGCCGTCTTCCTTTCCATTCCCTTGTCGGCGTTGGCCGCCTTTTTCGCCCTGGATTTGGGCAACAGCACCGTCAACTCGATGGTTCTGGGAGGGCTGGCCCTGGCCTTTTCCCGGCTGATTGACAACTCGGTCGTCGTCCTGGAAAACATTTACCGCCACTTGGAACTGGGCGAACCGCCAGAGGTGGCGGCGGAACGCGGCGGCCAGGAGGTCGCCCTCCCGGTGCTGGCGGCCACCCTGGCCACCGTGATTGTTTTCTTTCCGGTCACGTTTCTTTTCGGCGTCAGCCGCTATCTCTTTGGCGCGCTGGCCCTGGCGGTGATTCTCTCCCTTTTCGCCTCCTATTTCGTGGCCATGACGGTCGTGCCGCTATTCTGCGCGAAATGGATCAAAAGGCACGAGGCCAACGAGGAACTCGGAACGGAGGGGACCGCGCCATCCCCCAGGAGAAGCTGGAGCGGACGTTTCAACGTCTGGTTTAACCGCAAATTCACCAATATGCTGGACCGCTACGAAGGCGTTTTGAACATCACGTTGTTGCGCCCACTGGCCACCGTCCTGGGCATCACCGGCGTCTTCCTGCTCAGTCTGGCGCTTTATCCGCTGGTCGGGCAGGCCTACTTCCCGCGCACCGATCCCGGCCAGTTCGTCATCAATGTCAAAGCGCCGTCCGGCACGCGCCTGGAACTGACGGACAAGTTGATCGGCCAGGTGGAGGACGTGATCCGCACGGTGGTGCCCAAGCGCGATCTCAAAATCATCGTGGCCAACATCGGCATCACGCCCGGCTTTTCCGCCATGCTCACACCCAACTCCGCCCCGCACACGGCCTTCGTGCAAGTCGGGTTGAATGACGACCACCAACTCAGCAGCTTTGCCTACATGAACCTGGTGCGCACCCGGCTCCAAAAGGAGTTGCCGGAATTAAGCGCCTATTTCCAAACCGGCGGCCTGGTGGATGCCATCTTGAATCAGGGCATGCCCGCCCCGCTGGATATTCAGGTGAGCGGCATGGACATGCCGGCCGACCACGCTGTAGCCACAAAAATCGCCCAACAAGTGCGCGCCCTGCCGGGGGTGAGTGACGTGCTGGTGCCGCAGGACGTGGATTATCCGGCGTTAAAAATTGATATTGACCGCGAGCGGGCCAGCGAACTGGGGGTTTCCGCCCAGGAAATCGTGGACAGCCTCATCACCGCCCTCACCTCCAGCGGCATGATCGCGCCGAGCTATTGGATTGACCCCAAAACAGGCAATAATTATCTGCTGACCGTGCAATACCCGGAGAATGTCATCAAGAATCTGGCTGATCTCGGCTCCATGCCGTTGCGCTCGCCCCGCCTCAAGGAGGCCACGCGGTTGGACTCCGTCGTTCGTGTCTCGCATGTTTTGGGACCCACCGAAGTGGATCACTATCAAATCCGCCGCACCGTGGACATTTATGTCGCGCCCTCGGGCGAGGACTTGAGCCGGGTCTATGCCGGTGTGCAAAAAATTATTGACCAGACTCATCTCCCGGAAAACATGGAGGTCAATGTGCGTGGTTCGGTGCAGGCGATGCGCACCTCGTTCAAGAGTTTTGGCCTGGGGCTGATACTTTCCACGCTCCTCGTCTATCTGATCCTGGTCGCGCAGTTCCAGTCCTTCGTCGATCCGTTGCTGATTCTGTTGGCCGTGCCGACCGGCTTGACCGGGGTGCTGCTCATTTTGTGGCTGGGCGGAGGCACGCTCAACGTCATGTCGCTCATGGGCGTGATTATGATGGTGGGCATCGTCGTCTCCAACAGCATCCTCATCGTGGATTTTACCCGGCGCTTGCGGGCGGAAGGGAAGACGGTTCGGCAGGCCGTGGCGCTGGCCTGCCGCGTGCGGTTGCGGCCCGTCTTGATGACCTCGCTGGCGACGTTGATGGGCCTCATTCCGATGGCGCTGAAACTGGGCACAGGCGGCGAAGCTTATGCGCCCTTTGCGCAAGCGATTATCGGGGGACTGACCGTTTCGGTGGTGTTGACGGTATTCATCGTCCCGGCCGCCTACCTGATTATTTATGGAAAACACGACAGCGCCCGTTCCACCGCACCCAAGGAAATTCCCGCCACATGAAAAAAGCTGTTTGCTTTATGCTCTTGCTCTGCGTCGCCGGCTCTCTGCCCGCCGCCGATGCGCCGCGGCGCCTGACCTTGCGGGAAGCCGAAGATATCGCCTTGGCGCAACACCCCCGCATTTCCTTCGCCAACCTCCAAGCGTTGGCCGCCCAACAATCGGTCAAACAGGCGCGAGCCGCATTCTTTCCCAACATCTACGCCAGCGCCACGGCGGTGGGCGTGGCTGATACGAACAACACCCGCATCGCCGCCGGTTACCTTAACAATCCCAACGTCTTCCAGCGTGAAGCCGAGGGTATCTCCATTTCCCAGCTCATCACCGATTTTGGGCGCACGTCGGAGCTGACTCGAAGCGCCAATTTGCGCGCGCGCGCCGCGGAGATGACCCGGGAGGCGACCCGCGAAGAGATTTTGCTGGAAGTCAACGCCGCCTATTTCTCCGCCTTGCAATCGCAGTCCGTCCTGGCGGCGGCCCATCAAACAGAAAATGAGCGCCAGGTGGTGCTGCGCCAAATCCAAGCCCTGGCCACCACCGCCAAAACGAGGTCCGACCTGGATGTCAGTTTTGCCAGCGTGGATCTCGACCAGGCGCGCCTGCTCGTGGCCAAGGCGGACAACGATTTGCAGTCGGCCTTTGCCAACCTCTCCACCGTGCTCGGAGAACGCCAGGCGGAAAGCTTTAATTTGGCGGAGGAGCCGATGCCCGAATTGGTCACCAACAGCGCCATGGACTTGGTTCTTGAAGCACTGGCCAACCGACCGGACCTGGCCCGTACCCGCTACGAACGCGATGCCGCCAAGGAATTCGCGCGCGCCGAAAACAAATTGAGCTACCCGACAATCAGCGCAATGGCCACGGGCGGCTTGACTCCTCTGGGCGATTCGCGCCTGGGGGACAATTACGGGGCCGCTGGCGTGAATCTAAATTTCCCGCTGTTTACCGGTGGACTCTACAAGGCCCGCCAGCGCGAAGCGGAATTGCACGCGGATGCGGCCGACCAGACCGTGCGCGACCAGGAAAACATCATCGCGCGTGATACGCAAATTTCCAAGCTGAACCTCGACTATGCCTTCGCGCGCCTGGCGCTGACGGCGAGCCTCCTGCAAAACGCCAACAAGGCGCTGGAACTGGCGCAGGCGCGGTTCCGTGGCGGCCTCAGTTCCATCGTGGAGTTGAGCCAGGCGGAGTTGAACCAAACCTCCGCCCAAATTGAGGAAGCCGGCGCGCGCTACGATTACCACATCCAGCGCGCCGCCCTGGACTTCCAAATCGGCCGCCTGCATTAACGCCAGTTGAGTTAAGTGCCGCCGCGCTCTCCTCGTGGATTTTAATGCTAAATTCATCCCCCATTAATGTTCGGGGCGTAGAATAAATTAGGCGATAAAGGCCGGAGGGGGGGGGAATATGGGTGGGTTTTTGTCCCGGTTGTTATTAACATGCGATCAAACCACGCCCGTCTATCTGGATGGCGAGCGCCATCCGATTGACTCTTTGGTAATGGCAATCCGGCAGGGATCGGACAACGCCTGCATCACCGCGTGCAGCGGAACATCGCGCATCGCCGGATGGGAATAGGTTTTCACAGCCATGAACGATGTCATTAAACTCATGGCTTGGCAATCATCGGATTATTTTTTGACATCCCAGGCAGACGACATTAAGTTCGACACGTATCGAACCATAGAGGACATAAATGAAAAAACAACTTCATTAAGCGGTTTCTCAACAATGAACACGCCTGCCTTGTTTGAGCCTGTCCGCATTGGCGCTTGGAATCTTCCCAACCGCATTATCATGGCTCCACTGACCCGCGCGCGTGCCGGAGCCGAACGCATTCCCAATGCGTTGATGGCCGAATACTACGGCCAGCGCGCGTCGGCCGGCCTGATTATTTCCGAAGCGACTTCGGTCACGCCCGCGGGAGTGGGTTACGCCGATACTCCGGGAATCTGGTCATCAGCGCAAGTGGAAGGATGGAAGCGGGTCACCCAATCGGTTCACACGGCGGGCGGACGTATTTTGCTCCAACTCTGGCATGTCGGGCGCATTTCCGATCCCATGTTTTTGAATGGCGAATTGCCGGTGGCGCCCAGCGCCATCGCGGCTGCCGGGCATGTCAGTTTGGTTCGTCCCTTGAAATCTTTTGTCACGCCCCGGGCCTTGGCACTGGAGGAAATTCCCGGCCTGGTCGAGGCCTATGGCAAAGGGGCGGAACAGGCGCGGAAGGCCGGTTTTGACGGCGTGGAAATTCATGGAGCCAACGGCTACCTGCTCGATCAATTTCTTCAGGACAAGACCAATCACCGCACGGACGCCTATGGCGGTCCGATTGAAAATCGCGCCCGTCTGATGCTGGAAGTCACCGACGCCGTGATTTCCGTCTGGGGCGCTGATCGGGTCGGAATGCATCTGGCTCCGCGCGGCGATTCCCACGACATGGGCGATTCCAATCCGCTGGCCACGTTTGGATATGTGGCTCGTGAATTGGGCAAACGGCGCCTGGCCTTTATTTGCGCTCGTGAATCGCTGGGTGAAAAGCGCATCGGGCCGCAATTGAAAGCGACTTTTGGCGGCAGTTATATTGCCAATGAAAAATTTACCCGGGCAACCGCCAGTCAGACGTTGGCGGCAGGAGAGGCCGACGCGGTTGCGTTCGGCGTGTTGTTTCTGGCGAATCCGGACCTGCCCGCACGTTTTCGCCAAAACGCCCCGCTCGATGAGCCGGATCCATCCACCTTTTACGCGTCAGGACCCAAAGGCTATACCGATTATCCGGCTCTGGAGAAGACTCTCGTCCGCGCTTCACAGTCCTGAAGCTTGCTAAAACGCAATTGTCTTTTTTAACTATGGAATACAGACAACTGAGCGGCTCGATGCCGCCAGCGCCATTCCACTGGCTTATCCCTATTTCCACCAACGCGGATTCACCGAACGCAATCCGCCGCCGGTTTAAACCAGCTTAGGCCCCCCCGCTATTTCATTTTGGAAGGCAGCTTAATGGTCTCGCCGTCAACCACGAACGTGCCGCAGCCATGATGATGGATGGTGCGGGGATGTTTTTGTGCCCGGTCGATCCACGCTTTGACCACCTCAAGGATGAAGATGCTGTATTGTTTGGCGAGCTTGGTGTCGATCACCCGGCATTCAAGATTGGCATAGCACTCGTCAATCAGCGGCGCCTGCACGCAGGCGGCATCGGACGGCGTAAGTCCGAACTCTTTAAACTTATCGATATTTCGCCCGGATGTGTTCCCGCAGGCTACCACCTGTTTGGCCAATTCCACCGTCGGAATGTTGATGACGCATTCTTTGGTTTTCTTCAGTATGTCAAACGTGTAGTTCCGATTGCTGATGACGCAAGCCAGGATCGGTGGCTCGAAATCGATCATCATGTGCCACGACATCGTCATGATATTCGCCCGCCCGCCGCTGGCGGTGGTGACCATTACGACCGGCCCCGGCTCGATCAGACGGTAAGCCTGAGATAAGCGCAAGGATTTTTTTGTCACGACGGCATCTCCCTCGGCGTCATTTCCACGTAACAATTTCCGGCCGCTTGCGAGGCACGGGCGGTGTTTCGCCGGCGGGCACGCCCACAATGATTGGCGCGATGGCCGTCATTTCAGGTGGGATTTTCAACTCAGCCTTCCACTCCAGCGTGTTGAGCGCCGAGACCGCAAAGCCGATGACGCAGGTGCCAAGCCCTTTTGCGCAGGCGGCAAGCATCAGGTTTTCCGCTGCCAGCCAGCAATCCGCCGCGACAAACGGCCCTTGGAATGTGCTGTAAATGATGATCAGGGTGCCGGCATTATAAAAAACATGAAAATCCGGCTTGTTCACCAGATCAAGCGAGTGCTTGGCCTGCGGGGAATCGGAAGCTCGCGCCTCGTTGCGCACCCTTTCTTTGACGCTGTCCGACAAGCGGTTCAGCAGGTTCTTATCCTGAATGACGGCAAATGAGCACGGCTCCTCGTGCATGGCGGTGGGAGCGTGGACGGCAGCATCGAGCAGCGTGCGGATGACGGCCTGGCCGATTGTCCGGGGCGCATAGTCGCGCACGGAGCGGCGATGATAAATGGCATCCATCGCGCTCATGGAAACTTCGGGCTGGGCGGCTTTAGGCGGTTTAGTCATAACTTTCTCCATTGGGAGGATTTCTTTCGGGCGTTTCTGGAGGGGTTCAAAGCAATCCTACCCCAAAACGAATTCAAGGCTTCTGCTCCGGCGCGCCGGTAACCTGATGAGATTTATGAACTTTGCGGTGAGGGCCTTTTCAATCCCATTTTCTTCATGCGCGAGAGTAACGTGGTGGGCTTGACGCCCAAGAGTTCCGCCGCCCCGGCCGTGCCTTTGATTTTCCACCCGGCCGTTTCGAGAACCGCGACCAGATTCTCGCGCCCGCGACGCTCCATTTCCGCTTCGGTGAAATACTCGAGGCCGGCCTTCGCGCCAGGATGAGGTGTGGATGCAGTCGGCGGGGGTGCGGAATCTGTCGTTGGCAAGTCAAAGAACAGAGGACCGCCGCGTGCCAGGATGACCGCGCGTTCGATCACGTTGCGCAGTTCCCGCACGTTGCCAGGCCAGTCGTAGTTCTGAAGTCTGGCCACGGCGGCCCGCGTCAACCGGGGTTTCGGACATCTCAGTTCTTTGACAGATAAATCGACGAAATGTTCCGCCAGAAGCGGGATGTCGTCCTTTCGCTCCTTCAAGGTGGTGACGTGGATGGGGAAAACATGGAGCCGGTAATAGAGGTCTTCACGGAAGCGGCCCGCCGCCACTTCTTTCTTCAAATTCCGATTGGTGGCCCCGATGATTCGCACGTCCGCGTGCCGTGTTCGGTCATCCCCGACCCGCTCATAACGCTTTTCCTGCAAGACGCGCAATAGTTTGCCCTGCATTTCCAACGGCACCTCCCCGATTTCGTCCAGAAACAAGGTTCCCCCGTCGGCTGTTTCAAAACGACCGGGCCGGTCTTTGATGGCGCCTGTGAATGCGCCTTTTACATGGCCGAAAAACTCGCTTTCGAATAACTCCTTTGGGATGGAAGCGCAATTGACCCGAACCAGGGGGTTGTCCTTGCGCCGGCTGCGGCGGTGGATTTCGTGCGCGACCAAGTCCTTGCCTGTCCCGGTTTCACCGAGAATAAGGACCGAGGCTTCCGTCGGCGCCACCAGGTCAATCTGGCTGATGATCTGTCGCAAGGCGGCGCTTTGGCCGACGAGGTCGCCGAAGGCTTTGGCTTCCACCACCTCCTCCTGCAAATAGGTGTTCTGCTGTTCGAGTTGCGCCTTGAGCCGCTGAATTTCCTCAAAGGCGCGCGCGTTGGCGATGGCGGCGCCGATGTGGTCGGCAAAGATTTGCCCCCAAGGGAGCGCCTCATCCGACATGTCCTTACGAACGAATGCGGCGGTGACTCCCAAAACCTCGCCTTTGAAGGTGATGGGCGATCCGTTGAATCCACGGATTTGCTCTCGCTCCGGCCAGCCAAACTCAGCCAATTCTCCTGGCCGTTTGTCCAAGCCTCTCAGGACAAGCTGCTGACCAGCCGCAGCCACCTTTCCCAGCAAGCCCACTCCCAGTGGCATCCGGGCGTTGGGGTCATCGAAACGCGGAACCCCCGCTCCGGAATCGGAGAACGATTTGCCCCCTCCGGCCACCAAGTGCAGGCAGCGGGTTTGGTCGGGACACTTCGGTCTTTGGGGACAAACGGAGCAGCGGTCTCCGTTATCAACCAACCAGACCTGGACGCAGACGAGCTCAGAATGCTCCATCGCACGGCGCACGAGCTTTTGCAGCAGGCGCTCCACCGATTGCTCGTGGGCGATATCCAAGAGCAAGTGCGTGGCGAAATTCGGATCAAACCGACTTTCACTAATTGACTCCATGACGGACAGATTCTGTCAGAAGCCAGACGATTCTTGCAACTTAATACGGACTATGATTCGGACGGTCGAGATTTAGACCCTTCAAAAACTGAGGTGTATTGTGCGTAACACAGTGTACATCAATTAGTTGTGAATCTTCCATTGAATTGGCACATGTCGTGCTTAATGAGGGATGTAAAGAGCAATACAGTTGAGAACATGATCGCTGACAAAGCACAAATCGTTCAAATCGACGAAACGAACTTCAAGTCGGAGGCTCTGGAGCCGAAGCAGCCTGTAATGGTGTCGCGTGATGGGGAGCGAGGGGTGCGACTGTGGGCTGGCTGTGGTGTCCCTCAATCAACCAGACATGTATGACGATGAAAATGACAATCTCAGCCAACCATCTTAAACGTTACAAAGAAATTGCCCTGCTTTTGTGGAAATACGGCCGCTCCGATCTTGTGCAGCAAATGGGCATCGACGAGGCCATTGATCCCCAGACACTGAAGCCGGCCAGCGACGGAGAGGCCACGCCGGATCAATTGGCCGATGACCTCGAAGCCATGGGACCCACTTACGTGAAGTTGGGCCAGGTTCTCTCCAGCCGGTCAGACTTGCTGCCCGAACCGTATTTGAAGGCGCTCGCGCGGCTTCAGGACAAGGTCAAACCGTTTTCCTTTGCCGAGGTGGAGCAAATCGTGATGGCTGAACTGGGAGTCCGGATTTCAAAAGCCTTCTCGCGTTTTGATCCCCAACCGATCGCCGCCGCCTCTCTCGGCCAGGTTCATTCGGCGGCGTTGCGGGATGGCCGCCTCGTTGTGGTCAAAGTCCAACGACCCAACATTCGCAAACAAATCGCGGACGATTTTGAAGTGCTCGAGCAAATCGCGGAGTTCTTCGATGCGCACACCGAACTTGGCCGGCATTACCGATTTCTCAATATGTTGGAAGAGTTCCGCATCACCGTTCAGCAGGAACTGAACTATGAACGGGAAGCACAAAATCTGATCGCGCTCGGAGCAAACCTCAAGGAGTTTGAACTGATCCAGGTGCCCCAGCCGGTGCCGGATTACAGCAGCCGTTGCGTGCTCACAATGGATTATGTGCGGGGCCGGAAGATCACTTCGGTCGGTCCCTTGGGCCGGCTGGAGATGAACGGCGCGCCGCTGGCCGAGGAACTGTTCAAGGCGTATTTGAAACAGGTGCTCGTGGATGGATTGTTTCATGCCGATCCGCATCCGGGAAACGTTTTTCTCACCGACGATGGGCGCATCGCCTTGCTCGATCTGGGCATGGTCGGCCACACGACGCCGCGCATGCAGGAGAACCTGCTGAAGCTGTTGCTGGCGATCAGCGAGGGAAATAGCGACGGAGCCGCCGACCTCGTGATCGGCATCAGCGAGAAGACGGAGGAATTTAACCAGACCGAATTCCGCCGCCGCACCAGTCAACTCATGGCCTCACGGCAGGATCAGGGCCTGCAACAGCTCAACGTGGGGAAAGCCATGTTGGAACTCAGCAGGAACGCCGCCGACAACGGTCTTTTCGCTCCCAGTGAGTTGACGCTGCTGGGCAAAACCCTGTTGCAACTGGATGAAGTCGGGAAGATTCTCGACCCCGCGTTTGATCCGAATGCGTCCATCCGCCGCAATGTGGGCGAACTGATGTTGCAACGGATGCGCAAGCAGGCCACCCAGGGAAGCCTCTTCAGCTCGCTATTGGAGATGAAGGATTTCGTCGGCGGTTTGCCCTCCCGACTCAACCGAATTATGGATGTGATCGTCAACCAGGAGTTGGAAGTTAAGATTAAATCCATGGACGCAAAGATGCTGGTGGAAGGCATCCAGAAAATTGCCAATCGCATCACGGCAGGCATCCTCCTGGCCGCGCTGATAATGGGAGCGTCCCTGTTAATGCAGATCCAAACCAGCTTTCGAGTATTTGGTTACCCGGGTCTGGCCATTCTCTGCTTTCTCGCCGCGGCGGCGGGAGGGTTCTGGCTGGTGGTGAGTATCTTGATTCAAGACCAAAGAGGCGGGAAGAAATGAACCCACTTCAACAGGGAGAATGCGTATATGACCTTGACGTGATTTGCTTTTCCGGCCCCCGTCACTCCCGTCTCAATTGGTTCGCGGCGCGTCCGCCGGGACGGAAGACATTTACAAGATTTATGCGAAGAGCTTCCAGGGAGCGGATCATCTGCGCCGCATCCTGGAGGAAGCCAAGGACATCGAGGGATTGGATTCCCTGGCGGAGCTGGCCCTGGACATGCGCTGGTCGTGGAATCATTGCGCCGACGAAGTGTGGCGGAAGCTTGATCCTGCGCTGTGGGATCCCGCTGGAAGACGCACGAATCCTGTGGCAGCGATGATTCAATCCGAGCATGAAGACGCCTGAACGCCCGCTGCATGATTACATGGCAGACGTTTCCGAACGCACAGAAGCGCGGAGAGACGATCCTCTATCGTTGGGAACTCATGAAGCTCAGGGAGGTGTTAACGTCGTGGCCACGGACTCTCCGTTGATGGGGGAAACACTTGGCAGAGCCCTATAAAAAACTATGAACAAACACATCATTGACAGGCCAACCCCCTTTTTTCGAATATTTGGTTATCCCGGCCTTGTCACTCCCGTTTCAGTCAAGGAGAACAATCTAATATGACACCGCCCTCCACACCAGCTGCCCAAGCCGCCACACCGGCTGCTCCGCCCTCCACACCGGCTGCTCCGCCCTCCACAATGGCTGCTCCACCTGCCACTCCGGCTGCTCCACAGAAGAAAAAACAGTTGTTGAAGAAGGTATTAATCTGGGCAGCCATCGCCGTCGTTGTCGCAGTGATCTCGGTAGTGGCATGGATTAAGTTGAAACCATCCGGCCCGGGTAAAGGTTTTGTCAGCGGCAACGGCCGCATTGAGGCCACCGAGATCGACGTCGCCACAAAGCTCGGCGGACGGGTGCAGGACATCATGGTCAACGAAGGCGATTTCGTGCAAGCCGGCCAGCTTTTGGCGCAGATGCAGATTGACGTGCTCGACGCGCAGCGCGACGAGGCGCGCGCCCAGTCCCGGCAGGCCGTCACCGCGGTCGCCAGCGCCGAAGCCCAGGTGGCCGCGCGCAAGAGCGACACGGTCGCCGCGCAGGCCATGGTGGTGCAGCGCGAAAGTGAACTGGATGCCGCGCAGCGGCGGCTCGCGCGCACCGAGACGCTGACCAAGCAGGGTGTTGAGGCGGTGCAGGAACTGGACGACGACCGCGCCCGTGCGCATGGCGGAGAGGCCGCAGTGAACGCGGCGCAGGCCCAGGTGGCCGCCGCCCAAGCCGCTGTCAAGGCCGCGCAAGCGCAAGTCGTCAGTGCCAACGCCGGCGTGACCGCGAGTGAGGCGGCCATCGCCCGCGTCGAGGCCGACATCCAGGACAGTCAGCTCAAGTCGCCGCGCGATGGCCGCGTCCAATACCGCGTCGCGCAGCCCGGCGAGGTTTTGGCCGGAGGCGGCAAGGTTCTCAACCTGGTTGACCTGGGCGACGTTTACATGACATTCTTCCTGCCCGAAACCGCGGTCGGCAAGTTGGCGCTGGGCAGCGAAGTCCGTATCGTGCTCGACGCCGCGCCGCAGTATGTGATTCCGACGAAGGTGTCCTATGTCGCCAGT
>Ga0224554_1001865_pt1 | contig 12121 bp, 9 predicted proteins | sample 714S22024metaG_FD_180666 | JGI IMG/M metagenome (GOLD analysis project Ga0224554, IMG submission 180666) | Peat soil microbial communities from Stordalen Mire, Sweden - 717 S2 20-24 | ecosystem: Environmental > Terrestrial > Soil > Wetlands > Peat | place: Sweden: Norrbotten County, Stordalen...
AGCCGTCGAGGCTCCTCCGGTTCCTCCTCACCAGCCCCCAGAACAACAACGCGAGCGAGCCGACGCCGGAAAGTCCGGCGAGGGTGAAAAGCACGCTCAGCACGACCGACGCCGGCCCCCGGCGGAGGTGGGAGGCAGTCGTGCCGTGTTCCGCGGAAGCTCCGATGACCGCGAGCAGGATGAGAAGGGCCACGACCGCGACGCCGAGGGCCAACCTCGTCGGTCGGCTCCTTGCTTGCGGCGACGCGCAGGAGTCGCCCGCGCTCGAGAACGACTGCACCGTCAATACTCTACGAGGCGGTTTATGAGAGGGCAGGAGCTGCGAGGCGGTTCACACGCGGGCCCGGCTGTGAAGGTCTCGCGCCCGTCAACGGATCGATATCATCGAACCCAAGTTGGCCATGCGCCTAAGCGTCTAGGCTTCCGGTCGTCCTGGTTCAGGTGAAGGCAAGCTCGCGTTTCGGGCACGTCCGGCCGCGGGTGCCGCCACACAGGAGAGAAGGGGTCCAAGATTACAGAGGAGATAAGGCGTGTACTTGGCGAACACGCGCGCCTAGTCGTCGACGTTGTCCATCTGAGTGATGACGACGACCTTTTCCGATTGGGTATGACCTCTCACGCCAGCGTGAGCGTGATGCTCGCGCTTGAGGATTCTTTTGGCGTGGAGTTCCCTGAGCACATGCTGAGAAGGAGCACCTTCGAGTCACTCGGCTCGATCCGCAAGGCCCTTACCGAGCTTCTGGAGACTCCCTCGGCCGACTGAAGACCCGGTTTGCAGCCGGGATAGCCGGTTCTTCGATCCGTCAAGCGGGCTGACGCTAACCGGCGGTCGGACCACCTTTTCTGGCTTCCTCGTCAAGGGCTCGCCCGAATTCGGGAATGAGCTTCTCGGTCACCTGGGCCGTAAATAGCTTGATCAGCGCGGCGCGCCCGGTGAAGTTGAACAGGGAGTGGTCCATGGACTCGACGACCTCGAAATGGCAGGTCCCGGATCGTTCGAGGCTGCGCACGGTCCACCCCGATCGCCTAGCGAACTTGGAGAACTCGAACTCGGAACAGGCCACGAGTACCTCAGTGCCTCTCTGCGCGACCGCCTCGATGCCCTTTATGGAGGAGGGGTACAGGCGCAGCTTGTCGAGCACCCACCACACCGCAACCGGCGTTGTTGCCAAGGCCAGTTTCACAATCAGATTGTCCGCGTACAGGTGGCGGGTGATCGAATTGAGCGGTCGTACAGTCTGTCGACGCGGGTCGGTGGAGCCCTTCTCGCTCAGCTCGGGCGGGACCAGAGGCAATCCCGGGTTGATGACCCATGCCTGACGGGAGTCCAGAACCAGCGCGCCCTCGATGGCGTGGTAGCCCCCCGAACACAGTCCCACCAGCGCCACGCCCGCGGGATCCTGAGGAGCGACGAATCGCGCCGCGTCTATGAGGTCTTCGATCGCTTCCACGGGGTACACCTGATCTGATTGCCTGCCCGGACGCGTGGGACTGTCGCCGAGACCACCGAGGTCGACGCGAAGCGCCCGCACACCCAGCGCGGCCCAGCCTCGTGCCATCTCCACCCAAACACGGGCCGGGCCTGAGTGTGTGAGTACTCCAGCGTTTGAGAACAAGACCGATGGCATACGCGTGGTTTCACAATCCTCCGGCTCAGTGACGATCCCGAAGAGGTTCCCGGCGCCGATTCGCACCGTCCGCTCGATGATGGTGCGGCCGTCTGCGGTCCTGGCGACGATCGCTTTTGCCGAGCGTTCGGGTTGAGCGCGGCCGGCCATCGGGGCTGTCGCGCCGTCGAATGCTCTGGACTGCCAGGAGACAATGTCGGCGAGCGTTTGCTCCGGTAGGACAGCGGCCCCGGGCTCGACCCCTATGAATCGAACCTGACCCGTGGCCCTACCGAACTCGACGTTCTTTGTCGCCAGCTCTTCTTGAACGCTGGCGCTCAGAGCCTTGTCGGCTCGTGTGAGCACAAAGAGCCGCTTTGGCGATACGCCGACGAGATCGTCGTCGAGGCGAAGCGCACGGATCGCCGCGGCGAGGTCTTCGGACAACGGCAAAGCGGGGACCTCAACGCCTTCAACCGCGGCCGGGTCCCTTTCTGGAGCGATGCCCGCCGCGACGGCGAGCAGGTGCTGCTCTCGCAAGAACCCACGCCCGGTTTCACAAGGATCCCAAAGTACGAGCGTTTCTATGTCGCTGCCGGTCGCAGCCTTGACCGCGAGCATCGCTCCGAGTCGTAGACCAATCAGTCCTACGCAGGAGACGCCTGTCTGCCTCACGAAGTCGACCGCTGCTGTGATGTCCGACAGCCACGTAGCGATGCTGACCTCTTCAGCTGTGTCCCCGGCCGAGTCACCGGTGCCCGTGTAGTCGAATCGGAGTGTCACCAGGCCCGCACAAGCCAACTGCTCGGCAAGGGACCTATAGGCGCGACGTGACGAAAGCGCTTCGAACCCGACGGGTCGGCAAAGCACGACCCCGGCCCTCGCCTGCGCCGGGAGATGGAGCCAGCCGAACAGCGGCCGGCCAGTCGGTCCGAACCAGACGGCCCTCGAACTCGATACTTCACTCTCTCGGACTTCCACTGCGGCTGCCACCTGCCTTCGTCTCGCTGCGCGAAGCCCTTAGCGCATCTGGCATCGTCCCACGGAAGCTCCGAGGCTCTCACGTGCACCCAATTATGGCTCCGAGTGAGAGCGACTGTGCCGATGCCCGCCAGCCACCGTGTCATGGCCAGAGGCGGGACCGCACCCTCCAAGGCCAGGTGTCGGGGTCAAGCCCGTGAACTCCAAGCAAAGCAAGGGTGACTCGCTCTATGCCAAAGCCAGAGCACGCCGTGTGCGCAACATCGCCGCTCTCAGACTCGATCGCGAATCCGCTGCCGAAGTGATCGAGATGATAGTTGGAAGAAGAGATGGCGGTCGGCTTGTCCCCCGGACGAATTGTGCAGACGATCTCGTACTTGAGTGTGTCGGCGCGTTGGTTGGAGGCGAGCATTCGTCCGGTTCTTCCGAAGAAGGGATCGTTCGCGATGACCGCGTCCACATCGAGACCAAGCGCGGAGAGCAGCTCGGTGGACCGTTGGAGCCACTGGTCGCGGTGGGCAACGGCACCGTCCGGGTCGCCGAGGTACACGTATTCGTGCTGTCGGAATGCCTGCATCCTCGCCGGGTCAAGGCTTGGTTCGTGGCGGAAGCAGTGACCGAAGATCTCGAAACGGCGGCCGCCGGCAGGAAGGCGTCCCGAGCAATGGGGATAGAGCGGATGACACGCAGCGGAGCACAGGGCGACGTCTGAAGGTCTAAGCAGCTCGTCCCAGTTCTTTCCCTGAACGACTCGTTCCAGAAGTTGCTCATGCAGGTCGTCGTCGCCCTCGAAGACGCTGACCGAGCCCAACAGGTCGGGAAACGAGCGCAGGTAGCCGCTCCGCTCAAGCACCACTCGCGGGACGATCGCAGGGAAGTGGAGCACCGACGCATGCTGGTCTGCTCCGGCCGCCGTGATGAGATCGTCGATTCCCCGAACCACTTTCTCGAACGTGCCCGAGCGGCCGTACAGGCCGTCGACGCCGGTCTCGATGAGCAGGCCGCTGGCGAGCAGCTCCGATCGGAAGTCTGTTGTCACGGTTCGCTCCGGCCGAGGGCGACGACGACGGCCGCGGCGAGGTTCCCCTCGTGGGTGAGGCTTACGGCAAAGTCGTTCAACTGAGCGCTCCTCGCGAGCTCGGCTGCATGTCCGCTGAGCCGCAGCGTGCACCGGCCGCTCTCGTCCTGGCGGACCTCGATCGATCGCCAGTCCGGTAGCCGGTCGCTCGGCCCGAGAGCCTTCATCGTCGCCTCCTTTGCGGCGAAACGAGCAGCGAGGTGACGGGCGCGCACGACGCCCTCACCCAGGCAACAGGCGACCTCGTGGTCGGTGAAGACACGATAGAGGTAACGGTCGCCGAAATTGGCAAGAGCCATTTGGACTTCGTCGACAGTGACGAGATCGACGCCCACGGACAGCCTCGGTGGGGCGCCGGTTGCATTAGTGAGCTCCTGTCCCTCATTCGCGTTGCTCACAGGGCTGCGCTCAGTGCCTGATCGATGTCATCGATGAGATCATCGACGTGCTCGATGCCGATTGAAAGCCTTATCGTCTCCGGTGCGACACCCACCATGGCGAGCGCTTCGGGGGACAGTTGGCGGTGAGTGGTCGATGCCGGGTGAGCGACCAGCGACTTGGCGTCGCCCATGTTCACAAGCCGTTTGAAGAGCTTGACCGAGTCGAAGAACCGGATCCCCGCGTCGTACCCGCCTGCGACTCCGAAGGTGATGATGGACGGACAGTGACCTTTGAGATAACGCTGGGCAAGGTCGTAGTAAGCGAAGCTCGGGTCTCCTAGATAGCTCAGCCACTCGACACGTGGGTCGTCGGCCAGATACTGCGCTATCGCCCGCGTGTTCGACTCGTGGCGTTCGAGGCGGACGGCCAGAGTCTCGAGGCCCTGCAGGAGCAGGAAGGCCCCGAGGGGAGAAAGTGTCGACCCACTGTTGCGGAGGCTTACGGTGCGACATCTCACGGCATAAGGAGCCTCGGCGAATTGCTCGGCATAGACAACTCCATGGAACGCGGGTTCGGGCCTGTTGAACGACGGGAACTTGTCGGGATGATCGGCCCACGGGAAGCGACCGGCATCGATGATCGCGCCCCCAAGGGTCGTGCCATGCCCGCCGATGAACTTGGTCAAGGAGTGCACGACCACATCAGCGCCGTGTTCGATTGGCTTCAGGTACATGGGCGTCGCGATCGTGTTGTCGACGATGAGAGGCACGCCGTGACGATGAGCGAGCTCGCTCACTGCCTCGAGATCGACGACATTGAGCGCCGGATTGCCCACGGACTCGCAGAAGATCGCCTTGGTGGCGTCGTCGATGAGCGGCTCGATGCATTCGGGTCGATCGTCGGTCGCGAAGCGTACTTCGATGCCCTGGCTCGCCAGCACGTGGGCGAAGAGGGTGTAGGTGGATCCGTAGAGCTGTGGCGCGGTCACGATATTGTCGTTCATCGCGGCCAGGTTCAAGATCGAATAGTTGACCGCTGCGGCTCCCGAGGCCACGACCACTGCTCCGGTTCCGCCTTCCAAGGTCGCGAGGCGACGTTCCAGCACGTCGTTTGTCGGGTTGTTGAGCCGGTTGTAGTGGAAGCCCGGAATGTCGAGATCGAAGACGGCTCCAGCGTGCGCCGCGTCGTCGAATTGATGTGCGATCGTCTGATAGATCGGTACGGCGACCGCTCGGGTCATATCGGGCGTATAGCCGCCGTGGATCGCCACTGTCTCGTCATGCACCGAACCGCCTCCTGCGTTGTATGAGCTTCAGCCAGTTGGCGTAAAGCCTCGTTCCTGACTGCTGCCAGGTGTTGACGAGACGCCGCTCCACAGGCTCGAACGGAAAGTCCTTCATCAGCTCGGGATCCAAGGGTTCCGCGAGCACGCGAGCCTGGAAGCCCTCGAGGAGCTGGTGGCTCTCGTCATCGAGGTAGCCAACGGGAATCGCGGGGACCGTGCTGCGCTCGCCTCGGAGGAAACGCTGCAGGTCCCTTCGGTACTCGCGCAGGAGACTGGTGGTCGAGTACTCCGGATGGCCTTGGACGAGGACGAACGTGCACGAACCCCGGTCCTTCACGGCGACAGTCCATGTCATCTCCGGCGACTCGATGAGATTCGTGTATCCGTCGGCCTGAAGGAGTGCCGACGGCAGATCGTTGAGTCGTGAGTGGGGCATGTGCACCAGTTCGCCGAGCCCATCAGTGAGCGGATGGTCGGTACTGATGGTCTGGATGAACACGCCCGAGCACTTGACAGAGAGCGTGTGCCTCTTGATGCCGTCGAAGAGCAGCGCCGCCACGTGCGCGGCAAGGCAGGACAACATGGCGGACGCTGTGACGGTCTCGGCCCAGACGATGAGCTCGGTCAAAGAGTCCCAGTACGGTTCCGTCCTGAGATCATCGGTGAGCGGCTCGGTTCCTGTGACAATGAGGCCGTCCGGCCGGCCTGCGAATATGTGGTCTGCCGGACTGTAATCCCGGGCGAGCCGCTCGTCGATCGCTGCGCTACGGGCGAGACCTGGAAGCCAGTACCGGCTGAGGCGCACCGTGATGTCACCGATCTCCCGCGCCGCACCTTCCAGCAGTCCGGTGAACTGGCGTTCGGTCTCTTCGAAAGCCGAGTCCGGCATGTTGTTGACGAAAGCGATCTCTAGCGTCGGACTGTCCTCGCCGCTCCCGCGTCCATGGGCCGGCCCGCGAGGGTCCGGCACGCGAGTACCGCTGCCGGGTGAGGCGATAACAAGTGAGATCTGATCTTCTCCAACTGTCATTCCGTGTGGCGGCTTGCAAGTTACTTTAGGGCGCCAGTCGGGCGGCCCGGAGCCTTGGGTTCCGGGGACGGTCTAGTGGCGCTTTTCCATGCCGCCCTTTTCCCCAGAGAGCCTGGGGCCTCTGCGCGGGGCACCAAGGCGGCTTGCGGCCCGTGCGGATTTGGGTCGTTCGTCGATGAGAGTACATACGACTCCGGGGTTCCAATATTCTGAGCCCTGGGAGTCTGCCCACGGCGGACCTCATCTTGAGCGCGTTTGACGATCCCTGTGTCAACCGCGTCGACCTCGTCGAACGAGCAACTCGGTTCGGCTGCTGGCCCACGGCTGCGTCACCGAAAGGTGAGCTGATCGACTTGAATCCACGGTCGTCCGTGGGTTTCGTGGCCGGAACCGCCTGGGGAGGGTTACGGCGGGCTGTCGGGATGCGGCCAAGGTACTTAGAATCGTCCGATGATCCCCGAGTCCACCCACCCTGACCGAGCTGTGGTCGCCCGGGCGGACGCGGACCTGCCGTGGTCCCCGTGTCGCCCACCTCGGACTCCAGCGATCCTGCGTCCCGGGCCCCCTTTTTCTAGAGCCTTGCCGTGACGCCGGCCTCCGCTGATCGCGGGCAACCTCTGCTCGTGATCGGCTACGGCCAGCGTTCCGCGCCTGCAATGCAGATCGTGGAGGCCGCGCGAGACCTGTGCGGGATCCTATGGCTCATAGACGAGAGCGGACCCGACAGCACTTTCACGACTCGGCTCTTGAAGAAGGTCGGAACCGTGGTGAACATCGCCGGATTGTCCCTGGACGAGACCACGGCGCAGTTGAGAGCGCATGCTCCTGACGGGATCGTGGCTTACCGCGACGAGGACATCGTCTTGCTGTCGCTGATAGCAGAGGAGTTGGGACTCGACTATCGCACGCCTGGGGTGGCCCGGAGTCTCGTCGACAAGCTCGTTCAACGCGACGCGTTTCGCGTTGGCGGTCTGCCAACGCCGGCGTGTTGGGAGGTCCCGGCCGACCGTGATCCTGCAGCCATTGCGGCCTTCGCGGCGGAGGTGCATTTCCCGGCCGTCCTCAAGCCGCGCGTCGGCAGCGGCGGGCAGTTCACGATGCCCGTCGCGAACGCCGATGATCTCGTCCGCTCGGTTGTCCTGCTCCCACCGCGGGCCGGCGGGGAGGAGGGGATGTTCGTCGAGCAGTATCTGCCGAGCCTCGTTGCAGGGCCGAGTGAGCGCTTCGGCAGCTACGTGTCCGTGGAGAGCCTGATCTCCGACGGTGAGATAAGCCACTTGGCCGTGACGGGGCGGTTCCCACCGGCCGAGCCTTTCCGCGAGACCGGGTTCTTCATCCCAGCTGCTCTGTCACAAGCCCAGCTGACAGGTGTGCTGGAGGTCGCCACGGCCGCCCTGCGCGCGCTCGGGCTGAGCACAGGCGACTCTCATACCGAAATCAAGCTGACCCCGGACGGCCCGCGAGTGATCGAGGTGAACGGCCGGATCGGCGGGGGAGTGCCTGAGATGCTTTTCCAGGCGTGTGGCGTGTCGATCTTCGAGCTCTCGATGCGCGTCGCCCTAGGTGAGACGGTGGTGGTGGATGGCCCGATCCCATGTGCCAGCGTTGGCTGGCGCTTCATGTTCCAGCCGCCTCGGTCTGCCCACCGCATCGTCAGCATCGAGGGCCTCGACCGGTTGGCCGAGCAGCCTGGGGTCAATGAGGTCTTCGTGAATCGGTCGCCCGGCGACCCGGTCGACTGGCATGAGGGAACCCGCCACTACATCTACTCGGTCTACGGGGTGTCCACGGACTACGACGAACTGCTCGAGATCGACCGCTTCATCCACGAGGAAGTGTCGATCGTCTACGAGTGAAGCCGGGGCGACCGCCCGCTCCCCGGTCGGGTCGGCCTGTGGCCGGGCGCCCGTTCAGCCCAGGATCGCCTCGATGCAGCGCTGAGCGTCGAGGAATGCCCGAAGGCGGCTCTTCGGGGACGGCACGTAATGGGTGAAGTACCGCACACCCTCGGTGAGTGAGCCGAACAGCCAGATCCTCGGTTCGACACGTCCCCACGCGTCGATCGGGTGGAACTCCTCGCTCAAGGAAACGCTGCCGACCTCCGTGTCGCCGTAGCAGAGCGGCTGAAGCCTTCCGTCGCGCCATAGGTTCGTCAGCAGGGACGACGCCGAACGCACGACGGTCGGGTTCTCAAGGTGGCCATGGATGAGCCAGTTCACCTGCTCGGAGTGCGGATGCTCGAAGTGCCTCGAGCTCAGCACGTATCCAGCGGAGGCAGTTGACTCGACGAACGGCGACGGTCCGAGGGGCACGGTGACAACGTCCGCGTCGATGAGCGCGAGAAGTTGTTTGGAACGCACCGCCGGCGGGCCTGCCACAATGCGGTTGACCCTCGTCTTTATGTTGTCGCGGAAGTCGAGGTAGGACTCGAGCGTGAGGCCGCGGAACTCGATCACGGTCCGCATGAGGTCCCTCAGGTGGCGGAACACCTCGTAGGCGGACTTCACAGGTGCCGAGCCGCCGCGGAGCGACTCGGAGAGGTCGTCCTCGACGAGCGAGTAGATCTGCGATTCGTAGTCCTTGGAGGAGACGTACTCGCGACGGGGACCGAAGAAATGCACCCAGGGGTCGAACTCGCCGTAGCGGCCGGCAAGGCCAGTCACGACACTTTCATATGTCCCGTCGTGCCAAGCGGTGCCGAGAAGCCTCGTGACCTCGTCAGAGGTCGCGCGACCGCTTGCAAGAAGGGCCGACTGGGCGTAGTAGCGGATCTGCATCTCTGCGAGGATCAGGGGCAGGACCTGGGAGCGAAAGTTGATCTGGCGTCGAGCCTGCCCCGTTGCTTGACCGCCCTGGACCGCCCCGATCGCTTCCTTGGTGCAGACGACGGCCTCGAATTCGTCGCTCTCGTCCACGGTTGCGACGGCCTTCGAACAGTACGGAAATCCGCTGCGGGAGAACAGCCTGAGTCTTGGCTCATCGCCAGAGCTCAGATAGCGCAGCCGGTCACCGCTCTCGGTGAAAGAGCCGCCTCTTCCGACCGTGAGGGCTATTACGACGTCGGTCGCGACCAGTCCCATACCCTCGACACCGACCGTGGCGCCGCGCGGGATGGTCTCGGTATAGCGATCGACCGGGTATGGCCTCGGTATCAGCGCCGCGTTGGCGTCTGGTTCGACATTGCCGGTGTGACCTGAAGTCACGATGACGTGATCGACGTCGAGGTATTCCCCGTTCGCCAGCTCGACGCGCTCGCGCCCGTCCCGCAGGCTCACGATGTTCGTCGCCTCGATGTGGTGGTGGAGGATCGTCACCTTCTCGGGTGCCGCCGCCACGAGCGTCGCGTAGAACCACTGCAGGTATTCACCCATGAGCCTGCGCGGTATGTAGTCGTCGCGGCTTATCTCGCGACCGGAGGGGTCGATTCGGCACGTGTCACCCACCCAGCGATAGCCGACGGCGGTGACCCACTCGTGAAGGCCGACTGCGTACTTGGGCGACGGGCCTTCGTCCTGCCAGGGATAGAGCGACACCTGCCCGCACGGAGTATTGAGGATTAGGTAGTCAGGCTGGTCCGTCGCGTAGACACCTGACCCCGGGGTTCCGGGCTCGATGACATGTACCCGCACAGGCCCCCACTGTGAGCGCGAACCCGTGACAATGCGCTCCAGGAAGCTCAGCCCCCACGAGCCCAGTCCGACGACCGCGATGTCCATCAGAAGCCGCTGGTCCAACTAGAGGACATCGTCCAAGGTTACTACGGTGATCCGGAGCTTCCGAACCGACCGCGTCTCGGAGACGGGAACTTGGTGTCTCTCGGATTGTCACTCAGAGGGGTCGGCCGCTGAACAGGCAAAGACGAGAAGAAAACTCACTGCACAGGGTTAGGATCACTTTCATGCCTCCTGAGAAGCTGCACTGGTCAGATCTCTACCGGGAGGTCGTGACCTCCGGGTTGTGCACAGGCTGTTCGGCCTGCGTGGTTGTGTGCCCCTACGACGTGCTGGACTACGACGACGAAGGCAGCGCTTATAGACCTTTCCACGTTCCGGAGATGGGCGGCACGGACAACTGCACCTACGGCGAAAGGGGCTGCACTCTTTGTACGAGGGCATGCCCGCGGTTCGGTTCGTGGGAGCCTGAGGCCGACAGGTTCCTCTTCGGCCGTGAACGCGAGGAGAGCGAGGTGTACGGCATCGCCCAGGACGTGATCCTCGCCCGGGCCGCCGATCCCGAGCTCATAAAGGCCGGCCAGGACGGTGGCCTCGTCTCGGTGCTTTTGATCTGGGCGCTGGAGCATGACTTCATAGACGCCGCGCTCGTATCGAACCTCGAGGGGGACGGCAAGACCTGGAAAGCTGTGCCAGGCGTCGCTCGGAACACGGCCGAGGTGGTCGCGTCGGCCGGTTCCCGTTACACCTATTCCGCCAACCCGAGCGCCTACGCACAGGCGATCGAAAGCGGAGCCGAGCGGATAGCTCTTGTCGGCATGGGCTGTCAGGCGTCGGTCCCTGCGATCATGTCAGCGCGCAAGGCCGGCAAGGTGGCGAGGCGCTTTGTGCTGACGATAGGCCTGTTGTGCTCGAAACTCTTCGACGACGCGATCTTCCCCGAGCTTTTCGAAGCTCGCTACGGCCTGGCCCGTGAGGACATCGTCAAGATGAACATCAAGGGCATCTTCCAGGTCTGGACCCGCGATGGTGTGCTGCACGAGATCCCGCTCAAAGAGGCGTTTCAGTGGACACGAGAGGGCTGTAACCACTGCCCCGACTTCGCGGCCGAGCACGCCGATCTCTCGACGGGCGGGATCGGGTCCTTCTCCGACTGGACGTTCACAATTATCCGCACCGACAAGGGTCGGGAGCTGATCTCGGCGATGCTCGCCGCGGGAGCTATCGAAGTGCGTTCGGCCTTCGACGACGACCCCGACGCGATAGCGCTGCTTCGCAAGCTTTCCCGAGTGAGCCGCCGCCGGTGGCCCGAGAACGCGGAGCAGTCTCCGAGAAGGATCCCGGTCGTCAGCGCCTGAGGCAGTTCACGCCCCGAGCTCGCGGGCGCGCGCGAGCAGTTTGTCGAACATCTCCGCTGTGAGCAGCCCGGTGAAGACGTTGCGCTGGCTCGGGTGGTACGAGCACAGTAGCGTGCGGGATCCTCCGGTCTGGAGGAGGACTTGTCCGTCGTCGGCTAGCCACCGGGCGGCGGGCAGAGGCAGCTCCAGACCATGAGAGAAGCGTTCCCGCTTTCCCTTCGGTCGGCCTCCGCCCTCCGGCAGGCGCCACAGCGCCTCGTATGCGAAGGCGCCCAGGGCCAGCAGTACTCGAGCGCCGGTAAGCGCTCGCAGTTCGAAGGACAGGTAGCACGCACAGGTGTCCCGCTCTTGTGGAGTCGGCTTGTTGGCTGGCGGCGCGCAGCGCACTGCTGCGGTCACCCATGCCCCGGACAAGGTGAGACCGTCGTCGAGCGACCTGCTGAGCGCCTGGTTGGCGTAGCCCGCACGGTGCAGGGCCGCGAAGAGGAAGTCACCGGAGCGGTCTCCCGTGAACATCCGCCCCGTCCGGTTGCCTCCGTGGGCTGCCGGGGCAAGCCCGACAACCACGAGCCGCGCGTTCGGATCGCCGAAGCCGGGCAGAGGACGCGCCCAGTACCGTTCTGTGAAATGGGAGACCGGGGGGTTGGACGCCGCGTCATGGCGCCAAGCCGTGAGCCTCGGACATAGGGAGCAGTTCGCCACCTCCCGGCCGATCTGCTCCAAGCGCGCG
>Ga0224554_1001866_pt1 | contig 12120 bp, 5 predicted proteins | sample 714S22024metaG_FD_180666 | JGI IMG/M metagenome (GOLD analysis project Ga0224554, IMG submission 180666) | Peat soil microbial communities from Stordalen Mire, Sweden - 717 S2 20-24 | ecosystem: Environmental > Terrestrial > Soil > Wetlands > Peat | place: Sweden: Norrbotten County, Stordalen...
GCGGCAATCTACAACGCGAACAACGCCACTGGTCCTGCTCTCATCCAGTTCGATATTCCTACCAGCGATCCCGGCTATAACCCGGCGACGGGGATCTGGAAGATCCAGCCGCTTTCCACCGGGACCCAGGCCGAACTGCTCGGCTTCGCTCTGGACTACATCGGGAATACGGTGACCATTGACGGCTACACGCAACCCGGAGCCAGCCCGAATACCTCGACAACCACGGACAACGCGGTGATTCTGATCCAGATCGACGGCGGCGCCTCCACCACCCCCGGCAACGACGGCCTTGAGCCCTTTGACGACTCCGGGACCGTGATCCGCGGTTTGGCCTTCAGCGGCTGGACCAACGCGTATGCCAGCGGCGGCGGCGCCTCGGGCGCCTGCGGAATTGAGGCATTCGGAAGCGGTGACTTCATAGAGGGCAACTTCCTGGGGACCGACGCCACGGGCAAGAACGCCGCCCCCAATCGCATTGGAGTCTTTGCGGATGGCGGCATCAGAAACGTCATTGGTGGTACGGCACCGCAGGCCAGAAACATTCTCTCCGGCAACAACCTGGCCGGCGTGCTGGTCCTGGTCGGCGTCGTTGAGACGACGGTGGAAGGGAACTTCATCGGGACGGATATCACCGGCGCGGCGGCGTTGTCGAACCTGACCGACGGGGTGGGCACGAATGGATCCCAGGTCAACTTCGGTGGTGCAATTCCGGGGGCGGGGAACCTCATCAGCGACAACCCGACCAATGTGGACTTGAACGACTTGACCAAGGAGAACGGAGCTTCGGGTTCGCTTGTCCAGGGCAACCTGATCGGCACGGACGGAACGGGGACGCGCGCTCAGACCTTTGGTGGATCCGGCATTTCGATCCTGAACAATCCGACGTACATGACCATCGGCGGCACCACACCGGCGGCGCGCAACGTGATCTCCGGCAATGTGACTGGTGTTTATGTCTTCGATAATGCCTTCAACAACACAGTTCAAGGTAATTACATTGGCACCGATATTACCGGGACGGTGGCTTTGCCCAATCTGACTTATGGCTATGAGAGCGGGAGCGTGGTCGAGACGACCGATGGCGTGGCGGGCACAGTGGTACCTGCCGGCTTGTCAAATATCGGCGGTTCGGTTCCGGGGGCGGGCAATGTGATCTCCGGCAACGGCTCCGACGGGATAAATATCTCCGGAACCAGCCAATACCCCGCAGGGTATGGCTACCTGGTGGGCAACACCATTCAAGGCAACTTTATTGGCACAGACTATACCGGCACGCAGCCGATTCCCAACCATGGCAACGGCGTGTACCTTCAGGCCGGGGCGACCAACAACCTGATTGGCGGCACGGCGCCGGGGGCAGGCAACCTGATTGCTTACAACAAGCAGAACGGAGTGCTGATCGATCCCGGCACCGGAGCCGCCGGGCCCGGCACAGGTAACCAGACGGTCGCCAACACGATTTTATCCAACACCGGCTCGGGCGTGCGCATCAACACCGGCAGCCAGGATCGCATCAGCCATAACTCGATCTTCGGTAACGGAGCTCTGGGCATCAATCTCAACGGGGCCGGGCCGAACCTGAACACAAACTGTCAGTCAACCATCAGCGGCGCGAACAATTCACAGAACGCGCCCTCGCTCACCGCCGGCTCCGGCTCGGCGTTCATCTCAGCTACGGCAACAGACCCGAGCGGAAATACCTCTCAGTTCTCCAATTCAGTGCCTGAATCGCTGAGCGGAAATGTGCTCGACCTGCTGGGGACTTTCAACAGCCTGCCCGGCACGGCCTATACGATTGAATTCTTTTCAAGTCCCAGCGCGGACGCTTCGGGATTCGGCCAGGGGCAGACGTATATCGGTTCTACGACTGTCACTACCGACGGAACCTGCGCCGCGCCGGTGAGCGATCCGGTGAACCTGACTCAGGCAGACGTGAGTGTAAAGCTGGTGGGTAACTACTTCGGCTTGCAGGCCGGGGCGGACTTTGGGCAGGAGACATACACGGGAACTGTAACCAACGTCGGACCCGCCACGGCGCACAATGTAGTTTTCACGGACGCACTGCCCGCGGGGCTGAGCGTCAGTAGCGCATCTTGCAACCTAGGCGCATGCCAGAGCCCAATCACGACTTCGCTTGGCAGTTGCGCGGTGAGTGGCAACACTGTTACTTGCAATATTGGGACATTGCCGCCCGGAACGACCTCTTCGGTGACCATTCCGGTGACGGTGGCAGCGAGCGCCTCGGGCAGCATCACCAACACAGCTACAGTGAGCGCCACGGAAGTGGATCCGGTTCTGGCCAACAACACCTCCAGCGTGACAGAGCCCGTTACCTTTCAGAGCCCACTTATCGACCGGATCAGCCCAGCCTCGGTACTGGTAAACAGTCCCGATGTGGTGGTGACAATTTATGGGTTCTGGATCCTTCCCAACTCAGCGGTGACCTTCAACGGCAATCCTGTCAATACGGTTGCCTTTCTGGACAATCAGGGCTGCGCATGGCAGCAGACGCAGTACTGCCCTGCGATTCAAGTCTTGGTTCCGGCGTCTATGCTGACCACTGCGGGCACGCCGACGATCAGTGTGATCAATCCGAGCCCGGCCCCATACGGCTACAGCCCCAGCGCATCGACCGCCACGTTCACGATTGCTGCCTCCTGCACCTATACCTTCCCCTTCACCCTCCTTTCGACGCTCCCCGCCACGATCCCCAGCGGTGGGACCGACTGGACCGACGGCTCTGTCGAGGTAGCCGCCAGTGCACCCACGTGCCCGTGGACGGCGACATCCTCGGTGCCTTGGGCCGTGGTCCTGGATAACGCCTCGACAACCGGTAATCAGACCGTCGATATCGCGATCGGACCGAACGCCGATCCCGTCAACCCTCGCACCGGCAGCGTCACCATCGCCGGCCAAACGTTCGATATACAGCAGGACCCCGGCGCAAGCTGCGGCTACCAGCTCAGCCCCACCTCAGCTTCGTTCACCACGGCGGGCGGGACTGGAACCATCCAAGTGACTTCCACCTGCTTCAGTTACTCCGCAGCGTCTTATGCGCCGTGGATTACCATTCCCCAATCCGCCTATTTCTTTAGCGACAACGGGGCGGTGACATACAGCGTTGCACCGAACACAGGCGGGCCGCTCTCCGGCTATCTCGTGGTTGGCACACAACCGTTCCCAGTAACTCAGGCCGCGCCCAGTTGCTACTACACCCTGAGCGCCACCTCCACCCTCCTGCCCATCGGCGGCGGCACTGGCTCCGTGGGGGTTACAACGTCCTCTCCGAGCTGCGCATGGACGGCCACAACAGCAGCCTCCTCTCCGATCAGCATTACCTCCGGCGCATCCGGCACCGGCAACGGCACGGTCAACTTCTCAGTGGCGGCTAACACCGGCACGGCACTCACCAGCAACATCACCATCGGCGATCAAAATGGCGGATCTTCGATCTTCGCGGTGAATCAACCCTCGGCATTCTCATGCACTTTCACGATCTCGCCTTCCACAGTCAACATCTCCGCCAACGGCGCAGCCAACTCCTTCACCGTTACCCCTTCCTATCAGACCTGCCAATGGAACGCGGCATCGAGTGACGGCACGGCGCTGACGCTGCCCAACAGCAGCTCTGGAACCGGCACCGGTTCGGTCTACTACGTGGTAGGCCAGAACACCGGCGCGCCGCGTACCCTCACCATCACCGCCGGTTGCGAGACCTTCACCATCAATCAGGACGGGACCGCAGCCGCCAATCCAGTGCCTGCAATCACTACGTTGCTGCCTACGGGTACAACGGCAGGCTCAGGCGCATTCACGCTGACCGTCAATGGCTCAGGCTTCATCAACGGCTCGACAGTGAACTTCAACGGCAATGCGAGAGCCACTACCTACATAAGCGCCAGTCAGCTCACGGCGGCCATTCTCGCGACAGACGTGGCGGGGACGGGCACACCGGCGGTCACCGTCACCAATCCATCGCCGGGCGGAGGGACTTCCAACGCGGTAGCCTTCAACGTGACTGCAGCGCGGATCACTCCCACGGTCACGGTGTCGCCGTCGCCGGCGAGCATTACAACCGCGCAGGCGTTAACGGTAACAATTGGCGTCAGTGGAGGCGATAGTCCAACCCCAACTGGATCAGTTGTTCTGGCCAGCGGAAGTTACACGTCAGCGGCAACAACTCTGACCAGCGGCAGCGCCACCATCAACATCCCCGCAGGATCGCTGGCGACAGGGACAGATACTCTTTCGGTAAGTTACACGCCGGACTCGAGCAGCTCATCAACATACAACAGCGCCACGGGATCGAACACGGCTACAGTAACGACCCCGCCGAAGATTGCGCCCACGGTTACGGTGTCTCCGTCTCCGGCGAGCATTACAACCACGCAGGCACTGACGGTGACAGTCGGCGTCAGCGGCGGGAGCGATAATCCTACGCCAACCGGATCGGTGACGCTAGCCAGTGGAAGCTATACCTCAGCGGCAACCACTCTGATCAGCGGCAGCGCCACCATCAACATTCCTGCCGGATCGCTGGCGACCGGGACCGATACATTGTCGGTTAGTTACACGCCCGACTCGAACAGCTCGGCAACATATAACAACGCCACGGGATCGAACACCGTAAGTGTGACCGCCGCAACCGTACAGGTGTCAGTGGGGACGACTCCGGCTGGGTTGTCGTTCACCGTCGACGGAACGACTTACACGAGCAGCCAAACTCTAACTTGGAACATTGGCTCCGCGCACACAATCGCCACCACCTCGGTGCAGGTAAGCGCGGGAACGCAGAACACATTCAGTTCCTGGTCCGACGCCGGAGCGCTCTCGCATACAGTCACGGCTTCATCGACCGTGACCAGTTACACAGCCACCTTCAGCACCGCATTTCTGCTCACTCCATCGGCCAGCCCGTTGGCCGGCGGCGGGGTGACGCCAACGGCAGCCACTTACTACCCCGCGGGAACGGTCGTGAACATCACGGCAACGCCTAACCCGGGCTATACCTTCAGCAATTGGACGGGCACCGTGTCCAGTTCAAGCAGCGCCTCGACGACCGTCACAATGAATGCACCGCAAAGCGTGACGGCTAACTTTGCGATCGTCTCAACTGCCACAGTTACGCTGACTCCCTCTTCGCTGGCCTTCCCAAACACTACCGTCGGCGTGACCTCGGCTCCCCTCGCCATCACGGTCAATAACACTGGCACCGCCGCGCTCACTATCGACAGCATCACGATCACCGGAACCAACCCAACTGACTTCGCCATCACGACCGGCGCCAACGCCTGCGGCACAACGCTCGCCGCCAGCGGCAATTGTTCCATTTATGTCACCTTTACCCCGGGTTCGGCCACCAGCTTCGCAGCTACACTTTCAATCACCGACAATGCCTCTGGCGGCCAGACAGTCACCGTCACTTCCCGCAGGCCGATTGGCGAGGGAACCTCCGGCACCTCAACCCAGACGGCTAACCTTACCGGCACGGGCACGGCGGCGGCGGCGCCGATCGCTTCGCTGACCGCCCCGGCGGCCTTCCCCAGCACCACCGTCGGCGCGACCGCGGCTGCTCTAGCTGCCACGCTGAGCAACACTGGCAATGCTTCACTGGCTATCAGCGGAGTTACCATCGCCGGCGCCAACCCAACTGACTTCACCCTCAGCACCGGCAGCAACGCTTGCGGCAGTTCGCTCGCCGCCGGCGCCAGTTGCTCCATCTATGTAACCTTCACGCCGGCCTCGGCAACCAGCTTCACGGCAACGATCTCGGTGGCTGACAACGCCACCGGTTCGCCGCAGACTGCTGCCCTCACCGGCACAGGAACGGCGGTAGCAGCGCCCATAGCCTCGCTGACTGCCCCGGCGGCCTTCCCGAGCACTACCGTGGGTGTAACTTCCGCGGCGCTCTCTGCCACGCTGAGTAACACCGGCAACGCGGCACTGGCCATCAGCGGAGTTACCATAACTGGCGCAAACCCCACGGACTTTGCGATTGCCACAGGCAGCAACGCCTGCGGCAGTTCGCTCGCCGCCGGGGCCAGTTGCTCCATCTATGTCACCTTCACGCCGGCCTCGGCGGCCAGCTTTGCGGCAACGCTTTCGGTTGCCGACAACGCTGCCGGCTCGCCGCAGACCGCCGCGCTCAGCGGCGCCGGGGCAGCGGCAGTCGTTCCCACTTACAAAGTGGCCTCGCCCACGGCCCCGCAAACCGTGCTGCCAGGCGCAGCGGCGACTTATACCATCAATGTAACTCCGGTCAACGGATCCTTTACCGGCCTTGTAACTCTCGGGGCCAGCGGGCTGCCCGCAGGAGCTACAGCTGCCTTTGCGCCGCCGACAGTTACACCGGGCTCAACCGGGGCTACCTCGCAGTTGACCGTTCAGACTGCGGCCGCAGTTGCGGCAATAACGAAGCGGCCTTCGCCATGGCCGCTGGCTCTGCCGGCGCTGAGCCTGATCGGGCTATGCTTTGTCCCCGGCAAGCGATACCGCCGCTGGATAACTCTCGGCCTGCTGCTGGTTTGCTCGCTGGGCGCGATCACTGCTCTGAGCGGATGCGGAGGCGGATTCGGGCTGGGCAACCTGACACCGCCCCCAGCGAGTTACACCATCACCGTAACCGGAACCAGCGGCTCCAGCGTGCAAACCACCACCGTTCAGCTTACCGTGCAGTAACAAGGAGACCACCATGCGACTCAGGATCAAACACATTTTCGCCCTGCTGTTGACCATTGCCGCGGTCTCCGCCGCCCAGGCCGTTGCGCAGTCTGCCGCCCAGCCCGCGCCCACGAGCGGCAGCGCCAATAAGCCCTTCCGCGCAGAGCTGGAGCTGGGTTACAGCTATCTGCGCAGCAATGCGCCTCCGGGCGGATGCGGCTGCTTCAACCTCAACGGCGGCAACGCCACCTTTGCCTGGCCTCTTAACTCGGGAAGCTTTGCGCTCGCGGGCGATGTAACTATCGCCCATGCGGGCGCAGCCGCCAGCACCGGCGACAGCCTGACTCTTAGCACGTTCACGGCGGGCGGCCGCTATTCGCCTAAGTTAGGTAAGTCGGCTGTGCAGCCCTTCGGGCAGGCGCTGGTGGGATTAGCACACTCCAGCGGCACACTGGTGCAGGGAGCGAACCCAGGCGCGGCCAACGCCGGCGCGGCCTTCGCCGCCAACCTCGGCGGAGGCCTCGACCTGCGCGCCAGTCCACGCTTCTCGGTGCGGCTGATCGAAGCAGATTACCTGCTGACCACCTTTGACAACGGATCCAACAACCACCAAAACAACCTGCGCATCGGCGCCGGCGTGGTGGTTCACTTCTAACCGCCAGCCGAGTTCACTCTTGCGACACGCTCGACGGGTCGAAAGCAAAGACAAAGCCAAGAGAGCGGGGGAGCGCGAGTGAAAACCGTAGCTCGACCCAACCTCAGAAGGTTTACCCCATCAACGCATGTCTTGCCCGCTTCCCGGACGCCTGCCAACGCCGCACAATTTCGTAGGCAATCACCGTTGCGTAGGTCACTGAGATCCACACGCAGACCTCTTCGATGGGCAGACGGCTCCATGCCGTGATGCGCACACCCACCATGGCCGCATCCTGGAAGCCCCACCACCCGTATGGCACGGCCAGCGTTACCTCCCAAAGCAGGCTGGTCAACAGGATTATGAACAGCGTCAAGCTCAAGGCGCGCCAATTGATCACCGGCATCGCCGAGGGCAGCAGTGCCGCCGAGGGCCCCAGCGCTCCAACCACAAGAAAAGTGAAATACCCCGGAAATCCAGGCTTCGTCACAAATTCCCACCGATACCAAATGGCCGCTGAGATAAGCGCCACCGCCCAGGCCAGCGACTGCGGGTGAAAGCGGAGTAGACGGTCAAACTGCGCTCTTTCCTTGGCATCTGACGGAATGCTATAGGCCGCCAGCCAATATTCATCCATCCAGATATAGATCAGCAGTACAGCCACGAATCCCGTGAAATAGAACGCATACTCCTCGATGGGCACACCACCGCCCAATGCCGGTGCGGTAATGCCTAGTGTCGCGCCGGAATTGGGGAATGTGAAGAACCTTCGGGCAAAGAAGAAATCCAGACCCGCTCCCAACGGAAACAGAATGCCGATGGTGAGTCCGAAGGCCCTTTTCGATATTTTGACGCCCTCCAGCGGAACGAGCCAAAGGCCGATGGCAAGGATCGGAACGATGAACAGCAGTAAGCTGACCGTGTACCCGTAAGCAGAGGCGTTGGGCGCCTGTGCGCCGTCGGCCGTGGGTGCGCGCGTCGTAAGAAGCGTCAGTGCTGCGGGAAGAGCGACCATCCCCAGCATGGCCAATACCAGCCGAAAGCTCGTGCGAGGCAAACTGGCGTGCGATGAACCTGTCATGGAAATGACCTCCCGAATCGATACGCGGATTGCAAAGTATGGGCAATATACCATCCCATCGATGCCCTGGTATCTGTTTTTGTCTTTTCCTTCCGTTCCATTTGTGTCACACTTGAAACTATGGGAAGCAAAGACAAAGGCAAGAAAGAAGTCAAGAAGGCGCCGAAACCCAAGCCAAAACCCGAGCCCGGCCGCAAGCGCGAAGGGTTCACCCCAGCCCCGCCGAAGTAGGGCATTTGTAGTTTTGACCCCTCCGGCGCGCCCTAATTGTACTCACGCAGAAAGGCCCTCCCGGTCCGTGGAGGGCTTTTCTGCTTTGTGGGGCAGGTGGCCAACTCATCAGCATCGAAGGATTGCCATGAGTCATGAGAAGCCGGGTGGCGAACCTAAGCTTGTGAAATCTTAACCTTCCCAACTAATGTGGGTGGGCGGTCTCCTCTTCATCGGTGACTGCGAACAGCCGCTTGAGGTCGGCTTCTGAATATGCCCGAACGAGCGGCTCGGTGTACTTTACCCGGTCCGTCTTGAGCATCGGCCACGACAGGGCATACTCGGTGAAAAAGGTCTTCAAGTAGGAAAGCCTGTTGTGGATGGTGCGGTCGTCCGTGCCCTTGTCCCGCATCCAGTCCATGAACTTGAGGATGTCCCAACGGGTCAGGTCAGCAGTAGGCTTGTCGCCTACGACAGCAAGAAAGTCCATCACCGCCCGGTTGTACGCCAAGAAGGTCTTGTGCTTCTTCGACTTCTTGACACGGTTGATGTACTCGGTAGCGGCGTCGGCCAGTTGAGGCTTCTCAGGTACATCAGACTGCGGGGAGTTCCGCCTCCCTTGGGCTTGAGGGTTGATTGCCGCCTTGCAGAGTTCAGATTGCATGTTGTTGAGGGCGACTTGGGCTGCGTCAGAAAAGTGGCCTGCGCTTCTGATACGCTTTCGAGCGTCCTCGAACCACCTAAGGTAGTAGGTTTGTCCGGTTGGAATGTCAATCAGTTTTTTGGGCGGGGTACAGTACGCTGCGGCACTGCGAATGTAGAGTCGAACAGCAGTGTTCGCTATAAAAATCCTCTGAGGGTTAATACTCAGAGGTTGGCGATTCGTACTAGATTATCGCACCAGTGACCGTATCTTGTTGATTCTAAATAATGGCGGAGGGATTCGAACCCCCGATAGCCTTGCGACTATGTCTGATTTCGAGACGGGCATACTATCTATTGTTATCAATCATTTAGAGGATGGGTGGTCACTTTTTGAGCTAGTTGGAATCGTCTTCCTGTCGTAGTGGCTCGCGGCCGCAGCGGTGGCACATGGGGATCTTTGAGTACATCCAGCGCATTGAGTAGCGGCCCTACGATGGCGACCCGCTGAATCTGCATCAAGCGAAACTCGCACAGGCAAGCGACTCAGCGCCTATCCCGTCCGAATGCAACAAGCCCGAGTTGCTCGCTCATGGCCAGCCACGCCAAATCGAAGGTACACACGACCCTGAGTATGGACTCTCGATGGTGCAACACGAGTTTGTCCGAGATGAACCCATACCGCTCTACATCTGGACGAACAACTCCAGCGATCACCCGATAGAACTCGGCTCGTGTGGTGCTGAACCGGCTTATTTGAAAGCTGGTGGCTTCGTTCTTTATGACGCATACGGCCATCGCGTACTCAATAAGCGCCAGACAGCTTCAGACAAGCAATGCAAAGCTGACCCCTCGGGATACTACAACCCGCTGGAATGCACACTCAACCTTGGCCCATTCTTGTTTCCAGCGCACACATGCGCGAATAGCCGCATCGATCTCACAAAGGACTACGAACTGCCTCCTGGCAAATACATCATAAGCACGCGCGACCCCGGCGATACCGCCTTTTGTCCTCGAAGGGATGACAAGCCACACAAGCCGAACCCAACAACGGACATCGGCTTCGAGGTCGTACAACCTTGATTTGCCCTTTCTGCTGCGATTCGCTGGAGAACCTCCATATCCGACGCTATACCGCTCAGAATCCTTAGAAGGTGTACCCGCTGTCGGTAAAGTAATGGCCGGAACACCCGATTCAGGTAAACATAAGCGTCTTTTGGTCCCGTGAACTCCCAGCAATCGGTGGCCGGAAGAACGTGAACCAGATTCAGCAGATGCTTCACAATGAATCCTGTACGCTCGCTAACCGGCTTTAACCGGTTTGGCCTTTTCGGTAGGGAGGGATTCATATCGCCATATAAACCATTGTAAATAAGCTGGATACAAAATCGCGTCAAATAAATACACCCAAAAGTACACCCTTCGAGAATTGACTGGTGTTCAGCCCACGTCTTCTGTCCCATAGACATCTGCCCAAAACCCTGCCTTTTTCCCCTCGAATATGTCCATGAAGCTTTTTCGGCATTGGCCGGCAGGCCCTACACGCGAGCGATGCTCAAAATGACCACCAAAATGCGTCGAATCGAATGGTGGAGCTGGTTGGGAGCGAACAGACGACCTCTTCCATGCCATAGAGCCAACATTAAGCATTTAAATGCTTACAAGACCCAAGTGGCTCCCTAAGTCCTTGTAAGCACGCAAGTCCCGGAGAACCTGCGTATCGCATAACGTATCGCGTTTCCAATTTACTGTCCGCGCGATCAGAGACACTTGCGACGCCGTACAGCTCCCGAATTCCTCATTCAAAGGCTGAATCCACCGTTCTCTGTTTGCATTCACGTGACACTGGCTAGCGAACCGTTGCCCTCATTTCCTTGCCCTCATAAACGATCTCGTTGTCCGATTTGCTAGTCATCTCGCCGCCAGTTCCGTGTCCGCTTCTAACCACTACAACCCGGAATGTGCGCTTCGCAACCATTTCCGGGAAGGCCCCTTCGCGTTTGCCAATCGTCAAGATGCTTGCACTGTCGTTCCAGCGAATGGGGATCACAGATTGCTGGCCTTTCTCGTAGTTATAGCCGTCGCCCGCATCCTCGTACAGATTGAATTCACCATCTGCTCCGCGATAGATGCGAAGTTCAATGGGACCATCAGGCTTCTCCGCGGCATATTCGATTTCCGGACCCATGGGCAAGATGGAACCCGCGCGGACGTATATCGGCATGCGATCCAAGGGCGCGTTGGCTTCGATCTCCTTGCCGCCTTCGGTTGAATCCCCGGTCCAGAAGTCATACCACCTGGGCGATGCGGGAAGATACACGTTGCGATGGGTGACGTTTGCCTTCAGAACCGGATTGACCAGAAGAGCAGGGCCGAACATGAACTCATCTCCGATATTCCAGGTTTCTTCGTCCGAGCGCCAGTCCATGACCAGCGGGCGCTGGATGGTGTAATCCTCGCTTGCGACCTTCCATGCAAGCGAATAAATGTACGGCATCAGGCGATAGCGGATCTTGTCATATCGGATCAGCGTTGGCTCGACTTTGTCGTAAGTCCACAGCTCGTTGTGCGCGCGATGGCCGTGAGTTCGGAATATGGGGCAGAACGCGCCGAACTCAAACCACCGCGCATAGAGTTCCTGATAGGCGGGCTGTTCAGTTGCTCCCGGAAACGCAGGCCAATAGCCCCCAATGTCGGTTGTCCAGTAAGGATACCCGCTGAGAGCGAGATTCAGGCCGGCGGGTACCTGATGCGAGAGCGACCAATAGCTGGTAAACACATCGCCTGACCACACTGTTGCCCCGACGCGTTGCTGGCCGAGAAACGCGGAGCGCGTCAGCAGAAAGACACGCTTGCGGTCGTTTTCGGCTCGCCAATGATTTTGCAC
>Ga0224554_1001868_pt1 | contig 12110 bp, 9 predicted proteins | sample 714S22024metaG_FD_180666 | JGI IMG/M metagenome (GOLD analysis project Ga0224554, IMG submission 180666) | Peat soil microbial communities from Stordalen Mire, Sweden - 717 S2 20-24 | ecosystem: Environmental > Terrestrial > Soil > Wetlands > Peat | place: Sweden: Norrbotten County, Stordalen...
TGAAACCCGATTGCAAATCCTTCGTGTCCATATCAGAATACCAGCCGCGTTCATGCCGCGTTTCACAGTGCAAGGCGCAGGTCCGCGCCGGAATTCTCTCAGCCGTCTTCAATGGTTCGGCCTTCGTTCGCTTTGGCCTGCGGAAAAGCCTTTCTTACAATCGCGGCAATTTCACTATCCGGAAAAACCGGGCCCCCTTTGAAAACTTCCGGGAAATTTTCCCCGCGCCCGTCCCCGCTGGCGCTCGCCTCGCGTCTAAACTCATAACAGGGCTCATTACAGGGCAGGATCTTCCCCCTTGCCGGGAGTGAATGACCATGAAAGCCTCCGGTCCCATCGCCTTCCTTCGCGTTCCTTTTGTTCTGGGTGTTTTGCTCGCGGCATTCGGCCCGCCGGCTGCTCTCGGCACGCTCGCCATCGCTGCCGGGCTCTCTGCCTGCGGCACAAACTCCAACGGCCCCACCCCCGGCGTATATCCCTACACCGTCACCGCCACCGACGAATTTAGCGGGCCAACGCCCCTGGGCCAGGCCGTCAGCACTACGGTCATGGTTCTCGTCCCCTAAGCGTCTTGCGCGCTGCCCCCGTCCCGGCTCCGCCCGCCGGGTGCGGCCCAGCGCGAGGCCAATCGCCCCACCCTCCCAACCAGCAATTAAGATTCATCAAGGGAGAACTCTCTTGCCGGTTTGGAAAGCATTTCTCATCGCGTTCAGCGTGCTCCTGCCGCTGATCAACCCGCTCGGCTCCGCCCTGGTTTTTCTCGGCCTCGTCGGCGATGCGCCGCCCAAGGTCCTTCACTCTCTCGCGCGCCGCATCGCCATCAACAACATCGTTTTCCTTGTGATTTTTGAGCTGCTGGGCGCAACCATCCTCAACTTCTTCGGCATCTCTCTGCCCATCGTCCAGCTTTCTGGCGGCATGGTCGTTGCGGCTATGGGCTGGGGTGTGTTGAATGAGCCGAGCGCCGGCCCCGGCTCCCGCAACAAAGAGGAGGAGACCGGCCAAAGCGGCGAACCCGATACGAGCCATCTCGAGGAAAGCGTCTTCTATCCGTTCACCTTTCCCATCACCTCAGGGCCGGGCACGCTTGTTGCATTGCTCACGGTCACCGCGCACATCTCGGATAAGAATCTTACCCACGACATTCTGGCCCACGTCGGCGTATTTCTCGCCATCGTTGTTCTCAGCGTCCTTTGTTATTTCTGCTACGCCTACGCGCCCTATATCACCAAGAAAATCTCGCCCTCCACGGCCCACGGAATCCTGCGCGTCATCGCCTTCATTCTGCTCTGCATCGGCATCCAGATCGCATGGAACGGCCTCTCCGCCCTCCTCGCCACAGTTGTCAAACCGTAAGCCCGATCCGATTCCTCGCTTTCGTTCCGTAATGTTCGGAATCCCGCGGAAAAACACCGTCCTGTACGCCGTAATCCGCCGATCTCCACGAATTCCATCCACCCATGTCTCGCCGCTTCCGCCCCCTGTGGAACCCGCGTCACAAACCCGCGCGCCGCCTTCGTGTATCTTGGCGATGGGTCGATTCTTTTCCTGGGAGCGCGCCGCAAATTAGATGCCTACATTCGCCGCCATCGACATCGGTTCCAACTCCTGCAGACTCAAGATCGCCCGCGTGCACGCGCACCGGCTAAAGACACTCGCCGAAGACCGCGAAGTCACTCGCCTCGGCGGCAGCGTCTTCGACACCGGCCTCATCTCACCCGAAGCCATGGCCGCCACATTGCGCGCCCTCAAGCGTTTTCAGCGCTCGGTGCAGTCTCACGGCGTCGATCGCATTCGCGTAGTGGCCACCGCGGCCATGCGCGATGCGCGCAACTCCGCCGCATTTCAGGCCTGGGTCAAGGCCGAGACCGGCTGGAACATGGAGATCATCTCCGGCCTGGAAGAAGGTCGTCTTATCCATCTCGGCGTCACCGGCGCTGAGCCGGGAGCCGGCGGCCGCGTGCTGTTGCTCGACCTCGGCGGCGGCAGTTGCGAGGTCACGTTCTCTGAGCACAAGCGCATCAGGGAGACCGTCAGCCTTCCGCTCGGCGCGGTGCGGCTTACTGAGCAGTTCCTCTCCGACGATCCCGCTCCGCGCGACGGCCTCACGCGCATGCGGCAGTTGATCGCGCGCGAGCTTCGCCGCGCTCATCGCAAGATTCAGCCCGGTCGCTCGCCGCTGGTCATCGCTACCTCCGGCACGGCTGCCGCGCTTTCCGCTGCCTACGCTCAGGGAGCAAAAAACGGCAAGCCCGGCGCAAAAAAGTCAGCCAAGCTCGTCGCCCGATCCGGCGCAAAATCCGGTTCTGACCGCGTCGAAGATCGCGCCGCCATCCTGGCCGGAATGGTCCCCGCGCGCGCCGTGCGCAAACTCGCCGGCAAGCTGGCCAAAATGTCGCTCCCCGAGCGCGAGGCCGTACCCGGCATCGGCCCACGCCGCGCTGAGATCATTGTCGCCGGCGCTGAGGTCTACGCCGAAATCTTCGAGAGCTTCGGCCTGAAGGGCTTTCGTTATTCGCCTCTCGGCTTGCGCGATGGCATTCTGGCGCAGATGCTGGCCGAGCAGGACGCCCGCGCCAAAGCTCACCGCGAGTTCGAGCACGAGCGTTGGGAAAGCGTGCTGTCCACCGCGCGCCGTTACGGCGTCGATCCTCGCCAGGCCGACCCGGTCCGCGCCCACACTGTCCAGCTTTTTCGCGAGCTCAAGTCCATGCACGCGCTTCAGCCCGAATACGAAAGCTGGCTGGCTGCCGCCGCCATGCTTCGCGACACCGGCAAATTCATCAACCACCAGGGCCATCACCGGCACACGCAATACATCATCTCCAGTTCGGAGATTTACGGCTACACCCAGCTGCAGCGCACGCTGGTCTCGGCCATCGCGCGCTACCTCGGCAAGAGCCGCCCCCAGCCCGGCGACCGCGCTCTGCGCAACATTCCCGCCGACGAGCACAAAAACGTAAACCGCGCCGTCGTCTTGTTGCGTCTTGCCATCGCTTTAAATCAGGACCGCGCCTCCGACGTTCTTCGCGTCAGCACGCGGGTCTATCCCAAGCGGGTTTATCTGGAGTTGCGTCCTGGGCGCACCGGCGCGGAACTGGAGTTGTGGTCGCTGCGCAAGGAAGCCGGCTACTTCCGCGAGGTCTTCGGGCGCGAACTCTTCGTCACGCTGGCATAGATAGCCCGCGCCGTGCGCGGATCCAGCAGCCACTGCAGTCGCGGCGGATGCCGTTCCATATCGACGCGCGCAATCGATCCCTTGCGCATCCGGATCGCCGCGCCTCCGTTTCCGGTGACCAGGCGCCCCAGAAACTGGAACATATTTGGGTTGTGCCCGACAACCAGAACCCCATCGCGGTCGGCGTACTTCGCCAGCATCTTCTGGAAATCGGCGAAACTCGCATTCAATCCCAGACCCGGGCTTATCTCTACCTGCGAGTCATAACCCAGCTCCGTTCCCACCAACTGAGCTGTCTGGCGGGCCCGCTTCAACGGGCTCGATACGATAACGTCAATCTGCACCTTCAACGCCCCCATCACCCGGGCCATCAACATGCACTGCTCCTTGCCTTCCTTCACGAGGCCCCGCTTCAGATCGAGAACGGGGTTCTCGCGAATCGTGCCGGCATTCGCATGGCGCATCAGATAGAGAATCATGGGGATCGATTCGTTGGGGACGTACGAGGCCTTGCCGAACTCCTACATCCTCATTTTAACAGATTTGTAACATTCGGTTCTGCGCCAGATTGTCGCAGCTTTCCTTCCGAGAGCCCGCGTTTCTCACCAGTCGCAGGCAAGGAGTAGCGCCGGTCTCCAGACCGCCTGTCGTGCGGGCCTCCAGGCCCGCACACCTCCACTGTGCCCAAAAAACTAGACGTTTGGCAGGTCAGGCTGCCGGATTTCCCAAAGTGCATAGTTGTTGTGAGAGAAGCGGGCTAGTCCTCTGCCTTTTGCGTCTGGCGCCGATAGCTCAAATTTTCGCGGTCGGTCCCTACTGCACCTTCACCGTCGCACTCGCCTCAATGTCGCTCGACGAATTCCCGACCATCACGCGAACCGGCTCCGCTTCCACGCGAAATCCCGGCAGCTTCTCGTCCCACCAGGCAAGCGACGATGCCTTCAGCGGTATCTCGACAGTCTTCGTTTCATTCGGCTCGATCGTCACGCGCTTGAATCCCTCCAGCTCCTCCTGTGGCCGCTCCACCTTCGAGTTCAGGTGCTTCACATACATCTGCACCACCGCGTCGCCCGCGCGGCTGCCGGTATTGGTCACGTCCACACTCACGGTGACCGTGCCGTCTTTCGCAAGTTCCTCAGAGCTGGTCCGCAGATTGGAATATTTGAACGTCGTATAGCTCAGGCCATAGCCGAACGGAAACAACGGCTCGCCTTTGAAATACATGTACGTGTAGCCGTCGCGAATGTTGTAATCCATGCTCGGCGGAAGCTGATCGGCCGACTTCGGCCAGGTTCTCACCAGGTGGCCGCCGGGGTTGTATTCGCCAAAGAGCACCTTCGCCAGCGCGGTTCCTTCATCCTGCGAAGAGTGCGCCATGGTCAAGATCGCGGGAACATTAGCCGCGCTCCAGTTGATCGCAAAGGGAAAGCTGGCGACCAACATCACAACGGTCTTCGGATTCTTGATGAGGACCTGCTTCACAATCTGTTCCTGCGCCAGATCGATGCTCTCCCGGTCGCGGCCTTCGCGGCCGTCGCTTGGAACCGTGCAGGGCAGCGTGCCGCCGCCACCTCCTGTGGGCGTGCTGTACCACTCGTGTGCCTCGTCGGGTCCGCACGTGGGATCGTTGCCGATCACCACCACCGCCGCATCGGAGTCGCTCGCCGCCTTCATCGCATCCGCTTCTCCAGCCGACGTGTCGTAGGCGGCGTAGTTCACCTTGACGTCGGGCCCCACCAGGTCCTTGATCCCCTGCAACGGTGTCACCGCATAAGGCGGTGTGCCTCCGTACCAATCCCAATGCACTTGGTCGGCAAGCGGGCCGATGACCGCAATCGATTTGATCTTGCTTTTGTCGAGCGGCAGAATGTTGTCCTCGTTCTTCAACAGCACCACGGACTCGAGCGCCAAACGCCTGCTGACGTCGCGGTCCTTGTCGGTGTTCCACGGCTCGGGCGAATCCTTAATTTTCGAATAAGCCACCATCTCCGGCGGGTCAAGCAGCCCAAGCCGAATCGTGACGCGGAACTTGGGCCGTAGCAGCCCGTCGATCTCCGCCTCCGTAATTTCGCCGTCCTTCAGCGCCGCCTTGGTTTCATCCTTATACGTGTCGAGAAACTGGTTGATCCCCGCCTTCAGGCATGCAACCACCGCCGCCTTCTGGTCGGGAAACAAATGGCGCGGAACCACCAGCAGCTTCACCGCTCCCCCATCGCTCGAAATCACGTCCACGCCCCACTGCTCGCGAACGATGCTCTTGAGAATCGGATTCACAGCCATCGCCGTGTCGTTCCACGCGTTGTAGGAGGCCATCACCGCCTTCGCGCCGCCATCCAAAAAGGCCATGCGGAAGGGCACTGAGTAGTATTCCCAGAACAGCCGCTCGTCGAAATTCGAGGACGAGCCGTTGCGGTTGTTCTCATTTTCATTGGCCAGGAAATGCTTGAGCAGCGCCGCCGCTTGCCAGTATTTCGGATCGTCGCCCTGCAAGCCCTTGGTGAACGCGACAGTCATCGTTCCGTTCAGAAATGGATCCTCGCCGTATACCTCTTCGCTGCGCCCCCATCGCGGATCGCGTCCCAGGTCCGACTGCGGGCCCCAAAGCATCAGAATCTGGCGATCGTACTTCGCCGTCTGCGTGATGAACCGCGCCTCGTAGCCTTCAACTCCCGCCGCCTCGCGCACCAGCTCTGGATCCCACGACGCGCCCATCCCCGGCGGCTGCGGAAACTGCGTCGTCGTGATCGGCTGGCGCTTTCCCCTGGCTTCGCGCTGCACCACACCATGAATTCCTTCGGAGCTGCCGTAGTTCATCACGCCCAGCCGTGGCACGCCCGTATTCGTGCTCAGGCAGTTGATCTTCTCATCGATCGTCATCAGCGAAAGCAGGTTGTCAATCCGCTTTTCCATCGGCAACGACGGATCATTGAAGGGGTAATTCGGTTGCTGCGTCCGTCCCACGCCGAGCCCGCACGTGAACAGGCAAAGCAGAGTTGCGATTTGGTTTTTTCTCATGAGTGGAATCCTGATGGTTGATTGGTCGAAAAATTCGGAATTCAGACCAGCGCCATTCTACGCCTTGCGGGTCCGCATCTCGCTCGCCGGCAGTCCGCGCGGCATGGTGCGGCGTTGGGTCAGGGCAAATTCCGCGTTGCGCAAGCCCGCGCAATGTATTGCGCTAAACTGGACGCGCCTGCGGCCGAGTCTCTCGACCCCTCCCCAACGCTGCCGCATATCGAAGGAGACCAATGATCATGCCGAAGAACCCATCGGTTCAGATTGGGCCGCTGCGTGAGAGCGAACTCGATGAGGCATGCCGCATCGTGCGGCTCGCATTTGGCACGTTTCTCGGAATCCCCGACCCGCTGGAGTTCATGGGCGACCGCGATTTCATCACTCCGCGCTGGCGCGCGCGCAATACGAAGGTTCTGGCGGCGCGCGAAAGCGGAAAGCTCATCGGCCTGAACGTGGCCACGCGCTGGGGATCGTTCGGGTTCTTCGGGCCGCTCACTGTCCTGCCTGAATACTGGAACCGCGGCATCGCACAGCAACTGCTGGCTGCCACGATGAAGGTCTTCGACCGTTGGGGCGTGCGGCATACCGGTCTGTTCACCTTTGCGCACAGTCCCAAACACGTGGGCTTGTACCAGAAATTCGGCTATTGGCCCGGGCACCTGACCGCCATCATGAAGTGCACTCCCGCTTCGCCTTCGCAGAAACCAGCCAAGGGCGCCAAAGCGCCAGTTCTGCTTTCAGCGCTCACCCCAAGCGAGCGCGAGCAGGCCATCGCAGCGTGCGCGCGCCTTGCAAATAAAGTCAAGCGGGGACTGGACCTGAGTGGTGAGATTCGCTCAGTCATGGCGCAACACATCGGCGAAGTGATTCGTGTCGAAGGCCGCCAGGCTCTGGATGCCTTTGCAATTTGCATGAATGGCGCCGGTTCTGAGGGTGGCAAGAAGACCTGTTATGTGAAGTTCGGGGCGGCAACGAGCGGCGCGCGGTTCGACCGTCTCCTCGACGCGATCGATGCACTTGCCCTTGCGCTGGGAGCGGAGTTGGAGGCTGGCGTGAGTACGGCTTGCGCGGACGCTTTTGAGTTCATGCGCTCACGCGGATATCGGCTCATGACCCTGGGAATTGCAATGCAGCGTCCGAACAAGCAAGGGTTCAACCGGCCCGGCGCGTATGTCTTGGGCGACTGGCGCTGAGATCCCGATCCGTCCCGGCAGCCTCGGCCTTCTCACCGTTCCTTCGCCTTGACCCAACATTCCAATAGCCCGCACCGCCGCCCCGCACAGGGGAAAGAAACAGCAAAAATCGGCACCGCCCCCCTGAACCAAGACCCTTACTAAAGTGTCGTTTAACCTCGCTTGAATCTTCGCTTTCAAGGCTAAGATGTTGCTTGAGGTTGGGTCGTATGATCGAAACCATTAGTGCAGCCGCGGTCCGCCCCCAGTGGGTCGGAAGCTTCGCCGATGACCGGTTCCCCCTTCTTCGATGGCTTGGCGGCTCCCAGAACGCTGGTGTCTTTCTCACCCAGTTCGGCGAGCCGGGGCTGAACGCCGTCATCAAATTGATCCCGGCAGATGCTGAAGACGCCGAGGCCCGCGAGGCTGCCTGGTCCGCGGCTGAAGCTCTCTCCCATCCCAACCTGATGAAGGTCTATACGCATGGCCGTTGCCAGATCGACGATGTCCCATGCCTCTACGTGGTCACCGAGTTTGCCGACGAAGTTCTCGCGGACGTTCTTTGGGAAAGGCCGCTCACGCTGCGAGAGACTCGCGACATGCTCGGCCCGGCCCTGGCCGCACTCTCGTATCTTCACGCCAAAGGACTCGTCCACGGCCGTCTCAACCCCTCGAACATCATGGCGGCCGGCGACAGCCTCAAGCTCACCACTTACAGCGTCTGCCCCGTGGGCGCAGCCGTCATATCCGGTCCGCCGCGAACCGTCTGCGATGCGCCGGAAACAGAATTCGGAACCATCGAGCCGCCCGCGGATCTCTGGTCACTTGGGGCGACGCTGGTCGAGGTTCTTACCAAATATCCTCCAATTTGGAATCGCGAAAGAGCCGCTGATCCCACCGTTCCCGAATCAATGCCGGAGCCCTTCGCCTCCATTGCGCGAAAATGTCTGCGCTCCGATCCCGCGCGTCGTAGCACGATTGAGGAAATCGCGGCCCGTCTTGAGCCGGCAAAATCTCCTTCGCGTCCGCAGGAGAAGCCGGCAACGGCTTCGCCCGGCAGAAGTCGCGCAGCGATCCCGCTGGCCGCCGCTGCACTGGTTCTGGCTGGAATCGGAATCTGGAGCGCTCGCTCGCATCGCGTGCAGCCGCCTTCACCCATTCAGCAAGCTCAGAATGTGCCGGCTACATCGCCGGCCCCAGCGCCGGCCACAACTCCGGCTAAGGCCTCCAACCCCGTTGCGAACCGTGACGCGAACCCCGTTGCGAAACCTGTTGCGAGTCCGGCACAAGCTCCAGCTCCGCCAACTCCCGATCGAACCTCGTCGGCCCCTCCCTCTGCAACTCCAGCGCCCATCGCGGCCTCGGCTCCGATCCCTGCTGCGGTTCCACCGCCCCGGCCCGAAGCCCAAGTTGATCAGGGTCCCGCGGCCAGCGGCGCAACGGTAAACCATGCAGTAGTGAACCAGATTTTGCCCGACATTATTCCCAGCGCAATGAAGACCATCAATGGGACCCTCAGAGTCACTGTGCAACTCGAGGTCAACGCCAGCGGCGCCGTCACCAGTGTCGCGCTCCTATCGCCCGGGCCGAGCAAGTATTTCGCCGGCAAGTCGCTTGAAGCAGCCCGCCATTGGAAGTTCAAGCCCGCGCAGGTTGACGGCAACGCCGCGCCAAGCACTTGGATATTGGAATTTCAATACACTCAGACCGGAATCCACGTCGTTCCCAGGCAATTCGCGCCCTGACCTTCACGACCGGAGGCGACGTCTCATTCAGTCCGCTGCGGTGGCTGCGGCTTCCGCGCTCTTCGCCTGGCGTTTTGCCCCCGGCGCGGGAATCGCCTCCAAATCCGTCTTCCCCTCCGCGAGCTGCATAAGAAATTCCTGCGCCGAAAACGGCGCCGCGTCCTTCATCAGCTTGCTCGCGCGCACATAAGCCCCATCGGGCTGTTGCAGCCGAGCCTTCACCGTGTCGGCCATGTATGCCGGCAGAATTTCGCCGTGAATGCGCGCCAGGGCCGCGGGATCGCGGACCGGAAACACCACTTCACAGCGCTCGAACAAATTGCGCGGCATCCAATCGGCCGAGCCGATGTAGATTTCATCGTTGCCGCCATTGGCAAAGTGAAAGATGCGCGAGTGCTCAAGGAATCGCCCGACAATCGACCGCACGCGAATCCGTTCCGACAGTCCTTTCACGCCCGGCCGCAGAATCGACAGTCCGCGAATGATCAGGTCGATCTCCACGCCGGCTTGTGAAGCCTGGTAGAGCGCCTGAATGATCGACGGTTCCAGCAGCGCATTCATCTTGGCCACGATGTGAGCTGGGCGCCCGGCCTGCGCGTGCTCCTGCTCGCGGCGGATCAGGCGCAAAAAACTCTCCGCCATCGTCAGCGGCGCTACCAGCAGCGGGCTGTAGTCGTCGACCTCGGCGTGCGCGGTCAGGTAGTTGAAGATCATGTGCACGCGCTCGCCAATCTGCGGGTCGCTGGTCAGCAGGCTCAGGTCGGTGTAGAAGCGCGCGGTGTCGGGGTTGTAGTTGCCCGTGCCCAGGTGGCAGTAGCGGCGGGTCACGCCGTCCTCGTCGTGGCGCACCAGCAACGCGAGCTTGCAGTGGGTCTTCAAGCCCACCACGCCGTGAAATACCTGCACGCCCGCGTCTTCCATGCTGCGCGCCCAGCGGATATTCGAAGCCTCGTCGAAGCGCGCCATCAGCTCCACCACTACCGTGGCTTCCTTGCTCGCGCCGGCCTCGGTCAGCGCCTGAAACATCGGCGAGTCGTGGCTGGTGCGGTAGAGCGTCTGTTTCATCGTCACCACAGCCGGGTCCTGCGCGCCCTGCTGGATGAAGTCGACCACGGGATCGTACGCATCGTAAGGGTGATGCAGCAAGATGTCGCGATGGCGCAGTTCGTCGAAGAGCCCGGTCGATTTGCGGCTCAACACCAGTGCCTTCGGCGTGAACGGTTGAAACTTCAGGTCCGGCCGCTGCACGTCGCCGTAGAAGAACATCAGGCGCGACAGATTCACCGGGCCCTCGCAGCGAAAAACCTGGTCCTCCTCCAACTCGAAGTTCACGCGCAGCCGCTCCACGATCTCGGGATCGGCACTGCTTTCGATCTCCAGCCGCACCGCGTCGCCCTTGCGGCGGTTGTGCAATTCCACGCGGATCGTTTCCAGAAGCGACCGCGCTTCTTCTTCCTCGAAATAGAGATTCGAATTGCGCGTGACGCGGAACGATGCGGAGGCCAGCACTTCGTACCCCCGGTACATGCCGCCCAGATGCTGCTCGATCAGGTCTTGCAGCAGCAGGTAATCGTAGTGGCCGTGGTCGCTGGGCAGCCTTACAAAGCGTGCCAGCGCGCGCGGCACCGTCACCACCCCCAGCACCTGCGGGCCGGAGCTACGCCGCTTCGCCCGCAGCAGCAGTGCCAGGCAGAGCGCCTTGTTCAGCACGCGCGGAAATGGATGCGCAGGGTCAATCGAGATCGGCGTCAGCAGCGGGTCGACTTCGCGCTGAAAGTATCCGCGAGCGAACTCGCGGGCATGTTCACCCAGCTCGTCCCACCTCAGCAGCCTGATCCCCTGCTTGCGCAACTCCGGCAGCAGTTGCTTGTTCCAGCAGTGGTATTGCGCGGCCACAAAGCTGTGTATCTCGGCGGTCAAAACCTTCAGCGACTCGTCAGGCCGCTGCCCATCGTAACCTGGCTCGCGATAGCCGTCTTCAATGCGCTGCATCAGCCCGGCCTGCCGCACCTCGACGTATTCGTCCAGATTCGACCCCGTGATGGCCAAAAATTTCACGCGCTCTACGAGCGGGTTCGCCGGGTCTTCGGCTTCCTCGAGGACGCGCCGATTGAATTGCATCCACGAGTAGTCCCGCCCGTTGAAAAGCTTGATTTTTTTGGTACTTCTGGCCATTTTCCTGTCCAATTCGCTGTGTTGGCAGTCTACCGCGTTCCGCCACGCCGCGACAGCCCACCCAACTCTCGTGGCCTGCAACTTCTCCCTGTGACGATCTTTTGTTAGGTTCGACCTCGAATACCGAGAGAGACAAAGATCCCCGAGTGCTACACGAAGCCCACATTGCCATCCATACAGGATGCCGCCCTTCCGCGACGTTAAACCTGGAAGAAAAGCATCGCAAGGAAACCGGCGGGCACGGCAGCGAGAAGAGCCGCCTTTCGAGTCACAGCAGCCGCTACCCCGCATTCGATACACTAGATTTAAGAACCGCCCTGCGCTTTCGACGCATCCATTTGTAGGATGGCCATTTTGGGGCGGCGGCGTTTGCCGTTCTTGGGCCCGTTGCCGAGCCCGTTCATGAGTAAGGTTGAAATTGTCAAAGCACTCCAGTGAAAACCCAATCCGTCTTTGTGCCACGGCTCTCGCCTTGGGCGCTTGCCTTCTTGGCCGTGCCGCGGCCGCGCAATCCTCCGTCATACCGCCGCCCACCCTGCCCTCGCCACCAACGGCGGCCGATTTTCAAGGCGGGGTGACCAAGGGCCAGCCCTCTGCGCAGCCCATCGATCTCTCGCTCGATGACGCCATCCAGCGCGGCTTGCAATCGAATTTGGGAATCATTCTCAGCGGCACGCAAACCTCCGGCGCCCGCGCCGCGCGCCTCAGCCAATTGCAATCGCTTCTTCCTTCCGTCGACTTCACCGCCAAAGAAGTAGCGTCGCAAGTCGATCTGCCCGCCGAAGGCCTTCGCATCCCGGGCTTTCCCAAGATCATCGACCCGTT
>Ga0224554_1001869_pt1 | contig 12101 bp, 12 predicted proteins | sample 714S22024metaG_FD_180666 | JGI IMG/M metagenome (GOLD analysis project Ga0224554, IMG submission 180666) | Peat soil microbial communities from Stordalen Mire, Sweden - 717 S2 20-24 | ecosystem: Environmental > Terrestrial > Soil > Wetlands > Peat | place: Sweden: Norrbotten County, Stordalen...
AGGATGCTCAAAAGGGGTGCCGCAAGGCACCCCTCAACTCCTTGAATCCAGACCCTCGAAATCGGCAGTTCTGGCGCCTCACAAGGTATGCCTTCTGGACAGTCCGCGAACTTCACCATAGGTGGCGCACCTCCAAGCAGAACAGCGATCGGGCTAGCGTGCCGAAAGCTCAATACTAGCCGACTTATCATTACCGATCTGAGCAATAACTCATACCCGCGACAACCTGAAACCCTCATTCTAGAGATTGGTTACCCATCACCGCATAGCGCAGCGGGCAGACCAGCTCGCGCAACACCTCGGCGCGGCGTAGCATGGCGCCTGCGGCAAAATCCTGTCCTCGCGGTGTATTGCTGACGTGGTCGCCGGTTAGCACCACCGGGTCGGGTGCCAGCCGGTTCACCTCGCCAACCACGCGGCGCACAAAAGAGGGTTCGGAAACTCGTCGAAGTGGATGTCGCTGATCTGGGCGATGCGGTAGTTAAGGAATGCGTCGGGCAGCTTCGCCAGCGCAATGTTGCGGGTGACAACGCTGATCTCGTGGCGCGCGATCTCGCCTGAATAGAGTGCCAGGCCTCCGGCAGCGGCTGCGGAGACACGCAGGAAGTTACGACGGTTATACAGCTTCTTATGTTTTGCCGGAGAATGCTCTGCCTGTGAGTCGCCGTCTGTCGGAATATCGATTCTCGATGGGTAGGAGATGACAATTCGGTAGCATTGAAACCTTTCTCCTCGCTGGCCTAGCTTCGTGCGGAACCGTTTTTGTGCTGGAGAATATAAGTCGTGATGCCCATCACATCTTCCAACTTTCTTCCATGAAATGATTCGACCTCGTGCCATCCTGTCCGAGGTCAGTCTTATTGGTCATCCCGGCTGGCTCCTGGAGACTATTTATGACGCAGGTTTCGTCGGCGTTCGTTGCTGATCTAGAATTGAATCAGGAACTTGAGAAGCGATCGAAGCCAATATCCCTTGGCACGGACCGCGTCCTCTTTCATCAGGGCGATGCACCTACCGGCGTCTACCTTCTCAGGAAGGGGGCGGCCACGCTGACCAGGCAGTTGTCTGACGAGGCGATCTTCAGTGTCCAAGTGGGCGCTGGCTCGCTACTTGGTCTACCTGCGGTCATTGGGGCGAAACCGTACTCTCTTACGGCGGAAGCGCTGGAAGGTGCGGAACTGAGCCTGTTGACTCGCGAGGACTTCATCGACCTCATGCAGACGGATCCGTTACTGTCGTTCCAGGTACTGATGGTACTTGCCGAAGAAGTCAGATTTGCTCGTGAGTTGCTCTTGCACCCGTGAGATTGAATACCGCCCAGGTCACTTTACCGATAACCAGACTTTTCCGGAGGGATATTACCGTACGCCCCAAAGAGACGAGTCTCACGCTTTGACCGTATCAATAACCAAAGGTCCCCCCTTCCACCAAACCGTCCTATTACCCGGGCCGTTGTACCGTTGTGGATAGGTTGCTGGGAGATGGTCAGAGTGGGTGGGCGGGCTGCGGATTAAGGCTGCAATTACTCAAAAAATTCCCTTGCGCAGCGTGCGGTTATCGGTATAGTTCATCTGCGTAATTTTCAATGCGATTCGGCTTATTGCCTACATCAGGCGCAATGTCTGATGAACTGAAAGTGTATGTATATGCGCTTTCGCTGTACCACTTCGTTCCGCCTCCCAACCCACCACAGTCGCGCTTTGGCTCGCACCTCATCGAGCCTGGAGTCTGGTTCTCGACGCTCACAACCTGGTGAGCGGTCCGCTGGGCCGGCTCCGCGCGATGCAACGTATCGAATGCCACAGTCTTGCCATGTTTTTCCCAGGGGCCGGGGCCATGAAGAACCCATCTCTGCGTCAGGCGTGTATTTTGTTCTGTGCTTTTACCGCAGTTCAGACCAGCTGGAGGGTCTGTTTTAGTCCTTCGCGACGCAGTAAGGCAACCCGTTGGCTTGTGGTGGTATCCCTATGCCTGCTGCTGATTGGCATCCATTTCTGCTCCCCGGCGGCGGCGCAGACGGTACACTTCAGTGGCGATGTGAGCACGCTGGGTGGCGGCTTCAACGAACCCGCGGGCGTGGCGGTGGACGGGAGCGGGAACGCCTACGTAGCCGATTCCAACAATAATGCGGTGAAGGAGATACCGGCGGGCTGCTCTTGCTCGCAGCGGGAAGACGCTGCCTGCTGGTCTCGGTCGAAGTCGGCGGCGTGGCGCTTCTCATCGACGCCAAGAACGAAAAGGTAGCTGGATGGAATGCCAGTTAAGGAGCAGTCCCTATGCTGGATATGCCGTTGACCCTCTTTCTGCCCCTGACGACCATCGAAATGGCATTGAAGGCTACCGGAAAAATCTGAGTTGGCCTTATGTCCTCCGTCCGTTTTGCAACGACGGTACGGGGTGAGCAATAGCCGCAGCCCTGTCCTTTGCAAGCAATGCACTCGCGGCAAGAATGCCTCCAAGACCCAGCAAAATCAATCCATTAGACACCTTGCGATACTTCGGAGTGCATACATACTTGGCTATTGCAATGTTCTGATTGAGCAAATGCTCATTGAGGGTACGCGCTGACTGGGAACCTTCGTTCTGCACTGTCCGCGATCTTCTATCCATCCTCACTGAGGATTCTGTTGCAACTGCTCAGCGAACAAAACATGTGTGACAGAGATCACAACGGATTTGTTGTCCAGTTTGTGACTATCATCACAGCGAGTCTACAATCGTTGTGCGAACCCTTCCGCTTTAAGTGATAGGTACACCACAGCCGTCGCAGTTCAGATTGAAGAAGCCATTTTGTCGAGTATTCTAGGGCACAGTTGTGAATCTATCGGCTGGATAACGCATATACCGAAAGGCGGGATCATATGAGACACAACATCTCATTATGTACGGTTGCATTGTTTACTGCTTTCTGCGGACTGGCTCCTAACGCAATGGCGCTCCCCAGTTATGCGCGCCAGACCGGATTGCCGTGCAGCGGCTGCCATACCACACCACCGGAGCTGAACGCCGCGGGACGGCTGTTCAAGCTGATGGGGTACATCGATAGGGCGAAAGGCACGGATATCACCTCCGAGCCCAGCTCCCGCAACGCGGGCCTCAAGCTGCTCAGTTCCCTGCCTCTGGGTGTCATGCTGGAGACCTCGTTGTCGGGTACGAAAACTCCCCAGCCCACCACGCAGAACTGGAACTTTGAGTTTCCTCAGGACATCTCGCTCTTCCTCGCTGGAGCCTGGGCCGATCATCTGGGCAGCTTTCTCCAGGTGACCTATAGCGCGCAAGACGACCATTTTGGCATGGACAACACCGACATCCGCTATGCCAACAAGAGGCTGTTTGACGGGAAAGAACTGGTCTACGGTATCACTCTGAACAACAACCCAACCATAGAAGACCTGTGGAACAGCACGCCGGGATGGGGCTATCCGTTCATCGCCAGCGATTCGGCCCTAAACCCCACCGCCAAACCGATTATCGACGGCGCCCTTGGGCAGGATGTTGCGGGAATCGGCGGCTACACCATGTGGAACCAGCATCTGTATGCTGTCGCGACGATCTATCGTTCCGACCACATTGGCAGCTCACAACCCACGAACGGCGGGTGCGGCGCATCCTACAACAACAGCGGGTGCGCACTACCCTACAACATACGCGGCGTGGCTCCCTATTGGCGGGTTGCGTGGCAGCAGAATGGGGCAAAGGACAACCTCGAGATCGGTGCCTACGGCATCCATATGCAATCGACGCCGGGAGTAGTCACCGGACCGGAGGATGGCTATACGGACTTTGGCCCGGACGTTCAGTACGACCTTACGATCCATAGAAAGGATGTCCTCTCCCTGCGCGGCAGCTTCGTTCGGGAGAACTCGTCCCTGGTGGCGAGCGACGCAAACGGCGCGGCGAACCAGGTCGCGCATCATTTGAATTCGGAGAATGCCAACGCAGAGTACCACCTGGGGAATCACTACTCGGGGGCATTTGGATGGTTCATGACCACAGGAACGACTGATCCCCTCTTTTACTCTCAAAGCTCGGTCACGGGTAGCGCTAACGGTAGCCCGAGAAGCGCCGGATACTCTGCAAATCTCTCCTACTGGCCACTACAGAATGTAGACCTGGCCCTTCAGTACACCGGCTACACGCGATTCAACGGAGCGGCCAACGACTACGACGGAGTTGGGCGCAACGCAAGCGACAACAACACGGTCTATCTACTCGCGCGATTTCTTTTCTGACGTGGGCTGAAACGTCTGCTCGCGCATCCTTCGCAACTTACGTTTATCGGGAGAATATATGAAACGATCCGCTCTGCTACTACTCGCCGCAATTACCGCATTCGGCACGGCTGCCTTTGCCGGCACCATTCACGGCAAGGTCTCCGGCGTCAAGGGAATATCCGTCGTCTATGTGGATACCATTGCCGGCAAGACCTTCCCCGCACCCACCCAACACGTCACCATCGACCAGAAGGGCCTGATGTTCATGCCGCACATCGTAGCGGTGCAGAAGGGCACAACGGTCGAGTTCCTCAACAGCGACAGCGTCGCGCACAACGTCTTCTGGCCCTCCATCAGCGGCGACAAGAAGCTGGGGCACAACATGGGAACCTGGCCCCAGGGGCAGCATCAGTCCTTCAAATTCGACAACCCAGGCATCGTCCCCCTGCTGTGCAATGTCCATCCAGATATGTCGGGGTATCTCATCGTCTCTCCGACACCGTACTTCGCCCTGACGGACAAGACAGGCGCATTCAAGATTGAGAATGTTCCCGACGGCGCATACACCGTCACCGCCTGGAACGAAGGCGCCAAGAGCAAGTCCAGCCCGGTGAAGGTCGCCGGAGATTCAACCGTGGACTTCATGCTCTCGAAGTAAGAAGCAAGTTGTGCGACGGCGACCGGTTGCGGTTGCCGCCGCACAACCGGCAGACTTCTAAGGATGGCCTCTCATGTTGCACCGTTTCCTAGAGAAAAAAGTGGACAGGGATTGGCTGAACACCAACTTTCCGTGCATGATGGCCTGTCCCGCGCATACCAATGCTGGACGTTACGTCGAACTAATCGCCGAAGGGAACTTTGAAGAGGCGTACCGCCATGCGCGCGAGCCGAACCCGTTGGCCAGCATCTGCGGACGTGTGTGCGCGCACCCTTGCGAGACCGCCTGCCGCCGCGGCACGATCGACAAGCCGATCGCCATCCGCGCGCTGAAGCGCTTCCTTACCGAGCGCCACGGCCCCGAATCGCGAAACCCCATCGACGTAAATGCAGGACGGGTTCAGCCCGCGCTGCCCTTCCGCATCGCGATTGTGGGGGCTGGTCCAGTCGGTCTCTCCGCCGCGCACGACCTTGCATTGATGGGATACTCCGTCACTTTGTATGAAGCGTCACAGGTGCCCGGCGGAATGCTCTATCTCGGCCTGCCTGAGTACCGCCTCTCGCGCGATGTGGTCGAAGCCCAGGTGCGCGAGATCCTTGCCACCGGAGACATCACGCTGAAGTTGAATCACGCCGCCGGCCGTAACTTCAGCATTGCAGACCTGCGCCGCGACTATGACGCGGTACTGATCGCGGTGGGCGCTCATCGCAGCCGCGACCTGACAATCCCCGGCGTCGATCTCGATGGCGTGTACAAGGGCATCGACTTTTTACTCAATGTCAATCTCGGCTTTCGCTTCACCATCGGGAAGAAGGTCCTGGTCATCGGCGGCGGAAATGTGGCAATGGATGTCGCGCGCTCCGCGGCCCGCGAGGTACTGCGCCAACACGTGGGCGGCGTGGAGAACATCGAGCCATCACAGGAGAATGTAAACGCCGTCGCGGCCCGCGAGATGATGGACGTCTCCCTCTCCGCGCTGCGGCTTGGCGCGCAGGAGGTCCACCTAGTCTGCCTGGAGAACCGCGCGGAGATGCCGGCATCCATCGAGGAGATTGAAGAGGCGGAAGAAGAAGGTATCATTATTCACGCGGGACTGGGGCCAAAACGGATCGTCGGCAAGGACGGTCGCGTTGTGGCGCTCGAGGCTTTGAAGACCAAGTCCGTCTTCGATGAGAACCACCGCTTCAGCCCCACCTTTTACGACAACAGCGAGACGCAGATCGAGTGCGACACGATCATCATGGCGATCGGTCAGGCGGCCAAGCTGGACTTCCTTCTGCCGGAAGATGGCATTGAGATCTCGCCGCGTGGACTGATCGCAGTCAATCCGCAGACGCTGATGACCACCGCAGCCGGCGTGTTTGCTGGCGGAGACTGCGTCTTCGGGCCGCGCCTGATCATCGACAGCGTGGCGGATGGAAAGCGGGCCGCCGTCGGGATCGACGAGTTTCTGCGCGGCGAAAAGCATCCCGAACCCATTGTGGAAGTGGAAGTGATGGACCGCTACCGGATGCCGCTGGACCTGCTCGACCTAGTGCGGCAGCCGATCCCCATGCTTCCGCTGAATCGGCGAACCGGCGTGACTGAAGTCGAGATCGGTTACGACGAAGCTTCTGCCATGGCCGAGGCGCAGCGCTGTCTCCACTGCTGGGTCAACACGGTCTTCGACGGAACTCCGCAGGACGGAACGATGTGCATCCTCTGCGGCGGTTGCGTCGATGTCTGCCCAGAGGACTGTCTACAGCTCGTCTCGCTCGACCGCATCGGGTTCAGCGACGAGACTACCTCGCGGATCGCCGACGTTCGCGATCTGATGGGCTTCGAGCTGGACGACATCAAGGCCGATGAACTTGGAGTCATCGCAGGCTCCGCCATGCTCAAAGACGAGTCGCGATGCATCCGCTGTGGACTCTGTGCCGCGCGCTGCCCCGCCGGCACCATCACCATGGAATCCTTCAACCTGCTGTCCGGGGAGCCAACCGGATTGATCTCGATCGATGCGATCGACCGGTCGTTCAGGCCTGCACCGCCAGTTGCAAGTGCAAGCGTGAGGTAAAAGATGTCCGACGAAAAACAACGCGAACCGCCCCCCCCGACGGGAGAGTTGAACCGGCGCACCTTCTTCGCCAAGATCGGCCTCGGCTCGCTCGGCATCGCCGCAGCGGGCACCGCGGGCTTCGCCTACCAGTTCCTGTCGCCCAATGTTCTCTACGAGCCTTCGCCGATCGTCAACATGGGCAAGCCGGAGGCCTTCGCGATGGACTCCGTTACGATGGACTCCGATTCAGCCATCTACGTCGTGCATACTGCCGAGGGGTTCTTTGCGCTGAGCGAAATCTGCACCCACCTCGGATGCATGACCGTGTGGAACCAGGAGTTGGGCATCATCAAATGCCCCTGCCACGGCAGTCAGTTCACGCAGGACGGGGTCGTGATCGCAGGCCCCGCTCCCAAGCCGCTGCCATGGTTCAAGACCTGGGTCAGCGATGAAGGCGATCTCATGGTCGATCGCTCCACCACTATCCAGCCAATGCAGTTTCTGAGGGTATGAGCATGCCCGGCAAAGCCGACAAAATCCTGGAACAGGTGGAGCGCAGCCGGGTGTGGCGTTCCATCTTCCGCAGCGGTCAAGGCAGCAGCCCCCTGCATCGCGCGCTTGCGATCCAACAGAACGTCTTCCTGCACCTCTTCTCCACCAAGGTGCGCAAGCGGATGCTCGGGTTCAGCGCGACCTGGTACCTGGGCGCGCTGACACTGGGGACATTTCTCATTCTGATTATTACTGGCGTGCTCCTGATGCTCTACTACCATCCGTCCGTCCCGCAGGCCTACGCAGACATGAAGGACCTGCAGTTCGTCGTCTCCTCCGGACTGTTTCTGCGCAACCTGCATCGCTGGTCGGCGCAGGTCATGGTCTTTCTCGTCTTCGCGCACATGTTCCGGGTGTTTTATCGCGGGGCCTACCGGCCGCCGCGCGAGTTCAACTGGGTCGTGGGCATTGTGCTTCTGCTTATCACGCTACTGCTCAGCTACACCGGATATCTGCTGCCATGGGACCAACTGGCCTACTGGGCCATCACGGTCGGCTCGAACCTCTCCAAGACAGTGCCCGTGGTGGGCGACAAGATTCATTTCCTGCTGCTTGGCGGCAACGAGGTCAACGCCAACGCGCTGCTGCGCTTCTATGTGCTGCACTGCCTCATCCTGCCTCTCGCGGCGCTGCTCTTCATCGCAGTCCACTTCTGGCGCATTCGCAAGGATGGCGGCCTCTATGTACACCAGAGCGATCCGAAGACAGTCGCAGCGTCGAAAGAAGCCGCACCCGACAAGGAGGCCAAATGAGCGACCCCAAGGAGTTCATCGCCGGCTTCGACTCCGACCAACGTCGGTCTCCCACGCGCGTTGTGTTCGTCACCCGCCGCACCTCAGCGCAGGTGAAGGCCAACTACGAGGAGCAGGTCCAGACCTATCCTGAAGTGCTCTTCCGCGTGGTCCTCGCTATCGAGCTGTTGACGATTGCGCTGGTGGTCCTGTCCCTGCTGTTCAACGCTCCGCTCGAAGGCATCGCGGACGCAACCCACACGCCCAACCCCGCGAAGGCCCCGTGGTACTTCCTCGGACTGCAGGAGTTGCTGCATTATTTTCCGCCCGTCATCGCAGGAGTACTGGCGCCGACCATGCTGATCGTGTCGCTGGTTATCATCCCCTACTTCAACATCAACATCGAATCCGAGGGTCTCTTCCTGCACGATCGTCAGAGGCGATTGCAGCTCTTCTACCTCATCGCCATCGGCCTGCTCGTCTTTCTTCTCGCCTTTCATGTGTATGTGGCCGCTGTACCCACCTTGCTGATTGCCATCGCAATGGTCGTTGCAGCATACAGCTCGCCGCAATCCACCGTGGCCGCGCGACGATACCTCGCAAACAAGCCGCTCGCCTGGTGGGTGATGACCTGGTTTCTCTTTGAACTCATCGTGCTGACCGCGGTCGGCACCTTCTTCCGCGGCCCCGGATGGTCGTGGGTACTGCCCTGGAGGAGCTAAGTGAAGGCCATCAAGAAATTTCTCTCTTCTCTATGGCGCGCCCTCTTTGGGGACACTATGCGCGCCTTCGGCGTGGTCAGCGTCGTTCTGCTGATCGCCCTTGCCATCGCTCCGGCAAAGGACCATTTCAGCCAGTGGCACGGCTATCAGAACGGCTATCTCTCGCTGACCCGCGACCGCGGAGACGCCGTAAGCCTGCGTCGCCGATTCGCTCCGGGAATCCAGCAGATATGGCTACCGGAGTTGGGCGTCGTCGATCGCTGCGCCACCTGTCATCTGGGGCTGAAGGAAGCCAGCCTCGCCGATGTGACCACCCAGCCGTATCGCAAGCATCCCGTCATTCCCCATCCGCTCGACAGCTACGGCTGCGTCATCTGCCATCGCGGGCAAGGTCCCGCGACCACGGTAGCGGAGGCGCATTACAGTCAGCAAGCCGGCGTGGATCCCATCCTTCCCGACCGCTTCATCGAATCGGGCTGCGGCCAGTGCCATCAGAACGAGGTTACCGGCACGCCACAGCTCAACCTCGGCCGCAAGATGCTGGCGCAGTACGGCTGCGTCAACTGTCACGTCATCAAAACGCCCGATGGCAGGATCATGAAGGGCACCGACAATCCGCCGTCGCTCGAACACATCGCCGACAAGACCACGCGCGAATGGATCTACACCTGGCTCAAAGACCCGCAGGCCTATGCCGTCTCCGCCACCATGCCCAACTACAACCTCAGCGATGCCGATGCAAGCGACATCTCGGCGTTCCTGATGGGCAGCAGCACGCCGCGCGCGGGCGATAGCGATGCGGTTCTCATCCCTGCCGCAAAGAACGCCGATCCAACTGCCGGAGCCAGCCTCTACGGAGAGTCCTTCTGCGCCACATGCCACGCCGTGCAGAACGGCGCAGGCAATCTGGTCGGAGGCGACGTAGGCCCGGAGCTGACGCGCATCGGCAACAAGGCGAAGCCGGGATGGCTGCAGGCCTGGATCGAGAATCCGCACACCTACAACCCAAATACGTTGATGCCGCACTATCGCTTCACGCTGCAGCAGGTCGCCATGCTGATGGGCTACCTGATAAACAAGTCGGACTCCGACTACGGCGCGAACGTCCAACTGAATGCCGCGACGCCGTCGCAGATCGCGCATGGCAGAAGGCTAGTCGCTGAACTTGGCTGCGCGGCCTGCCACAAGATCACCGGGGTCGGCAAGCCGGACAACTTCGCGCCCGACCTCAGCCGCATCGGCAGCAAGCCGCTCGCGCAGCTCATCTTCCTGCCGGGCATGGAGCACACCCTGCCCAGCTACATCGCGGGCAAGATCAAACAGCCGCAGGCGTTTGGCCCCGGCCTGAAGATGCCCCAGTTCGCCCTGACCGACTTGCAGCGGGATGCGCTGACCACCGCTCTGCTGTCGCTCGACGACCGCGGCCAGACGATGCCCGACAAGCTCCGAGTCGCGGGCGTCCAGCAAACGAACTATGAGCCGGCAGGACAAGCTGGAAAGCTGATGGAAGACCTTGCCTGCTTCAGTTGCCACCGCATCGACGGACACGGCAGCGATCTGGCGCCCGATCTCTCCTTCGAGGGCAGCGCGGTGCAACGCCAATGGCTCGACAGCTTCCTCAAGAACCCCAACACCCTGCGGCCGGCGCTCACCCGTCGCATGCCCCGCTTCAACCTGTCCGACGCGGACCGCAAGTTGCTCACCGACTACATCATGGTCGTCTATCAGTCGCCCAACATCGACCCAGACACAGCCCCACCCGCGGTCAATCCTCCCGCGCTGGTGGAGCATGGACGCCAATTGTTCTACTCCAGGTACGCCTGCCAGTCCTGCCACATCGCCAATACCAAGACCGATAAGGGATACATTGGGCCTACGTTGACACAGGTCGGATCGCGACTAAACTCAGCGTGGATCTACGCATGGCTGAAGAACCCCCAGACGCTGCGACCGGGCACCCTCGAGCCAAACCAGAACATCGGCGATGAAGATGCCCGCGCCCTGACGGCCTTCCTTATGACGTTGAAGAACTCTGGCGGACAGGAGGCAAAGCGATGACAAGGCGATCCGTTACATGCGCAGTGCTGTTGCTGATGGGTGCGGTTGCAGGATGCAAACGCCACCCCGCGTCTTCATCTGCGTTGAAGCCGACCGCGGTGGGCGCGGCCATCGTCGAATCGAGCGGCGACAAACAGGTCGGGCCCACCGGAATGGAGCTTGCCGACCCGCTTGTCGTGCAGGTGAACGACGATCAGGGTAACGCGCTCACCGGGGCCCTGGTGGAGTTCCACGGCCCCGCGGGCGTTCGCTTCAGAACGGCTGCGGTCCTCACCGATTCCAACGGTCAGGCCACCACGGCGGTCACCCTTGGCGCCATCACCGGGCGCTACCAGCTCAGCGCCACCACGCCCGGCAAGACGCAGGTCTTCACCCTTCCGGTGGTGGAGACGGCACTCGGCTACCAGCAGGAGCTGGGTTTTATCGTCGCGGACAAGTACTGCAACCGCTGCCACGACCCAGAATCGTCGGCCGAGCGCGTCTCGAACTACGACAACCTGGAGGTGAAGCCGCATCCCTTCAACGATGGCACCACCCTGAACAAGATGAGCGATGCGGACTTGACCGCGATCATCCAGCACGGCGGCCCCGCGCTCAACCGCTCCGCGCTGATGCCGCCATATGGCAATACCCTGAGCGCGCCGGATGTGGCAGCCATCGTCGCTTATATCCGCGCAGTGGCCGTCCCTCCCTATCAGTCGGCAGGCACGTTCTACGAGCAGAAGTAGTTCGATCTCCGCCGAATCCCGCCGTTCGCCGCAGAGGATTCCATGAACTGAGCGCTGACGTGCACGAAAAACGGCGTTCCCGGCATACACCTCCATTCGGAATACGCTGCATCAGTTTATTGGTGATATTCGCGGATGTAGACAAGCCTGCTAAGGGGCTCTGCCCCGGTCGCACGGCGCAAGGGGTCTCCCCAACAATGTCAGTCAACCGACACCAACAGCCCAAAGCGGCTTGGTAATCATCCCAACCATTAGTCCTCGAAACGCGCTTGTCGCCACCTATGGTGAAGTTCGCGGACTGTCCAGAAGGCATACCTTGTGAGGCGCCAGAACTGCCGATTTCGAGGGTCTGGATTCAAGGAGTTGAGGGGTGCCTTGCGGCACCCCTTTTGAGCATCCT
>Ga0224554_1001870_pt1 | contig 12098 bp, 13 predicted proteins | sample 714S22024metaG_FD_180666 | JGI IMG/M metagenome (GOLD analysis project Ga0224554, IMG submission 180666) | Peat soil microbial communities from Stordalen Mire, Sweden - 717 S2 20-24 | ecosystem: Environmental > Terrestrial > Soil > Wetlands > Peat | place: Sweden: Norrbotten County, Stordalen...
TCGCTCGGACTACCTTCACTGTTCGGGAACTACTAGCGTAACTTCTCGAACCGCCGTGTACGGACCCGTTCGCACGGTGGTGTGGCAGGGGTCGGCAGGCGACTGCCGCCCCTATGCCGATCAAACGACGATGTGGCCGGGATGGATTCCGGTTTGACGTAAAATCTCATAGACGGGGCCAGCCCAGAGCCGCATTCCGACCGACTGCCGGGTCGTCCAAGAGCCCGGGCCACCAGACGCCGATGGTCATTCACGGCTCTGCGGCGACCGTTCAAGCGCTCGCGGCATTCAGCTTCTGAATCGATTCGGCATCCAGCTTCAACTTTGTGGCTGCGGCCAGATCGGCCAATTGTTTCTCATTCGTCGCGCTGGCAATCGGAGCCGTGATTCCCGGCCGCGCAAGCAGCCAGGCCAGCGCCACGCGCGCCGGCGTCGATCCGCGTGCATGGGCAACTTCATCCAGCGCCGCAATGGAGCTGAACACAGTGCCCGCAATGAAGTATTCTCGATGGCCACGAATGCTGAGCGGAAAGGTTCCCCTTTCGCCAGCATCCTAATTCGCCGATGCTCACCTGATTCCCAGCTTTGAGCAACAGACGCCGCTTACTGTTTGTAATAGAGTCAACAACTGCGTATCGTGTTTATGGAGCAAGCAGCTAACACTGTGCGGCGTTGTAATTAGCCTCGCAGAGGTTGGACAGTTTGCCTGTATCAATCAGGGAGGATACATGGGAGTATCAGAAATTCTGGCAACAATTGACCACGAGATTGCTCAGTTGCAGCAAGCGCGTGCAATGCTAGGTGGTGGCGCCGCGACGGCACCGAAGAAGACGGCAGGCAGGCCCAAGAAAGTAGTGGCTGCGCCCAGGAAAGCAGCGGCGGTGGCGCCCGCCGCCACGAAGTCCGCCAAGAAGAAGAGGAAACTCAGTCCTGAGGGACGCCAGCGGATCGCCGAGGCTGCCAAGAAGCGTTGGGCGGCAAAGAAGGCCGCGGCAACGAAGTAACCTGCAGCTTTCTTTACAGATTTGGGCTGGCGTAGGCCCTCAGCCGCGTCAGCTCACTCCGCTGCTTTGGTATCGTCTTCCGGCCAGAGCGGGGGCTGAATGACACGTGTCCTTTCATGCTTCAGATCGGTGAGTATCCGGGACCAATACACGATGCTGCGCTCAGTCCGCGTCAGGCGCTGTTGCGCTTCCTTGAGCTTGCGTTCGGCATAACGCATACGCTGACGCTTGGCTCGGTCGAGTTGTGGGTCTATGGGCAGCAACGTCTCAAACCTGAACGTTCAGAGTATTATGGGCAGGCGCACTTCATCACCGGCTTGTTCCCTTCAGGCTGCTCAAGAGCCCCGAGTACCTCTTACGTGCCTGGTCGTTCCTGATGGCGAGACCCAGAGCCTTCTTCTGACCAACCACCACGAGCAACCGTTTGGCGCGGGTGATCCCGGTGTAAATCAGGTTTCGCTGGAGCAGCATGTAATGCTGCATTGCGACCGGGATGACCACCGCCGGGAACTCCGACCCCTGCGACTTGTGGATGGTGACCGCGTACGCCAGCGAGACTTCGTCCAACTCCCCGAAGTCGTACGTCACCAGCCGGTCGTCGAACCGGATGGAGAGTTCCTGTTCCACCGGATCGATCTTCTCGATAGTGCCGATGTCGCCATTGAAGACCTCCTTCTTGTAGTTGTTCTCCGTTTGGATGACTTTATCCCGGACTTGGAAGCGCCATCCAAACCGTTCAACAGCCGGTTCACCCGGACGAGCGGGATTAAGGGCTCCCTGGAGCACGCTGTTCAACTCGCGGACTCCAATCGATCCCCGGTTCATCGGGCACAGGACCTGAATGTCACGGATCGGGTCGAGGTGGTGTCCTTTTGGAATTCTGTCCTCTACCAGCCTCACCAAGGTTGCGGCGATCTCCTCAGGTGTGTTGCGCTCGATGAAATAGAAGTCGGTGCCGGACTCCGCTGACCGAAGCTCGGGCATCTTCCCTTGGCGGATGAGGTGGGCGCTGGTGATGATCTTGCTCGTGGCCGCCTGCCGGAACACTTCGGTCAAACGGACGACGGGTACCACTCCGCTATCAATTAGGTCACGCAAGGCATTCCCCGGCCCGACGGAGGGAAGCTGGTCCACGTCGCCGACCATGATGAGTCCGGAGGTCTTGGGGAGTGCGCGAAGGAGAGCATACATCAGGAGCACATCCACCATAGAGGTCTCATCGACAATGAGAAGGTCGCAGTCCAGCGGCCTGTCCTCGTTGCGCTGAAACCTTCCCGTAGCCGGATCGACCTCCAGCAGGCGATGAATCGTCTTCGCCTCCATTCCAGTGGTCTCTGTAAGGCGCTTCGCCGCCCTCCCGGTGGGCGCACACAGCAGGCACTTCACTTTCTTGGCTCGGAGGATCAGCAGGATTGAGTTCACCAGGGTCGTCTTGCCCACGCCGGGGCCACCGGTGATGACGGTTGCCCGGCTGGTCAGGGCGGTCTTCAACGCCTCGCGCTGGCTCGGGGCCAGAGTCTTTCCAGTCTTTGTCTCGCACCAGGCGATGGCCTTCTCGAAGTCGATCCTCGGGTAGGTAACGCCGGCAGTGGCCAGCCGCTTCACCTTCGTTGCGATGCCGTCCTCCGCCTTCCGGAGGTGAGGAAGGAAGACCAGCGGTTCGCCGTCGATCTCCTCCAACAGGAGGAAGCCGTTGGTCAGCATCTTTGAGAGAGCCTGCTCGATGGTCTCCACCGGTACCTCAAGCAGCTTGACGGCCGCCGCCTTCAGTTTCTCAAGCGGCAGGGCGCAATGCCCTTCGGAGGTTGCCCCCAGAAGTACGTGGTCTATCCCAGCACGTGCTCGATTCAGTGAATCCTTGGGTATTCCGACGCTTTGGGCTATCTGATCCGCCGTGGCGAAGCCGATACCATGGATTTCCTTCGCCAGGGTGTAGGGGTTCTCCTGCACCGTTTGAATGGCCAAATTCCCGTAGGTCTTGTAGATGCGGACTGCCCGCCCGGTGCTGACCCCGTGGCTATGGAGAAAGAGCATGATCTCCCGGATTTGCATCCCCTCTTGCCAGGCAGTGGCGATCCGTTCCCGGCGCTTTGGGCCGATGCCGTCCACGGACTCCAAGTCGGCAGGGTTGTCGCTGATGACACCCAGCACCTCCGCGCCGAAGTGCCCGACCAGCTTCTTTGCCAGGACCGGTCCAACGCCCTTCACGAAGCCCCCAGCCAAGTACCGCTCAACACCCTCGCTCGTGGTTGGCGGAACGGCCTTCAGGACCTGGGCTTTGAACTGGAGGCCGTGCTCCTTATCCCGGACCCACCAGCCTTTGGCGGTCAACCACTCTCCGGCGCTGACTGCTGGCAATGAGCCGAGGACCGTCACCAGTTCCCGATGCCCCCGGACCTTCACCCGGAGCACGGCGAACCCGCTCTCCTCGTTGAAAAAGGTCACCCGCTCTACAAGGCCGGCGATTTCCTCTAATGGTGTATGGGATTCTGTGGAAAAGTTGATCATCTCAACAGATGGTATCGGTGCTGGACTTCACTTTAGCAGTTTCCACTGCCTATTGCTTCGCTGGGCGACCCCTATCGATCCACGCAATGCTCCCAGCCTCATCCCCAGTCGACCTCGCACACCGCGGTTGATTGAAAAGCCTGACTCAATTCCAGACACATTCCCGCTTCCAATTGACGCGTCACGACACCGACCTCCGCGGGCTTGCCATGAAATCCGTGGGCATGCCTGCCAAAAGCTGGCTCAACGAATGACCAGGTACTGTCCTGATACGCGGTCCTTCAAATGAGCTGGCACGTAGGGGTTCGCTTGGGCTGCCGCAAGAAGATCGGATGGGCCATGGTAATTCATCTGGTCGAGGTTGCCGGTGATGATCAATCCATTCGGATGAGACACCAGCTTGCAGACGTAAAACGCGGCGTCTCTGTTCCGGTCGTAAGGGTCAATCTTGGCGTTGCCGAACAGCTCTTGCCACAAGGTTTCGGCCATGGGAGCCATGGCCTCACTGCTGACACTGGCGGCAAGAAAGTGCCAATGGACTGGGATTGGGGAATCCCCACAGCCAGAGTAGCGCCGCTCCATCGCGGCGAAAAAGGACACCGGTGCATGCAACTTGCGCTGCAGGCGTTCCATGAAGCGCTTCAGCAGGGCCTGTGCGTGAGTCTCGCTCTCCGGTACGCGGTATGTGCCGCAGCCATAGATGTTCCAGTCGTAGCCACGCAGCCATGTTCCCGTGTGCTGTGCCATTGCGTCGTAATTAACGAGTCGTTTCATCATCGGCTTTCTTTCTGGAGGCGTGCCAATCGGTGCCTCAGTTGGCTTCCCGGGGCACAGAACGATCCAAGGTGACTCTCGGTCACCGCCCACTTCGGGATTACGTTTGGTTTTCAACTTCACCGGTTTGGTCCGCCATCGCGGCTGCAACCTTCCGGTTTTGTCAGTGAGTCAGGTGGGCTAAAAAATAGGTCCTTCTGACCACGTTGCGATCATCAGGGATTCACCGGCGCGAACCAAAGGCTCAAGCCATTTCAGCCGTGCATAGAGATCGCGCCTCACATGTAAAGACTGAGACATAAGCGCTCGGAACCAAAGTTAGGAGGATTCGAGAGTGATCAACGTCCTTTACAGGAGCCAGCTCCATGAGCGAGACTGACCCCTGATTCAGTGCTGCATGAGGGTATGTTGCCGTCGGGCAGCGCAGGCCACATTCTGTGCTGCATGACGTTTAATATGAGGAAGATGCATGGCATACACGAACGTGTATCTACGGATGCGTGCGTTCTACAACTTGGAACTTGGAGCGGCTTTTCCATCGGCAGATCCAGAATCTGTCTTGCTGGTTCTACGGGAGTGCAATAGGCCAGGACCCAAGTCGCAAAAGCAGGTCGAGCGAGCCACACGCCTTTCCCAACCAACTGTCTCGAAGCTGATGGCTAAGATGATCGACCGGGGGTGGCTGGAGAGATCCCAACGTGATCCGGCAACTTCAGTGAAGAAGGTCCAAATCACCCTTCTGGGCGCTGGGGTGCTTCTGGCGTTTGAGCAAGCCTGTCGAAAGGCCGCCAAGACTGTCTCCAAGAGCACGTTGCCAAACACGTAATCAACTTGGGAAATACGCGAAGGAAGAACAGTGTCGAACTTCAGTGAACGAGTTTCATTCATCTGGCAGGTTGCGGATCTGCTCCGCGGTCCCTACAAGCCGGCTCAATACGGCAAAGTCATCCTGCCGCTGACCGTCCTCCGCCGGCTTGATTGCGTCCTTGAGCCAACCAGAAAGAAAGTCCTCGATAAAGCCGCAGCAATCAAGGCAAGCCAGCACCAGCTACAAGACTGCCGCTATTTGAAGGTGTAATTACCATGTGTTCGCTCCTTCCTTGAAATCACAGGTAGAAACAGATCGTCTGGTCGATGGTCTGCCGCCTCGGAAAACTCCGCTTCAAGCCAATCAGCAGCACGTGCTCGACTGCACGCGTATTGGCCAGCCAGCGAATAAATGCTGCCGTATGCCGAACCAAGAATGCCTGGGATTTCGTAGGCGTCCCCGCGGCTTTGCGCAGCCGTTCATCAATGAGCGGCAGATGTGTTCGTGTACGGCTTCCGTAAACGAGCAGCTCGCGGGTCTTGTCCTGATCGCGGAGCTTGCCAGCAAGCAGGGCAGACCAAAAGCCTGCCTCGAAGAAAGGCAGGAGCCACAACAGCCAGAATGCCATTGGATTTCTCCAGTTAGATTGAAGGATGGGTAGCCAGTCACTATCGAACGACGAAGTGCATCACCCAATTGTGGCCGGCGTGAATCAGACCAGAAGCTGCTCCAAGCAGCATGAGGGAAAGGATTGTGCCGAGCAGGCCAACCAGTAACTTGAGGCCGGCTGGTATCTGTTTGTCAGGGACACACAAATTATCTAGATCGGCCAAGGCTGGCGCCTGGGCCTTGATGATGGCGATGTCCACGCCCCACTTTGTAGCGAAGTCGTGTATCTTCGCATCTGCCGTATCGCGCAGGACGCAGTATGCCGGCGAGCCGTTGGGTAAACCTTTGGCCCGATGACCGTTGGCCGTTTCGATGATCTGAGCCAGGGCACGTTCCAGGGAGTTTTGATCCATGCGCTTCCGCCAGGTGTTGAGCTTGCTGACGCTGCGGGTACCCAGCGCGCGAAGCTTTTCCCAGGCTTTGTCTCTCAAACGAGATGGGCCCGCAGGTTTTTCAATGATCGTCGTGCTCATATTGTCCCCTCCTCGAAGCAACGATAAAAGCCAGATCAAAACCGGCATGAGTTAGCTGCTTCTTGGGCTCCGAAAGTATCCCAAAAAGCAATGTGCTAAATCGTGAATGTTCCATTTGGCGCATGTTTTCCTATACTAGAGCGAGAAAATCACTACCCCAAAACAGGCAAAGTGTGTCAAAAGTATCAAGACTTTTTCGGTACAGTGGGGATTACCGACCCCTCGATGACAAAACCACACACCTCGATGCAGAGGCAAATCCGAGAGAGTTTTCGGCGGTTTTTGCCTCCTAGCGGCGACGGATAAAACCGCCGGAAATTAGTGAAATCTATCGCTTGATTTGTATCAGCGTTGATCGAAAAACTCGCCGGGAAGGCAAGAAGATAACCTCCCCGGCGTCTTCGTCGTGGAGTACGAAGAATTCAGTCGCTATTTCCGGCCGACTGAGCCGGTCGAGTAGGCAAGTAAGTTGTCGGCAGACCCGGCGAATCGGGGCGTCCGCTGCATGCAGCGTTCAATCATAAAATCTTGCGCTTTAACGAAACGCAGGTGGACGCTACGTGAATACTTTTGTTGGGCGTGAGCGAACATGGGCAAGGCTCTCCTCAAAGCCTGATTTACTTGGTTGAATTGTTGATGGTTTACAGCAGGATGGACTTAAACTTCGACGGGCAACGTACGGCGGAACGACGGATTCACCAGCGCGGGTTCAATCTTCCTGCCGGCCGTGATTGAGTTCCCTAGTCTCGATTCTTCTCATGGTTTCAGCGTCAGTCTTAAGCCTGACGAGGTTCCCGCCAAACGAACATGGCGACGATTACGCCGACCAGCAGGACTTCACTGAGCAAGAGCGGAATTATGTCGCTGTGCTCCCACAGCCAGGTTGAAGCGGCGTCAGAAGCAACCGAGATCCACGATGGTTCCCTCGGCTTATTCAGGCCGCTGGTGGATCTGCATCCGAAAATGCGATGCAGATAATTGCTGGGAAGCAGACGTTATACCCTCCAGCAGACCAGGGTTCTTCGTCCTGCCTAACTAACAACACCTCGCGCGCGCATACGAGGTGTTTTCAAAACCACAACCTATTTGGCATATCTCAATCAGCAGCCCAATAGGCAACGGTCGATCAGGTCAATAGTCTCGCTTTCCAAAGCTTCGCTACACGCTGAGGTCTTTTTGTCGATGCCGGCAGTTACTTGGCCATCGACACACTGCTGTGCGAACCTACCTCACTGACACGCTTCTAGCCGAAGGCAAAGCCTTCGGGATATACCGGCTATTCGCGGCCTTGATGCGGCGGCAGTTGGTAAGCGTCAGTTCTGCAGCTTGCAGGCCTACATGGACCTCGGGGCTTTTAGCCTCGATCAGTCATGATCGGCCACTGATAGCGCCCTGACTAGCCGATTCCCGGGCAGCCCCGGTCATCAGGATAGGGATTACCTATCAAGACAAAGCCACTCCCTCTTCATGTGGGATGCTTTGCCTTTCGGCGTTACGGCGCCGAACCGGCTAGTTGTTAATTGAGGTCATCGAACACGACACCCTGAGTTGGGTTCTCAGGCACCATCGGATCGTCTTCGAAGATGAACCCGGCCTCGCGTTCAGCCAGAGTCTTGGTGATGTAGTTCGACTTCAGTTCTGGGATAGAGTCGGTAACTCGAATAATACCCGAATGGTTCATGAGATAAGAACCATTGGGAAGTGTAGGGCAGATTTTCCTGGATAGGGGGCGGTCATTGCCCATGTGAAACACATGGCCGTTGACAGCTTTGACTACCAGTTGATCGCCCTCGACGAGCTTCTGCTTGGCATAACCGGTCAGTTCAATGAACTCGACATGACCAGTAATCGCGAGCTCTTCCTCGGCATCCAGAATGTCGTCGATAATCTCGTTGATCAGGATGCCATCGCATACGGATACGGTGTAGCCATCATCGTCCATGCGAGGCTCGCGGTCATCTGTATACCGAGAATTGGCCAGGTGAATTCCGATCTTGCGACGGGTTTCTACCGTCCAAGGTTTACTTCCATTCGGCTCCAAAACACCAGGAGCCGACTCATCGAACGGGTTGAAGTATAGATCCAACAGGCCAGGTCGCCAGATTTCCTTCAAGGTGATCTGCCCGTTGGGCAGCGTCACCTCGATCGCATCCCATGAACCATAGGCTGCGTCCTTGAAGGTTTCAGGCGGCACGACTCCGTTGAACTGCTTCCGAGCGTTGTCGAACTGCCTACGCCACCAACTGCTCAGTTGGGAAGCTATGCCAACGATCTGATCGTCCACGGGATAAGTGTTGAGCAACACCTTTGCCAACGGGCGCTTAATCAGATGTTCAAGTTGCCTATTGTCTTCGATGAGCTGAGCGCGTCGGGCATCCAGGATAGCCAACGCACGGCACAACTTGGTTTCCACCAAGAGGTAGTCTCCAGCTTCACGACGTGCCTTGGGTATCCTGCTTGCGAAGCATGCTGGGAAGAATGGCGTCTTCAATGCTTCCATACTGTTGTTGATCAGCTGAAGAACGGCACTCTTGCTGCCTTTCCTCATTTGAAGCCAATCAATGACAACGTCAGAGTTCGACATCGCCATGGCAGTTACGAAGTCTGTCTTCATGGCATTGAATGCCTTGCAGACCGTGACGAATCCTTCTTCTGTGGGCTCATAAGCGCCAACAGATGTGAGTATCTCTCCTCCTACGTGCTTTATAAGCTGGTCATATGACGGTGCCTGGAAGTTCGGCGGCACAACGTACCGCTTCTCTTCGAGGCAGGCATTGATTGCTACCCGGTGTTCACCGGATAGTAGGGTGTCAATCCAGCCACGGTTGATGAATGAGCCCAGGCTCTCCGAGCCGCGCTCAAATTCCTTAAGTTGCTCGAAAAAGACATTGGGAGTCCAGCGCGGACCAATTCCTTGCCAGCGCTTCCTGTTCAGTTGGCCATGCTTTGACTGCGTGATGGCCTGCTGAACATTGATGCGCGGCTGCACTGGATAAGCCATGGTCCGAAACTTTGCCAGAAAGTCTTCGCCCCAGAAAACGAAGACCATATCGTCGAAGTCTCCACCATTGAAATGGACAAGAATCTCTCCGGCATCACTGCCGAAAAAGACACGCCCCTGACCAACGTAGTCCATCAGCTCAGGAATGTGAACATTCCAGAGCTCCATGATTTCACCGGAGTGAGTGTTAGGAGAACGCCCGGCAGCAATGCGGCCTTCCGGAGCATCGGGCGCGCACACGTGACGCAAGCCGTCATGTATGCCGGCCAGCGTGTCGTTGGCCAGTATGGGAATACCGTCAGGCGAATCAATTAGCGGGTTGGGAAAAGCATAGCCGCGAAAGCCGTTCTTGATATGCACGCGCCCGCGAACTATGTCCACGGCCTCCTGCACGCCGTGGTTGAACATGCGCCGCATGAAGACTGGCATGGTTTTCGATTGGTGATCCACATGAATCGCCCGTATCAACGGCCATGTAGGCGCTTCATCATCGGCAACGGCGTCAACTGCTCTGACAGTGGACGCGAAGTCGGCGATGATCCTGTCTTCGTCATCACTCGAATAGAGTTCTGCGAGTTCATCCATGCGATCAAGGCCAGCCTTGGTCACGAGGTGGTCCTCATATAGGCCGGTGTTGGTGAGAGTTTGTAGATCCATCTTGAAAGGATGCAAACCTGTACTCGACAAGACTCCAAAGTAGAAGGTACCATTCTTGAAGATAGCTTCCTTCTTGCTGTCATAGAGCAGCACATCCCACTTCCACACCAGTGGATTATGGGCGGTAATACCTTTGCCTTGCCCCATGAGGCCCCCAAAGGTGCTGATAGCTCCATCAAATCCAGGTAAGCTGCAAGTACCTGACCCCTCCTTGAGAGAAGTTTGTGCCTGATCCAGCATGTCCATGTTGAAGTCGAGAACAGTGATGACTTGGCCATCGGTCAACTGAACGGCATAGCTCATGCCCAAGTTGTCATCTGCTTGTACGGCATCTACGACGCGCCCCTTGTACATCCGCGAATGCGCGGCAAAGAAACGCCTCACTCGCTTGGCTGCCTTCGGATCGCTGGAGACCGAAAGTCCCAGATCCTCAAGGGAATTGACCTTGGAGTCGGCCGTGACGAACAATAGGAAGCCGTCGTCCGGCACATGGCCATAAATGCAACGGAACCGGGTACCATCGCAGGTCCACCCGCGAGTAAGCCATTCAGCAGTTTGGCGCATCTCCTTTCGCTGCGCCTTAGATCCACCTGCTTGGAAGGTTGCGATGCCGTACAGGCAGCCCTCGGGCATTAGATCGTCCAGTATCTGGCGACTTTCATGCAATTGGAAATCTCGCCTCGGGTTAGCCGGTCTGCTCGTGTCTTTATACGGGCGACGGATCGCAGGATGCTTCGGTCCGCTATTAACGTCGTAAATGATGTGGAATGCCATTCGGCTTGGCACGTTCCACACTGGCAGACATTGCTTATGGTTAATGCTCTGAGCGCTCGCTGCGCCCGACTTTGTGATGTCAGTAGACATGGGTCTCCTTCCCCCTCCACGGGGTCGGTTGAGAACGAATAAGTTGTTCTGGGTATTGCGTGCAGAACCGGGGGCATGGGCTTCCTGTTGCCAGTCAGTTCCCTGCCCTGTTGGGCTGAATTACCTAAACAGCAGCGGTTGCAGTGCCAGCCATGGTCAGCTTGCTGTACTGTTGAAACAGCGCAGCCAGGATGACCGCGGTAATAACGCCGGCGATAATGCGAGCAGCGATGTAAGCCAAGAACTCCATCATTGTGATTCTCCTAATAGGTTGTATTGCGTGCACAACAAAGGGCATGAGCTTCCGGTTGCCCGTCAGTTCCCATGCCCTGTTGAGTAGTAACTAAAGGGAGGCAGGTGTCTCGGTGGTCTTCTTGGTGAATACACCGGTGAGCCGAGTCCATGCTTCCTTGGCGACTGGGATCGCAGTGATCTGCGCGATACCAGAGCCGTAAGCAGTCTTGTCCGTTGCCCACTGGACGCCATCTGCTACCTTGTGGATGCCCTTGGCGACACGGTCGCCAACGGCGTGAATAGCGATGGAGCTGAACGCACCAGCTACCATAATGTTGAGGATTGCGATCTGTTCAGGTGTGAGCTGTTTCTTCGTGGTCATTTCATTCTCCTTGAGGTGGCAACTAGCGAATTAGGACCGAGTGGGCTCAAACCCAACGGGTCAGCCGCCCTGTACTACTAGTTACCTGGTGCTTCCATTGCCGAAGCATTTTCAGTTTCGCGCGGAGCGCACTCCGCCCGAGCAGGGGCGGAGAAGTCTCCGGCCTGCTGGGTATGGACATTTCAAGTTGATTCCTTGGCGGGATGCTGTATTTCATGCCGTGCAATATGTAATCAGATTCCAATTGACTCTCTAAGTCGTGAAATCAATTCAGAACGCAAACAAAAAGACCCTCGCGCGAGGGCCTTCTCTTACTGGCGGGAGATGTTTGCGGATGCTATTAGAAGTCTTCTATTTGAAGCGGTGCTTCCTTGAACCATAATTTAGCTTGAATTGTACCTTGAATCCCACAAACGAACCATGTACGTCAGGCGTGCTTGTCGACTCCAGAGTAGGCTCTTCCAGGCAACCATCGCCGCTTTGACGGCATACACCGCGGCGATACGGGGCAATCGATTCCGGTGCCAGACGGATCCGCGTTGCCTACCATTCGAGTGCCCGGTGTTCCGACATCTATGCAGCCTTATCGATCAGGCTGTAAGCGTCTTGTCTTCCCACCCTCGACACACGCTCGCCGCCTTGCAACGATGGAGACATGACAACGGCAAGTGTACGCGTACGGCGAACGGTGGCAGAGAAGCGGCGAATTGTTGAAATGACTTTG
>Ga0224554_1001872_pt1 | contig 12093 bp, 8 predicted proteins | sample 714S22024metaG_FD_180666 | JGI IMG/M metagenome (GOLD analysis project Ga0224554, IMG submission 180666) | Peat soil microbial communities from Stordalen Mire, Sweden - 717 S2 20-24 | ecosystem: Environmental > Terrestrial > Soil > Wetlands > Peat | place: Sweden: Norrbotten County, Stordalen...
GTTCGTCTTTGAGGGCGTCGGTGGGCTCGTTGCCGCTTTCTAACGTGACGAAGGCGGCGATGGCCTGGCCTTTGAGATCGTCGGGGCGGCCGACTACGGCGGCTTCGGCTACTTTGGGGTGGGCTACGAGGGCGGATTCGACTTCCATGGTGCCGAGGCGGTGGCCGCTTACGTTGATGACGTCGTCAACGCGGCCCATGAGCCAGTAGTAGCCATCGGCGTCTTTGCGTGCGCCGTCGCCGGTGAAGTAGCAGCCGGGGACATCGGACCAATAGGTTTTTTGATAGCGTTCGGGGTCGCCGTAGACGGTGCGGGCCATGGAGGGCCATGGACGGCGGACGACGAGCAGGCCTCCGCTGCCGGCGGGGACGGGTTCGCCTTCTTTGGTGACGACTTCAGGCTCGATGCCGAAGAAGGGGCGCGTGGCCGAGCCGGGCTTGGTGGGGACTGCGCCGGGGATGGGCGCGATGAGAATGGCGCCGGTTTCGGTTTGCCACCAGGTGTCGACGATGGGGCAGCGGTTGTGGCCGATCTTCTCGCGATACCACATCCACGCTTCAGGATTGATGGGCTCGCCGACGGTGCCGAGGAGGCGGAGCGAGTCGAGCTTGAATTTTTCGACGAACTGGTCGCCCCACTTGATGAAGGCGCGGATGGCGGTGGGCGCGGTGTAGAAGATGGTGACCTTGTGGTCGTCCACGATCTTCCAGAAGCGGGAGAAGTCAGGGTGGTTGGGCGCGCCCTCGTACATGAGGACGGTTGCGCCGTTTTGGAGCGGGCCGTAGACGACGTAGGAGTGGCCGGTGACCCAGCCGATGTCGGCCGTGCACCAGTAGATGTCTTCGTCGCGGAGGTCGAAGACGTACTTGGAGGTGAGGTAGGTTTGGACGGCGTATCCGCCGGTGGTGTGGACCAGGCCCTTGGGCTTGCCGGTGGTTCCGGAGGTGTAGAGGATGTAGAGCGGATCTTCAGAGTCGAGTGGCTCGGCGGGGCAGAGGGGCGAGGCAGCGGCCATGAGGTCGTGCCACCAGTGATCGCGGCCGGGGACCATTTGGACGGGCGAGCCGGTGCGCTTGTAGACGACGACGTGCTTGACGGTGTGGCAGGCGGCCATGGCTTCGTCGACGGTGGGCTTGAGCTGAATTTCCTTGCCGCGTCGGTAGCTGGTGTCCTGGGTGAGGATGGCGACGCAGGCGGAGTCGTTGACGCGGTCGGCGATGGCTGTGGCGGCGAATCCGCCGAAGATGACGGAGTGGATGGCGCCGATGCGCGCGCAGGCGAGCAGGGCAATGGCGAGCTCGGGCGTCATGCCCATGTAGACGGCGACGCGATCGCCTTTCTTGATGCCGAGAGACTTGAGGGCGTTCGCGAACTTTTGGACTTCGACGTGGAGCTCGGCGTAGGTGAGGCGGCGGACTTCGCCGGGTTCGCCTTCCCAGATGAGGGCGGTTTTGCTGGCGCGGGCGCCTAGCGCGTGGCGGTCAACGCAGTTGTAGCTGAGATTGAGCTGGCCGCCGACGAACCATTTTGCGTTGGGCAGGTTCCACTCGAGGACCTTGTCCCATGGCTTGAACCAGTGGAGATCTTTGGCGACGCCGGCCCAGAAGGCTTCAGGATCCTGGATGGATTGCTTGTAGAGGGTCTCGTATTCATCGAGGGACTTGATGTAGGCCTTGGCGGCGAATTCGGGAGGCGGCGGGAAGACACGGTTTTCGCGCAGAGTGGAGTCGATGTCCTGATTGGCAAGGGGCGGAACGGGCAAGGAAGACATGCAAAATCCTTTTAAAAGGGCTGATAACGGGCTGCGCGGGTCGTCCATGGCGGAGTTCGCCTGAACAAGCCGTGTGGAGTCACTTTATCGGGGTAGAGGCATAACCGGCAAGGGGTGGTGAGAACAGGGAGCGGTCAGGACCGCTTCACGTCGATGGTGGCCGTGGGGGCGAACTTGTGCAGGGCTTCAAGGAACTGTCGCCGCTGGTTGGGCCTTGCCGTAAGGTAGCTGCTCCCCGACTTTGACTTGGGGTTCTGGTACCAGACAGCCAGCGTGTCGTCTTCAGACCCGGGAATGAATTCGTTGACGCGTGTGATGTCGCGCCAGGGGATCTGATGCGTGACGCGGAGAAAGGCTCGCTCACGGAAAGAGGCCAGATCGAACTCCCAGGAGAGGAACAGACAGCGGAACAAGGGGACCATGGCAAGCGCCAGGCCGGTGGCCACGCCAATGAGGCTGATGCCGGGGGCGCGCAGACCAAAGTGGCCGCGGAGTGAGGAAAAGATCTGGAACATGCCAAGCACTACCCATAGGTAGCCGTCCAGCCCGAATTTAGCTCTGAATTTCACGAGAAGAAAAGCATAGGTGCGAAACGAGAAACCTGCAAGCGGAATTTGTTTGCATAACAGGAATTTCTGGAGGATCGGGCAAAGCGAAGCGCGGTTGTGGGGCCGGTTGGGGTGACCCGGCGCATGTCCTTGGGGGGATGGCTGCAATGCGTTCAATCCGGGCGGGAGATTGGCGGGCCGTGACGACGATCTGCGGGGGATCAGGGGCGGGAGTCTCCGCCGGGGGTTGCTCAACTCATTGACGTCTGCCGATGGAGGCACGTGGAAGATCGAGATCGTATGATGGGGATTGCCGGTTGCGCATTGTTTTGCACAACGGGCGGCGGGGTTCCTGAGGACGAAGGGGTGACGGGGATGCGTTGGGTACGAAGAACGCTGTTGGGGGCTGGTGCGATGGCCGCGTTGGTGGGAATGTTCGGCGGCGGGCCTGGAAACAGCGTTTGCCATGCGCAGCAGACAACCGCGATTGAAGCGGTAGCTTCGCCGGGTGACCAGCCGGACAATCCCGGGCCGCTTGCCACCGACCTTTCCCCGGCGATCCACGCCAAGCAGATTCGCGCAGCCATGCGCCGCGTGGCGGAGTGGGAGCTTTCGCGCGCTGAATACCAGCCTGCCAGCCGCGACTGGGATTTTGGAACGCTGGACATCGGGTTCATGGCGGCATCGCGCACGCTGGCCGATCCGCGCTACAGCCGCTACGTTGCGCAGGTTGGAGGGCAATTCGGCTGGAAGCTGGAGCGCACCATGTATCCTGCGAACGATTTTGCCATTGCGCAGGCGTGGATTGAGGTCTATCGGTCTTCGCATAACGAGGGCCAGATAGCGCCGCTGCGCCGCCAGTACGACGACGCCGTGGCCTTGCTCAACGACAAAGAAAAGCCGGCGTGGTGGTGGTGCGATGCATTGTTCATGGCGCCGGCTGCGGGAACGGCCTTGTCAGAAGTGACAGGCGACAACACGTACAACGCGTATGTGGATCGCGAGTGGGGCGAGACGGAGAAGGTTCTCTACGACAAGCAGAAGCATCTGTTTTCGCGCGATGCCAGCTACCTGGACAAGCACGAGAAGAATGGCGAGAAGATTTTCTGGTCGCGGGGCAATGGCTGGGTGATGGCGGGCATCGTGCGCGTGCTGGCGACACTGCCACAGGACGATCCGCTGCGCCCGCACTACGTGGCGTTGCTCAAGGAGATGGCGCAGGAGGTAGCGAGCCTGCAAGGGAGCGATGGATTGTGGCGCCCGGGGCTGCTCGATCCAGGGAGTTATCCGCAGCCAGAGGTTTCCGGCTCGGCATTCTTTACTTATGCGCTGGCCTGGGGCATTGACCATCGCATGCTCGACGCGGATACCTATCTGCCGGTGGTGGAAAAGGCGTGGGCGGGCCTGCTGGCGCACGTTTATCAGGATGGAAGGCTGGGGTCGATTCAGCCGATCGGCGAAGCGCCGGCGGATTACAAGCCGAGCTCAAGTTACAACTTCGGCGTGGGTGCGTTTCTGCTGGCCGGCGCGGAGCTGGATGTGCTGTCCGAGCATAAGCACTGGTAAGAGCCAGTGGTCAGTGGACAGTGAACAGTGGTCAGTGGTCAGGAAAGACGGCCTGCTCTACAGAGCAGGCCGTCTTATTGCATTTTCGGATTTAGTGTAGAGCGACAACACACGCTCAATCTTAGATGTGAGCCGCCGCGGAAAAGGCGGCCCGTTCGACTCAATTCCCCGGCGTCACCGAACCGGTGTCGGGTGGCCCGTCGCGGACGATGCCTGGCTGACCTGCGCGGATGCGGCCGATCCCACCACAGCCACCGAAAGCGTGGAACATACGTTGCCGGTGAGAACAGTGGTCCCGACGCTGTTGTAGGTGTTGGCGGTGCCGATGCTGTTGGCGGTTCCGCTGTTCAGGACTCCGGCACAGGATTCGGTAATCGTGTTGCTGTTGACGACATTCTTGTTGCCTGCCGAGGTGCAGGAACTGTCGAGGTGAACACCCGATTCGGCGGCGTTGGAAAGGACGTTGTTCTCGACTGTGTTGCTGTTGCTGCAGAGGTCGATGGCGTCGTAGAGAAACGTGTCGAGAACTGCATTGCTCTTGATCACGGTCTTGTCGCTCAGGCCGCCCGAGTTGTGGATGGTGCCGTAGGTTGGATCGGTTACCGTGACAATGCCGAACTGGGTGGAAGCCACTGTGTTGTTCTCAATCTGGACGTTCTCGGACGAGTAGATGAGAATGCCGGATGCCGCATCGCCCGTGTCTGGGAAGACATCGCGCGCCCAGATTTCATTTGTCACCACGTTTCCCGTTACGGTTCCCTGGGCTCCATCGCTGATCTGAATACCGTTCTCGGCCGCGCCGTTTGTGGGGCCCAAGCCCGAGATGTAGTTGTACTGCAAACGGCCCTGAGCGCCCGGTCCGTCGACCGTGATTCCGTTCTTCTGGAATGAGTGCACGGTGCTGTTCTCGATGAGCACGTTCGCCTGGCCGCTCGAATAGCCACTTTGCACAAAGATGCCCTCGCCGGACTGGCAACCCGTAAGACCCCCCGGAAGGACCTGGTTTCGAGTGACCACCTCATTGATGGTTCCCGAAGCGTTCTGATAGTAGATGCCCCTCAGATCGGGGCCGCAACCGGCGATCTGGTTGTTGCCGCCATCGACTGTGATGTTGGTGAGCGTTACGTTGCCGGCGTTTTGTATAAGAACCTGGGCTGCCACTGGTAATGCCCCAGGATAGGTGTCGTAGGCATTCAGCACGACTCCACCCGACGGCGAAGTAATAACCACATCGCCGGAGGTTCCGGTTTTCACGCCGATCAGGTTCACGTTACGGGTAATGGTCACCTGCTCCGGATACGTGCCGGGGCAGACGTAGATGTTTTCGCCTGACGTGCTGGCGGTGACTGCTGCCTGAATGGTTGGGTAGGTCGGCGCCCCGCAGCTGCCCACGTAGATATTGGCGGCCAGAAGCGTCTGACAAACGAGCGCTCCTGCGAGCAGGAACATTCCCGACTTCACGAAACGGCGCACATTTAGATTGGTCATCGTCCTGCTTTGATCTGACATGTATCGGTTCTTCTTAGATATGGCGGGAATTTATTACAGGGGATCCAAGAGTAGCTCGATTCTACTGCCGTCTTGGTGGAAATGAGTTTACAAATGAAGATTCAAAGTCGAAATGTGCGTTTTTCACCACTGCAACTGAAGTTGTAACCGGGGAAGCCGTATCGCTCAAGTTGTAGTCCTTCACTAATGCAGGCGCAAGGTGCATTTTTTTGCATACGATTACACCGTGCGGCACATGACTTGAGGAGGCGAGCGAGGCGTCGGATGGAAATTGCGGGGTCGCGTGTTTCGGTGGACGTGCGGATGAGGGTTGGCGACGCCCGCTCATCGCGATGAAGCTGCCGACGCCGCCCCGGCCCCGACCCAGTGGGTACCCCGGCGCCCCGGTTCCCCGGTCCCCCGATGGGCCACAGGGATTATTCTTTGGTCAAATGAAAACGCGCTGCTCGGTTGAGCAGGGCGTTTTGCCTGGAATCTGGATGGGCTGGAATTGATTGTTACTTGTGGGCGGCGGAGGCGATTTTGGCTTCGGCTTCAGAGATGACGCGAAGTGCGTTGGTGTAGGCGTCTTCGCTTTCGCCGGCGTCCTTCCACAACTGCTGGCCATGCGCGAGTTGCTGCTCGGCGCGGGGAACGTCGATTTCTTCGGGCTTGAGCGCGTCGGAGGCGAGGATGGTGACGCGGTCGGGAAGCACTTCAACAAAGCCCCAGCTGACGTTGTAGCGGGAGGCGTCAGGACTGCCGTCTGTGATATCGGGGCCGCCGTGGATGATGACGTCGCCGGCGCCAAGCTCGGCCATCGTGGGCGCGTGTCCGTAGAGGACTTCGAAGTAGCCGTCTTTCGCGGGCAGTTCGACCGCCGTGGCCGCGTGCTCGAAGAGCGTGCGCTCGGGAGTGACGAGCCGTACGCGGATTTGGTTTGTCTCGTCTGCCATGAGGGCTCCTTTCAGTCGCCAGTGAACAGTGGACAGTGGTCAGCGAACAGTAAGTATCGATTTATTGGTGAGCGATCCTACTGACCACTGCTCACTGTTCACTGACCACTGCCGTTAAACGCTCGCCTTGAGTTTCTCGGCGGTTTCAAGCACTTCTTCGATGGCGCCCTTCATGTAGAAGGCCTGCTCGGGGATGTCGTCGTACTTGCCGGCGATGATCTCCTTGAAGCTGCGCACAGTGTCGGCAACCTTGACGTAGGCGCCGGGGATTCCGGTGAACTGCTCGGCTACGTGGAAGGGCTGCGAGAGGAACTTCTGCACCTTGCGGGCGCGGGCGACGGTGAGCTTGTCTTCTTCAGAGAGCTCGTCGATGCCGAGGATGGCGATGATGTCTTGCAGATCCTTGTAGCGCTGCAGGATTTTCTTCACGCCCTGGGCCACGTCGTAGTGATCCTGGCCAACGATGCGCGCGGAAAGAATGCGCGACGTGGATGCCAGCGGATCGACGGCCGGGTAGATGCCGAGTTCGGAAAGCGGACGGCTCAACACGGTGGTGGCGTCGAGGTGAGCGAAGGTGGTGGCCGGCGCGGGATCGGTCAGATCGTCGGCAGGCACGTAGACGGCCTGGACGGAGGTGACGGAACCTTTGCTGGTGGAGGTGATGCGCTCCTGCAGTTCGCCCATTTCCGTGGCCAGGTTGGGCTGGTAGCCGACGGCGGAAGGCATACGGCCGAGAAGCGTGGACACTTCGGAGCCGGCCTGCGTAAAGCGGAAGATGTTGTCGATGAAGAGCAGCGTGTCAGAGCCTTCGACATCGCGGAAGTACTCGGCGACGGTGAGGGCGCTCAAGGCCACGCGCAGGCGGGCTCCGGGCGGCTCGGTCATCTGGCCGTAGACGAGGGCGCACTTTGAGTTGGCCCAGTCGCCGGGCTTGATGACGCCGGACTCGGTCATTTCGACCCAGAGGTCGTTGCCTTCGCGGGTGCGCTCGCCAACGCCGCCGAAGACGGAGTAGCCGCCGTGGTTCTTGGCGACGTTGTTGATGAGCTCCATGATGACGACGGTTTTGCCGACGCCGGCGCCGCCGAAGAGGCCGATCTTGCCGCCCTTCAAAAAGGGCTGAATGAGATCGATGACCTTGATGCCGGTCTCGAACATCTCTTCGTGGGTGGACTGCTCGTCAAAGAGCGGCGCGGGCCGGTGGATGGGCATGCGCGTTTTTTCGCCGATGGGTCCGAGGTTGTCGACCGGCTGGCCGATGACGTTGAGCACGCGGCCCAGCGTCTCCTTACCCACGGGCATGCTGATGGGCGCGCCGAGGTCGATGGCCTTCATGCCGCGGACCATGCCGTCCGTGGCTTCCATGGCAACGGTGCGGACGCGGCCTTCGCCCAAGTGCTGCTGCACCTCGAGGATGACGCTGATGGGGGTGGGGACGGTGAAGCCGTCGCTGACGACACGCAGCGCCTGATAGATGGGCGGCATGGTCGCTTCTTCGAATTGAACGTCTACGGCTGGGCCGGAGATTTGGATTACTTTGCCGATGTTATCTGCCATTTTCAAACAGCTCCTAGCTTCTAGCTCTTAGCTTCTAGCTCGTTTCGTCTCTTCTTCTGCCTCTTCGTCTTCCGCCGGCGATCTACCGGCACCAAAGCTAGAGGCTAGAGGCTAATAGCTAGAAGCTGTCTTTTACAGCGCCGCGGCGCCTGAAACGATCTCAATAATCTCCTTGGTGATGGCGGCCTGGCGCACGCGGTTCATGTGGAGCGTGAGCGAGTCGATCATGTCGGAGGCGTTGTTGGTTGCCGAATCCATAGCGGTCATGCGGGCCGCGTGTTCGGCGGCGACGGACTCCGTCATGGCGTGATATAGCATGGAAAAAACGTATTGCGGAATGAGGCCGGCGAAGAGTTCCTCGGCGGGCTGTTCGTAGATGTAGTCGACGTTGGCGGTGCCAAACTTTCTGGCTTCTTCGTCTGCCTCGGCAGTGTCGACAGGCTCGATCTCAATGCCGGCGGAAAGGGCTGCCTCTGCGGCGCGTTCCTTTTCTTCCGCAGAGGGCTCGACGGCGCCGGCAATCTGCGGAATGCCGATCTTCATGAGCGGCAGAAGTTTTTCGACAACCAGGCGCTGGGAGATGACCGACTTGAACTCGTTGTAGACGATGTAGGCGGCGTCGATCTCTTCGTGGGTGTAGCGAGCGATGATGTTCTCGGCGAGTTCGTGGACGCGGCTCTGTTCGAGCTTGAGCAACATGCCGGGATGATCGCCGGTGACTTCGACTGGGGCCTTGCGTTCGCGCGGCCTGAGGGTGTGGGGAAAGTTGCCGATCTCGTCGGTCTCTTGCTCCGCGCCGTAGACAGCAACAGGATAACGGCGGCGCATCATGTCGCGGGCCTTGCGGCCTACGGCTTCAACGTCGATCTGCTTGTCAGTGTTGCCGGAGATGAACTGGAAGGCGGTCTTGAGGATGTTGGCGTTGAATGCGCCGGCAAAGCCCTTGTCGCCGCTGACGATGATGAGCAGGATGCGCTTTTCAGGGCGGGTGACGAAGAGCGGATGGCAGAGGTTGCCGCTTTCGTCAAAGATATCGACGCGGCGAGTGAGCGACTCGAGCACGCTGGTGATCATTTTGGCATAAGGCCGCGCGGCAAGCGCACGCTCCTGCGCGCGGCGCAGCTTGGCCGCCGAGACCATCTTCATGGCCTTGGTGATCTGCCGCGTGTTTTTGACGCTACGGATGCGGCGCCGAAGATCGAGTACGTTTGCCATAACGTTAGTTCCTAGCTACCAGCTGTTCTTGTTCAGACCCCAAAAATTGCATTGTTCCCAGGCTCAATTCAGCCGCCTCAGAACGCAGAATTTACTTGCCCATTCTGGCGAGGGCTCCTTCTTATAACACAGCTCCCGCGCCGCCACAAACTCGTCGACCGCGGTCATTGCGCCCTCGGAAAAGAATCCATAATCGTCCACAATCATGACCCCTCCGACGGGTAACCTGGACTCGAGCAGTTCCAATGCGATCTTGATTGGCTCATAAAAATCGAAGTCCACATACGCAAAGCACACCTGCTTCGGGAGGCTTGCATATTGGGCCGTCTTCTCAATAAAACCAGGAACGATCTGAACTCGATCGAACGGGAAGTTGATCGCATTAAGCCGGCCAGTTACCTGATCCTGTCCAGACGCCATGAGCCCTTGATACTTTTCGATTGAGCCAAGATTGAAAATATCGTCGATGAGTATGTCCTGCTCTGTTGGCCTGGGCAGGCCTTCGAAGCTATCAAAGAGCCAAAGCTTCTTGTTTGTTTCACGAATCTCATTGGCGATGAGCGCAGACGTGGCGCCCTGGGCAACGCCGAACTCGCAGACGTCACCTTCGAGGTGGAGAGTCCGGTTCAGGTGGGCGACCACATGGAGAGCCTCGGATAGTTGTGTTCCCAGTAACTGCACCATCAGTTCCTGACGACCGTTCTTTTCCGGGAGATCGGGAAATACTGTTGCTCTGGCCAGCTTCTCCAGCTCCGTCGATGCATCGAGTAATTTGCCGGAAGTATAGGCGAGGGGAGAAGTCGCTCCGTTGCTATGGAGTTCGACACCGAGGGGCGATAGAACGCCATTGACCATGGATTTCAACCCGCTCAAATCAGGCCTCGTTCGCTGCTGGTGTGGGTATCAATGGAAACGGTGATCTGGCGCGTGTTTTTGACGCTGCGAATCCGCCGCCGTAGATCGAGTACGTTTCTCATTTCTTTTCCAGAGATCAGAGATCAGGGGTCAGAGATCAGTTAACGGTGCATTTCCAAGAATCGCTGTACCTTGTTCCTAAACTCCGAATCCCGTTTCTCGTTTCCTCATGTTCGTGCTGCAAATTTGTTTCTGGATCGAAGATCCGGGCTTTACTGACCCCTGATCTCTGACCCCTGTTCTTACGCCGTGACCGCTGCCAGTTCCGCCTTGAAGTTTGCCAGGTACTCTTTCAGGGCTGCGTGGAGGCGGGCGCGGATGTCGTCGTCGATCTGCTTCTTTGTGGTCAGGTCGGCGATGAGCGCTGTTTGAGCGCTGTCAAAGTACTTGTAAAGGCCGTCTTCGAAGGCGCGAATGTCGGAGACTTTGAGATCGTCAAGATAGCCCTGGGTGCCGGCGAAGAGAACCACGACCTGTTGCTGCCATGTGAGCGGCTGGAACTGCGGCTGCTTGAGGAGTTCGGTCAAGCGGCTGCCGCGGTTGAGCTGCTTCTGGGTGAGGGGGTCGAGATCGGAGCCGAACTGCGCGAAGGCCGCGAGCTCGCGATACTGGGCGAGATCGAGCTTGAGAGTTGATCCAACCTGCTTGACTGCCTTGATGGCCGCCGAGAAGCCGACGCGCGAGACCGAGAGGCCGACGTTCACGGCCGGGCGTACGCCGGAGTTGAAGAGATCGGTTTCCAAAAAGATCTGCCCGTCGGTGATGGAGATGACGTTGGTGGGAATGTAGGCCGAGACGTCGCCGGCCTGGGTCTCAATGACCGGCAGCGCGGTAAGCGATCCGCCGCCCTTTTCCTTGCTCATTTTCGAGGAGCGCTCGAGCAGGCGGGAGTGGAGATAGAAGACGTCGCCGGGATAAGCTTCGCGGCCCGGCGGACGGCGGAGCAGCAGCGAGATTTCGCGATAGGCCATGGCGTGCTTGGAGAGATCGTCGTACATGACCAGGGCGTGCTTGCCGTTGTCGCGGAAGTACTCGCCAATGGCCGTGGCCGCGTAGGGGGCGAGGTAAAGCATAGGCGCGGGCTCTGAGGCCGAGGCGGCGACGATGATGGTGTGGCCCATGGCGCCAGCTTCAGTGAGCGTCTGCACGACCTGGGCGATCGAAGAACGCTTCTGTCCGATGGCGCAGTAGATGCAGATCAGGTCGTTCTTGGCGTTGTTGATGATGGTGTCGAGCAGGACGGCGGTCTTGCCGGTTTGGCGGTCGCCGATGATGAGCTCGCGCTGGCCGCGGCCGATGGGAATCATGGAGTCGATGGCCTTGAGGCCGGTGGCCATGGGCTCGCGGACACCCTGGCGGTCGATGATGCCGGGAGCGAGGCGCTCCATGGGAAGCGTCTCAGTGGTGGCGACGGGACCCTTGTCGTCGATGGGAATGCCGAGCGCGTTGACAACGCGGCCGATCATCGCCGGGCCCACGGGGACGGAGAGAATTTTGCCGGTGCGCTTGACCTCCATGCCTTCGCGGAGCTCGGTGTACTCGCCGAGGATGACGGCGCCGACCTGGTCTTCTTCAAGCGAGAGGGCGAGGCCCGCGATACCGTGCGGGAAGGCGAGCAGTTCGCCGGCCATGACCTTGTCGAGGCCGTGGAGGCGGGCGATGCCGTCGCCGAGGGAGGTGATGGTCCCGACTTCGTCGACCTGGACCTTCGAATCGTAGTTCGCGATCTGCTCGCGAAGTAACTGCGTAATCTCGTCTGCCTTGATCTGTGCCATGTGCAGTGGTCAGTGATCAGTGGTCAGGGTCAGTTTTGAGAACTGGCCTTGTCCGCTGAGCGCCTGCCTCCCTTTCGAAATTCAAAAGCTGTGCGTTGCTGCTTGAATCTGTGGCTGCGCTGAAACTTCTTGCCAGCCTTCCCTCGGGGGCTAAAGCCCCACGGTTTGATGCTCTCTTGCGGCACGGCTAAAGCCGTGCCCTTTCAAAACCCGTTTCGAGGCCCAATCTTGCAGGGGCTAAAGCCCCGCTGATTCATTGAGCCCGTTTTCGGCACGACTAAAGTCGTGCCCTGATACAAACC
>Ga0224554_1001876_pt1 | contig 12085 bp, 10 predicted proteins | sample 714S22024metaG_FD_180666 | JGI IMG/M metagenome (GOLD analysis project Ga0224554, IMG submission 180666) | Peat soil microbial communities from Stordalen Mire, Sweden - 717 S2 20-24 | ecosystem: Environmental > Terrestrial > Soil > Wetlands > Peat | place: Sweden: Norrbotten County, Stordalen...
CAGGGGACCGAAGAGAGGCAGGGAACGCCAACGTGCGAAGGAACGAGGGCGAAAAAACGAGGAGAGATTTTATGTTCATCCCGTGAGAGATGTTCCTCTCACAGATCTCCCGTCAATAATGTTGATTTGAAAACCTCGCCAAAGTCCGCCGGCGCAGCAGAAGGGCGCTCAACTCAACTTTATTGGGCGCTCAATATTATATTACCGAGAGGCCGCTTGAGAATTGCATGCGCGCGCATTTCTGGACAGGACGCCTTGTCCGCTCGCTCAAGAGCGCCTGCCAGTTCATTCGCGTGACAACTGGTGCTCATGTCACCGGGCGGGTTTCTAGTTTCGGTTCGAGTCGGTCTAGTACGCGCAGCAGGCCATCGAGGATCGTCAACGGATGCGGTGGGCAGCCGGGAATGTAGAGATCAACCGGCACGACCGAGGCAGCACCATTTAGAATCTGCGGATTGCCAACGAAGGGTCCGCCAGCAATCGCACAGGCGCCGACGGCGATGACGATTTTTGGCTCCGGCACTGCGTCCCAAGCTTTCTTCAAGGCAAGCTCCATATTCTTTGAAACGCAGCCGGTGATGAGCAGGCCGTCCGCGTGACGAGGAGAGGCCACATATTGGATGCCGAAGCGACTGAGATCCCACCCGATGGTGCCGAGCACGTTGGTATCCGCTTCGCAACCGCCACAGCCGCCGGCGCTCACCACACGTAAACGCAGCGAACGGCCAAAAAGCCGGCGTAGTTTCTCTTCGAGGGCGGCGGCGAGGCGGACCTGTTCATGGCCCGGTTCGCCGAGGACAAGGTCTTCTCGACGACGCACGGACATGCGGTGATCGCCGGTTTGCGTGATGGCTTTCGGCGGACAAACTTCCACGCAGGCAGCGCAAAAGATGCAGCGACCGAGATCGAGCGCCACAGGCTTGCCGGTCGGGCGTGTAATGGCTTCGGTTGGACAAACGGAAAGGCAAGCGCTGCACCCGTCGGCGCATTTGCTGGAGTCCACCTTGAGCGCGCCGCCATGGCGGTCGGGCAGCGCCGGGGCTGGGCCTTCGGGATAAGCCATCGTTTCGCAGCCGCGCTTCAAGCGATGGGAAATGGTATCAATGACAAACATGGTTTGGGGGCGGCATCATAAATCAAAGCCGCAGTAGGAGAGGTTGAAGCTCTTGTTGCAAATGGGGAAATCCGAAATGGCCGTGCCCCGCAGCGCCAAGGTCATCCCGGTCCAGTTGTGGAACGAAGGGTCAATGATCTTGTAGCGGCGGAAGCGTCCTGCTTCATCGGTCAAAGCAACGTGGCATACTTCACCGCGCCATCCTTCGACGAGCGCCACGGCAAATGTGTCGGGTGCGGGCGACGCAAGTTCACTACGCAAGTCCCCCTCGGCTGGCGAAACAAGTTGTTCCTGCAAGTATTCTCCCGAGCGTTTGATTTCCAGCGAGCGCACCCGGGCGCGGGCGAAGACATCACCACCGGGCCACACGGAGATCGGAACTTGGGCAAAGCGATGCCAGCCTGCTGGATGATCATAACGCACGTCGCGCACCAGACCGCAGGCGCGCGCCGCCGGGCCGACCATTCCAATTGCAGCGGCTTGCGCGGGAAAGACGACGCCGACGTTTTCAAAACGCGCGCGGACGGAGGCGGCGTCCCAAAACCACTCGACGGCCTGCTTGGTGTCAGCGAGTGCAGTTTTTAGGCGTTCCAGCAACTGCGCCGCGCGTTCAGGTTCGAGATCGGGACGGCAGCCGCCGGGTCGCACGAGGCCGCGGCCGAAACGATTGCCGCAAATCAGGGCGGTGAGATTGAGGAAGTCGCCACGAATCTTGCCGCACGCTGATTGAGTTGGTAAAAACGCCACGTCACCCGCCAACGCGCCGATGTCGCCGGTGTGGTTGGCGAGACGTTCAAGTTCGAGGGCAATCGCCCGCAGCCATTGCGCCCGCAACGGAGCTTCCGTCCCGGCGAGAGATTCCAAAATGGTCGCGTAGGCAGTCGCGTGGGCGATGGTCGTATCACCAGCGACGGTTTCCATCTGGCTTATCGTGGCGCGATGCGGACCGCCGGGGAGCGCCACTTCGACGCCGCGATGCTGATAGCCGAGCGCAATTTCCAAATGCAACACCTCTTCACCCGCGCATTGAAAACGGAAATGGCCCGGCTCAATGACACCCGCGTGGATCGGGCCGACGGCAACTTCGTGAACCTCGCGGCCGTCCACGCGGAAGAATTCGCCGTTGGCAGGCGCGTTGCCCGCCATGCGCCGCACCGGTTTCAACCACGGATGGCCTTCCGGGGTAAGGCCGTGCTGCTCCCAAACTTCACGCTCGAACAGGTGTGCCTGCGGATGCGTCGTCGTAAGCGATGGATACGAACCGGTGAACGGCGTGCTGCGAGCAACGGCGAGAGTGTTATCGGCGTCGAAGGCGAGCACCGCAACGAGGCGCGTCTCTCCTCCCTCCGGCACGCCGAACCATGCACACAAACGCGCACCGCGCGTCAGTTCGCTCCCCGTCGCACGAACAAATTCGGCTGACGGCCACGCGGGCACTTCCGCCCAGGAGATGCTGGTGGCGTTGGCCAGGAGGGCAAATGAGGTGGAGGCGCTCATGGAGTCGGAAAAAGCTGGGCAACTGCTGCCGACCAGGCTTCGCGCAATATCGGCGGAGTAAAAAGTCCAAGCCACAAGGACAAGGCGAGCAGCACGAGCGGCGGCGCAATTACTCCAGGCGTTTCGACAAAGCGTTTGGCGTTCGTCCGCGTCGTCGGGCGCGGGCGTCCGTCCACTATGCCAAAGACCACGCGCGTCATTCCGAAGAACGCGAGCAGCAGGCAACCGAGAAACACCGCGGTGGCAACTCCCTGCCCGGAGGCGAGCGCGGCGCGCAGGACCAGCAGTTCGCTGAAGAACGGGGCGAACGGCGGCAAAGCCGTCACGGCGAACATGCCGGCGACAAAAATCGCCGCCGAGCGCGGCGTGAGCACCGACATGCCGCGCACGTCGTCCATCGAAGGCGAGCCTGCCGCGCGACGGATGTTGCCCGCGCTCAGAAACAGCGAGCCTTTGGTCAGGCCGTTGCTCCACACATGGAACAGCGCCGCCGCCACGCCCGCCCCGCCGAGCGCGGCGCCAATGCTGAGAATGCCCATGTGTTCAACACTTGAATAGGCAAGCATCCGTTTGAAATCGCGCGTGCCTAATAGAAACAAGGCCGACACCAGCATCGAAAACAATCCGATGACCAGCAACGTCCGGTCAGCGATGTGGCCTTCGCCCGCCGCCCCGACGACCGCGCGGACGCGCAGGATCGCCGTGAATGCCACGGTGGTGACGCCGCCCGCCAGAATCGCGCCGACGATACCGGGGGCTTCACCATAAGCGTCAGGTTTCCAGGTGTGCATCGGCGCGAGACCCATCTTCGTGCCGTAACCAACCAGCACCAGCACCCACGCGGTCAATACCCATGGACGCGACAAGCCCGCGCCTTGAGCGGTCAGCGCGGTAAAAGTCAAATTGCCCACGCCACCGCCATGCAGGGAAGCATATCCCAGACAGAAAGAGCCGAGCAGCGACAGCGCGATGCCCGTGCCTCCCACGAGCAGATATTTCCAAGTCGCCTCGAAGGCGCGGGGCGTACCGTTGAAGTGCAGCAGCGGGACGGTGGCAAGCGTGACCGCTTCGGTCGCGATCCAGAGCAACCCCAAATGCCGAGCTTGATGCCCGGCGCTCAACAAACCGAGCACTATGAGCAGCATCGCAACAAACACGCGGTTGGGCCGTTCCGACCGGATGCGCAGGTAAGAGACAGCATAAGCGGCGCAGACCAGAAATAGCAATGACACTACCGGCAACACCGCCCGCGCGAGCGGATCAAAACCGAACCAGTCGCCCGGCGCGACTACCGGCGGTTTGATGAACAGCCAAAAAGCCAGCACGACATGCGCGAAACCAAAGACCGGCAGCAGCCAGGGCCGGGTGCTATTGCCCGGCCACACGGCGGCGATGGCCGCGCCCGCCAAAGGCACGACGATGAGTAAAAGATGGCTCATTCTCGGAGCGTGGTGAGTTTGCGGGTGTCGAGCGAATCGAAGTCACGTTGGATGCGATCCACGATGATGCCGATGATGAATACGCCCACGGTGACATCCAGCAAAATACCCGACTCCACCAACCACGGCGTCGAGTGGATGAGTAAGAGGCCAAAGAGGTAGATGCCGTTTTCGAGAATCAGATAGCCGCAAACCTGCGAGATGGCCTTGACCCGGCCGATCATCAAAATGAAACCGGTCAATACCGACGCAATCGCACCCGGCACCAGGAGTGATCTGGCATGTTCCGGCAACAGCGGCAACGCCCGTGCCAGCGCCACCGCCGCGATGGTTCCGCAGGCCCCGAGCAAGAGCGACGGCACATAACCGAGGAACGGTTGAATCTCGCGCTCGATATTCGCCGCCCGCATCGCGCGCCGCAGCAGCCCGGGAATCACCAACCCCTTGCCGACGAGCGTAGCAAGCACCACCAATAGTATCCGCCAGTCGAGATTTTCAGCCTCCAACAGCAGCGGCATCAGGCCGAGCAACATGCCCTGCGCGGACATGGCGCGGATGAGCGATGGCAACCGGCTGGTGCCCAGCGCGAGCAGGTTTAATCCCATCGCCAGACCGATCAGAAGATTCAAAGCCTCGCCACTCATTCGGCACCGCCTTTCCATGCGACCAGGAGTGCAAACAAACAGAACAAAAATGCCGTCGTGAGAAGCAGTGGCACACGACGAAACGCGAGCCGCGCCAAAAATGATTCCACCAGCCCCACACTCACCGTCACGACCAGCACGCCCGCCACCAAAGCACCCGCGGCGACAAGGGGCGATGATTTCCCCGTTGGCAGCACCGCTTGAACGAGCAGCAAAGCGAACAGCAGGAGCTTCACGGACGCGCCATGCAAAATGGCGGCGAGTGGCGGCCCGCTGTGGTCCAGCACCATGACTTCATGAATCATCGTCAGCTCCAGATGCGTGTTGGGATCATCGAAGGGCACGCGGCAATTCTCCGCCAGCAAAACGGTGAACAAACCCGCCGCCAGCAGCACCGCGCCCGCGCCCGCCGAAGGGGAGAGCATCGTGACCAGGGAAACACTTCCGGTCTGAACGCTCAGTGACAGCACCGCCGCGATGATGGCAGCTTCCGCAAGGACCGCATAACTGACCTCGCGCGCCGCGCCCATGCCCTCGAAGGCCGAGCCTGTTTCCATCGCAGCCCACGCCGTGCAAAATCGCGCCAGCGCCAGCAGGTAAATCAGCAACAGCACGTCGCCGCGAAAACTCAGTATGCTTCCCGCCGGCCCCAGGGGCATCAACATTGCCGCTCCCGTCAGTGCCACCCACGCCACCGCCGGACCGGCGACGAAACCCGGCGACGCCAGCGTGCTCAGCACCACGCCTTTGCGCCACAGTTTCGCGAGATCGTAGTAAAGCTGAAGCACCGGCGGTCCACGTCGGCCTGCCACCCGCGCTTTTACCTTGTTGATGATGCCTGGCAGCAGCGGCGCGAGCAGCATCCACACTGCGAGTCGGAGAACGAGGTCGAGTATCAAGTTCATGGCGCGCCTCCTAGTAACACGAGAACCCCCAAAGCAATCAGTCCCGCGACCACATAAAGAATGTAGAACTGCAGACGCCCATGCTGCAAGCGGCGCACAGATGTGGACACTTGCATGATGGCCACGCTCACCGGGCCGATGATTCGGTCCAGGACCGTTTCAGGAATACGTTCCAAACGGATGGCTTCTGCCGGAAAAGGGCCGCGCGGTCGGCGCATTTTACGCTCCGGTTGAAGAACCCAACCAAACCAGCCTGCGACGATTCCGCCGAATGACGCGCTGGTGTATTGCATCCGCGCGGCTGGCATCGCGTAACCGCAATCCCACGTCAGACCGCGACGCAGGCTGTTGGCGTGCGCCTTCCGCCACAACCACGCCGCCGCCATCAGAACCAGAATCGCCAGCCCCACATGGACCGCACCGAGTGTCAGCAACGGCGCGGGCGCTTCCATCGTAATCCAAGCCGGACGCCAGCTTCCCACCACGCGCGCGACCACCGGCCAGAATAGAATTGGAGCCAGGCCAATCGTCACGCACACGACCGCCAGCGCCAGCATCGGCCCGCGCATCCACATTCCGCATTCGTGCGCGTGGGTTGCGACCTGTGTGCGTGGCGCGCCGAGGAAAATCATTGCGCCCGCCTTCGCAAAACTCGCCATCGCCAAGGCCCCGGCCATTGCGAGCATGATCGCCGCGGGCATGGCCGCCCACGCTGCCGGCCCTTTGCTCGTCGCCGCGTCGAAGAGCCCGAGATATACGAGCCATTCGCTGACAAACCCATTGAGCGGCGGCAGAGCTGAAACAGCGAGTGAACCGAGCACGAAAAAGCCAGCCGTCCACAGCATCGTGCGCCACAATCCGCCGAGTTTGCTCATCTCCCGCGTGCCCGTGGCGTGCAGCACCGAACCAGCGCCGAAGAACAAGAGCGACTTAAACGCCCCGTGGTTCCAAACGTGCAACAGCGCCCCGGCGAACGCGAGCCGGCCCCAAAGCGCATCACCGTGCGTCACCGCGAGCAACGCGGCGCCGACACCAATCAGGATGACGCCGATATTTTCCACCGAAGAATACGCGAGCAGGCGCTTGAAATCGTTTTGCGCGAACGCGAACGCGATACCCAGCAACGCGCTCGTCGCACCGAGACCGATCACCACCCAACCCGCCGCCGATGGAACGGGCAGCCATCCGCTGAAGCGCACGATCCCATAGATGCCCATCTTGATGGCCACGCCCGACATGATGGCGGAGACGTGGCTGGGCGCATTGGCATGGGCGGAGGGCAGCCAGATGTGCAGCGGAAAAAATCCCGCCTTGACCCCGAAACCCACCAGCGCCAGCCAGAATAACGGAGCCAGCCCGGTTTGTTCACGCATTGGGCCGAGGTCCCAACCGCCGGTGCGCGCGGCCAGTGTGCTGAAGAAGGCGAACAGAAAAACCGTACCGGCGTGCGAGGCAACCAGATACACCCAGCCGGCGGACCGGACCTCGCGCCGCTGCCTATCGAGTGTAATCAGGAAGTATCCGCACAAAGCGAACAATTCCCACGCAATGAGAAAATGCAGGCCGTTGGAAACCGTCAGCACCAACCCCATGCTCAAGAGCATTGCGCTCCACCAAGCACGACCGCGCGGCGCAGAGTCCGGGTAACGATGTTCCGACCAATAGTCACGGGCATATATCGCACCCGCTCCGCCTCCCATGCACAACAACACGAGGAACAGGGCGCTGACTCCATCGAGTCGCAGATGAACGAATTCACCGCCCAAGGAAAACGCGCTACGCCATTCCCAATCCGGCGCGCCCAGCAACACCATCAACGCCGCGCTCAACCCGGAGACCGTGCCCGCTAAGGTCAAGCCGAGCCACGTCCGGGAGAGCCGCACGCCCACGACGACGCCCGTTGCCAACGTCAAAAATGCGAACAACAAGAGCGGCCCCGGCGTCATGATTTCACCTCCGGTTTGAGGCCATTTGCAGATGCCGCATCAACCGCATCAACCGCCTGGAAAATCTCCTCGTCGGTCGCGCCCTTGACGACCAGTTCGCGCAGCGGTCCGCGGGCAAGACTGCGGCTAATCCGCGCCAGTAAATCGAGGTGTGCCCGCGGTGAGGGCGCGATGAAGAAACAAAGCCGCGTGATCGGCACATCATCGGGAGCCACTTTCTCCGGCGGCAACGCGTCGCGCAGGAACAAGAACGAAACCGTGCCAGAGTCGCGGCCCAGCGTGATACGCGTGCTCGGATGCGGCAGGGCGAAGCCGCTACCGACGGGTGCCATCGTCACGCCGCCTTTCACGCGGAGCCGCTGTCCGAGCAGTCGGCGAATGGGCGGTGTCGCTCCGGGCAGGGCGGTGACGATGCGCTCGAAAATCGCCGGCACGTCCGCCGCCGCCACGTCGCGCCAGATGCCACCAGTGCGCAGTAACGGCCCGAGCCGCAAGCTGGTTCCGAGTAAGGACGTCTCTGGTGCCAAGAAACCGGCTTTCGCCGCGAGTCCGCGCTTGACGGCCCATTCCGCCACCTGGGCGCGATCAAATAACAACCGCCCCCGATCTGGGGTGTGTGGCAACCCTTCGTTGCGAATCCAGTCGTCCACGACGGTTTCCGATACCCCAAACGACTCCGCAACCTCGATGAGATTCAGATACATGGTCTCAAAACTCCAACGTCATTGCCCGCCTCCGAACAGGACCAACACCGCCAGCGCCGCCAAACCGATCAGCAAATACAACAGGTAGGATTGCAGCCGTCCGTGCTGGAGGCTGCGCGCCGCCCTCGAGACGCGCATGACGAGGTCGCCCACCGGCGCGACGACGTGTTCGAGCACGGTCTCCGGGGTGTGCGCGGCGAAACTCGCGCTGGCCGGGAAATTCATTTCGGGCCGATGCTCGTGCCGCACGGGCCGCAAAATCCATGCGAACCATTCGGTGATGATGGCGGCGAACGAACCCGCCGTGTATTGCATCCGTGGCGTTGGGAGAACGTAACCACAATCCCACGTCAGCGCGCGCGTCGAAATGCCGCGTTGCACACGCCGCCAAAGCCAGACTGCCGCCACCAGCGCGAGCACCGCCAGCGCGACATGAAACCGGCCGAGCGCCGACAGCGCCACGGGCGTCGCCGTTCCGACCCAGCCGGGATTCCACACATCCACCGCCCGCACCACCGCTGGCCAGAAGACGACCGGCGCGAGGCCAATCGCCACGCACGCCGCGCCCAGCAACATCATCGCCCCGCGCATGGCCGGGCCGCTTTCGTGCGCATGGGCCGCCGCTGGAGAACGCGGAGCGCCCAGGAAAACCACGCCGCAAACTTTCGCAAAACACGCCAGCGCCAGCGCCCCCGTTACGCCGAGGAGAATTGCCGCCGGAATCGCAGCCCAAGCCGATGGGCCATGCGCCATCGTGGCATCGAACAAGCCGAGATAAACGAGCCATTCGCTGACGAAACCATTGAGCGGTGGCAGCCCGGAAATCGCCACCGCGCCGAGCGCGAAGAGTGACGCCGTCCAAGGCATCGGGCGCCACAATCCACCGAGCCGGCTCATCTCGCGAGTGCCCGTGGCGTGCAATACCGAACCGGCGGCGAAGAACAAGAGGGACTTGAACAAGCCGTGATTCCACACATGGAGAAGTCCGCCTGCCAACGCGAGCCGACCCCACGGCGCGTTTCCCTGGCCCATTGCCACCAGCGCGAAACCCAGCCCAATGAGAATGATGCCGATATTTTCAACGCTGTGATACGCGAGCAGACGTTTGAGGTCGTGTTGACCGAGTGCAAAGGCAACACCCAAAACGGCGCTGGCCACACCGAGGAACGCCACCACCCAGCCGGCCTCCGGCGGCACGGGCAACCAGCCGCTGAATCGCACAAGTCCGTAAATGCCTAGCTTCAGGGTCACGCCCGAGAGGATAGCCGAGACATGACTTGGCGCGTTCGCGTGTGCCGAGGGCAGCCAGACGTGCAGAGGGAATAAACCGGCTTTAAGGCCAAACCCAGCCAGCGCGAGCCAGAACAACGGTGCGAGTTCAGGACGGTCGCGCAGGGAGGTGAGATCCCAACTTCCCGTGCGCGCCGCGAGCAGCGCGAAAAACGCAAACAGGCACATCATGCTCACATGCGACGCCGCAAGATAAAGCCAGCCCGCCGCCCGCACCTCGCGCTTTTGCCGCTCCAGCGTCACGAGAAAATAGGCGCTGACGGTGAAAAGCTCCCACGCGATGAGAAAATGCAGGCCATTAGCCGTGAGGAGCACCAGCCCAAGGCACAGCACCAATACGCTCCACCAAACACGGCCTGACCGGGCCGAGCGCGGGTGCGCGCGTTCCGTCCAGTAATCCCGGCCATAGACCGCACCAGCCCCGCCGACCAGACCGAGCAATGCTAGGAACAGCGCGCTCACTGCATCGAGCCGCAGATGCACGACCTCGCCCCCAAGGGTCAGAGCGCTGTGCCAATCCCACACAACTCCGGTGGTCAGCGCCACCGCCGCCGCACCCACCCCGCCTGCCGCACCCACCAGAACGCCAGTCAGCCACAGCCTCGGCACACGCGTTCCAGCGAAGATGCTGGCAAGCATCCCCACGCCGGTTATCGTGAGCAGAAGTTCGATCATATTATCTTTTGCGCCGGGCAAAGTAATAGCACACCGTCACAATAACGGGTCTCAACAGAGTGCTTCTGAGGCGTGACCGCGTGAACTGGGCTTACACGTTGCCGCTCGGGAAGGTAGTCGCCGGCGCGTCTTGTGGCAATGCGCGATTTCCGCTTGTCGCGATTTCCGCTGACCAGGGGAACCAGGGAATCCAGAAAAACTGCGCAAGCTGGCGGCGTCCAAAATGGCGAATGAATCTCCCAATCAGACTTTGCAACCCATGGCGCTGGTCCATGAGGCGTGGCTGCGGCTGGTCGGAGATGACAATCGGCAATTTGCCAATCGTGCTCATTTCTTATCCGCCGACGCCGAGGCTATAGTCGCGCGAAAACTTTTGAGCGTCGCCGTGACCTGCGGGCCAGACTCGAAGGAGAGAAACTACACGAATTCGCTTCGGGGATTTTGAGGCCTGGCATCTGGCGGAGTCCGACCGTTCTATCGCTTTGGGCAGGGCAGTTAATCGTGAACTATAATATGGTCCCACGCGCCCGTCACCCCTCTTCCCACAACTGGAAAGCTTCCCTTCGCAATCACTGCGGCAGCATGGTTTCGGTCGACTTCCTCACCGTTCACGATTTTGTTTGTTGGCTACATAACTTTAAGCCGGCGAGTTTGGTTATTGCGTTAGCCGCTTTAATTTTTCTAGCAATTCATATGGCGTTGGACGCGTGGAGAGCGCCAGTCCGGAGGCGGTGAAATCGGGTTGCGCCTCCGTTAACGCTTTGCTAATTTCGGACTCGAAGAGATAGTCCGTCAGATCCTGTTCTTTCATGCTAAGGGCCTTTTTCCACACAACCGAGACCGCTCGGCCAAACGCACGCCAGTTGAACCATGCTGCGCGGTCCGAGGTCGCTTCGAACAACAGGTGCCAGCCCTTATTCGCATCGAGGGAATACTCCTTTCGATTGCCGTCAAACCGGGTCTGGAAAAGCTCAGCAAGTTGCATTTCCACCAGCGTGTCCTGCACCCGGCGTTGCGAGTAGCCGAGTTCGCGCGCCAATCCGCTGGCTGTCCCGTGTCCATGCGCCACCAGCCACGCGAAAACATCGGCGCGGATATTCACCCCAAAAAAGGCGCGGCATTTTAAAATCAGGTTCGTCGGCGTCCATCCAGGCATCGGCTGCGACTGTCCGCGGAGAAACACTGGGGATCGCGCCCAGCCATAGCGAGCGAAAACCTCGTCCCGCTCATCGTTCATAGAAACCAGCGGCTTGCCTTGCCTTTGGAACAGTGGCACCAACGGTTGCCCGCTCGCCGGCCGATACCGCTCCGCGAGAATCCGCCATTTCGGTCCCTTATCATGCTGCACCATGAACGCAGCCACCGCTCCCGCCAGCGACGGTGTACAAGTCTGGTCTTCGTTTAACAGCGTGGTAAGCCGCACGACGTTGACCCAACGCCCGTTGCGCACGAGCCAATCAAGCACTTCATCAAACACTCGTGAATCCTGCCGCGCACATTCCCAGGTGAGCAGCAGCAGCGGTTCAGGGTCCACAATCCGCGCGGCCCTGCTCTGGCTGTGACCCATCACTCCGACCTGCGACCAGGCGGCCCAGATTGCGTCCAGCATCACCTGCGACAGGTTGGCTCTAAATGTCGTGAGTAAGTTTTTCATGGCCAATACGATCCAGAACCTGCTTGAGTTTATGGCGAAAGTCCGTGCTGGTCTTCCGCTTGAGCAACCAATCCATTGCGGCGCGAGCTTCGGCTTCCGTTGGTTCCAAATCCACCAGGTCGCCCAGATGCGTCTCGATGCGCGTCTTTGGGTCCATTGCCGCGTAAAGCTTCAGGTGGATTTGGTCCAGGCGGCTGATGATGTGCAGCGCGAGGCA
>Ga0224554_1001880_pt1 | contig 12048 bp, 11 predicted proteins | sample 714S22024metaG_FD_180666 | JGI IMG/M metagenome (GOLD analysis project Ga0224554, IMG submission 180666) | Peat soil microbial communities from Stordalen Mire, Sweden - 717 S2 20-24 | ecosystem: Environmental > Terrestrial > Soil > Wetlands > Peat | place: Sweden: Norrbotten County, Stordalen...
GCCGAGGACGCTGATTACCGGATTTTGCTATTACGACGCAGATGCCGGCAACGCGGCGTTGCCCAAAAATCTTGAGGAATTTCTGAATGCGGGCGAGGCACCGGTGGTGTTTACGCTGGGGTCGGCCGCGGTGCTGGCGGCAGGGCAGTTCTACGAGCACTCGGCACGCGCGGCCATCGAGCTTGGCGTGCGCGCGGTGCTGCTGATTGGAAGCGACGCGCGCAATCGTCCTTCGTTTGCTTTGCCCGATTCAATTTGCGTGGCGGAGTACGCTCCTTACTCGGCGCTGTTTCCGCGCGCGTCGCTGGTGGTGCACCAGGGCGGCGTGGGGACGACGGCGCAATGTTTACGAGCGGGAAAGCCGATGCTCATTATGCCCTACTCGCACGACCAGCCGGACAACGCACGGCGAATGCGCCGGTTGGGGGTGGCTGAGTCGATTACGAAAAAGGGTTACACTCCGGCGAAGGTAGCGCGGAGACTGAAGGCGATGCTGGCGGACCCGAACTATGGCGAGACGGCGCGCAGCGTGGCGCAACAGCTGGGACATGAGGATGGCGTGGGTGCGGCGTGCGATGCGCTGCTGGAACTGTACGAGAAGAAGCGCGGCGGAGTTTGAGGAAAGATGCCGCTCCATCCCATCCACATGGGGTGAGGAAAGGATGGAACGGGTTGTTTACATCCAGGCCGAACCGGGCGCGGCCATGGCTTCTTCAAGCGTGACGCGCTGCTTACGGCGATAGGACAGATTGGCCATGTGTCCGGCGATGGCGGTACGGTAACCGACCTCAATAGGCGCATTGGTAGCCTTGCTGCGGCTGCGGATGCACTCAAACCAGTTGGCCATGTGGTTGACGCCTGGATTGGCGCCCTGCATTGCGGCGACGCCGGGATCGTTGGCCTTCTCCGGATAAAAACTCGAGGCGCGGAAGTCAAGGTTCTCGATGGTGCCGTTCGAGCCAAGAAAACGCTGGCCGAGGCCGAAGTGGGAGTTTGAGAATGTTGACTGCCAAACCACGATCAACTCAGGATATTCAAGCGTGACGTTGAAGGTGTCAGGAACCTGGCGGCCGTCCTTCTCACTGAATACGCCGCCTGTCATGACGGCGGCGATGGGTAGCTCGAGGGTGAGCGCGGAGGTGATCCATGCGTTCTGATGAACCATGTTCTCGGTGACGTTGCCGCCGGAAAACTCCCAGAACAAGCGCCAGTTGATGTATTTGTTGGCGTCGAATATTGGTTCGGGGCGTCCGTCGAGGAAGAGCTTCCAGTTGACGTTCTCAAGCGTGCAGTCATCAGGAACGGGCCGGACCCACTGACCGCGGCCGCGCGGGGTGTTGCGTGAGATCCACGACTCGACCATGGTGACCTTGCCGGGATAGCCGGCCTCGATCCACTCGCGGGCGTCGGCGAGTCCGCCGGAGCTTTCATGCTGCACTCCGATCTGAATAACCTGTTTGGATGCCTGGGCGGCCTTGCGGCAGGCCACGGCCTGGGGGATGTTCCAGGTCATGGTCTTTTCGCTGTAGAGGTCCTTGTTGGCCTGGATCGCCGCAATAAAGTACTTGGCGTGCAGATGCATGGGCGTGGCATTAATTACGGCATCGATGTCGTTGCGTTCGAGCAGGCGCATGGGATCGTCGTAGGTGTCGATGCCGGGGACTTTGGCTTTGGCGAGGTCGCGGCGGCGGGAGTAGGTGTCAGCGACGGCGACGCACTGGATGTTGGGTTGCTTGAGCGCGTCGTCAAGATCCTGCATGCCGCGATCGCCGGCGCCTATAAGGCCGATGCGAATGCGGTCGTTGGCGCCGAGTGCGCGCATGGAGGGCATGGCTGCAAGGGCGAGTGCGCCTTTGCCTGCATTAGCTAGAAACCTACGGCGATTCATGAATTCTCCGAAAAAAGGAATGGAACGGGATGGAAAATGTGATTGGTATTCCACCCATTTCGCAAGAAGCGCGAAATGGATGGGGTACCCGGCAATCGTTCGACTGGAGCGGCAATGCAGTTAGCAGTTCAGTCCGGCCTTGGCGAGTGTCGCCTTGAGGCCCTTCATGCTGATCCGGGTTGAAGCTTCACCCACGCTCATGCCGCTGCCCGGCTCGGGAACGCCGCCGTGCCAGTGAGTTTCAAGACTGACGGCGAAGTGGTAGTCGTCGCGCACAAACGCCTTGAACTGGCCGACCCAGTCGATGATGCCGCTGCCTACCGGAGCCCACTCCCAATGGGCGCCTGCAGGCCTGAGTGTGTCCTTACAGTGGCAATGGCCAATGCGGTGTTTGGGCAGCAACTTATAGTCATCCGGGTAGGGTGTATCGCCGGCAAAGGTAGCGGAATTGCCGGGGTCCCAATTGAGCATGAAGTTGGGCTCGCGGATTTCCTTGAGCAACTGGGCGGCCTCGGGGCCTGTGGCCGTGTTACATGCTGGTTCGTTCTCAAGCAGCAGGATCAGGCTGTGCTCTGCGCAGACTTTGGCTGCTGCGCGCAACTTGTCGTTGATGGCCGCCCGATAGGGTTTCTGGTCTTCGATACGCCAGAAATCGAAGCAGCGAATGCGATCGGTTTGAAATGCCTTGCAGAGCTCAATGCAGCGGTTGAGTACCTCGTCCTGGTGCTTGAAGTCGGCATCGGCGTGGAATTGATCGCGCGGTGGACCCTCTTTGGACTGAGGCGCACCGGGCCAGTTCACCTTGAAAAGCGGACTGGCGATATCGGTGACGCGCAGCTTGTACTTTGCGAGAATCTCTTTGGACTTGTCGACCTCTTCGTCAGTGAGGTCCGTGATATTTTTCTTCCACATGCTGCGGAGCTCGATCCATTGCAGGCCGAAATCATTGGCTGCGACCGAACATGCGTGGTCGAAATCGGGGGAGATTTCGTCGTTGATGACCGAAAGACGAAACGGACAAGTTGAGGGCCCGGCGTGAGCCGCGAGCGGCATGGCAGCCAACGCACTTGCGCTGGCCAGGCCGGCTAGAAATTCACGGCGCGATGAAGACATAGAAGTTTCCTCCGAATTCAGTTCGCAGGAGAAAGGCGTTCCTCGTGCGCCAGCGATTATAGACCTTAGAGCACGAGGCTATCCCTTGGCCTTGGTGCGAGAAGGCAAGGCGCGCGCTACTTGCGGCGATAGTCTTTTGTCTGGCCTGTGCGCGTATTGGTAATGGAGAAGGCGCCGCTTGAAGAGGCGACGACTTTGAAGTATGCGCCATCGGTCGTGATGCCTTTGGGGTTGGCGATGAGGGGTTCGGCACTGTTGTGCGCAGCGTCAGAACCTTCGGCGGTGTGAAGCATGTACAGGTCCTGCATTCCGGGGCTGTCATGGACGGTTTGCCACGCCTCCGGCATGCCCGCCTTGTGCGCGCCATTGATCATGATGGAAGCAACGGGATGAATGGCATCGACGAGTGCGCGCGCGTTGGAGAGGTTCATGCCGTGATGGTCGACGAGGTAGAGATCAACCGCGCCTATGGGGTTGTTGGGACAGACGAGAGCAACTTCCTTGGCTCCGGTGAGGTCGCCAAGATCAAGGAATTCGAATTTGCCGAAGGTGACGAGCACGCCGTTGGAGCGGGCGTTCTCGCTGGGGTCGACGGGCCATGCGCGCTCGGTTGCGCAATAGGGATTTGGTTCGGGCTTGATTCCGGGTACCGCAGCGATGTGCTCGCCGTCGGCGACGAGGACCACCACCTTGAGGCCAGGGATGGCGATGGTGTCGCCCGGATGGACAATGCGGCGAGGCGTGCCGTCGATGGCCTTGAGATAGGCGGCAAAGTCGTGACGCGTGATGTCGGAGTCTTCGCGGTTGGGACCATGGTCAAGAAACTCGCCTACCTTGACGCGCTTGACGAGTTCCGGCACGCCACCCACGTGATCGGTGTGAAAGTGGGTGATCAGGACATGATCGATCTGCGTGATGCCAGCGTCCTTCATTGCGGCTTGAATGCGAACCGCGTCACGGGCGTTGTTGCCGGGCCAGCCTGTATCAACCAACATGGACGCGCCGGACGGAGACACCAACAGAGTGGACTGACCGCCTTCGACGTCGATGGTGTAGATGAGCAGATGCTTCGACTCGCCAGTTTGAGCCTTTGCGCAGCTGAGTGTCAGCATCGGGATGCAGACAAGGAGCGCGAGGCTGACGAGGAACGAGGGCCGAAACCGCAGGCAGGAAGAGATAGAAGCAGAAACGACAGGGATTCGCATTTGCGGAAGATTCTATTCGACAAAGCTGAAAGGTGGGAAGCGATACGCGAGACACTGGTTGCGCTGGTCGCACAGTACGGGCCACCTCCGGCGCGAAGGCGACTGAACAGAATCATCAGGATGCAGGTAAGTTGCTGATTCTGGCGACGCCCGCGCTTGCGGCGATTCACGGCCCGACAGCGCAATCAACCCAGAACTACTGGTAAAATGAAGAGGAGCCGCATTGTGCGGCATTTTCCCGCCCTTGAGCCATCCATCAGGCCTCTAAAGGCCGAACCCGAGAGAAGGTACGTTACATCTGTGAGCCAGACGATACGCAATATCGCCATCATTGCCCATGTTGATCACGGCAAGACAACCCTGGTAGACGCCATGCTGCGCCAGTCCGGTACATTCCGAGCCAATGAGCAGGTGGCCGATCGCGTCATGGACTCGAATGAGCTGGAGCGGGAGCGGGGCATTACCATCCTCGCCAAGAATACGGCCATCAACTTTGAAGGCGGCAAGATCAATATTGTCGATACGCCGGGCCACGCGGATTTTGGCGGCGAGGTAGAACGCGCCCTGAAGATGGTGGATGGCGTGATGCTGCTGGTGGATGCGGCGGAGGGACCGCTGCCTCAAACCCGCTACGTACTGGCCAAGGCGCTCGAGGCCAAACTGCCTCCGATTGTCGTGATCAATAAAATCGACCGCCCGGACGCACGGCCGCAGGAAGTATTGAACGAAATCTACGATCTTTTCATCGACCTGGATGCAGACGAAAGCCAATTGGATTTTCCGGTGCTCTATGCCGTTGCCAAAGCGGGCACCGCGACGACCGACCCCGACAAGCCCGGCACGGACCTGCAACCGCTATTTGAGGCCATTGTCTCTACGATTCCAGCGGCTACCGGCGACGCAGAAGGCACGTTGCAGATTCTGGTGACAAATCTCGACTACTCGGATTATTTCGGCCGAATTGCAATTTGTCGCGTCTTTCAAGGCACACTTCACGCCGGCGACGACGTGACGATTTCAAAGCGCGACGGCAGCCTGCAGAAGACGCGCATCACCAAGCTCTTTACCTTCTCGGGGCTGAAGCGCATTGAGACTACCGAGACAACGATGGGCGATATCGTGGCGGTGGCCGGCGTTGAGGGCATCACCATCGGCGAGACCATCACCAGCGTCGAGAATCCGTCGCCACTGCCGCTGATCGTGATTGATGAGCCGACCATCGCCATCCAGTTCAGCGTAAATAATTCGCCATTCGCAGGCCGCGAGGGCCAATACGTCACAAGCCGCAACCTGCGCGAGCGCTTGGAAAAGGAATTGCTGACGAACGTGAGCATCCGGGTTGAAGAAACCGGCTCGCCCGACAGCTTCAAGGTGCTGGGCCGCGGTGAACTTCAGTTGGCAATCCTGATCGAGATGATGCGTCGCGAGAGTTTCGAGCTGATGGCAGGTCGGCCGGAGATCGTGACAAAGATGGTGGACGGCGTTCGCATGGAACCGGTCGAACACCTGACCGTCGATGTACCGGAGCAGCATACCGGCGTTGTGATTGAAAAGCTCGGGCCACGCAAAGGCGAGATGACAAAGATGCATAACCACGGCTCGGGGCGCGTCCGCATGGAATTTCGCGTACCCAGCCGTGGACTTATCGGCTTGAGGAGCGAGATGCTGACGGAGACGCGTGGAACGATCGTGATGAACGCGCTGTTCGACGGCTACATGCCATACCAGGGCGAAATCCCCCAGCGGCCCACGGGCGCGTTGATTTCTGATCGCCAAGGCACGACCACAACCTATTCATTGAACGGACTGCAGGAGCGCGGGAGCCTGTTCGTGAGCGCAGGCGTTGAAGTCTATGAGGGCATGATCGTTGGTGAGCACTCGCGCGACAACGATCTCGATGTGAATGTGGTCCGCGAAAAGAAGATGACCAACATGCGCGCTTCAAGCGCCGATGAGGCCATCCGGCTGGTGCCGGTGAGGGCTCTCAACCTGGAGCAGGCAATCGAGTTTATTGCTGAGGATGAAATGGTCGAGGTTACGCCCAAATCGCTGCGGTTGCGGAAGAGAATATTGCAACAGAACCGCCGGCCCAAACGTTGGGAAAAAGGGGAACAGCAGTAAGAGCTGTTTTCGATCCATCCTCAAGGCGATCCCGGGGCCTTTCATGAGCCAAACGATCCTTACCGAGCGGCTTCTGCTGAGGCGATGGCGCGACGAAGATCGCCTGCCGTTCAGCAAGATCAATGCCGATCCGCGTGTGATGGAATTCATGCCGGCGTGCCTGTCCCCTGTAGAGTCAGATGCCCTGATTGCACGCATTGAAGATCATTTCGACGTCAACGGCTTTGGGCCATTCGCGGTTGAATTGTTGGAGAGCAAGTCTCTGGTTGGTTTTGTGGGACTCTTCATTCCGTCCTTCGAGGCTCACTTTATGCCAGCCGTGGAAATCGGCTGGCGTCTCGCGGCTGATCAGTGGAGGCGAGGACTTGCCTGCGAAGGAGCGCGGGCGGTGCTTCGCCAAGGCTTCGAGACGCTTGGCCTTGATAGCGTTGTTTCGTTTACCGTGCCGGCGAATTTACGCTCTCGTCGTGTGATGGAAAAGATCGGAATGACTCACGATCCCGCAGATGACTTCGATCATCCCAAATTGCTTGAAGGCCATACGCTTCGACGTCATGTGCTATATCGGCTGAGTTCACCGCGCTAGAGACGCCGCTTCGCTTCCAGAACCCGGTCCAGCGCTTCCTCTGCAGTCGATCCCGTCGCAGACAAATGTCCCATCTTTCTGCCCGCGCGTGGTGCGTGCTTCTCATAGAGGTGCAGGCGGACCCCGGGTACAGCAAGCGCGGCGGCAAAGTCCGGTTCGCGATTGAGCCAGACTTCGCCAAGCAGATTGACGATCGCGGCGGGCGTGATCAACTCGGTTGAACCGAGCGGAAGATTGCAGACAGCACGCACCATTTGTTCGAACTGGCTTGTAACGCATCCGCGTTCACTTTGGTGATAGCTGTTGTGGGGCCTAGGGGCAAGTTCATTAACGAGCAACCCGCCCTGCCGGGTAACAAAAAGCTCCACGCAAAGCAATCCCTCAATGCCAAGCTTTGCAATGATGGCCGCTGCCAGTGCTTCGGCGCGCAGTTCAAGCTCAGCGGGAATGCCGGCTGGCAGCACGCTCCACGACAGGATCTGATTTTCATGGTGATTACGCGCAGCCGGGTAACTGCGCACCTCGCCAGAAGGATTGCGCGCGGCCATTACGCTGATTTCAAAATCCAGATCGAGGGCCTGTTCAGCCACTGCGGGTCGGGCGCCAATACTCTGCCACGCCGCATGAACGGACTCTTCAGTAGCAGCTGAGTCAAGGCCGATGCGTGCCTGACCACGTCCGTCGTAGCCGCCGCGCCCGATTTTCAAGAACACACGTCCGCCCAGCGCCGCAACGGCGTCTTGCAATTCCGCGTCGCTGCGCACAACTCGAAACGGGCCGACAGGAAAACCAGCATCTGCGAGCCATGTCTTTTGGAGGATCTTGTCCTGGATGATGCGGATCGGTTCCACGCCCGGTCGCAGTGGCGCGATGCGCGCAACCTGTTCGAGTGCGTCCACGCCAATCTGTTCAATTTCGAGCGTGACGGCATCCGCTCCGGTAGCCAACCGACGCGCCGCATCAACATCGTCCCATCTCCCGACGATGGACTCATCCACGACGTGGCTTGCTGGACACCTTTGTTCAGGGTCCATGACGCGCACGTGATAGCCCATGGTGCGCGCGGCCATTGCCGTCATGCGCCCCAACTGCCCGCCGCCCAGAATCGCCAGGAGTCCGCCTGGCCGGATGATCGTTGGCGGTTTTGCCTCAATTGATTCGGGAACGCCGCTCACCCCGGCTGCTCCTCAGAAATCGTTTGACTAAGCACTTCCTGTGTGCGAGCTGAGCGCCAGGCCGAAAGCCGATCCCAGAGGGCGGCATCCGTTCCAGCCAGAATCTCGGCAGCGAGCAATGCTGCATTGGCCGCTCCTGCTTTGCCAATAGCCAGCGTTCCAACAGGCACGCCCTTGGGCATTTGCACGATTGACAGAAGTGAGTCCATTCCGTTCAGCTGTGTCGCCGCCACTGGCACTCCCAGAACTGGAACCAATGTCTTGGCCGCCAACATGCCAGGCAGGTGCGCCGCGCCGCCGGCTCCGGCGATGATTACGCGCAGTCCCCGTTCCCGAGCCGTCCCGGCGTACTCAAACAGCCAATCTGGCGTCCGATGCGCACTCACGACCTTTGCTTCACACGGAATATTCAGGAGGCGCAGGATTTCGACGGCCGCCGAGAGCACTTCGTAGTCGCTCTTGCTGCCCATCACTACGCCCACTAACGGCTTTTCATTCATAGGGGTGATTATACGAGGCGGCCCCAGCCGTTAATGACGATGCCAGGTCTCGAGGGCCACTTCAATGACCGCAATGACCACGCTCGCCGCGGCCAGGAACCCTTTCGCGCGTTGCCAGTTCTGCTCGTGGCGCTCCAGGCGCCGTTCGAGCTCTGCGATGCGCCCACCGTTGCCGTCGCCCATCAGGCCGGTCATCTGCGTCTTCAATACGCTCAGATCGCTGAGCACCTGTGCTTCGAATTCATTCATCATCCGCATCCGCAGGACTCCATTCGTCCATTTGCTCACAAAAAAGTGCAGCTTATGAACCCAGCGGCAAGTTGATGAATAATGCCGTTGAGAACTCCGAGTAATTAGGGGGTGTCGAGCCGTCAATACTGAGTTGTCGTCGTTCCATTGCTCAGGTAGAAGACCGCTGTGTAATAAAGCCCCGCCGGAGACGCTCCCACATTCGGCGTCAGGTTCACGCTCACAAATCCATCCGAACCAATCGCAACTGTCGTGTTGCCCGCGACCACCGCCTGTTCGCCTGCCGTCGTAAACGACGGCCAGCTCACCTGCAGCGTCCCTGAGCCGGTCTGCCCATTCGCCATGTAAAGCGTCCCCTGGACTGTCGTGGTGCTCATTGCCTGCGCATGCGCCTTTTTGGCCAGCGCCATTCCCAGCAATCCCATTGCCACTAGGACCACCACGATAAGGTTCGGTCTCAACTGCCTCCATGCAACGTGCAACCATTCGTTTCTCATGAGCTTCATCGCTGTCTCTTCCTTCTCTTTACCTTGCCGGGCTCGGATTCCGGGCCATTTCGTTCAATAGTGCACCTGGCCTGCTCATCTTCAGGGCCCAACTAAACGCTCGAACATGCACCCCAAAAAAATAGAGAAAGCCTCGCTGGCTTTCTCTCGTTCGACTCAATCTCGCTTGAATGTTCTTATCTTACCGAAACCTGCTGAAATTCCCTGCAACGATTCTTTCTACATCTTCGCCTTTGTTTTCATTCACCTGAGTCATCTTCAACTCGCCGCTCTCTTTGACAACACTCCGTCACTGCGCCCCAACCTTAGACAGCGCGACCCGCAGCCACACCCGACGCCCACGCCCACTGAAAGTTGAATCCGCCCAGCCATCCGGTCACATCCACGGCTTCTCCAACAAAAAACAATCCCGGAACGCTCCGCGCCTCCATCGTTCTCGCATTCAGGTCCGAAGTGTCTACGCCGCCCGCTGTCACTTCGGCATTGTCAAATCCCTCCGTGCCTGTCGGATGAAACTTCCACGCATGCAGCCTTCTCTCACATACTTCCAGTGCCGCGTTAGACCAGCCTCCGAAATCGCACCTTTCCGCCAGCAACCCTGCCAACCGCTGCGGAAGCACTTCGCGCAACGCCTGCCGCAACGACGCTTCTCCTCGAACTGCTCTTGGTACCATCAGTCCTCCCAAAACCTTGATCGCTGGTGCAAAATCCACGTCCAGTTCGTCGCCTGCTCTCCAGTACGACGAAGCCTGCAGCACCGCAGGTCCACTCAATCCCCGATGTGTCAGCAGCATCTTCTCTCGGAACTCCGCCTTCCGTCCTGCTCCTTTCGTGCGTACCACCACTTCGGCGGAAACTCCCGCGAGTCCAGTCCACGCAGCCTCTTCGCCTCCTAGTAGCAGCGGAACCAGTGCAGGCCTTGGGTTAACCACCTTCAATCCAAACTGTCGCGCCAGCTCGTATCCAATCCCGGTCGCCCCCATCTTCGGAATCGACAATCCCCCCGTCGCCACCACCAGTGCATCCGCCGTGAACTCTCCCAGCGAGCACGCCACGCGAAATCCGCCGCCGGTCCCGCCCTCCACTGCAATCTGGTGTACATTCAGCACCGTCTCCACGCCACCGCGCGCGCACTCGGCCAGCAGCATCTCCACAATCGACCGCGCGGAATGATCGCAGAAAAGCTGCCCTAGTGTCTTTTCGTGCCATTGGATCCCGTACCGATTCACAAGCTCGATGAAGTTTCCCGGCTCATAAAGCGCCAGAGCAGACTTCGCAAAATGCACATTGTCTGAGATAAAGTTCCCCGGTCCGCAGTGAAGATTCGTAAAATTACACCGCCCGCCACCGGAAATAAGAATCTTCCGCCCCACCTGCCCATTGTGTTCCAGCAGTGCCACTCGTCGTCCGCGCTGCCCCGCCACCGCTGCGCACATCAGCCCGGCCGCGCCCGCGCCCAAAATAATCACGTCGAACTGGCGCGGCGCGTCACTCATGGCTTCCCTCCAGAATAGCCGCAGAATCCTCGCAGCTTGCAGGGGCGACGCTTCCTTCATCTATCCTGCTTCTTCCTTCGCGGGCTTATTTGCGCGCGTCGTGGTAATCACCACAACGCTCGCGAGCACAAATGCCGTTCCCAAAAGCGTGCGCAATCCCAGCGCCTCTCCGCCAAGAAAGTAACCCACAAGCACCGCCACAACAGGATTCAAATACGCATAGGTTCCAACCTTGGTGGGTGATTCATGGTGCAGCAACCACACATATGCCGTGAAGCCGATAATCGATCCTGCAACCACCAGGTACAACAACGCGAACCATGCTCCCTTTGAAACATCCATTGGATGAAAACCGCGCCACTCGCCCAGCGCCCCCGAAACCAGCCCCAGTAGCACGCCCCCGGCTAGCATCTGGGCTCCAGAACTCATCGCTTTAGACGTCGGGAGCGGCAGCTTCCGCGCCATCGCCGACGCCACTGACCAGCTCATCGCCCCGGCGATCAGCGCCATCGCACCCACTCTGTCAAGCGGTGCTCCGCTCAGTTTCATCGTTGGACCCACCAGGACAATCACGCCGCCCAAGCCTGCAAGCAGCGCCAGCGTCAACCGTGCAGTCAGCCTCTGCGTTCCTAAGAGAAGAATCTCCGCAAGCGCCATGAAAAGTGGAATCGTGGCCATCATCCCAGCGGCCACTCCTGAGGGCACGCGCCGTTCCGCCCAGAACAGTAGGCCGTAGTCGCCCACAAAATCAACGCTGCTAGCAGCGTCGCCGACTGCCACTCGCGCCAGTTCGGGCTGCGTTCCCCGCGTGCCAGCATCCATCCATAAAGCGCCAGTCCCGCCGCCACAAAGCGTATAGACGCCAGCAGAAAAGGTGGAACCTCCGCCACTCCCACCCGTATCGCAAGAAATGTTGATCCCCACACGAAGTAAATAATCGCGAAGGCTAGCAGTGTCTTCCATCTCGGGCGATGTGCGGGGGAATCCATGGCAGCTTCCTACCAGCACTTTACCAGCAGTCCTTTTCTTCGCTCGTGGCTCACCATCTCTGCTTACGAGTTCACCGCTGCCTCAATCCGTGCCCGCGTCTCATTTCCTTCTCTTAGCATCACCGTACAACGCGCGCCGCTAATCCATCCGCCGGCAGAATCTTTCCTTCACCAGCCTCAGCGCCTCATCCACGGTACTGATCGTCCCTTCCAGTTGCGC
>Ga0224554_1001882_pt1 | contig 12029 bp, 11 predicted proteins | sample 714S22024metaG_FD_180666 | JGI IMG/M metagenome (GOLD analysis project Ga0224554, IMG submission 180666) | Peat soil microbial communities from Stordalen Mire, Sweden - 717 S2 20-24 | ecosystem: Environmental > Terrestrial > Soil > Wetlands > Peat | place: Sweden: Norrbotten County, Stordalen...
CCCGTCATCATTCCCGCAGATAAACATCGTCGGCTTCCCGGCCTTGTACTGCGGATTCACGAACTGACCGTGGCCCACCGAGCTAAACGCCTTGACGAAATGCGCCTTGGGGAACGCCCGCTGCAGTCGCTCCATCAGCGAGTCATCGAGCGTCGTGAAGAACTTCAGAACACCATTCACCGGCGGCGCATCGGCGATGGGGTTGCATGCGTCCATCACCAGCTTGCCGTCCAGGTTGGCGCTTCCCGCCAGGCGCAATACATCGGCCGCGACCGAGCCCTTCACCGCCAGCGCCAGCACTTCGCCGAATGCCGCCGTCTCGCTGAAGCTGCCCACCTTCGTCTTGCGATTGTCCTGCCGCCATTCCGCAAGCTTTGCCGGGTCGCGCGTGCCGATCATTGTAGGGTGGCCATGTTTGATGAATCCTTCCGCGAGCGCCTTCGCCACATCGCCTGAACCAAGAACTCCAACCTTCATCGCCGCTTCTCCTCTCTATTGCTTTTGTTGATCCTGATCCCGTTGATCCTGGAGCCCGGTATGCAGATAGGCCAGCACCGCATCCATCTGATCTTTGGACATCTGATACCTGAACGAGGGCATGATTCCCTTGCCCGACAACAAAATCTGCTCCACCTCTCGATCCGTCGCCGGCTCTCCATCCGGCAATGTGTTCCGGCTGAAGAGTCCGTGCAAATTCGGCGGAACCTTTTTCAAATGCAGATCATTCTCCTCGTGGCAATGAGCGCAACCAACGTCATAGAAATGCTTGCCTTCGGCCTGTTGCGCCGTCAGTTTCGGCGCTGAGCGGCAGCCTGCTAAGCCGGCCGCAACTACCGTGGCTACAATCGCTGCCCGGGTTTTCCGAAGCCACACTCTCTCAGCCTTCCACGCAAATCAGCTTCTCGCGGCAAGCGGCCGCTACCCCAAAAAATGACTCCCCGAAGACTACTCTGCTCTGAATGATCAAGTTGGGGAGTTCCTCCGGGGATTGCGGGCCTTTTGCCGGAACCCGCATCTTCAGTCTCAGCTGGCACGCTAACCCGGGTCAAGCCGCCCACCGCCCGACTCGATGAATTCTTACCTCGTCTCTGAGACGGTGCAGACCGGCAAGCAAGTATTCTGATTCCATGACGCTTCCCACGCTGAAGCAGATTCACGAAGCGCAGAGCATCATCTATCGCTTCATGCCGCCTACGCCGCAATACAGTTGGCCGCTCATCAACCAGCGGCTTGGCGCCGAGGTCTGGATCAAGCACGAAAACCACTCTCCCGTCGGGGCATTCAAACTGCGCGGCGCATTGGTTTATGGAACCTGGCTCAAGCAAATGCAGCCCGAATTATCAGGCGTTGTGGCAGCGACTCGCGGCAACTTTGGCCAGGGTGTGGCCATGGCTGCCCGCGTGCTCGGGATGAAAGCAGTCATTGTGGTGCCCCACGGCAACTCCGCCGGGCAGAATCGTGCCATGCAGGCGCAAGGCGCGGAACTGGTCGAACACGGGCACGACTTCCAGGAGTCGCTTGAATTTGCGCGTATCCTCGCGGGTGAACGCGGCTACGCAATGGTTGAATCGTTTAATGAAAAACTGGTTTGGGGCACAGCCACCTACGCATTGGAGCTGTTTCAGGCAGCGCCCGCGCTGGACGTCGTATACGTTCCAATCGGGATGGGCTCGTCGATCTGCGGCATGGTGGCTGCGCGCAATGCCCTCAATCTGGCGACCGAGATTGTCGGCGTTACATCCGACGCTTGCCGCGCCGCCGCAATCAGCTTCAAGGAGCGCAAACTGGTCGAAGCGCCCGCGACTTCGATGATCGCCGATGGCCTCGCCTGCCGCACGCCCAATCAGGATGCATTGGAAGTCATTTGGGCCCAAGTCGCGCGCATCGTCGAAGTCTCCGACACGGAAATCGCGGAGGCGATGTGCATCTACTACCAGGATACCCATAACGTTGCCGAAGGCGCCGGAGCCGCTTCACTCGCGGCCGCGCTGAAGGAGCGGTCGATTCTCTCCGGCAAACGCGCCGGCATCATCCTCACGGGAGGCAATGTGGATCGCAAAAGATTGATCGCCGCGCTCAACGGTGAGTTCCAGTCTGTGAGGCCGGCATGACCGAGCGCCACGAACACCTCACACCCTTTTCCCATTCGGCCAGCAACCGCTGCTTCGGCTGCGGCCCGGCCAATGAAGCCGGCCTGCGTCTCGAATTCCTGCTCGCCGATGACGGTTCGGTCGTGAGCCTTCCCGTTGTCCCTGGCACCTTCGACGGCCACCCCGGCTATCTGCACGGCGGCATTATCGCCACGCTGCTCGATGAGGCCATGAGTAAAGCAGTGCGCGCTCAGGGCAAGACCTCGATGACGCGCAAGATAGAGATCGATTACCTCCGCCCGGTTCCCAGTGGAGCGCCTATCCGCATCGAGGGCCGCGTGGTTCGCAACGAACCGCGCAAGCATTGGGCCGAAGCCCGCGTCGTTAGTCAAAAAGGAACCGTGCTTGCAGAGGGTAAGGGGCTATTTATCGAAGTTCGCCCACCCGTCAAAAACTAAGGGCGGCCCGAGAGCCGCCCTTCATCAAATGAATGATTGCCAAGCTCAATGAACCATGTTGATCGTGTCCTGCGTGACCGTGTCGAACGTAGTTACTGATTTGGCATTCGCTTCGAACGCGCGCTGCGCAATGATCAGATCGGAAAACTCCGTCGAGATATTCACGTTGGATGCTTCCAGTGCGTCGTCCTGCACGGTGGCCAGGCCCGAAGTGCCCGAGGTTCCCATCACGGCCGTACCGCTGGCTTGCGTTGTTTGATAGTCTCCGTTCCCCAGCAGATTCAGGCCTTGTGAGTTGGCCACGTTCGCCAACGCCAGTTGCCCCACATTTTCCTGTTTGCCGTTGTTGTAGGTCGCCGTAACCGTTCCGTCGGACCCGATCGTGAACCCGTTGTATTGGCCGCTGGTGTAGCCGTCCTGTATGGTGCCCGAAACAGCGGATTCCGCATCCACCTGGCTGATGTTCGGTGTGCCCCCGGCGCTCATCAGATTCCACTGAACATTCAACCCTGCCGCTCCATCGACAAGCACGTTGGTCGCGGCTGGATTGAAATTGAGCGCGATGGACTGCACGTCACCTGCAGCCGTTCCCACGTTCGATGGGTTTGCTGCGCCGGTTGGCTGCACCTGGGTCAGATTTCCGCTCTGATTGAAGGTCATGGTTCCGGTGATTGCCGCGGGCGCCGCGTTTCCTCCTGCTGCTGAATAATCCGCAGCCGGCAATGCGACCGAATACGTCCATGTATTCGCGGCCGCGCCCGGCTCGAACGTCACCGTCGCCACATGCGGCTCGCCCAGAGAGTCGTAGATCGTCACCTCCGCAGGAAACGGTGTTCCTGCCGCCGTGGTCGCATCGAGATTGGCGGTCATGGACATGTTGGCGGTGGCCTGCGGCTGCTGCACCTGGCCGACCGGAACATTCACTGCCGCCAGCGGCGCATTGGTGTTTACCACACCGTCGACCGCCGGGTAGCCCATCACGTTGAGGCCGTTTGAGGTGACGAGATTTCCATTCGCGTCCACCGAAAAGTTTCCGGCGCGCGAGTACTCGTAGCCTCCCGATCCGTTGCTGACTACGAAGAATCCGGTCCCGTTCAGCGCAACGTCGGTAGAGTTGCCGGTGGAATTGATGGAGCCTTGCGTGAACGAGATCTCATTCGAGGCCACCTTCACGCCCGCGCCCACCTGGATCGGGTCGCCAGAGCCGGTTGAGCCAATCTGCTGGTAGAAGAGATCGGAGAAGTTGGTTGACTCCGACTTGAAGGCCGTCGTGTTCATGTTCGAGAGATCGTTCGCAATCGTATTCAAGGCAGTGGAATCGGCCTCAAGGCCAGTAAGCGGAATTGAAAAACTTGCCATGGTCCATCTCCTCTTTGGTTCGGATCAGTTTGGCGGGCCTCAGCGCCCGACGTCACTCCGGTTATGCGGGCCTTCGCGCCCGATGGGTGAAGCTGCGTCACTGCAATGGGATCGCGCTGCCTTTGGTATGCCGTGCGGGTGTTCGGCCGGACAGTGCGTGTCCCACGCGCTGTGCCGCCGGGTTTACGCCCGGCACAGCCACGTTGCCCGCCGTACGCCTGGCGGCTGCTGTTTGCGCGGCAGCTGCCGGAACTGCGGATGCAGCCGCGGGCTGCGCACCTGCTGCGTGTGCCGTGCCAGCCGCCGCGGGTGCCGTCAGCGGGCTTGTTGCCGTCGAGCCAGTTGCGGCTCCGGTCACCTGACCGGACGCGCCGCCAGTGCTTGAAGTGGTGCTGCCAAGTGCCCCGCTCAGCGTCTGGTTGATGCCGATCAACTGCTCCAGGCTGTTCACCTGCACGAGCTGGTTGATGTATTCGTTCGGGTCGGTGTCCGCCGTCGGATCCTGGTTCTGCATCTCCGTCACCAGCAGCGTGAGAAAGTCGTTGGCCGAGATCGTCGCGGAACTGCTGCTGGTGTCGTCGGAGTTGTCCGTGCCGCTCGTCCCGCTTGTCCCGCTCGTTCCGCCAGTTCCATTGGTAGAGCCGGACATCGGTGTTGCAGCCATCCCCTTCAACGCCTGACCCGCCGTCATCATGTGATTCAGAATTCCTGTTGCCATCGTCCCTCCCTGCTTTGCGTCTGGACTTCGCTCGGTGTAACTGTGTTCCTAACTGTGTTCCGTTGATGGCGCCAGCCCTCTCTGCCTTCCGGCTTCGCTTCTCTCTTCGCGCCTGCCTGCTTCGCCCTTCAAGCAGATGCCCAGGTCACGCCATCACGGAGATATGCGTGCCACGGTTGCCTCCTGCATATGCAAACGCATCGAACTCGCCGTTCGTCGCCGTCATACTCATCGCCGTAGCCGATCCGCTCGCGCCCGCGTCGGGTTGCACGCCCGATTGTGGCGCTGCCCCCGGGTTCTGCTCTCCATGCTGGCCCGCGCTCTGTTGCATATTCTGATTCACTCCCGCTTCCATCCCGCTCGATCCGGGAGCCGCCATGGTCAGCGGGGCTACCGGCGCATGCTGTTCCGCGAGATACGCATTCAGGCCCGCCAGATGTCCGCTCAACGCCTGCGCAGCTTCCACAGAACCTGGAACGAGCGCCGCGTGTACGCTGTTGCCACTCAGATTCGCGCGAACACCAACCCAGCCCAGCGCCGGATCCTCGAAGCCCGCTTCGGCCTGATGTCCGCCGGCATGAATCCAGCTCGGCGTTCCCACCGATGTCCCCGCATCGAGCGCGGCAAAAGTTTCCCGCGGCGCCGCGACATCGGTTGGAGCGGGCTCACCCCGAGCTGCCGTCGTTCCCTGCGCGCCGCCCGTGTCGCGCACTATTGCCGACGCTTCCGTCGCGGAGGTCTGCTGCCCCACGACCACATGCGTCCCAATTCCCTGACCCGCCGCTGTGATTACGCCTCCCGCAACGGCCTCATGGGCAGATCGCGCCATCGACTGTGGTGAGTGCGACGTGTCGCTGTCACCGCTCAGCTTGTCCGCACTCGCCGTCGCGACCGCGGGATCAGCGGAAGCGCCGTCCATCGCGCTCGCTCCGCGATGCGGTTCGAACTCCCCGCTCAGCGTCCTGTGCTCCTCGATGCCGGAACTCGCGCCCAGCCCACTCTGCCGGGTCGCGCTTCGCACCCTCGATGGGCCGGCCACGGCGACCTCCGGCGCCGTCGAAGAAAACCGCGGTTGCGCCGCAGATTCTGCCTGTTCGCCGATCAGAGTTGGCGTGCATCCGCTCGTCTCTTCATCGCGCAGCGAATTTTGTGCCGCGTTCGCCTGGGCCGGGCTCGCGGCGGGTGCGCCCGCGCCCGAATTCGTTGCAGTCGATGCCGTCGTGATCGATGGAGAGCCTTTGGCCCGGATCGCCGCAATCGCTGCTTCCGGCTCCGTCTCGCTCGCGCCGCTCGAAGGTCCATCAATTTGTTTCGCAAGGCTTAGTGAATCCGCCAGAGTTGCAGAAGTGATTTGCGGCTGTACCGGAGCCACCGAAACCGCGAGCCCGGCCCCAGCGGCCGGCGGGGATGGCAATCCGTTTGTTCCCTGGACGACATTCTGCTGAGCTCCCGCATCGTCAGTTTCGTTGGCCCTCTTCTCGCCCTTAACGCTCGGGCTCGTGCCTGTGGAGCTACCAGAGAATCCTGCCGCGCGAATCGCAGTTGCGCCTTGCGCACTCGCGGCTACGCTCGCCGCATTCGACGGACTCCGCGGCCCAATCGCTCCCGCCGCATTGTTGGCTGCAGCTGCTGCGCCCGCCACCGGCCCATTGCCCTGGTTCGTGGTCGGCGCTGGTTGCGCCGCATGAGCGCCAGCCCGGGCGAATGCGGCCTGCGCGCTTTCAACGCCGGGGCGCTCGTCAATTCCAGTTGTCGCGCCGGTATCGGCTGTCTCGCTCGCGGCTTGATTCATCGTGTCGCCGTTCGTGCGCGCCACCATGCCCCATGCGCGTAGCATCGACTGCCAACTCGCACCCGTTCCTTTGCCGGGAGCGAAAGTCGCTGCCTGCCCCTGTGCCGCACTGCCTGCGCGTTCAAAGGCCGCGATCGCTCCGCCAGCCCACGTGCTCGCGCCGGCTCCCGTTTCCACTCCAGCCCCAGTTACTCCAGGCCCCGTGCCTGCGCCGACTTCCATGCCAACGGGAATCGTCATAGAAAGGGTTAGTGCAGCAAGCGTGCCAAAGTGTTGAGGAAGTGGTTAGGAGATTTTCAAGTCTGGGACATTGATCCCGTTTAAGGAAGCTCCCACCTTACAGCTTAGGTTTTCGCTCAAGTGTCAACATTCGCCGCCCTGGGTTCGCTGCCCTTCGCTCGCCGTCCTGGTGCCGCCGCGGTCGCGGCCCTGGCTTGAGCGGCGCTGCGGCTATTACGCTTTGTCACTTCCGCTCTCATTCGTGCCTCCGCCGTGCTGCGCCCGGCTCAGGAACCAATCGTCGAGCTCCCGCTGTGCGCGGCGGCCGGCATCGACCGCGTCTTCGGCCTCGGTCTTTTGGATTAAAGTTTCCACCTGGCGCCTCTCGATTCTCTTGGCCAAGAACTCCTGCCGCCGCCGTGCCACCTCAAGCTCCGCCTCCGCGATTCTCGGCTTGAGCGCCGCGCCGTGACGAAGTGCCGCGCGTGTCTCTTCAAGGCCCGCGATCCGGTCGACCAATTCGCCGGTACGCACGCTCGCCGTTACCTGCTGCCGTCCATTGCGCTCGCGCTCCTCGGACGCGACAAGCGCCAGCTCCATGCGGCGCAAATCTCCCACTGCCGACTCGAGCGCTGCCTGGCGCAACTCCTCTTCAAGTGCCCGCACCTGCATCAGGCGGCGCATGGCTCGCGACGCGGCCATCGCTCACACCTCGCCGGCCAGCGCGGCAAGGCTGCGAAGGCCATCGGCAAAGCGAACATGCTCGAGCGCGTCCTGCGTGAGAAACGCGCGAATCGCCTCGCGCGCACGCAGCGCGCGGTCCAGCTCCGGGTCGGCGCCCGCCTTGTACGCTCCGATACGCACCAGATCCTCCGACCGCGCGTAGACCGCCATCAGTTTGCGCACCAACGCCGCCTGCTCGCGATGCACCTCTCGGGCTACGGCGGGCATCAGGCGGCTGATCGAGTCCAGCACTTCGATCGGTGGATACCATCCCTCGCTGGCCATCGCGCGAGAAAGTACGACATGCCCGTCGAGCAGCGCGCGCACCGCGTCCACCAGCGGATCCTGCTGGTCGTCGCCCTCCATCAACACGGAATAGAATGCCGTGATCGACCCGGTGCGAAAACGCCCGGCGCGTTCGACCAGCCGCGCCAGCCGCGCGAACACTGAAGGCGTGTATCCCTTCGCCGTGGGCGGCTCGCCGGCCGCCAGGCCAATCTCGCGCGCGGCCATGGCAAACCTGGTTAGCGAATCGAGCACCAGCAGCACATGCTTTCCCTCGGCGGCGAAGAACTCGGCCACCGTTGTCGCTGCCAATGCGGCGCGCATGCGCTTAAGCGGCGATTCGTCGGACGTGGATACGACGACCACCGCCCGCGCCAATCCCGCCGGGCCCAGCGAATCGCGCAAGAACTCGCCAACTTCGCGGCCACGCTCGCCCACCAGGCCCACCACAGTGACTTCAGCCTCAGTGTTGCGCGTCATCATGCCGACCAGCGTGCTTTTGCCTACGCCCGACCCGCCAAAGATTCCCACGCGCTGCCCGCGGCCGACGGTCAAGAGCGCATCGATGGCGCGAATGCCCGTCCCCAGCGGTTCCTGAATGGGCACGCGGTCGAACGGCGAGCGCACCGCTCCATCGAGCGGCATCGTCTTCGCGATCGAGGGCATGCGGCCGCCGTCGATTGGAATGCCCTGTGAGTTCAGAACCCGGCCCATCAGCGCCGGCCCCACCTCGATCCGCGGCATCACGCCCTGAGACCACACAGGATCGCCAAAGCGAACGCCATCGGCGGCCTCAACCGGCATCGACAACACATTCGACCCGCGAAACCCGATCACTTCAGCCGCGTGCGCGCGCCCCGCCTGGTCTTGAATCTCGCAACACTCCCCCACTGAGACCGGCGGTCCCGCAGACTCGATCGTCTGGCCCACCGACTCGAGGACCTGTCCACGCCAGCGCCATGGTTGCCCGCGTTGCAGCCGCGCAAAGTAGCGCTCAAGCAGCGGCGTCATGCGCCCGCGTCTCCCCGATCCGCGTCATGACCCGCGTCCGGCGCCGCGACAACCTCACTCGGGGCCGCTCCTGTGGCACGAACCGCCGCGCCTCCGGCTCGATCGAAGAATCCGCGTTCGATTTCGGCCAACTGAGAACGAACGCCAAGGTCGACCGTTCCCACCTTGCTCTCGATCACGCAGTCGCCCAGGCGCATCCCCTCGCCCGCCGCAACGACGGGCTTCATCTCCACATGAGGCAGATGCGCAATCGCTTCTTTCCACAGCTCGAGTTCCGCTGCGGGCACGCGCAGCTCAACCTCGGACGATCCCGCCAGTTGGCCCAGCGCAACCCGCACTGCTCCAGTCAGCAGCAACGGATCCATCTGCGCCTCCCGGCGCAGGATGCGCGCGGCCAACGCCAGCGCGAGCTTGACCACTTCCTGCTCCACCGCGGCCAGATAGCGGTCGCGCTCTTCCGAGAATTTCACCGCGAGCGCCGTGAGCTGCCGTTTGTAACTCTCCGCCTCGGCCGCGAGCGCAGTGGCCTGCGCCTCTCGCTCGGCCTGGCGGCCCTCCTGGCGGCCGCGCTCGCGTCCCGACTCAAACGACTGCCGTGCCTCCTCAGCCGTCAGTTCGTTGGTGGCTCCCGCTGCGTCCCGACGCGCGCATCCGGCTCTGCCCACGGCTAGTGCTCGCGCGCCGGATTCGTCGGTCTCCGCCCAGCCGTTCCATTCCGGCGGTGCACCCGCACCAGGACAGGCTGGGTACTCGAGCACCTCGATCTCGCCGCCCGTCATCGTTTTCGGTTGTGCCGCCATCGTCTGCCGCAAATCCCTATTCCCTATTGGCTATTGGCTACTCCCTGCTGTTCTCACGCCAGCATCTCGTCGCCGGTTTCGAGCTTCAGGATCACCTTGCCCTCGGCTTCCAGCCGCCGCGCCAGGTTGAGGATCTCCTGCTGCGCCTGCGCCACTTCTCGCGAGCGCACCGGTCCCAGCACCTCCATGTCTTCCTTCAGCATCTCCACCGCGCGCGAGCTCATGGCCTTGAAGATCTGCGCGCGCAACTCGTCATTGGCGCCGCGCAAGGCCATCGCCAGTTGCCGCTTGTCGACGCCCGAAACAATTTCGCGGATGGTGGCCGGCGGCACGGTGATCAGATCCTCGAAGGTGAACATCAGGTTGCGGATGCTCAGCGCCAGCTCCGGCTGGTTCTCTTCGATGGTCTCCAGAATTCTCTTCGACTCCTCGGCGTTGAGCCGGTTCAGCAGATCCGCCACCGCCCTGAAGCCCGAATAGCTGCGGCGCGCCGTTTCGCCTACGCTTTCCAGACGCCGGTGCAGAATCAGCGCCACCTTCTGCGCCATCTCCGGAGAAAACTGGCGCATCTCGGCCAATCGCTGGATCGAGACCACCTTGTGCTCCTCGGTCAGATTGTCCAGCACCATCGACGCGCGCTTGGGATCGAGGTGGGCCAGCACAAGAGCGATGGTCTGCGGGTGTTCGGAGTCGAGCAGCTTGCCCAACTGCTGCGGATCGGTGCGCTGCAGCTTGGCCAGATTTCCCTGCGCCGCCTCCTGCGAGCGCCGCATCAGCGCCAGCAGATCGTCGGCGCGTTGCTTGCCAAAGGCCTCGATCAGTACGCGGCTGGCGTAATCCAGGCCCCCGTGCACCATGAAGTTCTGCGTGTCCAGCAATTGCCAGAACTCTTCCAATATCTGCGCAGAGAGTTCCGGCGTGATGCCGCGCAGATCGGCTAGCTCCTCGGTGATCTGCTGGACATCGGACTCCGGCAACGCGCGCAGAACCTCCTTGGCCAGTTCCTCGCCCACTGCCACAAGCAGGATCGCGGCCTTGCGCACGCCGGAGATGTTCGCTCCCGGGTGGTGCCGCGCTGCTTCGCTCTCGATTCCCAGCTCCGCCAAAGCAAATTCCCTTCCTGTTTCCTCACCGACCTGCGCATGCCCTCGTGCCCTAATCCGAATGAATCCAGCTCTGCAACAGCCGTGAGCTTTGCGTGGGCTCGCGCTTCAGGTGGCCCCTCACCTGCTCGAAGATTTCCTGACTGCGCAGCCGCTCGGGATCCATCGGCGCGGGCTCGGGAGAATTCAGCGTCGCCTGCGATGCTGCCGCCGCGGCCAGCTCCCGGCTTGCCGATTTGCCCGGCGCTCGCGTGGCCAGCGCCGTACCGGCGTGACGAATGGCGGGACGCACGGCAAACGCCACGACCATCATCAGTCCCACTAACAACGCGAGATACTTCACCAGCACCGGCGAGTTCTCCGCCGTGTTCAAAATCTGCTCCGGAACGGCGACTGGCGGCTGTCCCTGGTTGCCGTCGAAGGCCAGATCCTCGACCGTCACTATATCGCCGCGCGAGTTGTCGAATCCCACGGCCGCCTGGGCCAGAGTGGTCAGGTTGCCGAGTTCCGAGGCCGAGCGCGGCTGCCAGACGGGAGCATGATTCTTCGTTGCAGGCTGCATCAGCCGATCGTTCACCACGATGGCCGCGGTCAGCCTACGCACGCGGCCCGGATTTTCGATCGTGTGCCGCACCGTCTTCGAAACGCCGTACGTACTCGACTCGCTCTCGGCGCTCTCAGGCTGTGTCGTCTGCTTGGGATACACCGGCAGTCCGCCTGAGGCGGACGTGTTGGGCGCGTTCGACGCCGTCCCAGGAACTCCCGCAGCCACTGGCTGCGGGCCGGTGGACTGCTGGGTGCGCTGCATCTGGAGCGTCACCGTCTTTGCGGGGTCATAGGTCTCCGCGGTTTCATCGGCGGCTGTCTCGTCGTAGTCGAGTGTCACCGAGGCGCGCACATTGCCCACGCCCGTCACCGGCTCAAGCGTTGAGACGAGTTTGTCCTCGAGAGCCTGCTCGGCGCTCAGTCGCATCGCGTCGGGAGTCTTCGGGCCCAGCGGCAGGTTGCCCGAGGCATCCACTAACACGACGTGATCCGGGGTCAGGCCGTCGACGGCCGAGGCCAACAGATTGCGAATCGCCTCCGCCTCGCCGTCGGCCAGCGAACTGCGCCGCAGCTTGAGTACTACGGAAGCTTTGGCCGGCCGCTCCTCGCCCTGAAAGAGCGAATCGTGCGGCAGCACCAGATGCACGCGCGCCGATTGAACGTCGGAGAGCGTCCCCACCGTGTGCTCGAGCTCGCCCTCGAGCGCTCGCTGGTAGTTCACTTGCTCGTCGAACTCCGATCCCACCCAGTTCGGCTTGTCGAAGATCTCAAAGCCCAGCCGGCCGCTCTTTACGCCGCCCTTGGCCGCGGTCGCCAGGCGCGCCTTGTCCAGTTCGGCGGCGGGAACCATGATTCCCACGCCATCGGCCGAAGGCTCAAAGGGAATCTGCGCTGCGGCGAGAATCTGTCCGATCTGGCGCTCGTC